>Ga0265295_1000018_pt1 | contig 320342 bp, 300 predicted proteins | sample Munlansysbiofilm_FD_192503 | JGI IMG/M metagenome (GOLD analysis project Ga0265295, IMG submission 192503) | Leachate microbial communities from a municipal landfill in Southern Ontario, Canada - Methane capture system biofilm | ecosystem: Engineered > Solid waste > Landfill > Unclassified ... | reverse complement strand
TGATTCTAGTTGTTAAAGAACGTTTCGATGAAGTCTTTCGGCTTCAGCGAGGAGGCGTATTTTACACTCTCCGAAGTAACTGTCAAGCTTAATTTTTAATTTATTTCCTTAAAAATCAATCTCTTACGTTAAGCCGTGTTACCCTGTTTGCCTAACGAGGTGCGCATTCTACACGCTTTAAAGAAGCTGTAAAGCCCTATTCTGAAAATAGTATAAGTTTTTCAAAATTATCAATATTGCGAGCCACAACGCACTGACTTGCTTTCAATAATACGCTGGCCATCACTACCGTATAACCAAGCACGGACTGTCCAGCCTTTCGCTAATACGCGGATACTGTAGCGCTGCCCTGCGGTAAATTCACTATAAGCAATATCTAATAAACAGCGGCGCTGCCTATCACCTGTAGCACTGCTGTCGTATTCATAGGTGAGTCGCACCTGCAACTGATGCTCTCCTGGGCTGACCTGGAAGTAACGGGCATCATTAACTTTATTGCCATCCATGCGTTGCGCTGACAGTTGATGGCCTGCCTTAGACTGTATATCAATCCAAGCCATACTTGGGTCTTGCTTCGGTAGAAGCGCAGCACAGGCACTGCAAGCTATAAGGAGTGCTGTACTACCGATGACTTTACACCTCATAGTCAATCCCCTCGATTAACCAAAGAACCAATAACAGACGCTGACTGCAGCAATCACACCAGCCAGCTCAGCCAGTAGCGCACAACCCACCGCATGGCGTGCGCGCTGAATACCGACAGCGCCAAAATATACAGCCAATACATAAAAAGTGGTTTCGGTACTGCCCTGAATAGTTGCCGCCACCAGCGCTGGAAAACTATCCACACCTTGACTTTGCATGGTCTCGATTAACATTGCCCGCGCAGCACTACCTGAAAATGGCTTTACCATTGCTGTAGGTAATGCATCGACAAAGCGTGAATCCCATTGCAACCAATTAACTAACCAACGAATACCATCTAAGCCAAACTCCAACGCTCCCGAGGCGCGTAAAACTCCAACCGCACATAACATAGCGACTAAATAAGGTAATAACTCTTTGGCGACCTGAAACCCTTCTTTTGCACCCTCCACAAAGGTTTCATACACCGGCACCTTACGGATCATACCCAGAACCAGAAAGCTCATGATGATGCCAAATAAGGTTAAGTTGCCAAGTAACGAGGATAAGCTCGCCAGCGCTGTAGCGCTTAAGCTACCTAATAGAGCCATAAACAAGCCCAGCAGCAAGGCACAAGGCACTAAGTACGCTAAAACCACAGGATGCCAAATACGCAAGCGCTGCATAAAGGCCACTGATAACAGCCCGACTAAACTCGAAGCACTGGTAGCTAATAAGATCGGTAGAAATACTAAAGTTGGATCAGCCGCTCCTTGTTGCGCTCGGTACATAAAGATCGTCACGGGTAACAACGTCAGTGACGATGCATTCAAAACTAAAAATAAAATCTGTGCATTACTCGCGGTGGTTGCCGAAGGGTTGAGCTCTTGTAATGCACGTATGGCTTTAAGACCGATTGGTGTTGCCGCATTGTCTAAGCCCAAACCGTTGGCGGCAAAATTTAAGGTAATTAAGCCCAGCGCTGGGTGGCCGCGTGGTACTTCTGGCATTAATTTTGCGAATAGCGGGCCAAGCAATCGGGCTAATAAATCGACTAAACCTGCTTTTTCCGCAATTTTTAGAAAGCCCAACCACAAGGTCAGAGTACCAAACAACAGCAGCATCACATCAACCGACAGCTTCGCCATGTTAAATAGGCTTTCTACCATCGCCGCCCAAACACCTGGATCACCACCAAACCAACGCACCAGACCAGCAACGCTAGCAACAATGAAAAAACTCAGCCATAAACCATTTAACATGCAGAGTGCTCCTAGGGTTGACGGCTCATTTGTGTAGTCAGTGCTAATAGCATTGCTGCTGTTTGTGCATCTGGTTCACCATCATATAACTGTGGGCGATACTTCATTTGGAAAGCGGCCAAAACATTACGGGTGACCTCATCCAGTTCGCCATGTTCAGGTACGTTGTAGCCTATTTGAGCCAAATGCTCTTGATACCAAGCAATAGACGGTAGTTGCTCTGTAAAGACGCTTAAATGCGTAGCCACCGCTTGTGGATCAGGCCAATGGATTAATCCCTCTTGTGCCAACCGCTCCCATGGAAAAGTAGGGCCTGGGTCAACTTTACGCTGCGGCGCGATATCGCTATGACCGACTACACTGTCAACACCCAACCCATGGCGCTGCATAATATCTTTCAACAACAGCACCAAAGCATCAATCTGCGCCTCGCTCCAAGGCTGCCATACCCGGCCCTCCGGCGTATCGGTATAACCTTGGTTAACCATTTCGATCCCGATTGAACTTGAGTTTAACCAAGTACGTCCATTCCATTGACTGTTCCCCGCATGCCAAGCGCGTCTATTTTCATCGACTAAGCGATAAATTGTCGCAGGCTGCTCAGCAATCAGGTAATGACTACTGACGTCTTTTCCACTTAATAAATATAACGAACGGGGTAAATCAGTAGAAGTGTAATGCAGCACAATAAACTGCACACGGCTGTCCTGACCTACAGCGTGGTAACTGTCATCAAATTTGATGCCGCTACACCCTGACAACAGTAAAAGCACGCACAACAACATTCGAAAATTCATATATAACCTATTTCAGCGATCTAAAAATGACCATGAAGCCTACTTTCAATACCCGCAACCCAATACAAGCTCGATTAATCGTGGCGCACGATACCTTGTTAACCGCGATGTTGCAGTTCTCGTTCTATCATTACCTAGCAGTGATGCACGGTTTATGAGCTTTAGTTTAGTTATGATGCGAGTCAGGCAAAAAATTTAGCAACATAACAATGATCACTTTAGGTTTAAACGCAGAAAAATAACTGCGCAACTATTTCAATCAGCATTAGTCTTACCGCTACAGCATAAATTAAGGACTCAGTTATGTACTACAACAGCGACAGTCATACTCCCGTAATGGGTTATTTGCTGTGGATCTTTGGCTTCTTAGGTTCGCATCGTTTCTATTATGGTAAACCTATTACAGGCACCATCTGGTTTTTTACTTTTGGTTTGTTTTTTATAGGCTGGATTGTCGATTTGTTTCTAATTCCCAGTATGGATCGACAAGCCAATATGCGCTTTCATACGGGTCGTATTGATTACAATATTGCTTGGATTCTGCTTACCTTTTTAGGCATATTCGGTGTACACCGCATGTATCAGGGTAAATGGATTAGCGGAATTTTGTACCTTTGCACAGGCGGCTTCTTCCTGCTGGGTGTGTTGTATGACTTTTGGACCATGAATCAACAAATTTCAGTAAAAAATCAAATTTTCAACTCTTCACCTCTATAATTTTCAACAGATATAAAAAAGCTGCTTAACGCATCCGACGCTAAGCAGCTTTAAGTCCAGCGCTTCTAGCTCAAGATTTTTTCGGACGCGGCCAATTTTCTAAATTGCGTTGACGTGCGCGCCCGACAGCCAGAGCCTGTGCGGGAACATCTCCGGTGATAGTCGAGCCAGCGCCTGTAGTTGAACCATCACCTAAGTTTAAAGGTGCCACCAATGAGCTGTTTGAACCAATAAACACATCCTCGCCCATAACAGTTTTAAACTTATTCGCACCATCGTAATTACAAGTAATGGTACCAGCACCAATATTGGTACGAGCACCAATCTCACTGTCGCCCAAATATGTTAGATGTCCCGCCTTTGCAGCTTCGCCTAGGCGAGTATTTTTCAACTCAACAAAATTACCCACATGCGCACGCGCGGCCAACACCGTACCAGGGCGCAAACGAGCAAACGGACCACAATCAGCGTTTTCACCAACATCTGCACCGTCTAAATGGCTATTGGCTTTAATCACTGCACCAACACGCAAAATCGAGTCTTTAATGACACAATTCGGGCCAATCGAGACATTATCCGCAATCTCAACTTTTCCCTCTAAAATCACATTGATGTCAATTAGCACATCACGGCCAACACTGACTTCACCGCGCAAATCAAAACGCGCTGGATCAAGCAGGGTAACGCCTTGTGCCATTAAATGACGCGCCGCACGTTGCTGATAATGACGTTCAAGTTCGGAGAGCTGCAGACGATCATTGGCACCCTGCACTTCCATCGCATCACTCGCCGTTTCAGTGGCCACGCGTAAACCATCCGCCACGGCCATAGCAATAATATCAGTCAGATAATACTCACCTTGAGCATTGCTGTTGGATAAACGGCTTAACCAGTCCGTTAAACATTCACGCGGAGCAGCCAGAATACCGGTATTACCTTCGCAAATTTTTAGTTGCTCAGGACTTGCATCTTTATGCTCAACAATCGCTTGTACTGCACCTTCAGCATTACGCACAATGCGGCCATAGCCTATAGGGTTTGCAAGATTGACGGTCAATAACGCTATGCTGTCTGCCGATAAATGGACAAGCAAACTATCCAGAGTTGTCGCTTCAATCAGCGGTACATCGCCATACAAAACCAAAGTGTACTTAGCCTTTAAGCAAGGCACCGCTTGCGCAACCGCATGTCCCGTACCCAACTGTTTATTCTGCACCACAAACGTCACATCATCAGCGGCTAATTGTTCACGCACCAAATCAGCACCATGACCAATGACCACTTGAATGCTCTCGGGTTTTAAGCTGCGAGCGGTATTGACGACATGCGCTAACATCGATTGACCCGCTATCGAGTGCAGCACTTTGGGTAAAGCCGAACGCATACGCGTACCTTGGCCCGCGGCGAGAATAACGATATCCAGCGACATGCGATAAATCCTTAATAAATAGTTGGATGACACTTAAAATTTTAAAATAAGCAATAAAAAAGGGTAGCCTTAGGCTACCCTTTTTCGGTGTTGCGATGAAGCATGATTTGCTTATCGACGAATGTTTTTACGCAGTTCATGAATCGTTCGCAGTTGCGCTGCCGCTTCTGCTAAACGCATCGCTGCTGCTGCATATTCAAAATCAGCATCGTGATCTTGAATCTCTTGTTCAGCGGCTTTCTTCGCTTCCAGAGCTGCAGCTTCATCAAGGTCAGCAGCACGGATTGCTGTATCTGCTAAAACCTTAACCATTGTCGGTTGTACTTCGATAAAACCACCAGAGATGTAATACACCTCTTCTGTACCACCTTGCTTAATCACCCGGACAGGGCCCGGTTTGATTGTAGAGATAAGTGGTGTGTGGCCAGGCAAAATACCCAAATCACCCATGTAACCATGAGCGATGACCATTTCGACTAAACCGGAGAACAACTCTTCTTCTGCGCTAACAATGTCACATTGGACTGTTATGGCCATATAAATCGCCTCAGTTTTTAGGCAAAGCGGATGCCGAGGCAGCCGCTGCCATAGTGCTCACCATTAAGGTTTGCACATTACATTTTGTTCGCTTTTTCAATGGCTTCATCAATGCTACCAACCATATAGAACGCTTGTTCTGGAAGGTCATCATAATCGCCATTTAAGATACCTTGGAAACCACGGATGGTTTCTTTCAGCGATACGTATTTACCTGGCGCACCGGTGAAAACCTCGGCCACGAAGAATGGCTGAGACAGGAAACGCTGGATTTTACGTGCACGAGATACTAACTGCTTATCTTCTTCAGACAGCTCGTCCATACCTAGAATCGCAATGATATCTTTCAGCTCGGTGTAACGTTGCAATACATACTGAACGCCACGTGCACAGTCATAATGCTCTTGGCCGATAATAGAGGCATCAAGCTGACGTGAGGTTGAATCCAGTGGGTCAATTGCAGGATAAATACCCAAAGATGCAATGTCACGTGAAAGAACAACAGTGGCATCCAAATGCGCAAATGTAGTGGCTGGAGATGGGTCAGTTAAGTCATCCGCAGGTACATAAACAGCTTGAATCGAAGTAATGGAACCTGATTTAGTCGAGGTAATACGCTCTTGCAGAACGCCCATTTCTTCAGCCAAAGTTGGCTGGTAACCTACTGCTGAAGGCATACGGCCTAACAGTGCAGATACTTCAGTACCGGCCAAGGTGTAACGGTAAATGTTGTCAATAAACAACAATACGTCACGGCCTTCATCACGGAACTTCTCAGCCATGGTCAAACCCGTCAGAGCAACACGTAAACGGTTACCTGGTGGCTCATTCATTTGGCCGTAAACCAGCGCTACTTTATCAAGCACGTTGGAGTCTTTCATCTCGTGGTAGAAGTCATTACCTTCACGAGTACGCTCACCAACACCAGCGAATACTGAATAACCGCTGTGCTCGATAGCAATGTTACGGATCAGTTCCATCATGTTTACGGTTTTACCAACACCGGCACCACCGAACAGACCCACTTTACCGCCTTTAGAGAACGGACAAATAAGGTCAATAACCTTAATACCTGTTTCTAAAACTTCATTGCCGCCCGCTTGTTCTGCATAAGAAGGTGCAGCGCGGTGAATACCCCAACGCTCTTCTTCGCCAATTGGACCGGCTTCATCGATTGGGTTACCCAGTACGTCCATGATACGACCGAGGGTTTTAACGCCCACAGGTACAGTAATTGGACCGCCTGAATTCACCACTTCTAAACCACGTTTTAGACCTTCGGTCGAACCCATGGCAATAGTACGTACTACACCGTCGCCCAACTGTTGTTGAACTTCTAATGTAGTTTTAACGCCCTGTACTAATAGTGCGTCATAAATGTTCGGGACCTGTTCGCGTGGGAATTCCACGTCGATGACGGCGCCGATAATTTGAACGATACGTCCGCTACTCATATCTGGTTCCTCTGAATATTTGAACCGTTCTTAAACCGCGGCAGCGCCGCCGACGATTTCTGAAATTTCTTGAGTGATCGCTGCTTGACGAGCCTTGTTGTAAACCAGTTGAAGGTTATCAATAAGATCGCCCGCATTGTCTGTTGCATTTTTCATCGCAATCATTCGAGCTGCTTGTTCGCATGCCGAGTTCTCAACAACCGATTGGTACACTTGAGATTCAATATAACGAATAATCAATGCATCAAGCAGTTGCTGAGCACCGGGTTCGTAAATGTAATCCCAAGAGCCTGCACGTTTGCCCTCAACTCCCACATCTACCGCCAGAGGAACTAACTGCTCAACTGTTGGTTTTTGCGTCATAGTATTAACAAATTTGTTAGATACTAGATACAAACGATCAAGGCGACCTTCAGCGAAACCATCCAACATGATTTTAATACTGCCAATTAAGTCAGTCATTGTTGGTTGCTCGCCTAGATCAGTGATTGCTGCAACGACCTTGCCACCGTAACTACGGAAGAAACTTGCACCTTTTTTGCCGATCACGCAGAACTCTGCTTGAACGCCATCTTCTTGCAAGCCCTTCATATTATTTATCAGGGCCTTGAACAGGTTAAAGTTCAGACCGCCGCATAGACCACGGTCGGTTGACACGAGGATATAACCCACGCGTTTAACCGGACGCTCGACCATGAATGCATGCTTATACTCAGCATTGGCTTCAGCTAAATGGCCAATAACTTGACGAATTCGCTCTGCATAAGGACGACCAGTTGCCATGCGCTGTTGTGCTCTGCGCATTTTACTGACCGCGACCTTTTCCATGGCGCTGGTGATCTTTTGCGTACTTTTGATGCTCGCAATTTTACTGCGAATCTCTTTTGCGCCTGCCATTTGTCACCCTTCAGGTTAAGCAAGCGGGAGCTTTAACACCCCCGCTGCGGCTTACCAGCTCTGAGTGGCCTTAAACTTCTCGATACCTTCTTTAATAGAAGCATCGATATCGTTATTAAAGTCACCCTTCTCATTGATTTTCGCCATTAATTCAGCGTAGTCACGTTTGAAGAAGGCTAACAAGGCTGCCTCGAAAGCACCCACTTTATTAACTTCTACGTCAGTTAAGAAACCACGCTCAGCAGCGTACAAAGACACAGACATGTCAGCAATTGACATCGGTGCGTATTGTTTCTGCTTCATCAACTCAGTTACACGTTGACCGTGCTCAAGCTGTTTACGCGTTGCTTCATCTAAGTCAGAAGCAAACTGAGCAAAGGCCGCAAGTTCGCGGTACTGAGCCAGTGCAGTACGAATACCGCCGGAAAGCTTCTTAATAATCTTAGTCTGAGCTGCACCACCAACACGCGATACCGAAATACCTGCGTTGACTGCTGGACGGATACCTGAGTTAAACATAGATGACTCAAGGAAAATCTGACCATCAGTAATAGAAATTACGTTGGTTGGTACGAACGCCGAAACGTCACCCGCTTGGGTTTCAATGATTGGTAAAGCGGTTAAAGAACCGGTTTTACCTTTCACTTCACCATTAGTGAATGCTTCTACGTATGCTTCAGATACACGTGATGCACGCTCCAATAAACGACTATGGAGGTAGAACACATCACCTGGATACGCTTCACGACCTGGTGGACGACGTAACAATAGAGAGATCTGACGGTATGCAACGGCTTGTTTAGACAAGTCATCGTAAACGATCAACGCATCTTCACCACGGTCACGGAAGTATTCACCCATGGTGCAACCAGCGTATGGTGCTAAATATTGCAACGCGGCAGATTCAGATGCGCTTGCAGCAACAACAATCGTGTTGCTCAGTGCACCGGCTTCTTCAAGTTTACGTACAACGTTAGCAATGGTTGATTGCTTTTGGCCGATCGCCACATATACGCACTTAATGCCGCTGTCTTTTTGGTTAATGATGGCATCGATAGCCAGAGCAGTTTTACCAATCTGACGGTCACCAATGATCAACTCACGCTGACCACGGCCTACAGGAATCATCGCATCGACAGATTTGTAACCTGTTTGCACAGGTTGATCTACCGACTTACGCCAAATAACACCAGGTGCAACTTTCTCAACTGCATCAGTTAGTTTGGTTTCGATTGAACCTTTACCATCAATCGGGTTACCCAGTGCATCAACAACGCGACCTAACAGTTCTGGACCAACCGGAACTTCAAGGATACGACCTGTGCACTTGGCGCTCATACCTTCGGTCAAACCGAAGAAACTACCCAGAATTACAGCACCAACGGAGTCACGCTCCAAGTTGAGTGCCATACCAAAAATACCACCTGGGAATTCAATCATTTCACCGTACATTACATCGGCTAAGCCGTGGATACGTACGATACCGTCAGACAAGCTGACGATTGTGCCTTCATTACGGGCTTGCGCAGATACATCAAGCTTCGCTATGCGCTGCTTGATGATCTCGCTAATCTCGGAAGGATTCAGTTGCTGCATGCCATGCCCCTCAAATCAGGATTTCAACGCTTCGGCTAACTGGTTCAGTTTGCCGCGGATCGAGCCGTCAATAACTAAGTCACCAGCACGAATGTGCAAACCGCCAATTAAAGCGGGATTAACAGTCGCTTTGGGTTGAACGGTACGATCAAGCCGCTTGGATAAGGCGGCAGCCAGTGTTTGGAGTTGTTCTGCGCTCAGTTCAAAAGCAGACTGTACTTCTACATCCACAGTGCGATTGGCTTCAGCTTTAACAGCTTCAAAAATCTCATACACTGTAGGGAGTAAAGTCAAACGGCCATTCTCGCCAAGAACACGAAGAAAGTTGCCGAATGTTGCGTCGATATTGTCTTCACACATTTGCTTTAGAAACGCGACCTTGCCATCACGAGTCAGCTCAGGATTACCAAGCTCTCGAAGAATGACTGGCTCTGTTACCGAAGCAGCAGTGAATGCTAACATCGCAGACCAAGCGTCAACTTGACCTGCAGCCGAAGCAAACTCATATGCTGCTTTTGCATAAGGTCGAGCAAGCGTATTGATATTCAGCATCGCTTGCCTCGCTTAAAGTTGTGCGGCCAATTGTTCGACCAGTTGATTATGAGCGCTTACATCCACAGACGAACCGAGGATTTTTTCCGCACCCGCAACCGCTAATACTGAAACTTGTGCACGAAGATCTTCTTTTACGCGATTCACTTCAAGTTCAATTTCAGTTTTAGCATTAGCAATCAGACGTTCACCTTCGGTGCGCGCAGTCTGCTTAGCTTCTTCAACAATTTCACTCGCAGTTTTATTCGCTTTATCAAGAATCTCTAAAGCAGTTTTCTTCGTGTCACGCAACATTTCTGCCGCTTTTTCTTGAGCAAGCTTTAGGTCGCGCTCAGCACGTCCAGCTGCATCTAAACCTTCAGCAATTTTCTTCTGGCGAGCATCCATGGCACCTGTAATAGGTGGCCATACAAACTTCATACAAAACCAGACAAAAATAGCGAAGGCAATCAATTGACCAACAAGCGTCAAATTAATATTCACTGATCTACCTCATGCTATTTCGTTGTTTATCTGAAAGATAACTTCGTGCAGTGAATCTAAACTCACTGCACGATGAAATCGCTAGATTAGCCAGCCACAACGAAGATTAGGTACATTGCGATACCAACACCAATCATTGGAACGGCGTCAAGTAGACCTGCCATGATGAAGGTTTTACCTTGCAACTGCGGAGCCAATTCTGGCTGACGCGCTGTTGCTTCAAGCAATTTTCCACCTAACAAGCCAAAGCCAATACCAGTAGCTAGTGCGCTTAGACCAATGATAATGGCGGCAGCGATAATTACGATTTCCATAGTTACTCCTAGAGTTTTAAGTTTACAAGTTTACAGTTAAAGTTTTTTGGATCAACGCTCGCTTTCGCGTCAATGGCTTTCGTGGGCCGCACTCAGGTAAACGATTGTCAGCACCATGAAAATAAAGGCCTGTAACGGGATCACCAGAATATGGAAGATTGCCCATGGCCCATAAAGCGCCCACTGTACGTAAAACGGCAGTAGCGCAATAAGGATAAACACCACTTCACCAGCGTACATGTTACCGAACAGACGCAAAGCAAGGCTTAATGGCTTGGTAAACAAACCCAATAACTCAAGGAACAAGTTAAACGGAATAAGCGACCAGTGTTTAAAAGGGGTGAACGACAGTTCTTTAACAAAACCACCAACGCCTTTAATCTTAATGCTATAGAACAGAATTAAGAAAAAGACACCAATTGAAAGACCAAACGTGGCATTCGGGTCAGCTGTCGGTACATATTTAAAGTTATGTATTCCTACTGCAGCAGTTAAACCTGGAATCACATCAACTGGGATCCATTTCAAACTGTTCATCAGCAAAATCCATACGAAAATAGTCAATGCTAATGGTGCAATCAGTGCGCTGCGACCGTGAAAGGTATCGCGAACCATGTTTTGTACAAATTCAACAGTCACTTCTACAAAATTTTGCAGACCTGTAGGTACACCTTCATTGGCTTTAACAGCTACACGACGGAATAAAAACAGGAATAAAAAACCCATCAGCAATGACATGACCATGGTATCAACGTGAACTGCCCAGAAGCCCATTGATCGAGCTTGCTCTGCAGTTTCTGCAAATTGCCAAGTGCCGTCTAATTTACCGTAGGTAAGATTTTGTAGGTGGTGCTGAATATACTCAGCAGAACTTTGTGCCATAAATGCCTCAACCGCTCAACGCTTTAGAAAGCTTTTAGTCAAAAGAAGTGATGTTACAGAAGTCATCTGTACCAAAATATAACCAACGAACACAGCTAGCGCGCTCAATGGTTTCACCCCCAAGAACAGCACTGCAAAAAACACTGCTGTAAGAATCAATTTACCCATTTCACCCGCCCATAACGACTGGACGATGGCCACCATCGAACGCGCACCAAAATATTGAAATGCTTTGTATGTAAAATACACGTTCGGTATTACTGCGGTTAACCCACCAAACCAAGCCGAGTAGGCTGCTTGCCATCCTTGCAGTAACCAAAACAACAATCCAATCAAAACAGTAACCGCGCTCTGTAGCACGATCACACTAAACATTGGCTGTCGATGAAAAGCAACTTTATTTCGATACGCCACTGTAAGCCTTATTCCTTCGCTATTTTTCATATATGAAATAAATAGCAATAAAGTTGCGCGCAGATTATAGGTGGCTAAAGCCGTTCATTCAACTGTCATGTCATTTTTTACGACCAACAGCTATAAAAACATTAGCGTATATGCGCTAAAACACCTTGTAACTCTTCTAGAGTGCCATAACTGATCACCAGTTGGCCTTTACCCTTTTGACCCTGTTTGATTTGTACTTGAGTACCTAAACGTTCAGCCAGTTTTTGTTCTAAGCGTTTAACATCAGGATCTGGCGCAGTTTTTTCTTTAACCGGCTTAGCCTCCAGCATAGTACGAACCAAAGCTTCAGTTTGTCGAACCGTAAAGCCTTTTGCGACAACATGCCGCGCGGCTTCAACTTGCTGATCTGCTGGTAAGCCAAGTAGTGCGCGAGCATGACCCATTTCTAAATCACCGTGCGCCAATAAGGTTTTGATTTCTTCAGGTAAACCAATCAAACGCAACAAGTTGGCAATAGTAGCCCTTGATTTACCTACAGCATTAGCCAGTTCTTGCTGAGTCAGCTCAAATTCTTTTTGCAGTCGCTGAAGAGCAACCGCCTCTTCAATAGGACTTAAATCTTCACGTTGAATATTTTCAATTAGCGCCATAGCAATTGCGGCTTCATCGGTAACATCACGCACCAATGCCGGGATGCTTTTTAAACCCGCCAGTTGCGATGCGCGCCAACGGCGTTCACCAGCAATAATTTCATAGGTATTTTTAGCAATCAGACGTACAACGATCGGTTGCATCACACCTTGCGCTTTAATCGATTGAGCAAGTTCTTCCAAACGAGTCTGATCCATATCGCCGCGTGGTTGATATTTACCACGCTGAACAGATTCTAAACTCAGATGTTGCAGCTCACTGGCATCAGCTTGCACGGCTTGCTCTTGCAAGGTATTCGCCGTTGCACCACTGAGTAATGCATCAAGTCCCCGTCCGAGACCGCGTTTTTTAACCGCCATAATAATTCCTTATGTGCGTGTTGAAGCACGCTGACTGGTGCGCTGACGGCGTGATAACTCACCTGCAAGCGCTAAATAAGCTAATGCGCCACGTGATAATTTGTCGTAAGCCAAAACCGGCAAGCCATGGCTTGGGGCTTCTGCTAAACGCACGTTACGTGGAATGACCGTGTCATACAGTTTGTCGCCAAAATGGTCTTTAAGCTGCTGCGCAACATCACTGGCCAAACTCAAACGCGGATCATACATGGTTCGCAAGATACCTTCTATTTGCAACGCAGGATTGAGCTCTACAGCAATCCGCTGGATACTACCAATCAAATCAGTAAGCCCTTCTAATGCAAAATACTCACACTGCATAGGAATAATTACCCCGTCCGAGGCGACCAAAGCATTGATCGTAAGCATACTCAAAGACGGCGGGCAATCGATCAAAATATAATCATAATTGCCACGAATAGGTTGCAAGGCATCCAATAAGCGACGCTCTTTATTGGGCAAATCAAGTAGTACCACTTCGGCAGCCGTTAAATCACGATTAGAGGGTAATAACTGATAACCACCGTGTTCAGAAAACTGCATCACATCAATTAAATCAGCTTGACCAGTCAACACATCGAGCACTGAATGCTGCAAACTGTGTTTATCAATGCCGCTACCCATGGTGGCATTGCCTTGCGGGTCGAGATCAATCAGTAAAACATGACGGCGCGTCGCCACTAAGGAGGCTGCCAAATTAATACAGGTTGTGGTTTTACCAACACCGCCTTTTTGGTTAGCAATTGCCAAGACCTTGCCCATATTATCTCCTAAGTGATTACTGACGCTGCAAAATCAACAAATGCCGCTGCCCTTGGCAACCCGGTACTTTCAGAATCTGACAACTATCGAGACAAAAATCATCCGGCAATGCTTGTAACTCATCGTCAGGATGCACACCTTTCATCGCCAACCAATGAGTTTTAATATCACCTAAATGACGCGTCCAATTGGCAAAATCTTCAAGTGAGCTAAATGCTCGCGAGATAATGCCAGAGAATGCACGCTCAGGGGTAAAGGCTTCAGCACGATTGTGGATAACATCAAGATTATCTAACTTTAATTCCAGTTTAACCTGGGTTAAAAAGCGCGTTTTTTTACCGTTTGAATCCAGCAAAGTAAATTTCCGATCGGGGAAAATAATCGCCAGTGGCACACCGGGCATACCGCCGCCACTGCCAACATCCAGCCAATCGTTGCCATATTGTTCAACGTACTGAACGACACTAAGACTGTCGAGTAAGTGCCGCGAAACCATTTCATCAGGATTACGCACTGCGGTTAAATTGTAAGCTTTATTCCATTTAATTAATAAATCCAAATACTGCAGTAATTGCTCTTGCTGCTGCTCAGTTAAACTCACACCAAGCTGCTGTGCGCCCTCAATTAACTCTTGTGCATGCGGTGTGCTGACCCTCATGAATCTGCTTGCTCCAAGTTATTACTGGCTTTACGCTTTTTCAAATGAACCATCAGTAACGATACGGCAGATTGAGTGACACCAGGAATACGGGATGCTTGGCCTAAAGTTTCAGGCCGTCCTTCCATGAGTTTTTGTTGGATTTCTTTAGACAGCCCTGAAATTGCCAAGTAATCAATATCAATCGGTAATTTCACCGCTTCACTGGCACGCATTTTAGCAATATCGTCCAACTGGCGATCAAGGTAGCCGGCATATTTAGTTTTGATTTCAAGCTGCTCAGCAACAAGTTCATCGGCTATACCCGCACCAGTCACCGCAACCAAATCCAAATAATTGACTTCTGGACGCGCGAGCAAATTCAATAAATTGTATTCATGGGTCAGTGGTGTATTAAATTTCGCCATCACCGCTTCACCCAATGGCGTACCTGGGCGAACCCATGTGTCTTTTAGGCGTTGTTCTTCTTGGGCGATCGCTTCGCGCTTGGCTTCAAACACTGACCAGCGGTAATCATCCACTAAACCAATTTCGCGACCTTTCTCGGTTAAACGCATATCAGCGTTGTCTTCACGCAAAATCAATCGGTACTCAGCACGTGATGTAAACATACGATAAGGTTCTTGCGCACCTAACGTTATTAAATCATCAACCAACACACCTAAATACGCCTCATCGCGGCGCGGGTGCCAGCTGTCTTTACCTTGTGAACGCAATGCTGCGTTACTGCCGGCTAACAAACCTTGGACACCCGCTTCTTCATAACCCGTGGTGCCGTTGATTTGTCCAGCAAAGAATAAACCGTGAATCACTTTGGTTTCTAAACTGTATTTCAAATCACGTGGATCAAAGTAATCGTACTCAATGGCATAGCCTGGACGAATAATATGCGCATTTTCCATCCCACGAATGGAATGAACCAGATCCAGTTGCACATCAAATGGCAAAGAAGTGGAAATACCATTGGGATACAACTCAGGGGTTTTTAAGCCTTCTGGTTCTAAAAAGATTTGATGGCTGTCTTTATCAGCAAAACGATGAATTTTATCTTCGATGGATGGGCAGTAACGAGGGCCAATACCCTCAATTACACCGGCATACATCGGTGAGCGATCAAGATTTTTAGCAATGATGTCATGGGTTTTGCTATTGGTATGAGTAATCCAGCAACTCACCTGCTCAGGATGTTGCTCGCGACGACCTAAAAATGACATCACTGGCAATGGCGTATCACCGGGTTGTTCGGTCATTACCGAAAAATCCACTGAACGTGCATCAATGCGCGGTGGTGTACCGGTTTTTAAGCGATCAATACGTAAAGGTAATTCGCGCATACGTTGTGCTAAGGCATTGGCAGGTGGATCGCCAGCTCGACCGCCTGAATAATTTTGCATGCCAATATGAATCAAGCCACCCAGAAAGGTGCCAGTGGTTAATACCACGTTATCTGCATGAAAACGTAAGCCCATCTGCGTTACAGCACCACGCACGTGGTCGTTTTCAACAATTAAATCTTCAACGGCTTGTTGGAAAAGCCACAGATTGGGTTGGTGCTCTAGCACTTCACGAATGGCTGCTTTGTAAAGTATACGGTCGGCTTGTGCACGAGTGGCACGTACGGCAGGTCCCTTACGACTGTTAAGAATTCTAAATTGGATACCACTGAGATCTGCCGCGGTCGCCATTGCGCCACCGAGCGCATCAATTTCTCTGACCAAATGGCTTTTACCAATCCCACCAATGGCTGGATTACAGCTCATCTGCCCAAGGGTTTCGATGTTATGGGTCAGTAACAAGGTTTTTACGCCCATCCGTGCTGAAGCTAACGCAGCTTCAGTACCGGCGTGGCCACCACCAATGACGATCACATCAAAACGGGAAGGATAATCCACCATACACCTCAGGATTTTAACTAAAAACGGATGAACTCAGCACTGCAGTTGTGGTTGATCACTATTTTGCAGTTTCAATCAGCCTACCGACTTTGCGATAGCGAGTTCTAAGAGCGCAATAGTATAGATTTTTGCGCAGCTTTGCAGAAGGTTTCATCGCTTGGCTTGTGCGCTTCGCTAAACGGTAAGCTAAACAAATATAAATAAAGAAGAAAGATATAAAGCTTATTTTTAATGCTATTACTACTGAGCTACTTTTTTGTGGATATCTCTATAAATCCCTTTATATTCAGTATCTTATCAATATATTAAGTGTGTTGATAATGACTGTTAAGGGGGATGGATAAGCCGCTTAAGCTTGTGTGTAAAGCAGTGACTTATCCACAAGGGGCTTTACTCACAGTTTTTAGCCAGTCTTATCAACTGGGCTTAACGTCAGTTCTCCACAGGGCTTAATTCTAAAAATAATTTAAAAAAGCAGCATAATTTGTTACTTGAGGGTATAAAACGATAAAAATATGACAGGTATATGCAGAAAATTTGCCCCTCTATTTGCGCTCATTCAAGTAGGCTTCAGGGGCTAAAGCCTACTTCGTTAATGCTGTTTACTTACCAATACAGAAGCTAGAAAAAATACGTCCAAGCAAATCATCAGCACTGAATTCACCTGTTATTTCTCCAAGTGCTTGCTGCGCCATGCGCAAATCTTCTGCTAATAATTCACCAGCATTCGCCTGGGTAAGCTGTAAATAACCATTGTTTAAATAGCTTTCTGCCTGTCGCAACGCATCCAAATGTCGACGCCGAGCACTAAAACTACTTTCTACGGTTTGGCTATAACCCATACAGTTTTTTAGATGCTCACGAAGCAGCTCTAAACCTTCACCACTGCGTGCACATAGGTTAATAGTGATATGACCATCGGTATTACTGTGCATCTCGACTGGCTCGCCAGACAGGTCAACTTTATTGCGAATTAATGTGACCTTTTCAGGATTAGGTGTACTGTCGAGAAACTCTGGCCACAAAGCAAAGGGATCACTGGCTTCAGCTGAATTGGCATCCACTACCAGTAAAATTCGATCCGCTTCATTGATTGCTTTTAATGCACGTTGCACGCCAATTTTTTCAACTTGATCAGCCGTATTGCGTAAACCTGCAGTGTCAGTGACATGCAACGGCATACCATCAATATGGATATGCTCGCGTAAAATATCCCGCGTAGTGCCTTCTATATCCGTCACAATCGCCGCTTCATAACCGGCAAGACTGTTGAGCAAACTGGACTTACCGGCATTAGGACGGCCAGCAATCACCACACTCATTCCATCGCGTAACAAGGCACCTTGGCCCGCTTCACGCAGCACTTCTTTGAGTTCTTTTTGCACAGCAATCAGCAGCTGTAAAATATGCCCATCCGCTAAGAAGTCGATTTCTTCCTCAGGGAAATCAATCGCCGCTTCGACGTAAATACGCAAAGCAATCAACTGCTCGGTGAGTGCGTTCACGCGTTTAGAAAAAACACCCTGTAGAGAACGTAAAGCATTACGTGCCGCTTGAGTGGAGCTGGCCTCAATCAGGTCAGCAATTGCTTCAGCTTGGGCTAAATCGAGTTTATCGTTGAGAAAAGCACGCTCACTGAATTCACCTGGTCGCGCTAAACGAGCACCGAGTTCGACGCAGCGTTGTAATAGCATATCTAAGACCACTGGGCCACCATGGCCTTGCAACTCGAGAACATCCTCTCCGGTAAAAGAGTTAGGACCTGCGAAATATAGCGCTAAACCTTCATCGAGCGCTTGTTGGTGCTCGGCATAGAAAGGACCGTAATGGGCATAGCGTGGTTTTAATTTACGGCCAGTCATGTGCTCAGCAATTTGCTTAGCCAATTGACCCGATACTCGAACAATCCCTACCCCGCCACGGCCTTGTGCTGTAGCAATAGCGGCAATGGTGTCACGCGACATAGGCATAACGGTTTCCTCAACAGTAATCAGAAAGCACAACGCCCCTAAAAAGGGGCGTTGTGAACTCGGTGGGTTCGACTAACTTGCGTTAGCAGCCGCCATTGATTTTTCAATCTTGCGGGTAATGTACCATTGTTGACCAATCGACAGGAGGTTGTTGACCACCCAGTACAGTACCAGTCCAGCAGGGAACCACAGGAAGAAGAAGGTAAAGATAATCGGCAATAGCTTCATAACCTTAGCTTGCATAGGATCCGGCGGTGTTGGGTTAAGTTGTTGTTGAACAAACATACTCAAACCCATAATGATTGGCAGAATAAAGTATGGGTCTTTACTGGATAAGTCTGTTAACCAGAACATCCAAGGTGCTTGGCGCATTTCTACGCTTTCTAGCAAAACCCAGTACAAAGAAAGGAAGACTGGCATCTGCACTAAAATTGGTAAGCAACCACCAAGCGGGTTGATCTTCTCTTTTTTGTACAGCTCCATCATGCCTTGCGACAGCTTTTGCTTATCACCTGCATGTTCTTCTTTTAATGCCGTCATTTTTGGAGCAACTGCACGCATGCGTGCCATTGATTTGTAACTGGCGGCTGACAAAGGGAAGAATGCTAATTTAATTAGAATGGTCAAAACAATAATTGACCAACCCCAGTTACCTAAAATGCTATGGATAACACCCATTAGCCAGAAAATAGGTTGGGCGATAAACCAAAGGAAACCATAGTCAACTGTTAACTCAAGGCCTGGAGAAAGGGCTTTGAGATGGCTTTGAATTTTAGGACCCGCATACAAGGTCGCACTGGCTTGTGCGTGTTCACCTGCGGCAATACTCATTGTTGGGCTGGTGTAGCCAATGATGTAGTTGCCTTTGCTGTCTTTACGCGTAGAGACTTGATTGGTTTGCTCAGGATTAGCGACCCATGCCGTTACAAAATAGTGTTGTAACCAAGCAACCCAACCACCTTCAATGGCTTGATTAAACTTTTTATCATCCATATTACTCATGGATAATTTTTTGTACGGCTCATCAGCTGTCCACAAGGCGGCACCTAAGTAAGTTGCAGTGCCTGTTGCGGTGGTTGATGAAGGATCACCTTGACCATCACGCTTGAGTTGGGCAAATAAATTACCTTTCCACTCACGATCGCTTTGGTTATCCACAAGGTAGGTTAAATCAACTTGGTAAGCTTGTTGATTGATGCATTCAACTTTGCGCTGACTGATTTCACGTGCAGAGCATTCGTTGCTCAAACCACGGTGTAAAGTAAAACGCTTGGTGTAACTCACACCATTTTCTTGGAAAGACAGGTCAACATTGAGTTGATCTTGACCATCTTGCAAAGTGAAATTTTGTTGGTTAGCCGTGTACAAAGGACGGCCACTGGCGCGTGCATCAGGACCATTGGTACCCACTAAGCCGCTTTGCGCAACATAAACACGCTCATTACTGTTTTCAAATAACTGCAATGGAATATCAGGATTTGCCGCATTACGTGGATATTGGCTGAGTTTTAATTCAACAATATCACCACCATTAGGATCAATTGCCAACTGCAATACATCGGTTTGTACAATGATTAAATCATTGCTCACAACGTTATTGGTTAGCGTAGGATCTTGTGTGGATTCATTGACAGCAATCGGTAAATCGTCATGACTAACAGCAGGTGTTAAATTGCTCGTTGAATCACTCAGTGTCGAGGTTGATGCTTGTTGATTAGCAGAACTCGAATAGGTCGCTGCTGCTGCAGTTACTGGTGCCTGGCCGTAGTCTTGGTTCCATTGAAGAACCATCATGTAAGACACAACAGCTAAGGCAACGAGTAGGATCGTACGTTGGATATCCATAGTTACTCGGCCGTAGAAGATGAACAAGAGGAAGGAGGAACGGGATCAAAACCACCCGCATTCCAAGGATGACAACGCCCGAGTCGTCGTATGGCTAACCAGCCACCACGGATCGCACCATGTTGCTCAATAGCTTCAATGGCGTAACACGAACAACTGGGATAAAAGCGACAATGACTTGCCATCATTGGACTGATTGCATAGCGATAAAACTTAATGGGTAATATCACCAATTTACGCATTAGTAGTGCCTGCTGAATCAACAAGTGCTGTTTGTAATATGGTTTGACGTTGCCGTAGCAAACGTTTCCACATTTTATCGAACTGCTGTCGAAGCTCAATATTGGACAAATCAGCAATACCCCTACGGGCGACAATAACGAGATCTGCACCATTCAAAATATCTTGATTATGGCGAAATGATTCTCGTATTTGACGTTTTATTCTATTGCGCTCAACTGCAAGCTTTACGCTTTTTTTACCAATAACCAACCCAAGACGTGGATGTTCGAGTTGGTTTTCACGAGCAAGTAACAAGACATTTTTGCCTGGTACTTTATTTGAAGATGAATCAAAGACAGCTTTGAACTGCTGAGGTGTCAGCAGACGCTTTTCTCGGCCAAAGGCCAGACTCATGCTGTGCTCGACTGGATTATGCGCTTAGACGCTTACGGCCTTTAGCACGACGACGCTGAATAACAGCGCGACCGCCTTTAGTTGCCATACGTGCACGGAAACCGTGGTTACGGGCGCGTTTTAGTGTGCTTGGTTGGAATGTACGTTTCATGATTCGCTACCTGGTGACTTCTTTGGGCAAAAGGGGGCCCGAAGTGGTCCCCGTTAAATAGACCAGCAATTCTATTGAAAGCTGAGCCTCAGGTCAATTATCTACAGCATTTGTTTACAAATTCTTGGTTTTAGACAGGTATGAATTATTTTATTTTTTCCTTTCAGCTGAATAAGAATAAATAAAGAAATGTATATAAAGCTTATTTTTACTACTATTACTAGCTTTGATGTTTTTTGTTGATAAGTCTATAAATTCCTTTTAAAACAATAGCTTATATTGGTTTAAAGACTGTGTTATTGAGGTGCTCAAGCTGTGCTATAGATGCTTACAAGTTGTGGATAACTGGGTGACTTATCCACAACTGTATTTTTACAAGGGTTATCAACAGAGTACAACCTAGGGCTTAAGTCGCTTTCTCCACAGGGTTTAAAACAGCTTTATTGGGTTTTTAGTCTTAGAAAAACAAAGTCCAAAAGGCTAAGCAGGCATACCAAAATACCGCTGAACGGACGAGCAAGAGCCATAATTGTTCTAAACTTGCTGTGCCTTTTTCACCAGTCATATCATGTTCTACTTCAATGGCCGCGCGTCCTGCTTGGCTTAACAGATTGCTTGCAGGTTCGGTCAAGCACAGTATGTTGTGCATTAATGAGCGATTAACCATTATGAAATTACCGATTAATGCAAAACTTATGCTTAATAAACGTACTGGTAGCCAATCTAAAATATGCAAAGCACGTGTTGCGATGCCTGCTAAAGGTGGGTGTTGTACTTGTTCGGCAGTAAGGACTAAGAGTCGATAGGTGAGTGCAGCTAAAGGTCCGCCAATCAGGTAGTAAAAAATCACTGCGAAGAACCCTTGAAACCCTTGCCAGAGCAAATGTCCTTGCACCGCTTCTATTAAGCCTGCGCAATCTTCGGATTGGATGTATAGATCGCGCTGCGCCGCTAGGCTGGCTGCCTGGGTATCTTGTCTGCGCCAAGCATCACGAAACGGGCCTAATGAAGCACGCACATCGCCTCGAGTTAAGCTGTACAGCACAATTGCTAGGTGTACTGGAATCAATAACAAACCATATAGCAGTGATTTTAAAACAACCAGTACGACGGCTAAACCAATAATAGGTAAGCTTAGCGCCACTAATAACGCCAATGTATTTTGCTTAGGTAGCAGTTTTGCGCTGCGCTGTAATTGCTCATACCACCAGCGATCTTTTTGTAGCGTAGTGCGCCAGTGCGATAGTTTTTCGATCAGGATGGTTAGCATTAAGACTAGAAAACTCATGATCTTTCTCCATTATGTTTGGCTTGTAAACGTTGCCAAATAAAAGCAGGGCCTGGGTCCGTTTTACGTTCTGGGGCGATATCACTGTGTCCACAGATACGTTCTGCGGTGATCATTGGGTAATATTGCGTCAACTCGGCGATTAATTGATTGAGGCTTTGGTATTGTGCATCGCTATAGGCTTGATCATCGACGCCTTCTAGCTCAATACCTAGAGAGAAATCATTACAATTGTCTTGCTCCATAAATTTAGAGATGCCGGCGTGCCAAGCACGATCCAAGCAGCTGACAAATTGTGTGATAGCGCCTTCACGACTGATAAAAAAATGTGCGGAAACTGTTAAGCCGGCTAAGTCAGCGAAGTAAGGATGCGCGTCGATAGGTAGCTGATTGGTAAACAGTGCTTCAACCATACCTGTACCAAACTGTCCGGGTGGCAGGCTGATATTATGGATCACTAATAAAGAAATTTCAGGGCTGGGACGTGCATTGTGGTTGTTTGATGGGATCTGACGTGCACCTTGTAGCCAACCTGTGTTGGGATCTAGCGCTAAAAACGGTAAAGGTTGCATACGATTTCCTATGGTGATGTACCTTGTAGCAACTAAAGATTGCGATGCTCAGGTCAGCATTAGATAATACCTGCCGCTGTTTTTCACTGTAAGTAGAGCATAGTTATTAATGACAGCATTTCAATGCTTATAAAGCGGATTCGGACAGGAATGTTAGGTGAAGTTTGATATTAAAGGTTGGCAAGCATGGGCGCCGGGTATATCCAGTCATGATGAGTGGTTGACATGGTGTGCTCAGCCTTATGTACTCGAGGCCTCGACAGAGGCTGCGGATGTCAGCTTTTTACCGGCATTGCAACGTCGGCGTTTAAGTCCATTGGCGCGTATGGTGTTCCATGTGGGTTGGCCTCTGGCTGATAATATGCCTGCACAACCGTTGGTTTTTTGTTCGCGTCATGGTGAAACTGCACGTAATTTGCAATTACTCACCAGTCTGGCGCATCAAGAAAATTTATCACCCACTCATTTTAGTTTATCTGTGCACAATGCTGTGACGGGGTTGTGGTCTATCTTTCGCAAGGACACTAGCGAGATGACGTCTATTGCTGGGGTTGAAGATGGCTTAGAGCATGCGGTACTTGAAGCGCAGTTATTATTGAGTGCTGGTGCACCCTCAGTGTTACTGATTATCGCCGAAGATCAACAACCTAGTGTTTATCTACCTTGGATTGATGATGTGCCTTTTGCCTATGCGCTAGCGCTGCAAATAGTGCCAGGCCAGCAATGGCAGCTTGAGTTATCCACAGCAGTGAATGATAAAGGAGATGACACGAAGTCTTGGCCGCATGCTTTGCAGTTATTACCTTTATTGTTGGGTGTTAAAGATCAATTGTTGTTACGTACCGCTCAGCGGCAATGGAACTGGCGGCGCAGCGTAAATGAATAACAGTTACAGTCCACCCTATCTTTGGCGTTTGATCTTTACTGCGCTAAGTTTTGCTCTGTTTGGTTTGGGTGGCTTACTGCTACGCCTTGTGGTTTTTCCATTATTGAGTTTGTTACCTGCTTCACCGCTGCGTAAACGTCAGCGTGCGCGCGCTGTGATCAGTGGTGCTTTCCGCGTATTTGTTGAATTTATGCGCTGCACTGGTGTTTTAACCTATTCAGTCAAAGGTATTGAGCGTTTAGGCCAGCCGGGACAGATGGTCATCGCCAATCATCCATCGCTGATTGATGTGGTGGTATTGATTTCCTGTATTCGTGATGCCAATTGTGTTGTAAAAGAAAGTTTGTGGAAAAATCCTTTTATGCGTGGACCGATTCGTTCTGCAGGTTATATTAGTAATGATGGCAGTATCGAGATGCTCGAAACTGCTGCGCAGCTTCTGAAAGAAGGGCAAACATTAATTATTTTTCCTGAAGGCACGCGAACAACACCAGGACAGTCGCCTAATTTTCATCGTGGCGCTGCTGCAATCGCCTTGCGCGGCGCAAAAATGATTGCACCGGTGCGTATATCGGTTACCCCAACCACCCTAACCAAAGCTGAGCCTTGGTACAGTATTGCTGATCAACGCGTACATTTTAGCCTTGAAGTTGGTGAAATGATTGATCCATGCGATTTTAATGCATATGGCTCTGCGCCAATTGCATCGCGTAAACTTAACCAATATTTGCATTCATACTATACAAAGGACGATGTCACGCATGAGTAATTTGCCGCTTGAATTGAAAGAGTTAATTATTGAGTCGCTGGGTTTAGAAGATATCAGTACTGATGATATTGCGAATGATGAGCCATTATTCGGTGAAGGTTTAGGTTTGGATTCAGTTGATGCCTTGGAATTAGGCTTGGCTATTCAAAAGCGCTTTGGTATCAAAATTGACGCAGAATCAAAAGATGTACGTCAACATTTTGCTAGCATTGAAAAGCTTGCTGCTTTTATTGAAAGCCACAAGAAAGTATAAAAATATATTAAGTGGTAGACTATTTGGAGTTAGGGGGTGTTATGCAAACTCGTGAGGATATTTTTGCGTTGCTGAGTGCAGCGTTGATAGAACTCTTTGAGCTGGATGCTGAGCAGATTACTTTAAGCGCAAATTTATATGAAGATTTAGAGATCGATAGTATTGATGCTGTGGATTTAATTGATCATTTAAAAGCTAAAACGGGTAAAAAAATTGCGGCCGAAAAGTTTAAAACGGTACGCACAGTGGCTGATGTAGTCGAAGCCGTTTATCAAATGGTTACCAGTCAAGAAGTATGAAGCGTCTCATTGCACCGATTTTGGTGCTGATTGGATTGTTGTATCCTTTTGCTGTGTATTACGGAATTGAGTACCTATCCCCGAGATTTTTTGCATTAATTTTAGGCTGTTTATGGGGGTTGCGCGCTGTTTTTGCGGCAGAAAATTTAAACAATCGCTGGCAAGCGCTTGCGCTGATCGTGTTTTGTCTGCTGTTGTTTGTCTTTGATAGTCCTAGGTTGTTGCGTTGGTATCCGGTGTTAGTCAACTTGCTATTTTTGACAGTTTTTTTCATGAGTTTGCGGGTGGGGCCACCAATTATTGAGCGACTTGCTCGTTTGCGAGAACCAGAGTTACCGGCTCATGCGATTGTTTATACGCGGAAAGTGACTCAAGTTTGGGCAGGATTTTTCTTATTTAATGCATTACTAGCCGCCGCTTTAACCTTGTGGGCCCCCTTATCTTGGTGGATGCTTTATAACGGTTTTATCGCGTACATTTTAATTGGATTGTTATTTGCTATTGAATGGCTGGTACGTCAGCGGGTAAAAAACGCACATGAGTTGGATTGATTTACAGCATTTACTGTTACAGCAGCACTCAACAACTTTGGCTGGACCAGAACCTTTAACGCATGTTGAGTTGACGCAGCAGGCATTGAGCTTAGCGGCGGGCTTGCAAGATAAAAAAATTCAACAGGTCGCTGTTTATCTGTTGGATGCGGGGGATTTAGCGGTTGCCTTGTTAGGTGCTTGGCGTGCGGGTGTCCGTGTAGTTTTAGCGGCTGATTTACAAGAACACACACGCCAGCGTTTGGGTGTTCAGGTGGATGCTTGGATTACCAATCGAGCAGAGCTCAGCGCTTTATATGCTGAGCCGTTGTCCCCTGCTGCTTTAGATCTTGATGCTGAATTATTGGTTTTATCCACTTCTGGTTCAAGTGGTGAACCTAAATTGATTAGTAAAACCCTGCGCCAGCTTAATAATGAGTTGTGTGTTCTCGAACAGCTTTGGGGGACTGCTTTAGGTTCTTCTGCGGTGCTTGGCAGCGTAATTACCCAGCATATTTATGGCTTATTGTTTCGTTTGTTATGGCCGCTCTGCGCAGGGCGTTATCTGTTGCGTCTGCCTTTACCTTTTCCTGAAGATATCCAGCAAGCCAGTTTTAGTTGCCTATCAGAGCAAGATGGTTTTACTTGGGTGGCCAGTCCTGCCCTGTTAAAGCGTATGGGTGAAAATTTAGATTGGCCTGCTTTACGTGGCGTGCACCAAGTCTTTTCATCGGGTGGCCCATTGCCAGCGGATGCCGCCGAACTGCTTGAGCAACGTTTGCAGCAGCGTCCAGTAGAAATCTATGGCAGCTCAGAAACGGGTGGGATTGCTTGGCGACAACTTGAAACATTATGGCAACCCTTGCCGGGCGTGCAGCTTGCTTTGAATGCTGACGGCGCCTTGCAGATTAATTCACCATGGTTGGCTGTTGGGCAAACTGAACAAACTGCCGATGCGGCGCGACTGTTTGCCGATGGTCGCTTTGCTTTGCAGGGTCGCCTCGACCGGATTGTTAAGCTGGAAGAAAAACGTATTTCTTTACCGTTTTTAGAGCAGCAACTGTGCTTGCATGAATGGGTCAGTGATGTGCGTTTAGGTGTGGTTGCTGAAGGACGCGCTAGTCTAGGTGCTTTATTAGTATTGAGTGCGGTTGGCGTGCATGCCTTACGCAATCAAGGTCGCCGCGCTGTGACTCAAGGCTTACGTGGGTATTTAAAAGGCTTTTGTGAGCCTTTGGCCTTGCCGCGACGTTGGCGTTTTATTGAACAGTTGCCGCTTAATGCTCAAGGTAAATTGCCGCAAGCCGAAGTCGATCGTCAGTTGCTGCTGGCACGCACTAAATTACCTCTCGTGCTAAAACAACAACAAGTCGCTGATGAGTGGCTGTTGGATTTACAGATTCCGGTTGATTTGGCATTTTTTAGCGGACACTTTCCTACTGCTCCAGTGGTTCCAGGTGTTGTGCAGGTAGATTGGGCGTTTAATCTTGCGCAAGAACGGATGAATATCCCGCCTAGATTTTGTACAATGGAAGTGCTTAAGTTTCAACAGTTATTACGCCCAGGTGATGCCGTACAATTGACTTTAAGTTTTGATCAGGCGCGCTCTAAATTGCATTTCTCCTATGTTGCAGCCGAGGCGCGTTGCTCATCAGGACGCATCGTGCTGGAGTCAGTGGATGTTTAAACTGTGTGTGGTGATCCCGGTGTATAACCACGGGCAACCATTAATCAAGGTGGTTGCACGTTTACAAGCGTTGCAATTACCTTGCGTCTTAGTTGATGACGGCTCGCAAGCAGAGACGGCATTGATTATTGATCAATTGGCGCAGCAGCCTCATATCAGTTGTGTGCGCTTAATGGTTAATCAGGGTAAAGGTGCAGCAGTGATGGCTGGGCTGCGGGAAGCATTACGTTTGGGCTTTAGTCATGCGTTACAAATAGATGCCGATGGTCAGCATGATTTACAGGCCGTGCCGCGTTTTATCGAAGCCGCGCAAGGCGCCCCAGAACAGCTTATTTGTGGCTATCCAGAATACGATGCCAGCGTGCCCAAGGGACGTTTATATGCGCGCTACTTAACCCACGTATGGGTATGGATTCACACGTTATCTTTATCAATTCGCGATGCGATGTGTGGCTTTCGCGTCTATCCGCTGGACTCTGCGGTACAACTGTTTGATCAGGTAAAACTCGGCACACGCATGGATTTTGATATCCAAGTATTGGTGCATTTGTATTGGCGTGGTCAGCCGATGCAATGGCTGCCAGTCAAAGTGATTTATCCCGAGGGTGGTTTATCTAATTTCCGTGCAGTGGCCGACAATGTGCTGATTACAAAAATGCACACTCAGTTGTTTTTTGGCATGTTGTGGCGTGCGCCGCATTTAATTGCACGTAAGCTCTTCTAATGACGACAGATAATCACGATAAGCAGCATTGGGCACAGCAAAAAGAGCGTGGCAGCTTTTTCTTAATGAAGTTTATTGCAGTGTTAACTCGCATTTTGGGGCGCACCCTGATTACTCCTGTGTTGTATGGGGTTGTGTTGTATTTTTTTGTCACCGGTCGCGTGGCGCGTAACAGTATTCGTGAGTATCAAAATAATTTAGCGCAGTGGAGTGGCCGAGCAGATTTACGGGCTTCATCGATGCGTATTTTTCAGCAATTTATGGCTTTTTCTGACAGTTTGTTGGATAAAGTGGATGTTTGGCATGGCCGCATTGGTTTAGAACATTTAGATGTTGATGACCCTTATGGTGTTCGCCAATTAGCGCATCAGCACCTGGGACGTGGACAACTGCTGGTCGGTGCGCATCTAGGCAATTTAGAAGTGTGTCGTGCCTTAGCGCAAATTGGTAAAAAAGTGCAGATGAATGTGCTGGTGCATACGCGTCATGCCGAAGCGTTTAATCGTTTACTCAATGAATCAGGCGCCAGCCATTTGCGTTTAATTGAGGTCAGTCATTTAGATCCGGTGACCATGTTGCAACTCAGTCAACGCCTTGAGCAAGGCGAATGGTTGGCGATTGCCGGTGACCGTGTCCCGCTACAGGAAGGACGTCGCTCACAAGCCAATTTTTTAGGTCAACCTGCTTATTTTCCACAAGGACCATGGTTGCTGGCGGGGATTCTCAAGTGCCCAGTGAGTTTGTTGTTTTGCTTAAAGCAGCAAGGACGCTACCGCATCAGCCTTGAGCCTTTTGCTGAATCTGTGCAGTGGCAGCGTAAAAATCGTGAGCAAGTTCTGACCGAAACAGTCCAGCGCTACGCTGACCGTTTAGCTGTGCGCTGTTTAGAAGCGCCTTTGCAGTGGTTTAATTTTTACCCGTTTTGGATAACCGATGAACAGTCCAGTCAATAAATACGTTGTTTTTGGCAATCAGCCGTTACAGATTGAAGATATTTTAGCGCTCACCGAGCAGCGTGCGAGTGCACGCTTACAAGATGATCCCGAGTTTCGTCAGCATATCGCCCGCGGTGCAGCCTTTTTAGACTCGTTGTTAGACCGTGAAGGCGTGATTTATGGAGTGACCACCGGTTACGGTGATTCCTGCGTGGTGCCGGTACCTCTGCATCAGGTCGAGGCATTGCCCAAGCATCTGTACACTTTTCACGGCTGTGGTTTAGGTCAGCATTTAGATGCGGCTGGGACACGTGCGGTATTGGCCGCGCGTTTGCAGTCATTGTGTTTTGGTATGTCGGGCGTGCGTATTGAGTTATTGGAGCGTCTGCAAGCTTTCCTTGAACATGACATTTTGCCGCTGATTCCTGAAGAGGGGTCAGTTGGTGCCAGCGGTGATTTAACCCCGTTATCCTATGTGGCAGCGACCTTGTCTGGTGAGCGTCAAGTGCTCTATCAGGGCCGTATCTGTGACTCAGCTGAAGTGCATAAAACCTTGGGCTGGGAGCCTTTAGTGTTGCGGCCGAAAGAAGCCTTGGCATTGATGAATGGCACCGCAGTGATGACGGGGATTGCTTGTCAGGTGTATGGCCGTGCTGAATATTTATTGAAGTTGGCTACGCGCATCACCTCGATGAATATGGTGGCTTTACAGGGCAACACCCAGCATTTTGATGAGCGCTTATTCTTAGCCAAGCCACATCCAGGACAAATGCAGGTCGCCGCTTGGTTGCGTGCAGATTTAGACAGCGCCCGTGACAGCAATCAGGGGCATGCCGCCGATGCAGAATTACGTGGCTTACACCGTTTGCAAGACCGTTACTCCTTACGTTGTGCGCCGCATGTATTAGGGGTTTTGGCGGACAGTTTGGCTTGGTTACGCCGCTTTATTGAAACCGAGCTCAATAGCGCCAATGACAATCCGATTATTGATGCTGAAGAAGAACGCGTGCTGCATGGTGGTCATTTCTATGGTGGTCACATTGCGTTCGCCATGGACAGTTTGAAAAACTTAATCGGTAATATCGCTGACTTACTCGATCGCCAATTGGCGTTGCTGGTGGATTGTCGCTACAACCATGGTTTGCCGAGTAATTTATCCGGTGCACCCGCCGCCACCGCAATGATTAACCATGGCTTTAAAGCGGTGCAAATTGGTGCCAGTGCATGGACTGCCGAAGCGTTGAAAAATACCATGCCGGCCAGTGTTTTTTCACGCTCTACCGAATGCCACAATCAAGACAAAGTTAGCATGGGAACCATCGCCGCACGTGATGCGCGGCGTAGTTTAGAATTGGTTGAGCAAGTTGCTGCTGCCACCTTATTGGCTGCGCAACAAGGTATTTGGTTGCGTGGGCAAATGGCTGAGCAAACATTGCCAGCAGCGTTAGCCCGCATGCACGCTGAGTTGGCTAAGGACTTCCCGCCACTGCTTGAAGACCGCGCCTTGGAAGGAGAATTACGTTTGTGCTTGCAGCGGATTCGCACACAGCATTGGAGTCTTTATGCGTAAAAAAGGTGTATTGCAGGAAACGGTCACTATGCAAGTGCCGTTTTTTGATGTGGATATGATGGACGTGGTGTGGCATGGCCATTACATTAAATACTTTGAGGTAGCGCGTTGTGCATTGCTGGATAAGATTGGTCATAACTACACACAAATGCGTGATTCTGGTTATGCCTGGCCGGTGGTGGATATTCAAGTGCGCTACATGCAAGGGGCCCGCTTTGGTCAGCAGATTACCGTGCAAGCCGATTTGGTTGAGTGGGAAAGCCGTTTGAAAATTAATTATTTGATTTTCGATACAGCAACAGGTGAGCGTTTAACTCGAGGCTTATCCGTACAGGTTGCGGTAGCCATGGCTGAGGGTGAGATGCAGTTTGTTACCCCTGATATTTTCCAAGACGCTGTGCGCAAGGCGATTCAGTGAGACAGCTGCCTTGGCTGTTGTGCTTGCTGTTAATCAGTTCGCGCTTGTGGGCTTTTGACAGTGCACAGCTGGCCCAGCAATTGGCGGCTGCCGAGGTGGTACGCGGTGAGTTTGTGCAAGAAAAACATTTGCGCAGTCTGGCTATGCCGCTCAGCAGTCATGGTCAGTATGTTTTATCTAAACAGCAGGGGTTGTTGTGGAAAGTGCAGCAGCCTTTTGCCCAGACGTACCGCATTGATGCGCAAGGTGTGGCCTTGTTGACGGATAATGGCTGGCAGACTCAACCAGGGCAAAGTGTGGCGGCACGGCAAAGCCGCTTGTTTTTAGCTGTGTTGCAAGGTGATCAACAGGCTTTAGATGCTGATTTTACCCTGCAATTGCAGGGTAATGCAGAGCAATGGCATCTAAATCTTTTGCCTAAGGCTTTGTTTTTGCAGCAAATATTTAAAGTGATTGAAATTCACGGTGGTGCGCTGGTTGAGCGTATTGAGCTGCATGAAACCCAGGGCGATCGCACCGTGATGCGGATGTTAAACAGCCAAGCGGACAACGCGCTGTTGGATGATGAACAGCATGCATTTCAACCTTGAGCGTGGTTTACCTAAACTATTTTTAATTCTGTTGCTGAGCTTAACTGTGCTCAGTGCTTGGCAGTGGCGTGGTGCTGCACCCATTAGCGCGAGCTTATTGGATATCTTGCCGCAGGGTACAACGGATTCGCTGCAAGATTTTGCTCAGCAGCGTATGCAAGAGCCGCTGGACCGTGAGTTAATTGTGTTGCTGCGCCATCCTGATGGCGCACCAGCGGCTCAGATTTTTGCCGAGCAATTGGCTCAGCAGTGGCGCGCTAGCGGTATTTACCAGCAGGTGGATAGCCAGCTCAGCCTCGACCTTCCCGCCGTGCGTCAGCAGTTATTGGCCGATCGCAGTAATTTGTTACCATTGGCGGTACGTCAGCAACTCGCCACGCAACCTGAACTTTATTTTCAACAACGTTTAGCCGAGTTGTTTGATCCGCTCAATGGCTTTGCGTTAGTAAGTCCTGAGCAAGATTGGCTCGGACTCAGTGCAAAAATCCAAAAAAATATCCAACTTGATAGCCGAGTACAAGTCGATAGCAGTGGCTATTTGTTTGTTGAAGATGCTGGTCAACACTGGTTGTTGTTACGTGCGCGTACGCATGACAGCGCTTTTAGTGGCTCGGTTGCGTTGCAGGTGGCTGAGCAGGTGCAGCAAGCGCGTATGGCATTAACGGCTGATGGCGGTGAATTGCTCGCCAGCAGTGGTTTACTTTTTGCCGCGCAAGGCAAAACACAAGCTGCAAGTGAAATGCAATGGCTCGGTGGTTTATCGTTATTGGGTTCATTGCTGTTAATTGTTGCGCTGTGGCGCAGCGCCAGCAGCTTAGTGGCGTTATTGCCGGCGCTGTTTGGCTTATGGGTTGGGCTAACGGCTTGTGTCGCGGTGTTTGGACACATCCATGTGCTGACTTTAGTGTTAGGCGCCAGCTTAATTGGTGTGACCATTGATTTTCCGATGCATTACTTATCTAAAGCGTGGACGTTGCAGCCTTGGCGCAGTTGGGCGGTGCTACGGGCGACTCTGCCGGGCTTAAGTTTAGGTGTGTTAACCAATGCTATCGGTTATCTGGCTTTGGCGTTCACCCCCTTCCCTGCCTTGAGTCAGGTTGCGGTTTTTTCAGTGGCAGGTCTAATCGCGGCTTATGTCTGCACTGTCTGTTGTTTGCCTTGGCTGTTGCGCCATCGCCAACTGCAACCTTGGCAGCAACCTTTAGTGTGGATGCAGATGTTTTTAAACGGACGTACTGCTCTGCTCCGTCGAGTATCCAGTCGTCGATTACTGTTGGCACTGCTGGTGTTTTCGATAGCGGGCATTATGCAACTCAATCGCCATGATGATGTACGCCAGTGGGTCAGTGCTTCTCCAGTTTTATTGGAGGATGCTCAGCGCATTGCCGAGCTGACGGGTTATCAACCGACCAGCCAATTTTTCTTGGTTAAAGGCATTGATGTTGAGCAGTTGCTCGGTCACTTACAGACTTTAGAATTACACTTACATGCTTTGCAGCAGGCGGGTGATTTACGTAGCTATCAATCGCCACACCAGTATGTGGCGGGTCTTGTTGGGCAGCCGAGTTTAGCTCAAGCTGTGGCGCAAATACCGCAGAGCGCATTAGCGCCCTTGTTGACGGCGGGTGTGTCTCTAGAAGCATTGCAGGCTGAATTAAGTGGATTAGAAAACCTGCCGTCACGCTCAGTGGAGGACAGTTTAAATGGACCGCTGGGTGAAGTTTGGCGGCCATTATGGTTGGGTCAACAGCACGGACAGTATGCGGCAATTGTCAGCTTACAAGGTTTAAGCCAAGTGGCTGTGTTCAGTGAGCTGGCTGAGCAATTTGCTTTTGTGCAATGGATTGATCGCCCCGCTGAACTCAATCAGTTATTTAAACAAACGCAAAGCCATGCTTTGTGGTTAAAAGTGCTGGCCAGTGGCGTTATTTTTGTAGTTTTAGCGATGGCTTTAGGTTGGCGTGGTGCCTTACGTACGCTTAGTATCTCGTTATTGGCAGCTTTGACTGCTGCTGCTTGTTTAGGCTGGATGGGACAAACTTTGACATTGTTCAGTGTGTTTGGTTTGTTGTTGGTCACCGCGATTGGTGTTGATTACGCAATTATCATCTATGAAGGTGTGGGGGGGGCGGCCACCAGCTTATTAGGGACCTTACTTGCGGCAGTGACAACATGGTTGTCTTTTGGCTTGCTGGCGCTCTCGAGCACCCCTGCCGTCAGTAGTTTTGGTCTGGCGGTGAGTTTAGGTTTGGTCTTTAGTTTTCTATTTGCGCCATGGGCTGCGCGGCCGTTATCGCTTACAAGATAAGTGTTTACATTGAGCCTATTGTTATTGTTTTTGGGTTGTTGATGATGTTGCTTGGGCCTGCACCAGCAATGGTTACTCTATTTTAATGAGAAATTGAAATGACACTTTTAGATGAAATGGTTGAGCAGCATCAGGTGGTGGTGATTGGCGCAGGGCCTTCAGGTGCGATTGCTGCGGCTATTTTGCGGCGTAAAGGCCATGAGGTTTTAGTCTTGGAGCGTCAGCTGTTTCCACGCTTTTCAATTGGTGAAAGTTTGCTCTCGCATTGTCTCGACTTTATTGAAGAAGCCGGCATGCTCGAAGCTGTACAAGCCGCTGGTTTTCAAGTGAAACACGGCGCTGCTTTTGGTTGGGGTGAGCGCTACAGTGAATTTGATTTTCGCGACACCTTTACTCCAGGTAAAGGCAGTACTTATCAAGTACGTCGTGCTGATTTTGATAAATTATTGGCTGATCAGGCGCAAGCGCAAGGCGTGCAGATTCGCTATGAAGAAGAAATCATTCAAGTGGATTTTTCTGGTGAGCAACCACGCCTGTATGTCCGTCGTTTAACAGATGGCAGTCAGTATCAGATAACCTGCGCTTTTGTTTTGGATGCCAGTGGCTATGGCCGCGTATTGCCACGTTTATTAGACTTAGAAGTACCTTCGACATTTCCGGTGCGCAAAGCGGTATTTACCCATGTACGCGATTGTATTGATGACCCCACCTTTAATCGTGAGAAAATTCTGATCACCACTCACCCGCAGATGCGTGATGTTTGGTATTGGAGTATTCCTTTTAGTGATGGGTATTGCTCGATGGGTGTGGTGGCGAAAGAGGAGCGCTATGCAGGCCGGCCAGAAGCCTTACAAGAATGCCTGCAAGCCTTTGTTAATGAAGCGCCAAACCTGCGGCGTATCTTTAAAAATGCGGTCTGGGACCAGCCGTTCCGTACGATGGGTGGTTACTCAGCTAACGTAAAAACTTTGCACGGTAAAGGCTTTGCCTTGTTGGGTAATGCCGCTGAGTTTTTGGATCCGGTGTTCTCTTCCGGCGTGACCATTGGCATGCGTTCATCCAGTATGGCCGCGGCGGTGCTTGATCGTCAGTTGCGTGGTGAAACGGTGGACTGGGAAACTGAATTTGCTATTCCACTCAAGCGTGGGGTGGATACTTTCCGTACGTATGTGGAAGGCTGGTACGACACCTCATTCCAAGATGTTATTTATTACGAAAAAGCGCAGCCGGATATTCGCCGCATGGTCTGCTCGATTTTGGCCGGCTACGCTTGGGATGAAACAAATCCTTATGTCTCTGACTCACGCCGTCGTTTACGGGTGTTGGCTGAGTTGTGCGGACCACAAGAGCTGCTAGATAAATGATACGAGCGCTGGGTGTGCTGTTCTCTATATTAGTGTTAACGGCGTGCAGCACAAGATTGCCCTTGCCTGTGCAGGGACAGCCCCTGCAGGATGTACAGCTACCGTTACAGTTGCATTTGCGTTATCAAGAGGCTGGATTCAGCCGCGATGCGATTGTGGTGATTCAGCGTGAAGCAGCAGCTTTACGTTTTTCACTGTTCGATGGGCTGGGCATGCCACAGGCGCGGCAGATTCTTAGTGATGATGCTTGGCATGCGGATGGGCTCTTACCGCCGCATCCATATGCGCGCCAATGGTTCGCTGGTTTATTGTTTGCTTTGACTGATAATGAGCATCTACAGCAACAGTATCCAGGTGTCACGCTATCGAAGCAGCAGCGCGCTTTAGCCAATGGCTGGCAAGTGTTATACGGTGAGACAGGGCAATGGCAGATTATTTTTAACGCAGAGCAGACGTTGCAGGTTGAACAAATGGAGTGGCAGCCATGACCATGTATTTACAAGCCCTAGGCCTTAATTGTGCGCTGGGGCATGATAAAACCAGTGTGGCGCAAGGATTGTTTGCTGGTGATTGTTCAGGTATGCAGCCGGTGTTTGATTGGGTGCCAGAGCAAACTCTGTTGTGTGGTCAGGTGCAAGTTGCACTGCCTGAGTTGGACGAGTATTTGCAGGTGCATGCCACACGCAATAATCAATTACTGATGGCTGCTGCATTACAGATTATTGAAGATATTAACGCTGTGGTTGAGCGTTATGGCCGCCAGCGCGTGGCGGTGATCATTGGTACCAGCACTAGCGGCATCCATGAGGCAGGGCTGCATATCGCTGAGCGTGCTCGCAATAATGACGTTTTTCCAACGGTTTATAACTACCATCAGCAAGAGCTGGCTGATCCTGCAGTTTTTTTAAGTCGATGGTTGCAGCTCAGTGGTCCAAGTTACAGTATTTCTACTGCTTGCACTTCAGGTGCGCGTGCTTTGATTAGCGCACAAAGAATGCTAAAAGCGGGTTTATGTGATGCCGTATTGTGTGGCGGTGCTGACAGTTTGTGTCGATTAACCTTAAATGGTTTCAGTAGTTTAGAAGCCTTGTCCGCTGATTTATGCAATCCCTTTTCGCTTAACCGTCACGGTATCAATATTGGTGAAGGAGCTGCGCTGTTTCTGATGACGCGTGAGGCCTTATCTACGCGTAATAGCGCTCCACTATTAGCTGGAGTGGGTGCCAGTTCGGATGCGTATCATATTTCTGCGCCGCAGCCACAAGGCTTAGGTGCGAGTCAGGCGATGCGTGCCGCGTTAGCGGATGCACAGTTGCCCGCTCGCGCGATCAGCTACATTAATTTGCATGGTACTGCGACTCAGCACAATGATGCGATGGAGTCTCACGCAGTTTATCGTGTGTTTGCCGATAGAGTGCCCTGTTCATCGACTAAACCCATGACCGGACATACGTTAGGTGCGGCTGGCGCATTGGAAGCGGCCTTTTGTTGGTTGAGTTTGCATCCTGAGTATAATCCACAGGCTTTGTTACCTGCGCATATTTGGGATGGTTGTGTGGATGAGGCGCTGGCACCGATTCAGTTATGTGACCGTCAACAGCGCTTGGCTATTATGGGGTCGCGCTGGCTAATGAGTAATTCTTTTGCGTTTGGTGGTAATAACACCAGTTTAATTTTAGGAGAGGCGCCATGCTGAGCTGGCCGCTTGCTGAGTTGTTACCGCACGCGGGTGACATGATTTTGCTTGATAGCATTGAGCGGTGTGATGAGGAGCGCATTGTCACGCACCTACAGGTGCGTAGTGGTGGCTTATTTAATCAAGCTGACGGTAGTTATCCTGCATGGCTGGGTGTTGAGCTGATGGCGCAAAGTATTGCGGCGTATGCTGGTGTAAGGGCAAAGCGCCGAGGTGACAAAATCGAGTTAGGTTTTTTACTGGGTACGCGTAAGTATCAATGTAACGTTGCGCGTTTTCCTCTCGGCGCACAATTGCAGATAGAAGCGATTTGCTCGCTGGAAGATGATTCAGGTATGGGCGTGTTTGAGTGTTACTTGCGCGGTGCTGATATTTATGTAGAAGCCCGCTTAAATGTGTATCGGCCACCCAATGTGGCAAGTTATTTTCAGGAACCACAGCCATGAGTGAGCGTATTTTAGTCACTGGGTCAAGTCGCGGCATTGGCCGTGCAATTGCCTTACGTTTGGCGCAGTCTGGTTATGACTTAACCTTGCATTGCCGGAATGGGCGCGCTGAAGCTGAAGCTGTTGCCGAAGAAATTGCAGGATTCGGTCAGCATGCCAATATTTTGCAATTTGATATTGCGGACCGGCACGCTGCGCGCGAGCAACTTGAAGCCGCGATGGAGCGTGACGGCTGCTGGTATGGTGTGGTCTGTAATGCGGGCTTGACCCGAGATGGTGCCTTCCCAGCGTTAACTGAAGATGATTGGGACAGTGTATTGCGCACCAATCTTGATGGTTTTTATAATGTTTTACATCCAATTAGTATGCCCTTGGTGCGCCGCCGTAAACCTGGGCGAATCGTTTGTATCACCTCGGTGTCTGGCTTGATTGGCAATCGCGGACAGGTCAATTATAGCGCTTCTAAAGCGGGGGTGATTGGTGCAGCAAAAGCCTTAGCTGTGGAGTTGGCAAAGCGCCGTATCACGGTGAATTGTGTGGCACCTGGATTGATTGATACGGCGATGCTTGATGAGCATGTGCCGGTTGAGGAAATGATGAAAATGATTCCCGCACAACGTATGGGCACCCCTGAAGAAGTGGCGGGTGTAGTGAATTTCCTAATGTCCACTGAGGCGGCTTATATTACTCGGCAAGTGATTGCTGTAAATGGTGGATTATGCTGATGAACGGATTTAAACGGGTTGTGGTGACGGGTATGGGTGGCCTGACGTCCTTGGGCGATTCATGGCAGCAGATCAGCGAGAATTTTTGCAATAATCGCAGTGGTATTCGTTATATGAGTGAATGGGATCGCTTTAGCGAGTTGAATACACGCTTAGGTGGTCCGGTAGATAATTTTATTGTGCCGGGGCATTGGACGCGTAAGCAATTGCGCAGTATGGGGCCGGTATCGCGTTATGCCGTTTATGCTGCAGAGCGGGCGCTAGCTGATGCAGGATTATTGGATGATCCAAGTATTAAAGATGGTCGTATGGGCGTTGCCAGTGGTTCCTCCACCGGTAGTACTGAAGACATTAAGGCCTTTGGTAGCATGCTGATTAACTCTGTAGCGCATGGTTTAAATGCCAATTCTTATGTGCGCATGATGCCGCACACAACCGCGGCTAACGTGAGTATTTTTTTCGGTCTCAAAGGGCGCATTCTACCAACTTCCAGTGCCTGTACCAGTGGTAGCCAAGGTATTGGTTATGCCTATGAGGCCATTAAGTTTGGTCGTTTACCGTTGATGTTAGCCGGTGGTGCAGAAGAGCTGTGCCCAACTGAAGCGATGGTGTTTGATGCTTTATATGCCACCAGTCTTAAGAATGATGCGCCGCATACCTCGCCGAGTCCTTATGATGCAGACCGTGATGGTTTGGTGATTGGTGAAGGTGCGGGCATGTTGGTACTTGAGGAGCTGGAGCATGCTTTGGCTCGTGGTGCGCATATTTATGCTGAGGTGGTTGGTTTTGGTAGCAATGCTGATGGTGCGCATGTGACCAAGCCGGAAAAAGATACGATGCAAATTGCCATGCAATTGGCTTTAGATGATGCAGGTATTCCCTCTTCGGCGATTGGCTATGTGAACGGTCATGGCACGGCCACCTTGCATGGCGACATTGCAGAAACCCAAGCGACCAGTTGTTTGTTTGGTGAGCAGATGCCAATCAGTTCGCAGAAAAGCTTTTTAGGTCATACTTTGGGCGCTTGTGGTGCTTTAGAGTCGTGGTTCAGTATTGAAATGCTGAATAACGATTTGTACATTCATACTTTGAATTTGAACAATATTGATGAGCGCTGTGGCAGATTAGATTACTTACAGCTACCGCGCCGAATGAGCCATGAGTATGTGATGAATAATAACTTTGCCTTTGGTGGAATCAATACGTCTTTAATATTTAAGCGTTGGCACTGATCATGGAAAACCTTGCTCTTGCCAGCGCACTTATAATTGCTAGATTGCTCATTTAGAGCGTGATATCAGTTCTGAGTTAAGCTTCACCCAATCACTCTAACCCGTAACATTTTCGCTAGGATAATAAATCATGAAAAAGAACTTACTTGTTGTGCTGGCGTGTTCTGCGCTTATCCCTGCATTGGCACAGGCCCGTGATACTACGCATTTTTTACCTTTTAATGAGGTGGTACAGGAAGCCACGAATGCCGGTCGCTTAGACGGTAGCGTGAAGTTTTATTTAGGTAGCACTCCAGCGGGGGCTAAAATTATCAGTAAAGGTGTTACCACCAGTAAAAAAACCAATGCTTTTGGTAAAAGTGATGAAGTGGCGTGCCGTTGGGTGTTGCAGTCGGCATTAATTCATTTACAGAACTCAGCGAAAGCCGCGGGTGCCAACGCAGTGGTTAATCTAAGCAGTAACTATAATCGCAAAGAATATAAGAGCACTAAAGATTATGAGTGCCATGCCGGCGGGATTATGGCGGGTGTTGCGTTAAAAGGTGACTATGCAAAAGTACGTTAAGCTTTTTTTGTCTGCTGCTGCCCTAGCATTTCCATATGCTGGGCAGGCGCAAAAAACTGAGAGTCTTGTGCCTGATGGCCCCGCTTTGTACAGCAAACACTGCGCCAAGTGTCACGGTAAAGAAGGCCGTGCCAATACTTTGCGTGGCTGGTTTACTTCTGCGCAAGATTTGACTGACCCAAAGTGGCAAGCAGAAACGCTGGACTCCGACATCTTGGATGCTTTAGAGAAAGGGCCAAGATCGATGCCGTCGTATGCCAATAAGCTTAGTATTGTTGAACAAAATTCGTTGTTAAAAGTTATACGTGATTTGTAATGCTAACTACGGGTAAGTTGTTGTTGTAGCGCCTGTATACGTCAGGCGATAGAGGCAGTACTTTCAGTGATATTAGCAAACATTTGATTTTTATTAATAACAGGGATGAAGTGCAATGAAATTCTTTTTTTCAGTGATTCTAAGTGGATCTGTTTTGCTATTAAGTAGCTTGGCGAGTGCCACCTCTGAAGTAGGACAGCATTATATTGATCGTATTGCTAATGGCGGCCCCTCTTCAGTTCGGGATGTTGCACGCAGCATTCAAAAAAGTAGGTTTTCTGAAACAGAGGTTTTGGATGTATTGGCTGAGCGTCTTATTCAAGACTATCAGAAAGGTGGGCGGCTCGAAGCTGACGCTATGGCATGGGCTGCCATTGCTTTAGGTAGCTCGGGTAACTCACGTTATTATGATGTTTTAGCGCATGTTGCTAATACCGCCACGCAATCTAAAGTTGCAAAGCATACAAAAAAGTCTTTAAAGAAACTCGAAAAAACAAACGCTGCACAATACACGGCAGGACAAGTTTCATTAGCTGATGTGCGTAATACCCATTCGGCACAAGTAACACGACCGGTAGTTCAGGATTCTGTACGATCGCAAAATCAGTATATATCTATTAGTAAGATACATGCGGGTATGAGCCAAGCAGAGGTTAATGATCTTGCCGGCCCACCAACCTCCACTCGTAATCATATTACTGGTAAAGCTTTCATACCTTTTAACTTTAAAGGCAGTGATACAGTACGCATTTATCATTTATACAAAGGACAAGGTAAAATTGTTTTTTCTAATGAATCTGCTTATAGCAGTGGCTTGCGAGTGCGTGAGGTCATTATTGATCCAAGCGAAACCGGTTATCCTTAATGTAAAGAATTAAAAAAGGCCGCTTTAAGCGGCCTTTTTTATGAGACACAAATCAGCCTTGATGATACTTAGCAGACAAGTCATGCACCGCATTGATAAATGCACCCGCATTTTCTGGTTTCACTTCTGGGGTAATACCGTGACCTAAGTTAAAGATATGGCCGGAGCCCGAGCCGTAACTTTGTAAAATACGACCGACTTCAGTTTCAATTGCAGCAGGGTTGGCGTACAGCACGGTTGGATCCATATTGCCTTGCAGGGCTACTTTGTGACCAACACGTTGACGAGCCGTACCGATATCACAGGTCCAGTCTAAGCCTAGCGCTTCAGCACCTGTGTCAGCCATGGACTCAAGCCACAGCCCACCACCTTTAGTGAATAAAATCACCGGTACGCGACGACCTTCGTTTTCACGAATTAACCCATTAACAATTTTTTGCATGTAAGCCAATGAGAATTCTTGGTAAGCCGCTGACGATAAACTACCGCCCCAGCTATCAAAAATCTGTATCGCTTGTGCTCCTGCAAGAATTTGTGCATTCAGATAGCTGGTCACCGATTGTGCCAGTTTATCCAGCAACATGTGCATGGCTTGCGGGTTATCGTAGAGCAGCGCCTTACTTTTGCGGAAATCTTTCGATGAGCCGCCTTCGACCATGTAAGTTGCTAAAGTCCAAGGACTGCCAGAAAAACCAATTAAGGGTACGCGACCATTCAGTTCACGGCGAATGGTACGTACCGCATCCATTACATAACCGAGATCTTTTTCTGGATCAGGAATTGGTAGCGCTTCGATTGCTTCAGTGGTATCTACAACTTTTTTGAAACGCGGGCCTTCGCCTGTTTCAAAATATAAACCTAAGCCCATAGCATCGGGGATGGTTAAGATATCTGAAAAAAGAATCGCAGCATCCAATGGATAGCGATCCAGCGGTTGCATTGTGACTTCGCATGCTATTTCAGGGTTCATGCATAAATCCATAAAGCCACCTGCACGCGCACGGCTGGCTCTATACTCCGGTAAATAACGGCCTGCTTGACGCATCATCCATACAGGCGTCACATCTACCGGCTGTTTGAGCAGGGCGCGGAGAAAACGATCATTTTTCAGAGCAGTCATATTAGCGTCCATTGGAAATTAATAGGCTATTGTCGCAAATTTGTGAACAAAAGGCACGATGCAACAAATAAGCCGTGCTGTTGGCTTGATTCGTATCAACTGCACACGGGTGGTTACTGAAAATGTTAGTTTAGTGCATAGACTATTTTTAAGCATATGAACGAGGGCTGCTACATGCATAATTCTTTGATAGAGAACAGTCAGTTTGTCGTCGCAGATGACTCAGATGGCGGGTCTGTAGTGGCTTTGCATCGCTTGTCGCAGCACAGGATGTATCCACCCTTCCCTGCAAACTATCAATATGTGTTCTTTGCAATGGGCTGCTTTTGGGGCGCGGAGCGGTGTTTCTGGCAGCAGTCAGGCGTATATGTTACCGCGGTGGGTTATGCCGGAGGGCAAACAGAGAATCCAAATTACCAAGACGTGTGCAGCGGTTTAACGGGGCATACGGAAGCTGTGTTGGTGGTGTTTGATCCTGCACAAGTGAGCTTTGCTGAGTTGCTACAAGTGTTTTGGCAGGCGCATGATCCAACTCAGGGACTGCGCCAGGGCAATGATGTTGGTAGCCAGTATCGCTCAGCTATTTACTGTATGAATCAGCAACAGCTAGAGGAAGCGCAAGCGAGCTGTATGCACTATCAAGCATGTTTGAACGCGGTAGGCGGCGCTGAAATCACAACAGAAATGAGTTTGGCGCCAGTGTTTTATTATGCAGAGGCGATGCATCAACAGTATTTAGTGCAGCATCCCAATGGCTATTGCGGCCTACAGGGAACAGGTGTGGTGTACTAGATCAGTGTGCTAGAAATTAAAAACCCCGCGTGAGCGGGGTTTGCAGACTGTCTCCTGACATCCTTGTTATGTGCCAGCTTGGCGCTAATCATTGATCCTTCATGATTAAGTACAGTCCTTTGTAAATCCTTAGTGGCGATTCTACGCATGTGATGGAAGTCACGCAGCGGACAAATGACCTTGCGCAGTGTAAGCAAATGCTTACACTGCGCAGTTCCGGATCAGTCAAATTGTGTTACGGGCTAGAACTGAGTTGCATCCAACAGGTATAAAGACTCACTACCTGCTTTAACCGAGCTGCTTAGTGATTGGGTACGCGGTAATAAGCGGGCAAAGAAGAAGCGTGCTGTACCCATTTTGCTGGCATAGAAATCATCTTCTTGCTCTTTACCTTGTGCGGCACGTGCCATTAATGCCCACATATAGGCATAAGCGGTGTAACCAAACACTTGCAGATATTCAACCGATGCAGCGCCAATCTCATTTGGATTGTTTTTCGCTTCAGCCAATAACCAAGCAGTTAAATCATCAAGGTTTTCAATCGCTGCTTTGAGGGGCGTGGTGAATTCAGCTAATGTGCTATCCGCTGATGAAATGAAAGCTTTCACCTCATTAGAGAAGTGCTGATAGAACGCGCCGCCATTACCGACAATTTTACGTCCGGCCAAGTCCAGAGACTGGATGCCATTGGTACCTTCGTAAATTTGTGTGATGCGGCAGTCGCGAATCAGTTGTTCTTGACCCCATTCGCGAATATAGCCATGGCCACCAAAAATTTGCTGGCCATGTACGGTCGACTCTAAACCCATATCGGTTAAGAAGGCTTTAGCAATTGGCGTTAATAGTGCGACCAGTTCTTCTGCACGTTTTCTGGTGTCGGCTTCTTCGCTGTACTTAGCTACATCCAGTTGCATCGCAACATAGCTGGAAAACGCACGACCGCCTTCATTGAGGGCTTTCATGGTCAGCAACATGCGGCGCACATCGGGGTGCACAATGATTGGATCTGCTTGTTTGTCTTGAGCGACAGGGCCGGTTGGCGCCCGACTTTGAATACGGTCTTTAGCGTATTCAATCGCGCTTTGGTAGGAGCGTTCACCCAATGATAAACCTTGAATACCAACGCCAAGACGCTCGTAGTTCATCATGGTGAACATTGCTGCCAAGCCTTTGTTTGGTGCATCAATGATGTAACCGGTGGCGTTATCAAAGTTCATCACGCAAGTGGCTGAACCTTTAATACCCATTTTATGTTCAATAGAGCCACATGACAGGCTGTTGTGCGCACCCAGTGATCCATCATCATTGACCATAACTTTAGGGACTAGAAACAGTGAAATACCTTTGGCGCCAGCAGGTGCGTCAGGCAGTTTGGCCAGTACTAGGTGGATGATGTTTTCGGTTAAATCATGTTCCCCGCCGGTAATAAATATTTTTGTTCCGGTTACTTTGTAGCTGCCGTCAGCCTGTGGTTCTGCTTTGGTACGAATGATACCCAAGTCAGTTCCTGCATGGGGTTCGGTTAGGCACATGGATCCCGCCCACGTACCGCCATACATATTCGGTAGATATTTTTCTCTAAGTTCTTCGCTGGCGTGCGCATGAATAGACAAGCAAGCGCCAGCAGTCAACATTGGGTATAAGCCAAACGATAAATTCGCTGAGTTGATCATCTCTTCAATTTGCGCCGTGATCATTTTCGGCATACCCATGCCGCCAAACTGAGGATCACCACCGACGCCTACCCAGCCGCCTTCCGCATAGGTCTTATAAGCTTCAATAAAGCCTTGAGGTGTTGTGACTGCGCCATCACTCCAGCTGCAACCTTCTTCGTCGCCACTGCGGTTCGTCGGCGCGATTGAGCCTGCAGCCACTTTTCCAGCTTCCTCTAAAATAGCTGCTGCAGTTTCATCATCAACGGCCTCTGCTAAGGCGGGTAGCTGTGCCCAAAGCTTACCTGCTTCGAACACTTCGTTGAGCACAAAGCTCATATCACGTAAAGGTGCTTTGTAGTCGGCCATGTGGCATTCCTCTGTATTATTCGCGCAAGTTCAGTTGTGTCGTGACACAACGTAAGGCAATGTTTAGGTTTTTGAGTTTACATTATAAACTTTTAAAACCAATAAGTTCTTTTTGTGACTATTTAGTTTTGTTTTTAGAGATAAAAAACCCGCTGAATGAAGTGAGTCTAATATATAGACTGTTTCACGCAGCGGGTCTCTTTACAGCATCAATAATAGATGGTGCTTAGTAACTCAATGCAAAATCTTCTGCAGCCATATCCATTAAGTTGTCAGCACCTGACAACATGGTCACTACGTGTGTACGAGTGCGTGGCAGGATGCGTGCAAAGTAGAAACGTGCAGTTTGCAGTTTCGCTGTGTAGAACGCCTCTTCATCAGTACCTGCCGCCAGTTTTTCAGCCGCGACGCGTGCTATATCTGCCCAGAAGTAAGCCAAGCAGGCATAGCCGCAGTACATCAGGTAATCAACCGAGGCTGCACCGACTTCTTCACGATTTTTCATGGCGGCCATACCCACTTTCATCGTGATATCGCCCCACTCTTTGTTCAGCTCTGCCAGTGGCTTAACGAACTCTTGAATGGCATCGTTACTTTCGTTGGTTTTGCAGAACTTGTGTACGATTTTGGTGAAGCCTTTGAGTGCTTCGCCTTGAGTCATAAGAATTTTACGACCTAACAAGTCCAGTGCTTGAATACCGGTAGTCCCTTCGTACAAGCAAGAAATACGGCTGTCGCGAACGTTTTGCTCCATGCCCCATTCTGCGATGTAACCGTGACCGCCATAAATTTGTACGCCGTGGTTGGCTGATTCAAAACCAACTTCGGTCATAAAGGCTTTAGCAATTGGCGTTAAGAAGGCCAGCATGCCATCGGCAGCTTTGCGCTCTTCTTCGTCTTTGCTGCGTTGCATTACGTCAACTTGCTGTGCTGCGTAGTACAGCATGGCACGGTTACCTTCGGTAAAGGCTTTCATCGTTAATAGCATACGACGTACATCTGGATGCACGATGATGGGGTCGGCTGCTTTGTCAGGCGCTTTTGGGCCGGTCAGTGAACGCATTTGTAAGCGGTCACGAGCATATTCAATACCGCCTTGGAAAGCCACTTCTGAGTGCGCTAAACCTTGCAGTGCAGTACCGATACGTGCAGTGTTCATAAAGGTGAACATGCAGTTCAGACCTTTGTTTTCTGGGCCAATCAAGAAACCTTTAGCGCCATCAAAGTTGATCACGCAAGTAGCGTTACCGTGGATACCCATTTTGTGTTCAATCGAACCGCACTGAACAGCATTACGCTCACCAATACCGCCTTCAGCATTGGGTAAGAACTTAGGTACGATAAACAGTGAGATACCTTTAGTACCTTCTGGAGCACCCGCGACACGGGCAATCACGATGTGAACAATGTTGTCGACTAAGTCATGCTCACCAGCAGAAATAAAGATTTTGGTACCAGAGATTGCGTAGCTACCATCCGCTTGCGGCTCTGCTTTAGTGCGCAACATGCCCAAGTCAGTACCACAATGTGATTCTGTTAAGCACATGGTGCCGGTCCACTCGCCTGATACTAATTTGCTCAGGTAGGTGGCTTGCTGCTCTTCAGTACCGTGGGCGTGCAAGGTGTTCATCGCACCGTGCGACAGTCCTGGATACATGCCCCATGACCAGTTGGCTTGACCCACCATTTCACTGATTGAAATACCCAGTGATTCAGGCAGACCTTGACCGCCGTGCTCAACATCGTGAGCAAGACTTGGCCAGCCACCTTCAACATATTGCTTATAGGCTTCTTTAAAGCCAGTGGGTGTCTTAACACCTTCAGCAGACCATGTGCAGCCTTCGGTATCACCAACGCGGTTCAGTGGAGCAATAACGTTCTCACAAAACTTTGCACCTTCTTCAAGGATCGCGCTGACCATATCTGGCGTTGCATCTTCACAGCCAGGCAGGTTTGCGTAGTGTTCTGGGTAACCTAACAATTCATCACGTACAAAACGGATATCACGCAAGGGGGCTTTATATTCAGCCATAGCTATAAACCTCTAACAGTGGTGCCTTTATTATGGAGTTGACCTGTAATGTGTACAGATCTGTTTCTAGCAGCGCAGTGAGTTTGTATGCGCATGCGGAAGAGTAATCAAACGACTGTTTGAAAGTTACGGATCTATCGTAATGTTGTCAAGCGCTGCTCGAAGACTTTATTTAATTTTTTGCTTAAGCTTGAATATCAATCAGCGTGCCGAGAGACTCGTCAGCGCTGTTAAGTACGCGCGCGCCCAGCTGACTCATCTGTTTGGCTTGTTCGAGTTGCATTAATTGTTCGGTGATATTGGCAATATCAAACGATGGTACGGCGGTTGCTGCCGGTGTGCTGGCTGCATTGCTGCTGGGTTGAGCAATGGCTTGTGCCGCATTGGCCATTTGTTCTTGGCCGGTTTTGATGGCGGATAATCCCGCTGAGAATAGGTTTGCTGAGACTTGCATAATGCCTCCTGCAGCAGACTATAAAAGAGAGGTGAACCTTACTGGCAGTATAGAGCAAATGTAGAGGTTGTGTTAAATAGCCGATTAAAGGCTATTGATGAGCCATTGTGCAAGTTGTTGTGCCCGCTGCTTATGCTGCTTTTTGCGTGTCAGTAAGACTAATTTTGCTGAGGTTTCAACAAAGCCCCAAGGGGCAATCAGGCGACCATTGGCAATATCACTGCGCACTAAATGCTCTGGAGCAATGGCTACGCCGAGGCCTGCGACAGCTGCTTCTAGTAAATAGTAGAGATGCTCAAAGCCTTGCGCATAGGTTAAGTCAGCCGTCGCGAGCTGTTGCGCCTGAGCCCACTGCGGCCAAGCTTGAGGTCTTGATCGAGTAAACAACAAAGGTTCCTTTAACAGCTCTGCTGCAGGTGCGCTGCGCAGTTCGCTTGCACGTTGATACAGCGGGCTTAACACTGGGCCGATGCGTTCACTGTCTAATGTGTAGGCTTGCATCGTCTCGGGACAGGGTTGATCTAAAAAGACCAAACTGGCATCGGCATCAGACTGCTGTAGCGTATTGTCATCACCGCTACTGGTGATGACCTGTAAACGCAAATGAGGTAAGTCGTGTTGTAATTGTTCAAGACGTGGGATCAACCAGCGTGCCAGTAAGCTGCCGGGGCAAGCTAGAACAAAGGGCGATTGTTGGGTTTGCCGCTTAATATCCACGCAAGACTGATGAATTTGCGTAAAAGCCTCGTGACTTGACTGGTAGAGACGCATACCTGCATCGGTGAGTTTAATGCCACGTCCGTGTTTACTCAGTAAGGTGATGCCTAAGTGCTCTTCGAGTTGTTTGACTTGGCGGCTGATAGCGCCATGAGTGACGTGCAGCTCTTTTGCCGCCAAGCTAATGCTTTGTAAGCGGGCGCTCGCTTCGAAAGCTTTTAATGCATTCAAAGGTGGCAAGTTAAAAGAATCAGACATGTGAGTTTTCCTAACCTATTGCTGCAATCATATCGCTTTTCGTGGTGAACGCTATCAGGTAGTTTAGTTGACATAGAAATATATCTAATGAGTTTAGGGAGTCGCTGATGAGTTCTTTTTGTAATAGTCCTGATAAGCAGGGTTTGTTTGGTGACTTTGGTGGTCAATATGTTGCCGAAACATTGATGCCGTTGATTTTAGAGTTAGGACGCGAGTACGAGAGAGCTAAAGATGATCCGGCTTTTATTGAAGAGCTGGCGTATTTTCAGCGTGATTATGTCGGCCGCCCCAGTCCGCTCTATTTTGCTGAACGCTTAACCGAGTATTGCGGTGGCGCTAAAATTTATCTGAAGCGCGAAGAACTGAACCACACTGGCGCGCACAAAATTAATAATTGCATCGGTCAGATTTTATTGGCGCGACGCATGGGTAAAAAACGCATTATTGCTGAAACCGGTGCTGGCATGCACGGTGTAGCCACCGCCACGGTGGCGGCACGTTTTGGTTTGCAGTGCGTGATTTATATGGGTACTACGGATATTCATCGCCAACAGGCCAACGTGTTTCGCATGAAGTTGCTTGGTGCTGAAGTGCGTCCAGTGGTAGCCGGTACCGGAACCCTAAAAGATGCGATGAATGAAGCATTGCGTGATTGGGTCACTAACGTTGCTGATACCTACTATTTGATTGGTACCGTGGCCGGCCCGCATCCTTACCCAGCAATGGTGCGTGATTTCCAAGCAGTGATTGGCAAAGAAACGCGCGAACAGATGCAGGCTCATGAAGGTCGTTTGCCGGACAGTCTGGTTGCGTGTATTGGTGGCGGCTCCAATGCTTTGGGTTTATTTCACCCATTCTTGGATGATGCCAGCGTAAAAATTATTGGTGTTGAAGCGGCTGGACATGGCATTGAAACCGGTGAGCATGCGGCCAGTTTGCAAGGTGGTAGCCCAGGAGTATTACACGGTAACCGTACTTATTTGCTGCAAGATGATGATGGGCAGATTATTGATGCGCATTCGATTTCAGCAGGCTTGGATTATCCAGGTATTGGCCCAGAGCACGCATGGTTACATGATATTGGTCGCGTTGAGTACACCTCGGCCAAAGATGATGAAGCGCTTGCGGCTTTCCATTTGTGCTGCAAATTGGAAGGTATTATTCCTGCTCTTGAGTCAGCGCATGCTTTAGCGGAAGTCTTTAAACGCGCGCCGCAATTACCCAAAGAGCATTTAATGGTGGTGAATTTATCGGGTCGTGGCGATAAAGATATGCAAACGGTAATGCATCACTTTGAGCAACAGGAGCAGTCAGTATGAGTCGTATTCAAACGTGTTTTGCCGAGCTGAAAAAACAAAACCGTGCAGGGTTAGTTACCTTCGTGACTGCCGGTGATCCAGAGTACGCCACGGCGATGCGTATTTTTAAAGGTTTGCCGGCTGCTGGTGCTGATGTGATTGAGTTGGGCATGCCTTTTACTGACCCAATGGCCGATGGCCCAGCGATTCAGCTAGCCAATATTCGCTCGTTAAAAAACGGACAAACGCTTGCTAAAACATTACAAATGGTTCGCGAATTCCGTCAAGACAATCAGCATACCCCAGTGGTGCTGATGGGCTACTTTAATCCGATCCATCACTATGGTGTGCCGCGCTTTATTGAAGAGGCTAAAGCTGCCGGTGTTGATGGTTTGATCATTGTCGACTTGCCACCTGAGCATAACAATGTGTTTTGTGATCCTGCACAAGCAGCCGGTTTAGACTTTATTCGCTTAACCACGCCAACTACCGATGATGTGCGTTTACCGACGGTGCTTAATAACAGCTCAGGTTTTGTTTATTACGTTTCGGTGGCGGGTGTTACCGGTACCGGTTCTGCAACGATGGCGCATATTGAAGAAGCTGTTGCGCGTTTGCGTCGCCATACCCCGCTGCCGGTGTGTATCGGCTTTGGTATCCGCACTCCTGAGCATGCTGCCGATATTGCTCGGTTAGCTGATGGCGCAGTGGTGGGTTCAGCGTTTGTTGACTTGATTGCACAGGCTGCGACACCCGATATCGCGGTGAATGAGGTGCTTAAACTCTGCCGTGCTTTGGCTGACGGCGTTCACTGCGCGCGTGAATAGTGCACAGTGAATCGTTTAGCCAGCGTTTCAATACTTAAGGGCGCGGGCCGAATAGCTCAAGCAGCTGTTCGCCCTGCGGAGCGCCTGGATGCATTTGCAGCATATCGGTCGGATCAAGGTATAAAATTGCAGGTGTACCAGTCGCGCCGAGTAGAGCCATCAGCTGTTGGTTATCATCCAGTTGTTGACGCTGTTTAGCTGCGATTGTTTTAGCTTCTTCAGCAGGTTTTTTACCGCTTTCATTGCCGAGTAAAGCCGCCTTTTGATCTTTCGCGCTAAGCAAGTAAGCGGCTTTCTTTTGGCTGCTTTCACCCAGTGTGCCGACCATCACGTGGCGTAACTGCACTTTGCCTGCATCAACCCATGGACGCGCATCTTTCCAGAAACGTTTACAGTAAGGACAATTCGGGTCGGTAAACACATAAACAATGGTTTCAGCTTTATCGGAACCATCAGCAATCCAGCTGCTGTCTTTAAGTTTTCCCCACATCACTTTACTTTGTGGGCGGCTGACTTTTTCTTCTAAAACAGCGCCGGTTAAATCTTCACCCTTGGCGTTGAGTAAGCTACCAATCAGCGCATGCTTACCATCTTCAGTCACATACAACGCCAAAGGACGACCGTTAAATAAAGCGGTGTAACCGGTCAAACCGCTCGGCGCATCAAAGCGCTCTAGCACTTCCACGCCACGCTCACGCATCGCTTCTACCGGTGCGGGGTACGTTTCTGCCTGCGCCATGATAGGTAGCGTGAGCAGAGCCAGCGCCGGTAAGATTTTTTTAAATGTCATGGTTATTCCTCTAAATGAATGTGCTGGTTTTCTGTCCTGATGTGACGTAATGCATGCTTTAAACTGGCCTGCGATAACTCACCTAAATGATTATTTTTTAACATTCCGTCAGCACTGTAAAACAATGTGGTGGGTAATGATAATGAACCTACCGCTTGCCCGAGACGTCCTCCCGTATCGAGCAGATTATTGTCTAAGCTGAGTTGCTGTTGGGCTAAGAACTTTTTAACTAAAACCTGCCCTTCCCCTTGGTTAACAAAGACAAAGCGAATATCTGGATTGGCTGCTTGCGCGGCGGCGAGCACCGGCATTTCACGACGGCATGGCGGGCACCAAGTCGCCCATAAGTTAATCACCAGCGGCTTACCTGCTAAGTCTTGCAGTGACACGGGTTGACCGTCAATGTTACGTACGGATATATCAGGTATCTTTTGGCTACTTTGTAAAGCACTGAGTACCGAGACGCTCGCGCCCCAAACCAGCAAACCGATACATACGCCAATCGCCAGAGGGGCTCGCAACGGTGCTTGTCGCCATGCTTTATAGAGCCCAACTACAACGGCAGCAATTAACCCTGGTAACAATAAGAAACCGCCGTCGCGAATATCAATAATCTGCCAAAAACTGTCGTTGTATTGCGCAAAATATTGGATAACAAAGGCACCCCGAGCCACCAGCGCGCCGATAAACAGCATGCTAAATAATGCGGACTCTGGATTCGTGCCACGCCTGCGCCCAAGCAGCCAACCACTTAGCCAAGCAATGAAAAAAGCCGCGTAGAGCACGGCTAAATCCATGGGAATGGCTAAAGGGCCTAAATTAAAACTTAACATTAACTGTCCTTTTGTGCGCTGCTGAGCTGTTGTAAAAACTCACTTGCGGATACTTCACCGGTGATACGTTGCGTGCGTTGCTCTGAGCCTTGAGGGTTGATAAACAAAATAGTTGGCGGCCCCATAATCTGTAAATCTTGCATCAGTTGTTGTTGCTCTGCCGTATTCAAGGTTACATCAGCTTGCAGTAAACGGAAATCGGCCAACGCGGCTTGTACCTGGGTTTGCGCAAAGACGGTTTTTTCCATCACTTTGCATGAGACACACCAGTCTGCGTAAAAATCCAAGAGCACCCATTTATCGTCCTGCTCTGCTTGTTTGAGTTGCTCTTGTAACTGCTGCACATTGGCAAAGCGTTGCATGTTGTGTTGATTGGGTAACTCACTGGCTTGTAAGCCGAAATTGCTCAGCGGCTGCCACGGATCATCGCCGCCTGCTGCTGCGCCGAGTAACATCGCACCACTCCAAATCCCTAAGAGTAAGGCAATGTAACGGCTGGAAAAGCGCCAGTTAGCGCGTTCAATGCTACCAATACTTAAGGCAATTGCTAGTAACCATGCACCCCATAATCCTAGAAATACTGGCCCAGTTAAAATTGGTCGCAGCACAATAATCGCTGTGGCGAATAAAACGTAAGCAAATACATGGTTAACACTTTGCATCCAGTTGCCTGGCTTAGGCAGCCAGCGCATACCAATGCTAATCGCCAGTAACAAAGGTAAGCCACTGCCTAAGCCTAGCGAGAATAGGGCTAAACCACCGCTGACCGCATCGCCGCTTTGGGCAATATATAACAGCGCCCCAGCCAAAGGCGCAGTCATGCATGGGCCCACCAATAAAGCTGATAATGCTCCGAGCCCCGCAGCACCGATTAAACTACCACCTTGAATGCTTTGGTCAGCACCCTGCAGTCGCTCACGGATAAATGTCGGTAACTGTAAGGTAAAGACGCCAAGCTGAGCTAAGGCTAAGAGGATAAAAATGCCGGCAAAAGGGATAAGCAACCAAGGTTGTTGCAGTGTTGCCGAGAGATTGCTACCGAGGTTAGCCGCCAGCACGCCGAGCGCGGCATAGACTAAGGCCATCGGCAGAATAAAGGCTAAGCCGAGTCGAGTGCCCTGCCAGCCACCACTTTTAGAGCCACTGATGACGCTGGTTAAAATCGGCAGCATTGGTAGCATACATGGGGTGAAGGCAAGTAATAGGCCCATGCTAAAGAAGGCTAGGATGTTCAATAGTAAACCTGAGCCGGCTAAGCGCTCAGCAATCGATTGGTCTTCGGCTAAGGCTTGGCTGGTTGATACTGTCGCAGTGCCTTCATCTGTTGCTGTGCCACTGCCGACACTGGTGGTCTGAGGTGGATAGCACAAGCCGGCATCGGCACAACCTTGCCAAGTGACCTGTAACGGCTGTGCAAGAGTGCTATCTAGAGGCAACTGCAGCAGTTGGCGATACACCTGCGTATCACCAAAGAACTCATCGGAGTGCTCAATGCCTTGAGGATAGACAATCGGCACAGAATTACCTTGAGCATCGGTAATGCCCAGCTTGTCTCGGTACAGATAATGTTCTGGGGCAATCTGCCAAACTAAAATTGCAGGCTCAACATCGTCCATCAATTCAAAGCGAAAGGCCTCTTCAACCGGTAAAAAATCGTGCTGATTACTGATAAATGCCTGACTTAAACTGCTTAATGAAAGTAATACGACAATGAAAAAATACCGCATACGAGTGTGTCCTCTTGGATTTAACCACACTATGTAGGGGCTTCATTAAGACAGCATTAACAGTTAAGTTATGCTTAAAGTGTTGTAGGCTTATTCTTGTTGGCGTCAATCCTTTCGTTTCTTATGCTGAGAGTTCATTACCGTTATGCACGTATTGTTGGTCGAAGATGATCAGTTAATCGCCCAAGGTTTAGTCGCTGGCTTAGAGTTGCAAGGTTTTACCTTGGATCATATGGCGCATGCGCGAGCGGCTGAGCAGGCTCTGCAATTAGGGCATTTTGATGCGATGATTCTTGACCTTGGCTTGCCTGATGAAGATGGGTTGCAGTTATTAACGCGCATCCGCAATCAGGGTAAGGATTTGCCTGTGCTGATTTTAAGTGCTCGTGATACCGTGTTGCAGCGCGTCGCAGGCTTACAAGCTGGCGCAGATGACTACTTACTCAAGCCGTTTGATTTACGTGAACTGGCAGCGCGCTTACACAGCTTATTAAGACGCAGCAGTGGCCGCAGCAGTAATTTGATTGAGCATCATGGCTTAACCTTTGATCCCTCCAGCCAAGCCGTGCAACTGCACGGTCAAGTGGTAAGTTTGTCACGCCGTGAGCAGGCGTTGCTAGCGGCCCTATTACAAAAGCCCGGACACATTTTAAGTGCTGAGCAATTGCAAGACAGCCTGTATGGGCTTGGTGATGGTGTTGAGAGCAATGCGATCAATGTGCACATTTATAATTTACGGCGCAAGTTAGGCAGTGATGTGGTGAAAACAGTACGAGGCTTAGGTTATCGCATGGGAGTACCACATGAGCCTACGTAATCGTTTGTTGTTGATTTTGGGTGGCACTTTTATCGTGCTGTGGAGTTTGGCGGCGCTGTGGTTGCTCGGCGACTTGCGCCGAGAAGTGAATGTGGCCTTAGATGAACGCCTGGCTTCATCCGCGCGGATGGTCGCTGGGTTGCTTGAACAATTACCGCAGCCGCTGCTTTCATTGCCTAACCCTCTGACGGCGATGGAGTTGGGCTTGGAAAGTGGCTTAGTTTGTCAGGTGCGCTCTCTGCGTGGTGAAGTGTTGGTGCGCACCCCCAATATGCCGAACCAGAATATGCTCGAATATGCCACGGGTTTCCATGAGATCAGTTTTGCCGGCGAGCGCTGGCGCACCTTTACCTTAAAGCGTGAAAATCTTTGGGTCACCACCGCAGACCGAGTTGATGAGCGGCAAATACTGCAGTCCTCAATTATTTTTGCGGCGGCCTTGCCGGTTGCTTTAGCACTCTTGGGTAGCTTATTGCTGATTTGGTTTGGCATTGGTCGTGGTTTGTCACCCTTACAAGCTTTACGTTCAGTCTTGGCCGAGCGTGATGCACAGGACTTACAGCCGGTGCATGTCGAGCGTTTGCCGAAAGATTTACAGCCGCTGGTGGCGACGATTAATCAGCTGTTTACTCGTATTGCTGCCGCCTTAGAGCGTGAACGACGTTTTACCAATGATGCGGCGCATGAATTGCGTACACCGTTAACTGCGATCAAAACCCATATTCAGGTGGCGCAGATGAGTCCCGCGCAAGGGGCGGCTTACGCTTTACAGCAAGCTGAGACTGCGGTTGAGCGCATGCAGCGTACGCTTGAGCAACTGTTGCTGTTAGCGCGCGTAGAAGGTGCTCAGGACTTTGATCAAGCAGCCTGCAGCAGTGCGCAAACCATTGCGCGTTATGCCTTAGCGGACTTAATTGGCGTGCCGGGGAATGAGCGCATTGAGGTGCATAGCGAACTCAGCGAAGATGTGCATATCGCCCTGCCCGAGTCGTTAGCGGTTGCTGTGTTGCGTAACTTACTGGATAACGCTTTGCGCTATAGCCCTGTCGACAGCCCCATTGAGTTGCTGTTAACTGTGCACAATCAGCGTTTATGCCTGCGCGTTAGAGATGCTGGATCAGGTTTATCCATAGAGCAGATTGAGCAAGCGAAAGAGCGTTTTTGGAGTACTGCCAGTGCTGAACGAGGCAGTGGTTTAGGCTTAGCAATTGTCCAAGCGGTTTGTCAGCGCTATGGCGGGCAGTTGTTATTACAGGCTGCCCCCAATGCTGGCTTAGATGCAATTGTGTATTTGCCGCTTAGCAAATAACATTTATTGTGTAGCAATGACTTGCTGGCGCTCTTGTTGCTTGGCCAGCTTATAGCTGAGTGCTGCGGCAGGTACCGGTGTGATCGCACCAGTTTCGAGCCATTTTTTCAGCCGATTCGCATCTGCCATATGGGTGTATTTACCAAAGGCATCCAGTACAACAAAGGCAACCGGGCGCTTATTCATCTCGGTGCTCATGACTAAGCAGTGCCCTGCACTGTTAGTGAAACCGGTTTTGCTGAGCTGAATATTCCAATTGTCCTTACGTACCAATGCGTTGGTGTTGCGAAAGCCAAGGGTGTAATTAGGTTTAGTGAAGGCCACGGTTTGCTCATCTGTGGTGCTGAATTGTTTAATCAATGGGTATTGTTGCGCAGCTTTAATTAACAATACTAAGTCATGGGCGCTCGATACATTTTCTTCAGAAAGACCGGTCGGCTCAACAAAGCGTGTGTTGTGCATCCCTAGGGCTTGCGCTTTCGCGTTCATGGCTTGAATAAATGCCTGATGCCCGCCTGGGTAATGATGCGCTAAGCTGGCTGCTGCGCGGTTCTCTGAGGACATCAGGGTAATCAACAAGGTGTCGTGGCGGCTGAGTTGACTGCCGACTCTCACCCGCGAAAAGACGCCCTGCATTTGTGCCGTGTCTTTAATCACGATGGGTAACTTTTCGTCTAGCGGCTGCTTCGCATCAATAGCGACCATAGCAGTCATAAGCTTGGTGACTGAAGCAATTGGCGCGATAAAGTCTGGGTTGCTTGAGTAAAGCACTTGATTGGTTTTTAAATCGACTAACAAGGCACTGCCTGCGGCAAGTTGTTGTGGGCTGGTGTTATTCAGTGGTGCGGACACAGCCGAGTGGCTAGCAGAGAAGAGGCTGAGGGCTAACAAGCCTGCTTTAAGTGTTTGGATCATCTTCACAAAAAATACTCAATATAAGTCATTGTCATGCGTGTTATACGCATGTTGCATTCCTTGCTTTTTGGTTGGTACAAGGGCACATAATGACATAAAAAGCATGTCACCCGTATCGGTCGTTAGTTTTTATTGTTGGAAAAGAAGTTGCCCGCTTTTAGGCTGCACACGCGTGCAGAGAGGCGTGTGCATAGCTGCCAAGAAGCTAAGTTTGCCAGCAACACGGTCGTATCCATTATTTGATACGACCGCGGGCAAGGCACTTAGAAGTCTAAGTTAGAGACGGCTAAAGCGTTGTCTTCAATGAACGCGCGACGTGGTTCGACGTGGTCTCCCATTAAGGTGTTGAAGATTTGGTCTGCAGCAATTGCATCGTCAATCGTAACTTGCAGCATACGACGCTGGCTTGGGTCCATAGTGGTTTCCCAAAGCTGTTCTGGGTTCATCTCTCCCAGACCTTTATAGCGTTGTATACCTAAGCGACGACTGCCTTCAGCAAGCAACCAATCAAGCGCTTCTTTAAAGGTCTGTACGTTTTGCTTGCGCTCACCGCGCATCACATAGGCATCATCCTCAAGAAGACTCTCCAGCTTGTTACCTAATTCGGTCATAGTGCGGTAATCATTACTTGAGTAGAAATCATGATTAAACAAAATATGGTTGGTTAGGCCGTGCGTTTTAATCTGGATTTCTGGCAGCCAATAGTTACGCTCAGTGTCATGACGTAAGCCTACTGTGTAGACCTCACCTGATTTTTCTACTGAGTCCATGCGTGCCTGTAAGCCGTCTAGCCAGGTTTGCATGGCGGCTTTATCAGTTAGTTGCTCTGGTTCTACGCGGGGTAAGTAAAGGAAATTCTCGGTAATTTCTTTAGGGTAGAGGCGCGATAGACGATCCAATGTTTTTAATACTGTGCGGTATTCATTGACCAGCTCTTCTAAGGCTGTTCCCGATAAACCGGGTGCACTGGCATTAACATGCAAGCTGGCATCTTCTAATGCTGAGTTAGTCAAATACTCGTCCATGGCCTCATCATCTTTGATGTATTGCTCTTGTTTACCGCGTTTTACTTTATATAGAGGTGGTTGAGCAATGTAGATATAGCCACGCTCAACCAACTCAGGTAACTGACGGAAGAAGAAGGTCAGTAGCAAGGTGCGAATGTGCGAACCATCCACATCAGCATCGGTCATGATGATGATGTTGTGATAGCGCAGTTTTTCGATGTTGTATTCATCACGGCCAATACCACAACCTAAAGCAGTGATTAAAGTGCCGACTTCTTGCGACGAAATCATCTTGTCGAAGCGTGCTTTCTCGACGTTAAGAATTTTTCCTTTGAGTGGCAGAATGGCTTGAGTTTTACGGTTACGTCCCTGCTTGGCTGAACCGCCAGCAGAGTCCCCTTCCACGATGTAGAGTTCAGATAACGCAGGGTCTTTTTCTTGGCAGTCGGCCAGCTTACCAGGCAGCCCAGCGATATCCAGAGCGCCTTTGCGGCGGGTCATTTCACGGGCCTTGCGCGCGGCTTCACGGGCGCGTGCCGCGTCAATCATTTTACCAACAATGGCTTTTGCTTCGGCTGGGTTTTCTAACAAGTAATCGGCTAAGTATTTACCCATTTCCTGTTCAACCGCTGTCTTCACTTCTGAAGAAACCAGCTTGTCTTTGGTTTGTGAACTGAATTTTGGGTCAGGTACTTTAACCGAAACAATCGCAGTTAAACCTTCACGGGCATCATCACCGGTGGTGCTGACTTTGTCTTTTTTACCTAAACCTTCAGCTTCAATGTAGTTGTTCAGGTGACGGGTCAGTGCAGTACGGAAACCGACTAAGTGCGCACCACCATCACGCTGTGGAATATTGTTAGTAAAACACAATAGGTTTTCATTAAAACCATCATTCCATTGCATCGCCACTTCAACGCCGACACCATCTTCTTCGCGTTGCACTGAGAAGTGAAAAATCTGATTGACCGTGGTTTTGTTGGTGTTGAGGTATTCCACGAACGCCTTGAGACCGCCTTCGTATTTGAAGAGCTCTTCTTTACCTGTGCGCTCATCTTTTAAATGAATGCCTACGCCTGAGTTTAGGAAGGATAATTCGCGTAAGCGTTTAGCCAGAATTTCCCAACTGAACTGAATATTGCCAAATGTCTCAGGTGATGGTTTGAAATGGATGCGAGTGCCTGTGGAGGTGGTTTCGCCTATCGGTGCCATAGGCGCTTGTGGTACGCCATGGTGATAGGTTTGCTCCCAAACCTGACCTTTGCGACGGATGGTCATAATCAGTACGCGTGACAACGCGTTTACCACTGAAATACCAACGCCGTGCAAACCTCCGGAGACTTTATAGCTGTTATCGTCAAACTTACCGCCCGCATGCAGTACTGTCATGATAACTTCAGCTGCGGATATCCCTTCTTCTTTATGAATATCTACAGGAATGCCGCGCCCATTGTCTTGCACGGTAATAGATTCGTCTGGATGAATGGTGATAGTGATTTCATCGCAGTAGCCTGCTAAGGCTTCATCAATTGAATTATCCACGGCTTCAAAAACCATGTGATGCAATCCAGTACCGTCATCAGTATCACCGATATACATACCGGGGCGCTTGCGTACGGCGTCCAGGCCTTTAAGAACTTTAATACTACTGGAATCGTACGTGTTATCTTCGCTCATGCGGTTACTCCAAATGGTGTAATTTGACCTTGTTCCACGTGGAACAAAGAGATTGGCGTGTCCTTGCGCCAACCAGTACTCATTAATTGTTTATCAACACATGTGATAAACACCTGGCATTCTAAATCGTCTAGCAGCTGACACAGCGCTAAACGGTGTTGTTCATCCAGCTCTGAAGGCAAGTCATCCACAAGGTAGATGCAGTCGCTGCGTCTTGCCTGGGAGAGTAAATGCCCTTGGGCGATTCTTAGGGCGCAAATAACCAGCTTTTGCTGTCCTCGTGAAAGAATATCCACTGCATTGTTAGTGCCTATGCGAACTCTAAGATCTGCACGCTGCGGGCCTGCTTGTGTATAGCCCAGGGCTCTGTCGCGCTCAATATTTTTATTGAGTACGACCTCTAGGCTGCTGTCTTTATCCCAGCCCCTAGAGTAGCTAAGGGTGAGTCCGGGTAGTTCCAGCAGCTTAGACAGTGTTTGTTCAAAAACTGGCTTTAATTTAATAATGTATGCGCGGCGTAACTGGTCAATTTCATTGCTAGCTATGCAAAGTTCGTGATCCCAAGCAGCTATGACGCTTTTGTCCATTATACCATGGCGCAGGCATGAGTTCCTTTGTCTTAGGCTGGTCTGTAAACGCTGCCATGCAGGTAGGAAGTCTTGTTCCACGTGGAACACTCCCCAGTCTAAAAACTGCCGACGAATTTTCGGCGAGCCTTCTAGCAAACGAAAACTATCAGGATTGATTAGCTGTAAAGGTACAAGCTGTGCAAGTTGTGCTGTGCTGCGTGCGTTTTGGCCGTCTACGCGAATTCGGAGCTCGGATTGTCGATCGCGACTGATGCCGAGATTGTTCTGGCTACCATCGCTGCGCTTGATTTGCGCGAATACGGTACAGCTGCTTTGTTCATACTGGATCATCGGCTGTAAGCGTGTGCTACGAAAAGAACGCGCCATTGCTAACAGGTAAATGGCTTCCAGAACGCTGGTTTTGCCGCTGCCGTTATCGCCGTAGAGTATGTTAATCCGCGGAGATGTCAGCAAGGTCACCGGCTGCAGATTGCGAATGCCGGTGATTTGCAATTGGCCGATTGCCATATTAAATGGCTATTACAGACGCATTGGCATAACGACATAAGATGCGCTGTCGTTGCCTGCCTCTTGAATCAGCGCGCTGCTATTGGAATCTGACAGTACTATGCTGATTTGTTCAGACGACGTGGCACTCAGTACGTCAAGCAAATACGTGACATTGAAACCTATTTCCAGGGCGCTGCCGTTATAATCTACGGTGACTTCATCTTCAGCTACTTCTTGTTCTGGGTTGTTGGCTTGAATTTTTAACAGGCCTGATTCCAGCTGCCAGCGAATCCCTCGGTATTTTTCATTAGACAAAATCGACGCACGGTTTAATGCTTCGCGTAGACTTTGACGGTCGGCTATAACTGTTTTGTCTCCGCCGCGTGGCAGTACACGCTCATAATCAGGGAACTTACCGTCAACCAGTTTTGAGATAAAAGTGAACTCTTCAGTGGTCGCACGAATGTAGTTACTGCCGAAGACAATGTTGACTTCTGAGCTGTCCTCAGTCATTAATCGAGCGAGTTCTAAAACGCCTTTGCGTGGAACAATCACTTGATGCTGAATGCTTTCAGCAATATTGGCTGGAACGGAGCACAAGGCTAAACGGTGACCGTCGGTTGCGACTGCGCGCAATTGGCCCTGTTTGGCTTCAAGCATTAGACCGTTTAAGTAGTAACGCACGTCTTGCTGTGCCATGGCGAAGCTGGTGCGCTCAATTAAACGGCGCACACTGCTCTGTTCAAGACTGAAACTTAGTGAGCCTGGTGTTTCTTCTGACGAAGGGAAATCTGCCGCAGGCAGTGTGGTCAGAGTGAAACGGCTACGACCTGCTTTGATCAAAACTTTTTGATCATCAACTTTAAAGTCGATCATGGCATCAGCAGGTAAGTTTTTACAAATATCCATAAGCTTACGAGCCGGCACAGTAATCTCACCCGCTTGCGCAGGTTCTTCGAGAGTAATGCGACCAACCAGTTCAACCTCGGTATCGGTACCCGTCATAGACAGGTTTTGCCCTTCAATGACGAGCAGGACGTTGGATAACACAGGCATCGTTTGCTTGCGTTCAACAACACCGGCCACCAGTTGCAGCGGTTTTAACAAAGCTTCGCGTTGGATGGTGAAGTGCATGGTTATTCCCTTGCGTTAGAGTGCTGGCACTGCTGTTACGTGGTTAACGTACGCAGTAGGTTTTTATAATCTTCGCGGATATCCGCATCGGTTTCGCTAAGTTCGGCAATTTTCCGACAGGCATGCAAAACGGTCGTGTGATCGCGACCGCCAAAGGCATCACCAATTTCAGGCAAGCTGTGATTGGTGATTTCTTTAGCGAGGGCCATCGCCACTTGACGAGGGCGGGCCACTGAGCGTGAACGGCGTTTTGATAAAATATCGGAAATTTTAATCTTGTAGTATTCGGCAACAGTGCGTTGAATATTATCAATACTGACAAGTTTGTCTTGCAGTGCCAATAAGTCTTTCAGCGATTCGCGAATCAGTTCTACGGTAATGGGTTCATTAGTGAAGTGCGAGTGAGCAATCACCCGCTTTAATGCCCCTTCCAGCTCGCGCACGTTGGAACGAATACGCTGCGCGATAAAGAACGCACAATCATGTGAAAGCTGCACCCTTGTTTGTTCAGCTTTCTTCATTAAAATTGCGACACGGGTTTCCAGTTCAGGTGGTTCTACGGCAACCGTCAAACCCCATCCAAAGCGTGACTTTAAGCGCTCTTCAAGGCCGTCAATTTCTTTTGGGTAACGATCGCTGGTAAGAATAACCTGTTGATTGCCTTCAAGCAGCGCATTAAAAGTATGGAAAAACTCTTCTTGTGAGCGTTCTTTTTTTGCAAAGAATTGAATGTCATCAATCAGCAAAGCATCTACAGAGCGATAATAATTTTTAAACTCATTGATTGCGTTATTTTGTAACGCGCGCACCATATCGGCAACAAAGCGTTCTGAGTGCAAATAAATCACTTTTGCATTAGGGTTTTTTTGTAGTAAATGATTGCCTACCGCATGCATTAAGTGAGTTTTACCTAAACCTACACCACCGTATAGAAATAACGGGTTGTAACCGTGCTTTGGGTTATCAGCCACTTGCCAAGCGGCCGCTCGGGCTAATTGGTTTGATTTACCTTCGACAAAGCTATCAAAGGTAAATGAACGATTGAGTGCGCTGACATGCTTGATTGCCCCTTTGTTTGGTGCACCACGCTCACCTGTGGCGCTGCTTGGCGCCGGCGCGACGTTATGAATAGGGACAGGCGCGGGGTTGGCTGCAGGCTGTGGCTGAGCTTGCTTGATTGTTGGTGCGCTATTTTCGATCACTGGTGTTGGGGCATTGGCTGCTGCAACTTGATTATTAACCGGTGGACGCGCTGTATTCGGCGCATTGTTAACATTTGTGCGCACTTTTCCCTTGCTGCCAATTTGCAAGGAAATCGGCGGGACTTCACCATTATTGCGCTCAGCCATTAGCTCTAGAATGCGGTTGATATATTTATCGTTGACCCAATCTAATACAAACCGATTCGGTGCAAAAATATGCAGTTCATCACCGACGGCTTCAACTTGTAATGGACGGATCCAGGTGTTGAAATGCTGAGCAGGCAGTTCATCGCGCAAAAAATCGATAGACTGTAGCCAAAGTTCGACAGACACAGAGATCCCTCAATAAAACAGAGTAATTACGACCGGCTATTGTAGCCTTCAGAGGCAAAGTTATCCACAGGCGCGGCAAAAATAGCGCACACTTTGCATCCGATCAGTTGATTAATAGTTGTCGCTGTATTGGGATTAAACGAGCATAACTACGGTGATAAACATGGTGACATTAGGTGAGTTAACAGCTTGGTTGTTGGTTGCCTTGGGCATTGCCTGGATCTGGCGAGGCCATGGTGTGCGCGAACGCGCTTTAGCTTATGTGCGAACGTATTGTGAACGTGAAACGGTGCAGCTATTGGATGGTAATGTTGCATTTAAGGGGTGGAAGATCATTGTCGATGGCAGTCAGCGCAAACGCTTAGCACGTCTTTATGGTTTTGAATTTACCGTGACGAGCCAGGAGCGATTAAATGGCTCTGTCGCGATGTACGGTCGCCATTTAGCGAAGATTGAACTGCAAGCCTACCCCTTACGTGAGTCGTTGCAAGCCGTGCATACCGATAGCGTGGTGCATACCCAAAACCCTGAGCCAGAACAGGCGTCGTGTGATGGGCAAAACCGTGTCGTGCAACTCGATGATTGGCGCTCAAAACATCAGCGCTCGGAGTGAGCGCTGTACGAGCGATCAGCTGAAATATGGCAAAGCGGTAGGACTAAACCGCGGTTAAGGTGAAACCAAGACGCTCAAGCCAGCCCGCTTCTTTTTGGAAGTCCGCTAAAGTGAGAGGATTTTCATCCAGCCAATGTTTGGGGAAGCGGATGTGTAGGCTGTTGGTTTTAGCGGTCAGTTCCAGCTGAGGCACCTCTTGAGTGCCGCGGATATGGTGTAAAAGAATGGCGAAACGCAACAAAATACACAAACGTAGGAGTTGCTGGCCTTCTTCCGCAAACTCAGCAAAGCGTTCTTTGGGAATATTACGACGGTGTCCGCGAACCAATAGCGCAAGCATTTGTTGATCTTGACGTGAAAAGCCAGCCAAGTCGGAGTGCTCAACCAAATAAGCGCCATGCTTATGATAATGATAGTGGGCAATGTCTAAGCCTACTTCGTGCACGCGGGCTGCCCAACTGAGCATATCACCATGCCACTCCTCGCTGAGCTGCCAGGCTTCAGACACCTGTTCAAGGGCTTCAAGGGCTTTGCATTCAACTCTTTGTGCGTGCTCTACGTCAACATGACTGCGCTCCATCAGCGCTTGAATAGAGCGTTCGCGAACATCTTCATGTTGATGGCGACCCAGTAAATCGTAGAGTACACCTTCACGTAAAGCGCCATCGCAAGGTGCCATTTGCTCAAGGCTTAAGGCATCAAAAATAGCCTCAAGAATCGCTAAGCCCGCGGGCAAAATAGCACTGCGCTCAGGCTTAACACCTGCAATATCGATTTTACTGATGTCGCCAATTTTTAGTACTTTGCGCTTGAGCCAAGTGAGCCCTTGGTTATTGACTTCACCGTTGGTTAGACCTGCAGCAGCCAGCGCTTGGCCGATCGAACGAATAGTCCCTGACGCGCCAACCGTGTCTTGCCAGCCCATACGCCGTAGGCTTTGCTCCAGCTCCATCAGCTCCAGACGTGCAGCTGTATAGGCCTGTGCATAACGTGCGGGAGTGACCACGCCGTCTTTAAAGAAACGTTGAGTGAAACTGACGCAACCCATCTGCAAGCTGCCACGCAGCTGTGATTCAAATTGTTGGCCAATGATAAACTCAGTACTGCCGCCGCCAATATCAATCACTAAACGTTTACCTGGCGTGTCTGCCAGGGAATGTGAGACACCAAGATAAATCAGGCGGGCTTCTTCGCGACCAGAGATAACATCAATGTCATGCCCCAAGATGTCTTCAGCGTGCTGGATAAACGATTGCCGATTATGCGCGACACGTAACGAGCTGGTACCGACAATACGGACTGCACCTTGTGGTAAGCCGTTAATCAATTGGGCAAAGCGCCGTAGGCAATCAAGACCGCGCTCAATGGCGTCATCCTGCAACTCCAGTTCGGCATTAATACCTGCAGCCAGCTGCACCTTTTCACCGAGACGCTCGAGAATACGAATTTCTCGTTGGTCGGTTTTGGCCAGCACCATATGGAAACTGTTGGAGCCTAGATCAATGGCTGCAATCAATGGAAAGTGTTTGGGAGCAGAAATGGGCATACCGCTATTCCACAGAAATAATGGACGTATCGTGCCATGCCGCAGCAGATTCGCCAATGTAAAAAAGCACTTGGACTCAGTTGAAGTGAAAATTTACCACAGTGTTGTACTCGGTTACTTTCGTTAAGGTGCAAGTCAGGCTATCATTATAAGTACTTTAATTTGCACCTGTTGTTTCGGAGAGATTTCATGAGTGATCACATTACCAACATTAGCGATTCAAGCTTTGATCAAGATGTACTGCAAGCCGAGGGCCCTGTGTTGGTTGATTATTGGGCAGAGTGGTGTGGCCCTTGTAAGATGATTGCGCCTGTTTTAGAAGACGTTGCTACTGAATTTGCCGGTAAAGTAAAAGTTTGTAAGTTGAACATTGACGATAACCAGGCGACACCACCAAAATATGGTGTACGCGGTATCCCAACCCTGATGTTGTTTAAAAACGGTAACGTGGAAGCAACAAAAGTGGGTGCGTTATCGAAAAGCCAATTAGTTGCCTTTTTAGAAAGCCATATTTAATTGTTGCGAGTATCGCTCAATTTTATTGATGTCTAGTGTGCATTTTATCAATTTGCGCACTAGACGTGCTCCTTGGCAAGTGGTAAATTCCATCTCTGTAGCGCTTAAGTGTTACAGCTACACAGTCTGCATGCCGTCGCCGATATCTTTAACGGCTCTGAACAAACAATCGATTGTTCTCCTCGCGGTACGCCTCTCAAGCTAAGAGCTTGCTCATTCCCTCTAAATTATATCATCGTCATTCCCTATGAATCTGACCGAACTAAAACAAAAACCTGTTGCTGAATTGCTAGAAATGGCTGAACAAATGGGCATAGATAATATGGCCCGTTCACGTAAGCAAGATATTATTTTCTCATTGCTGAAGCGTCATGCGCGCAGTGGCGAAGAAATTTCTGGTGACGGCGTACTTGAAATTTTGCAAGATGGCTTTGGCTTTCTGCGCTCAGCTGACTCCTCTTACCTTGCTGGACCGGATGATATTTATGTATCACCCAGCCAGATTCGTCGTTTTAACTTAAGAACAGGCGATACCATTATTGGTAAAATTCGTCCGCCTAAAGAAGGCGAACGTTATTTTGCACTGCTTAAAGTGGACTCGATCAACTTTGATCGTCCAGAAAACGCGCGCAATAAAATTCTTTTTGAAAATCTGACCCCGTTGTTTCCGACTCAGCGCTTACTGATGGAAATTGGTAATGGTTCGACTGAAGATTTGACCGGGCGGGTGATTGATTTGGCTGCGCCGATTGGCAAAGGTCAACGGGGCTTAATTGTGGCACCGCCGAAAGCCGGTAAAACAATTATGTTGCAAAACATTGCCTCTAATATTGCCCGTAACAATCCAGAATGCCATCTGATCGTTTTGTTGATTGACGAGCGTCCTGAAGAAGTCACTGAAATGCAGCGTACTGTGCGCGGTGAAGTGGTTGCTTCAACCTTTGATGAGCCACCAACGCGTCACGTACAAGTGGCTGAAATGGTGATCGAGAAAGCCAAGCGTTTGGTTGAGCACAAAAAAGATGTGGTGATTTTGCTCGATTCTATCACCCGTTTAGCCCGTGCTTACAACACCGTAATTCCAAGCTCTGGCAAGGTGCTCACCGGTGGTGTCGATGCGCACGCTCTGGAAAAACCAAAACGTTTCTTTGGTGCGGCACGTAACATCGAAGAAGGTGGATCATTAACCATTATCGCGACTGCTCTGGTTGAGACGGGCTCGAAAATGGATGAAGTGATTTACGAAGAATTTAAAGGTACCGGTAATATGGAGCTGCAACTTGAGCGCCGTATTGCTGAGAAACGCGTGTTCCCTGCGATCAATATTAATCGTTCAGGTACGCGTCGTGAAGAACTATTAACCAGCGAAGATGAGCTGCAGCGCATGTGGATTTTGCGCAAACTGTTGCATCCTATGGATGAAACGGCAGCCATCGAGTTTTTGCTTGATAAGCTCAAAGACACAAAGACCAATGAAGAGTTTTTCATGTCGATGAAGCGTAGTAAGTAATTCTCGTTTTAGTATCTAAAGCCATGCACGGGGTGCGCTTGTTGTACCCGCCTCTGTGCAACGCTTGATCTGCTACGGACACCATCATGCAATATTCTGATCTCCGAGACTTCATCCGTGGCCTTGAGCAACGTGGTGAACTCAAGCGCATTCAAATTCCCGTCTCGCCTGTTTTAGAAATGACAGAAATTTGTGACCGTACTTTGCGTAAGGCGGGTCCAGCGCTGTTGTTTGAAAACCCAACAGGTTTCTCTATGCCCGTGTTAGGCAACCTTTTTGGTACGCCTCAGCGGGTTGCCTTGGGTATGGGGGCGGAAAGTACCTCGCAATTGCGTGAGATTGGTAAGTTGCTGGCCGCCCTTAAAGAACCGGAACCGCCGAAAGGCTTTAAGGACGCGTGGAATAAGCTGCCGATGTTCAAGAAAGTCTTGGCGATGGCACCTAAAGTGCGCAAAGACGGAGCCTGCCAAGAAGTGATTATTGAAGGTGAGGATGTCGATTTGACCGCCTTGCCGATTCAAACCTGCTGGCCAGGAGATGCGGCACCCTTGATTACTTGGGGTTTAACCATCACCAAGGGGCCCAATAAAGAGCGGCAGAATCTCGGTATCTATCGCCAGCAAGTGTTGGGGCGTAACAAAGTCATTATGCGTTGGTTAAGTCACCGTGGTGGTGCGCTGGATTTTCGTGAGTGGTGTTTGAAGTACCCTGGTCGCCCCTACCCTGTGGCGGTTGCCTTAGGTGCTGATCCTGCGACGATTTTAGGCGCGGTGACTCCGGTACCTGATACCTTGTCGGAGTATGCCTTTGCTGGTTTGCTGCGTGGTTCGCGGACTGAGTTGGTCAAAGCGATTGGCAGTGATTTGCAGGTGCCGGCACAAGCCGAAATGATTTTAGAAGGGCATATTTACCCCGGAGAAATGGCTGATGAAGGCCCTTACGGCGATCACACTGGCTATTACAACGAAGTGGATAGCTTTCCGGTTTTTACTGTAGAGCGCATCACTCATCGTAAAGATCCGATTTATCACAGTACTTACACGGGCCGTCCACCGGATGAACCGGCCATTCTAGGCGTGGCGCTCAATGAAGTGTTTGTGCCTATTTTGCAAAAGCAATTCCCGGAAATTGTCGACTTTTACTTGCCTCCAGAAGGTTGTTCCTACCGTATGGCGGTGGTAACGATTAAGAAGCAATACCCTGGGCATGCCAAACGAGTGATGCTCGGTGTATGGAGTTTCTTACGACAGTTTATGTACACCAAATTCGTTATCGTTACCGATGATGATATCAATGCACGTGATTGGAATGATGTGATTTGGGCGATTACCACGCGCATGGATCCAAGCCGCGACACGGTATTAATCGATAATACGCCAATTGACTATTTAGACTTTGCCTCCCCTGTTTCTGGCTTAGGTAGCAAGATGGGTTTGGATGCGACACATAAATGGCCAGGTGAAACCACTCGAGAGTGGGGTCGTGTGATTGAGCAAGACCCTGCGGTAAAAGAGCGCGTTGATGCGCTCTGGTCTGAGCTTGGCATTGATTGATGCGTTTGAGTGATGATTGTGTCGTGCACACACAGGAAACAGAATACGCATGAAAGTCATGTTACAGCCGTCAGGCCATGTTATTGAGCTGTTGCCGGGCGAAAAGATTATTGATGCGGCGCGTCGCTTAGGTTTTGATGCGCCGCAAAGCTGTCGCAATGGTAATTGCCATATTTGCGCGGCCAATTTAATCAGCGGTACAGTTCGTCAAGGCAGCGATATTTTTGAGACAGGTGAGTTGTTTACCTGTCTTGCTGAGCCCTTAAGCGATTGTGAGCTGCAGTGGGATGGTGTTTTGGCAGCGAATGAATTGCCTTTATGCAAAGTGGCTTGTCAGTTGGTCAGTGTGACGCCTTTAGGCGCTGATGTTTTTTCGGTGCATTTACGTCTGCCTGCTGGAAAAGTGCTGCGTTATCATGCTGGCCAGTATCTATTGATTGAGCGTGAAAATGGTGAATCCAGTGCTTTCTCGATAGCGTCTGCCCCACAGCAAGGTCGTGAATTGGAATTGCATATTCTGGCTCGCGATAATCCAGCCGTTGAGTTGCTCAAGCAGCTGCAAAAAGAGCGTATTGCGCGTATTCAAATGCCCTTTGGTGATGTGCATTTGGCGGTGGCTGATCAGCGTCCGTTATTGCTGATTGCTGCTGGCACGGGTATGGCGCAGATGCACAGTTTAATTGAGCATTGTCGTGCGACGGGGTTCAGTCAGCCGATTCATGTGTATTGGGGCGCACGAGTGGCTGAGGATTTTTATACGCTGAAGATGTTACCCACTTGGCAGCAAATGCCTAATCTGCATTTTCATCAGATTGTCAGTGAAGGTGCTGGCTGGAGCGGTCGTATGGGGATGTTGTATGAGGCGGTGTGTCTGGATATTGAACATCTAAGCGATTTTCGCGTGATTGCCAGTGGTTCGCCAGCGATGGTTTATGGCACTTTTGATGCTCTAGTGGCCGCGGGCATGCAGCCAGAGCAAATGCACGCTGATGTGTTTGCTTACGCGCCACGGCCAGAATAAAACTCAACTGTCATTGTTAGATGTGCTCTGGTCTTTGTCCTAGTAAACGTTGGTATGCACATATCGTTCTGGATGTTTTGTTAGAGCCTAGAAGCCAATCTGAGCATGTCGTGCTTCGGGGTAAGTGTTAATCCGTCGATGAACCCATCCAGGGTTCAACTCCGGCGCTCGCCCTCCTTGGCTCGCTCAGCACACCAACCCCGAAGCACTCGTTGACCATGTGCAGTGTTAGCACTATTGCAGTTTCAATCATCTATACAGATTTACACGTGTTGCAGGCCAATAGAACTGCATAGATCTAGCAGAATAATTGCTTTAAAAGCGTCATGCGCCAAACCCGCAAACAACATCACTGATCAATGAGTACCTTGTGAGTGTCGCGACCAGCGCAGCCAAGGATGGCGTAGTCCCGAATCGGGTCAGGATGACCCGTTGAGGGAACAGCGATACTCACAAGGTACGGCATGCACAAAGCATCCTCGCTACTTTGCTGTACTAAAACACTAAACCTATGCATGTCGTGCTTCGGGGTAAGTGTTAATCCGTCGATGAACCCATCCAGGGTTCAACTCCGGCGCTCGCCCTCCTTGGCTCGCTCAGCACACCAACCCCGAAGCACTCGTTGACCATGTGCAGTGTTAGCACTATTGCAGTTTCAATCATCTATACAGATTTACACGTGTTGCAGACCAGCAGACCAGCAGACCAACAGAACTGGATAGATCACTTGCAGAATGATGGCTTTAAAAGCGTCATGTGCTAAGTCCGCAAACAATATCACTGATCAATGAGTACCTTGTGAGTGTCGCGACCAGCGCAGCCAAGGATGGCGTAGTCCAGAATCGGGTCAGGATGACCCGTTGAGGGAACAGCGATACTCACAAGGTACGGCATGCACAAAGCGTTCTAGATGCTTGGCTTTACTAAAATCATTAATGGCGGCTTAGCGCACTTCTGTAGGTTTAACAAAAAATCTTCTACTGGCAGGCCTGCTGCTCTTTTGCCAGTAATGCACGCTTACGTTCTACGCCCCAGCGATAACCAGAAATCCCGCCATCGGCACGTAAAATACGATGGCATGGAATCACTAAGGCCAGCGGATTAGCCGCGCAAGCATTGGCCACTGCGCGAACTGCTTTAGGTTTGTGCAAGCGCTCGGCGACATCGCTATAACTGAGTGTTTGCCCGACTGGAATCGTCTGTAATACCGCCCAAACACTTTTCTGAAAATCACTGCCTTGGATGTCCAAAGGAAAATCTAAAGGCGTCAGAGGCTTGTCTAGAAAATCAGTCACTGTCTTTAACGCTGCCGCGAGCGCCTGATCATTTTTGAGCAGTTTTGCCTTGGGTAAGCGGTGTTGTAAATCTTCGAGAAGCTTGGCTTGGCTGTCACCGAGTAAAATAGTACACACACCTTTTTCGCTGCGGGCTAATAAAATCGCGGCAAAAGCAGTTTTGCGACTAGAAAATTCAATAGTTTGATCTGATGATGTCGACATACCGGCTCCTTGCTCAGATGCACTTAAGCAGGCTTGATGGATGCAGCGTAGGCCTTAAACAATATCTCAAAACCTGCCAAAGTTCGCTCAATAATTCGTTGATCAGACATTTGCGCAGGCCGCTGTAAAACTTCATGCAAGAGCAGTGAGGTCAAACCATGAATATACGACCAACTGGCCAATGCCGCGCTGCGCACATCAGGACTGTCAGGTGTTTGCTTGAGTAAATCTGCAACCATCAATTCCAGTCTAGAAAAGGCGAATTGGCGCGCTTTAAGCAAGTGTTCGGGCATCTGCTCAAATTCCAATTCAGGTCCAAACATTAATTGGTAGAGCGCTGGATTGCGGCGGGCAAAATTAAGATAAATTAAGCAAAAACCACGTATTTTTTCTTCGACTGGCAGCGCCACAGCCTTTTCATTGAGCGCCTCTGCCAACTCCAAATAACCCTGGGTGGCCAGTTGTGCGAGCAGTTCGGCACGATTGGTAAAGTGGTGATAAGCGGCCGTCGCCGTGACGCCGAGCGCGCCACATAACGCACGCATGGATAACTTCGCCACACCGACTTCTTCTAGCATGATACGCGCGCTAGATAACAGTTGTTCGGCTAGATTCCCGACGTGGTAATGCTGACGAGAGTTAGATTGTTGTGCGCTCACAAACACTCCTTGGATCTAAAAAATACGGTTACAGCCTAGGCGCATCTTAGCACTGCGTATCATCTTGACAGTGTTAAGATTCAATTATAGCCTGAACCTTAACAACGATTCTGCGCCACGAGGGTGACGTGCTAACTGGCGTAATAATTGCGCTGCTAATAACAATAATATCCTTTGGAGTATCAAGATGACGGCAGTTAATCCATGGCAGAAAAGCTATCCTGAATCCATTCGTAACTACCACGTGCCTGACTCTGTTATGCAAGGCAGTGTCGCTCAATTCAGCACTTTTGGCGCTGCTCAATACCCAAACAACAATGCTTTTAGCATGGTGCTCCCTAATGGCTTACAGCAGAGTTTAACTTTTAAGCAAGTGGATGATTTATCCACTGCGTTTGCAGCTTTTTTAGTTGCGCAAGGCTTGCTATGCGGTGATGTCGTTGCGATTCAATTGCCGACCAGTTTGCACTACCCGATTGCGGTGCTGGGCGCTTGGAAAGCCGGTTTGATCATTACCAATATGAACCCGTTGTATACCGCCCGTGAAGTAGCACTGCAGCTTGAAGACAGCAATGCCAAGCTATTGATTGCTTCTGACTTGTTTGCCAATACGGTTAAGCCGGTGGTCGAGCAGCAGGGTTTACCATTGGTCTTGTGCTCCATGGCGGATTTTTTCCCTGAACCGATTGCCGGTGTCATTCGTCAACATCTGGGCGTCAAACTGGAGCTGGATATATCGCAGTATCAGACGTTTACTGATGCTCTGAGTGCTGGTGCGCAGCTGCCGCCAGTCCAGCGTGAAGCACATCCGATCGCTTTGTATCAATACACCGGTGGAACCACAGGACGCAGTAAAGGTGCGCCATTAACCCATGCAAATCTGCTGGCTGTGCTGGAGATGGCACAGGTGTATGTGAATGCCTATGATGTGAAAATTGAGCCCGGCGAATTCATTTTGACAGCCCTGCCCCTGTACCATATTTTCGCCTTCAACTTTAACTTCCTGCTGTTTTTCAAATTAGGTGCTTGCAACGTTTTAGTGCCCAATCCAAGGCCATTAAGCAATCTCAAACCAGCTTTTGCGCAATTTAAAATTGGTTGGATGACCGGTGTCGATACCTTGTACGCGGGTTTATTAGCGGAGCCTTGGTTTACTGAAAAACCTCTGCATCTTAAATACGTGGTCTCTGGCGGTACGGCGCTAAGACCCAGTACTGCCACGCAATGGCAGCAGCGTATTTGCCCGATTTTAGAAGGCTATGGCCTAACTGAGACCAGTTGCTTTGTGTCGCTCAATCCTCCTACTGATCAGGTTCAGCTCGGCTGTGTTGGCCTGCCCTTACCGGCTTGCGAAGTGCGTATTGTCGCTGAAGACGGTCAAATTTTACCGTTTGGTGAGGCAGGCGAATTGGCTGTGCGTGGTCCGCATGTGATCAATGAGTACTTAAATCAGCCGGAAGAGAGTCAGGCCAGTTTGCGTGATGGCTGGTTTTTTACCGGTGATATGGCGGTGATGGATGAAAATGGTTTTTTGCAAATTGTTGATCGCAAAAAAGACATCGTTTTAGTTTCCGGCTTTAACGTTTACCCCAATGAAGTGGAAGGCGTGATTGCCTTGCATCCGGATGTGATTGAAGTGGCCGTGATTGGCCGTCCTGATCACAGCACCGGCGAAGCGGTCTACGCCTATATCTGTTCGCGTAGCAGCACACTGACTGGCGAAACCATTATTGAGTTCTGCCGTAAGCAATTGACCGGCTACAAAGTGCCTAAACACATTGAGTTTTGCGAGCAGTTACCGAAGTCGCCAGTAGGGAAAATCTTACGTGCGCAGCTGCGCGATCCACAACCTTCTAGCCAACAACAATAAACACGAGGTGATTTGATGACATCCATAATCCGGCCTGCAGCAGTTAACCAATCTCTAGCGCACTGGCACAGTATGGTGGCGCAAGGTGATTTATCAACATTGCCGAGCATCTTGCATGCGCAAGCAGTGTTTCGTTCTCCGGTAGCACATACACCCTACCCTGGTGCACCTGTGGTGGCGTTGATTCTAAATACAGTGTCGCAGGTCTTTACTGAGTTTGAATACTTGCGAGAGTTAGCCACTGAAGATGGCTTAAGTGTGGTACTCGAGTTCAGCGCTAAAGTGAATGGCAAGCAGCTCAAAGGCATCGATATGATTCGCTTTGATGAAGCGGGAAAGATTGTTGAGTTTGAAGTGATGATTCGCCCACTAAATGCTTTGCAAACGCTGGCTGGAGAAATGGCGGCGCGTTTAGCGCACTACTTGCCAAGCAAATAGTCTGCTAGCACCTTAGCACTGCCAACGCGTTGCTGATTGCGCTAAAATAACCAACACACCTGAGCTGATGGGTTCAGGTGGTTTGTTTTTATATCAACTTGGGTTGAGAGCGATGATGCGTGAGAAACCAACACCACCTGAAGATTATGAGTGCTGCGAAAGCGGTTGTTCACCTTGTGTGTGGGACACTTACTACGAAGATGTGCAGCTGTGGCAAGCAGAGCAAAACGCAGAGAAAAATACTGCAGAGCAAGCCGCTGTGGATGTGAAAAACGCAGAATAGCATCACTCCTAAACTTAAGGAGGCTGTTATGGCAACCGGTTGGGCGCATGATGGTGCCGTGCAAGAGCAAATGGATAGCAGTATTGATGATGCTGTGCAGCGTGTCCGTCAGCAATTGCCGCAAGGGCCAAGTGCGGAGCATTGCCAGAGCTGTGATGCGCTGATTCCTGAAGGCCGCAGACTCGCTATTCCAGGTGTGCAGCTGTGCCTCGCCTGCCAATCACTTGAAGATAAACAAGCCAGTTTCAGTGGTTACAATCGCCGCGGCAGTAAAGACAGTCAATTGCGTTGAGGTAAGCGCCCTTCTTCGCCTATCAATATGCAGTACCCGCCCATTACCGAGCCGATATATTTGCTTACGTTTAATGCGCTGAACAGCGTAGATACTTGATTTTAGCTATAGGTTTTTCTCAAAAAAAAGGAATAAACTTCTGCACCTTTTTCATCTGCTCACTGGGGACTCAAATGACAACCGTTTTACTGGTTTTAGCGTTCTTGGGCTTTTTATCAATTGTTGCTGAAGATTTTACTAAAATTGATAAAGCCAAGACGACATTGTTTTTTGGCACCTTGGTCTGGGTGCTGTACTTTATTGCGCCACCCGGTGACTTAAGCACCGAGCAGTTGATGCACTCGCTCAATGAAAACCTCTTAGAAATCGCCACTTTATGGTTGTTTTTAATGGCCGCAATGACCTTTGTGGCCTATGTGTCACACAAGGGTGTGATTGATGGCATCGTCAATAAAGTCATGCCTACACGCATGAGTGAACGGCGCCTGATGCTGATCACTGGGCTGTTTGCTTTCGTGTTTTCATCAATGGCCGATAATATTACTGCCACTTTAGTGTGCATTACTGTCTTGATCAGTTTGGACTTAAGCACCGATAAATTGCTGCGTTATATTGTCCTCGTGGTCTTTGCGGTGAACTCCGGTGGAGCGGCGTTGATTACCGGTGACGTGACCACCCTGATGATCTTCTTGGCCGGCAAAGTGAAAATTGCTGACCTGATCTTATTAAGCGTGCCCGCCTTATTTGCCGTGTTGTTTTTAGCCTTTATCTTGTCGCGCAGCTTAACTGGCGATGTGGTCTTGGTGAAGCGCAAGACGGATATCGCTAAAGGCGATCAAATCATCGCAGGACTATTTTTAGCGACCATTATCGGTACGATTGGCGCTAACGTTGCTTTTGGCATTCCGCCAGTGTTGTCCTTTCTATTTGGTTTAGCTGTTATGTTTATGGCCGTGCACTTTCTCAATAAAGATGAGGCCGTGCTCGAATATATCCGCAAAATCGAGTTCGACACCTTACTGTTTTTCTTAGGTGTCTTGTTGTTAGTCGGCATGCTCAAAGAGCTGCAGGTGCTGGAGCACTTCCCTACTCTGTACGAGAAATTACCGGTTGTTGTCGCCAATTATTCTGTGGGTTTATTCTCAGCGCTGATTGATAACGTGCCATTGACTGCGGCTTTGCTGAAGTCAGGTATTGAGATGAGTGAGGGCCAATGGTTGACCTTGACCTACTCGGTTGGTGTTGGTGGTTCTTTGCTGGCGATTGGTTCTGCCGCTGGTGTGGTGGCTATGAGCAAAATTTCAGCACTGACCTTTATTGCTTACTTACGTTATTTTGGTTACTTGCTGTTAGCTTATACTGTTGGCTTCCTCGGTGTATTTGCCATCAGTTATTTGCTGTAAGAATCCGCCGTTACTCAAAAAAGCCAGCCACCCGTGCTGGTTTTTTTGTGCTTAAAATTCAGTGTGAGGAAAACACTTAAAAGGTTACTGAGCACTAGAAATTTGTTCAATGAATTACTAAACTCTTGAGTACAAAAATACAGCCAGCGATACGATACGTATTGCACAATAAAATGGAGAGTTTTTATGCGTCACTCTGGCAAGGCTGCGCAAGCGCTGACTTTACAGGCCGTAGATGGCTATCCACTCAGTGCTTATCTATATGCTACGTCCGCTGAGACTGTTAAAGGTCAGTTGCTGATAGCTGGCGCAACAGGCGTTGGTCAACAGTTCTATCGGCGTTTTGCTGAGTATGCCTGTGGGCAAGGCTTTAATGTGTTGACGCTGGATTATCGTGGCATTGCTCAGTCCGCACCGAAACAGCTCAAAGGTTTTAAGATGGACTTTGAAGATTGGGGGCAGTTGGATCTGGCGGCCGCCGTAGATTTTATGCATCGTGAGGATTTGCCATTGTTTTTGATTGGCCATTCTTATGGCGGGCACGCACTGGGTCTGTTACCGAATCACCATAAAGTCAGTCGTTGCTATACCTTAGGCACCGGTGCGGGTTGGCATGGCTGGATGCCGTTGCTTGAGCGCTTAAAAGTACAGTTTATGTGGAATGTTCTCTTTCCTGTATTGGTGGCTTGGAAAGGCTATTTACCATGGAAAATGCTTGGGCTGGGTGAAGACATGCCGCGCGATGCCTATCAGCAGTGGAAACGCTGGTGTGGTATGCCGCATTATTTCTTTGATGATCCGCAGGTGTGTGAGATGAAAAAACTGCAGTTTGCGCAAGTACGCACGCCTATTACGGCCGCGGTCGCGTTAGATGATCTATGGGCGTTACCCGCCTCTCGCGATGCTTTTATGGATTATTACAGTAATGCGCCAGTGATTCGCCGTGACATTGATCCGCAAACGTTTAGCTTGGCCTTTGGCGCAATGGGTCATATGGGCTATTTTCGCGCGTCTGCGCAGCCTTTGTGGGATGAGATCTTAGCTTGGTTTGTTCAGCCACTTGAGGTGACGTAACGGTCTATCACTTATGTTGTTTTGCTTTGTTTCTGGCTTCTTTTATAGGGCTTGTGCTTTATCGGCTCAATAGAAAATAAAGCTGCAAACTGCTTGAAACGTAACGCCAGCAGCACAATCGAGCCAGCGCTGCTGGCTGAGGTCTACATTCCGTTAGAAAACTCTGGATTACTCATGTCAACGGCTGTGCGTACGCCGCATAGCGCTGCCGCGTAGTGGCCAAGCACACCAAGAGCATAATCAATCCGAGATCTTAAGCGCAGATCATTGTCGTCGACGATGGGGCCGGAGTGCAGCATGTCGTTGACGTGGCGAACGATAATTTGCTCAGGGATATAACACAGGCGGCTATTTTTAAAACTGGAGCTGCGTAGTTCGCTGATTGGATACGCGCCGCCAATGCCGGATGAAACACCCACCAGTAACGCCGGCTTATGGGCCAGCTCGGTTTTGCTGGCGAGCACGAAAAAGTTTTTTAATGCCGGGCTGGCCATACCATGCCATTCTGGGGTGATGACGATCACCGCATCAGCAGCTGTTAAGCGTTCTGCGTACTCATGCCATAAGCCATCATTGCGCTCTGGCCATAATGGCAAAGGGCTGGTGCCTAAATCGATCAGTGAGCAGTTGCTCTCTTCGCTGAGCTGCAAATCAATCAAGCGCTTGCGTAGGTATTCGCCGATTCGTGCCGATTCACTTTGTGGGCGGCCAGAGCCCGAAATGACAACGTAATTAAGCATTGCAGCCTCTCTAAACAGCATCAAATAAAGTTTGAGTCTAACGCGAAAAAGTCGCTCTGTGGCAAGTCTGCTGTTTTTGTTGCGCTCGAGCTCAGGCGTGAGTTTACGAAGGCGCTATCGATAATTTAAAGATCCGCGTACGGTTTGCCTGCTATGTGTTGAAAAATTCGCCAGGGGTGCTGCCAAAATGCATACCAAAGGCTGCAATAAATGCTGAGGTGGATTCGTAACCACAGGCTAAAGCGACGTCGGTCACCGCTTGCTTTTTCTCGAGTAAGGGTAGCGCGCTGAGTAAACGTAAGCGTTGCCGCCATACACGGAAGGTCAACCCTGTTTGCTGAACAAAGAGACGGCTTAAGGTTTTTTCCGAGACATGCAAACGCTGCGCCCACTGGCTCAATGTATCGGTGGCATCTGGGTGTTTTTGCAGTTGCGCAACTATTTTTTGTAAACGCTTATCAGCAGGCAATGGCAGCATTAAGCCCATGTCTGGGGCATGGGTGAGTTGATCGAGCAATACTCCGGCTAAGCGTCCTTCGGCACTGTCTTGATCATACTCAACGGGTAACTCACCAAAGGCTCGAATCAGCTCTTTGAGCAGCGGGCTGACTTCAACGACGCGACACGTTTCAGGTGGGTCAGACAGTGCTTGATTGTCGATGTACAAACTACGAACTTGCGTACGTGCGGAACACTGCACACGGTGTTTGATGCCGGCTGGAATCCACACCGCGCGCTGCGGTGGCGCAATAAATCGACCTTGAACGGTTTGCACTTCTAGTACCCCGCTGATGGCATAGGAAAACTGCACCCACGGATGGCTATGGCGATAGCCTAAGACCTTGTTGGGTAGCGCTTCAGTCTGTCCATAGATAGGCCGAGGTAAGTGTTTTAATTCACTAAGACGTTGTTCAAGAGCGTTTCGCATGTCCGCTGATCGATACTCTTTGGCTGATTGGCGTTAGCCGGATTATTTCATATCCAGTAGAGTCGTACCATCTTCGCTTCTCTGGTGTAATTGATTATGTTTCGGCTCCGTTTACTGTTTGATAATTTCACCCTGATTTTAATTGCTGTGGTGTTAGCGGCGACCTTTATTCCAGCGCATGGTGTGGGTGCGATTATTTTCCAGTGGCTGACTAACTTTGCTATTGCTTTGTTGTTCTTTTTGCACGGCGCCAAGCTCTCACGTCATGCGATTATTGCAGGGGTCATGCATTGGCGTTTACACCTGTTGGTGTTTGCCTGCACCTTTGTTTTATTTCCGTTGCTGATGCTGTCATTGCAGCCGCTGATCCGCCCTGTATTAGGCGATGAGTTGTGGATCGGTATGCTGTATTTAGCTGCTTTGCCGGGCACAGTGCAGTCGGCGATTGCTTTTACTTCGATTGCTCGCGGTAATATTCCTGCGGCGGTCTGTGCCGCTTCTGCGTCAAGTTTAGTGGGTATTTTAGTGACGCCTTTATTGGTGAAAATGATGTTGGATGCCGATGCAGGTACGACTGGAATGCTTGAGGCGGTGATCAGAATTAGTCTGCAGTTATTACTGCCGTTTTTATTGGGTCATTACATGCGCCGCTGGATTGGCAGTTGGGTTGATCGTAATGCCCGGTGGTTGAAAAACGTTGATCAAAGTTCGATTTTATTGGTGGTTTACACGGCCTTTAGTGCGGCGGTGATGGGTGGGTTGTGGAGTGCTGTGCCGCCTTCGTCGTTGATTATGTTGAGTGTGGTCTGCTGTGTGATTTTGGCTATGGTTTTGTTTGCCACGACATGGCTGGCGCGACGCTTTAAGTTTAATAAAGAAGATGAAATCACTATTGTTTTTTGTGGATCAAAAAAGAGTATGGCGACCGGTATTCCGATGGCTTCGGTATTGTTTGCCGGTGGTGCGGTGGGACCGGCAATTCTTCCGCTAATGGTCTTTCACCAAATCCAGCTGATGGTGTGTGCGGTGCTGGCCCAACAATATGCCTCGCGCTGTGAGGAAAAAGGTGCGCAGTGTGTTGATTGAATGTGCTTTAAATACAGCAGCTACAACATGTAGAGGTTTAGCGTTTTTAGTGAAGAAGAGCATTCAGAACAATATGCGCACGCCGCACCTTGTGAGTATCGCTGTTCCCTCAACGGGTCATCCTGACCCAATTCGGGGCTACGCCATCCATGGCTGCGTTGGTCGCGACACGAACAAGGTCCTCATTGATCAATGATGTTGTTGGCGGGTTTGGCGTATGGCGTTTTTAAAGCCATCATTTTGCATAAATCTGTGCCGTTCTATTGGTCTGCAACACGTGTAAATTTGTATAGATTATTGAAACTGCAATAGTGCAAACACCGCAAATAGTCAACGAGTGCTTCGGGGTGGGTGTGGTGAGCGAGCCAAGGAGGGCGAGCGCCGGAGTTGAGCCCTGGATGGGCTCATCGATGAATTAACACCTGCCTCGAAGTACGGTATGCACAGACTTAGCTTTTTTAGCACAGAAAAGGAGCAAGGACGATTTGTGCACGCCGCACCTTGTGAGTATCGCTGTTCCCTCAACGGGTCATCCTGACCCAATTCGGGGCTGCGCCATCCTTGGCTGCGCTGGTCGCGACACGAACAAGGTCCTCATTGATTTACGGTGTTGTTTGCAACACTGTAAATGATCACTATCGCGGGCATGGCCCGCTCATACAGGCGCTAATAGTACAAGCCCTGCAGATGGTTACAGCTGCACCCCGTGTGGCTTACCGGTACGAGCTAAACAGTAGACATCGACTCGCGCTGCGCCATGCTTGAGTAATAGGCTGCTAATGATTGAGCACGTGGTACCCGTGGTCAGTACGTCGTCAACCAGCGCGATGTGTTTGTTTCTTACGCGCTCAGGTTTGGTTAAAGAAAAAGCATTATGCAAATTGTCGCGCCGCGCCTTAGCGCTTAAGCCTTGCTGGCTGACTGTCTCTCGTGTGCGCAACAAGAGTTGCTGAGGATTATGCAAGCCGAGCGCTTTACGCAACCAATCACAGATCATTTGTGCTTGGTTATAGCCGCGCTGGCGCTGCCGGCGTTTCGCTAAAGGCACCGCTAAGATAAAATCTGGACGTTGCCCGCCCTCATCAAAGTAATAATTTAAATACTGCACCAGCAACGCACTTAATAAGCGTCCATAAGGCCAGCGCTGCTGGTATTTAAAGCGACTGATTAGCGTATCAACGGGAAAAGCAAACTGCAAAGGCGTGATGACTTTGCTAAACAGCGGTGGGTTATCAGTGCAGTCAGCGCATAGAGCTTGTTGATTGGGCATTGGTAGTGCGCATCGCTGACAGTGTTGACTCAGCCACGGCAGCTCAGCTTCACAGTCTTCGCAAAGTGCCAGTAAACGACGACTGGGTGCATCACAGAGTAAGCAGGATTGCTTACTTATCAACCAGTAGTAAACCTTATTGATGTGACCTGGTTGACAGATCATGACGTCTCCTTGATTATTATTGCAATGCATCCTGCATGCTTGAAGTTTAGCAGCCCGCCGCTTAATTGCTCGCTCAATGTAAACGGCCAATAAAAAGGAAAATCCATGACCGCCCGCCCTCATGCTGTGACTCGCCATGACTGGACACTTGCCGAAGTAACTGGCTTATTGCAACAGCCCTTTAACGACCTGATCTTTCAAGCACAAAGCGTGCATCGCCAGCACTTCAATGCCAATCGTGTGCAGGTTTCGACTTTACTGTCGATTAAAACCGGCGCTTGCCCAGAAGACTGTAAGTATTGTCCGCAGTCAGGACACTACAACACGGGTCTGGATAAAGAAAAGCTAATGGAGGTGCAGAAGGTTTTGGAAGAGGCCAAGCGTGCGAAAGAGATTGGTTCGACGCGTTTTTGCATGGGCGCCGCGTGGAAGCATCCGTCGGCGAAAGATTTGCCCTATGTGCTGGAAATGGTCAAAGGCGTTAAAGCGATGGGCATGGAAACCTGCATGACTCTTGGTAAGCTGGATGAGTCGCAAACCAAAGCATTGGCGGATGCAGGCTTGGATTATTACAACCATAATCTCGACACCTCGCCGGAGTTCTACGGCAATATTATTACCACACGTACCTATGCGGAACGCCTACAAACCCTCAGCTATGTGCGCGATGCAGGAATGAAAATTTGTTCGGGCGGTATTTTGGGTATGGGCGAGTCCATTGCGGATCGTGCCGGCTTGTTGATCCAATTGGCCAATCTTGCTGAGCATCCAGAAAGTGTGCCGATCAACATGCTGGTTAAGGTGGAAGGTACGCCGCTGGCCAATGCAGACGATGTTGATCCCTTTGATTTCATCCGCATGCTCGCCGTGGCGCGGATTATGATGCCGCTATCGCATGTACGTTTGTCAGCAGGTCGCGAGCAAATGAACGAGCAAATGCAGTCCTTAGCGTTTTTAGCCGGTGCCAACTCGATTTTCTACGGTGAAAAACTGCTGACGACCGCGAACCCGCAAGCCGATAAAGATATGCAGTTGTTTGCTCGTCTCGGTATTAAGCCGGAAGCGCGTGAAGAATATGCCGATGAAGTGCATCAAGCGGCGATTGAACACGCGATTATTGAACAGCGTGATTCCAAACTGTTTTACGACGCGCTCAGCCACTAACTGACTGCATGAGCGCGCAAGCTTAAGTGCTGGCCGCTCGTGAGTATTTAACGCTTTTCAACCTTTATCTTGGATTGTCATGAGCTTCGATCTTGCTGCACGCTTGGCCACCCGCCATGCAGATAATCTCTACCGTCAACGTCCATTATTACAAAGCCCGCAAGGGCCTGTGGTGCAGGTGGATGGTAAAGAGTATTTGGCCTTTGCTTCCAATGATTATCTGGGTTTAGCCAATCATCCCGAAGTGGTTGAGGCACTGCAGCAAGGCGCGGCACGTTGGGGGGTTGGTGGTGGTGCCTCGCATTTGGTGATTGGCCATAGCGAGCCACATCATCAGCTTGAACACGCTTTAGCCGAGTTTACCGGTCGCGAGCGAGTGTTGTTGATGAGCAGCGGTTATATGGCTAATTTGGCAGTAATTACCGCGCTGGTTGGGCAAGGTGATAGTGTGCTGCATGACCGTCTCAACCATGCTTCATTATTAGATGCAGGCTTGTTATCGGGTGCACGTTTTAGTCGTTATTTACACAATGATCTAGACAGTTTGCGTCAGCGTCTTCAGGGTGCACAGGGTAATACGCTGCTGGTGACTGATGGCGTATTTAGCATGGATGGTGATCTGGCGCATTTGCCTGAATTGGCCGCGCAAGCGAAAGCGCATGATGCTTGGCTGATGGTTGATGATGCGCATGGTTTTGGCGTGTTAGGACAAAGCGGTGCTGGCTTGGTTGAGCACTATGGCTTGAGCGTTGAGGATGTGCCGGTGTTGGTTGGTACCTTGGGTAAGTCTTTTGGTACCTCAGGCGCTTTTGTGGCGGGCAGCGAAGCATTGATTGAAACCTTGATCCAATTTGCCCGCCCTTATATTTACACCACCAGCTCACCACCTGCAGTGGCCTGTGCGACGCTTGCCAGCTTGGCGTTACTGCAAACCGAACATTGGCGGCGTGAGCATTTGCAACAGTTGATTGCGCAGTTTCGTCAAGGTGCGCAGGCGTTGGGGTTGAATTTGATGGACAGCTCAACACCGATTCAACCGATTATTATTGGTGACAGTGGCCAAGCGATGATGATTTCGGCCAAGTTGCGCGCGCAAAGAATTTTAGTCGGTGCGATTCGTCCGCCGACTGTTCCGGCCGGTAGCGCTCGTTTACGTATTACCTTGACTGCAGGACACAGTGCCGAGCACGTCCAGCAATTGCTCGATGGTTTGGCTGCGTGCCAATTAGAAGCACGTGATGAATAAGCGCATTATTATACTGCCGGGCTGGGGTTTGGGGGTGCTGCCGTTGCAGCTTTTAGCGGAAGAGCTGGATGCCTCATTGCCGGACTTTACCGTACAGATTCAGCCTTTGCCTGATATGACTGGGCAAACTGCCGCCGCCGTGATTAAGCAGCTGGACCAGCAGTTGCCGAATGATTGTTGGCTGCTGGGTTGGTCATTGGGCGGTATGTTGGCGACGGCCTTGGCTGCGCATCGGCAGTCGGCCTGCGCTGGATTAATCAGCTATGCCAGTAATGCTTGTTTTGTTGCGCGCGATACTTGGCCGCTAGCGATGCCAATGGATACGTTTAGCGCGTTTCGTCAGTTGTGCCGCAGTGATCTGCCGGCGGGTTTAAAGCGTTTTGCGCTGTTGTGTAGCCAGGGGGCCGCACAGCCGCGTCTGCTGTCACGGCAATTGCAGGACATGCCACTGGCTACAGAATTAGCCAGTGCTTTAGCGGGTTTAGATCTGCTGGCTGCACTGGATAACCGTGAAGCCATTCGCGCGTTTGCTGGCCCACAGTTGCACGTGCTGGCGCACGCCGATGCTTTATTGCCGTCTGAGGCGGCCAATTTATTGGGCGATTTAAACCCGCGGGCGACGGTCGAACTGTTGGGACACAGCCATGCCAGTGTGCTCTCTGAACCGCAGCTGCTGGCACAGCGTATGGTGTCTTTTATTCTGGACCGTCAATATGCTTGAGCGTCCAGCTTCACGGCCGTGCAAACAAAAAGTTGCGGCGGCATTTTCCCGCGCGGCAGCCACCTATGACAGTGTTGCTGCGTTCCAGCGTACGGTGGGCACGCGCCTACTCAGCTTATTACCTGAGCCCGCTAAAACATACTCCGCCAAAGAAGCACACGTGCAACAGTGGCTAGACATTGGCTGTGGCACAGGGCATTTTTGCGCGCATTTACAACAGCGCTGGCCAAGCGCGCAGGGGCTTGGTCTAGACCTTGCTGAGGGTATGTTGACCTTTGCACGCAGTCGTTGCCCAGATGTCAGCTATATCTGTGCGGATGCCGAGCAGCTGCCATTGCGTGATAACAGCCAAGATCTAGTGTTTAGTAGCTTAGCCTTGCAATGGTGTGCTGATTTTTCCAGGGTGCTCAGTGAAATTAACCGCGTGCTTAAACCCGGAGGGGTGCTACTGCTGAGTAGTGTGGCGGAGGGTTCGCTCAGCGAACTGCGTAGCAGCTGGCAAGCGGTGGATGATGCCTCGCACGTGAATCAGTTTCGCTCCCTTGGCCTCTATCAAGACCTAGCCGCCGCCAGTGCTTTGCAGGTCGTGGATTTGCATTGCCATACGCACACCTACCATTACGCTAAAGTGGGTGATTTGACCCATGAGTTAAAGCATTTGGGTGCTGATCATGTGCAAGACGGTCGCGCGCCGGGCTTGGTTGGTCGCCAAGCGTTGCAACGCTTGTTAGATGCCTATGAAAACTATCGTCAACCACAAGGCTTGCCTGCAACCTGGCAGGTTGTGTATGGCGTGTTACGCAAAGAGGATTAACCATGGCGCGCGCTTATTTTATTACTGGCACTGATACCGATGCGGGTAAAACCAGTATCGCTGCCGGTTTACTCTGTGCCGCAAAACAACAGCAACACAGCACCTTAGCGATGAAGCCGGTGGCGTCTGGTTGTCAGATGAGCGTCGAGGGTTTACGCAATAGCGATGCTTTGGCATTGATCGAACAAAGCACAGTGCAACTGCCTTATTCGCAGGTCAATCCCTATGCCTTTGCCCCAGCGATTGCCCCGCATATTGCCGCACAGGAAGCGGGTATTGAGTTATCTGTCCGGGATTTATACCGTGCGGCGCAGGTTATTCTGCAAGAGCCCGCTGACTTCACCTTGATTGAAGGGGCAGGAGGCTGGCGTGTACCGATCTCTAGCACTGAGTTCTTGTCTGACTTTGCGATCGCTCTGCAATTGCCGGTGATCTTGGTCGTTGGGGTCAAGCTGGGTTGTATTAATCATGCTGTATTGAGTGCACAAGCGATTGTCCATGACGGACTTGAGTTGGCTGGCTGGGTGGCTAATGTGGTGGATCCGAAGTGTGCACGTCTTGCTGAAAACCTCGCAACCTTGCAGCAACTGATGCCCGCGCCATGCTTAGCTGAAGTGCCTTATTTGGACATAGCCAGTGCGGAACATGTTGCTAAGTATTTAGTTAAAGATAATTACATACTCGATTTCATTTAAAGGCGTTAAATGGATAGCTAGTTCAGTCATCGGTAAGTTGTTTGTATTTGTGTGATCTATTCTTAAATAATAAATCTTATAAACTAGAATAGTTGCCCGAGTATTTAAAGATGAAAGCTTATCTGCATTGCATGTCTCACTCACCTCTATTTGGGCACGTGGATCCAGAGCAAAGCGTGCTTGAAGAAGTCAATACAGTCATTAATGACGCACGTCAGCGTATTGAGGCCTTTGCGCCCGATCTGGTTATTCTGTTTACGCCTGATCACTACAATGGTTTTTTTTACGATGTTATGCCGTCGTTTTGTATTGGCATGGCTGCTCACGCGATAGGCGATTTCGGCACACTAGCGGGGCCCTTGTTAGTCCCGCAAGATTTAGCTGAGTCGTGCGCGAATGCTGTTCTCGACGCTGGTGTTGATAGTGCTGTGTCATATCGCATGCAGCTGGATCATGGTGCCGCTCAACCCTTGGAATTTTTAATTGGTGGCTTACAAAAAATTCCAGTGATTCCTGTCTTTATAAATTCTGTGGCTACCCCATTACCGAGTTTTCAGCGAGCGCGTCTGCTGGGTGAGGCAATTGGGCAATGGGCTGGTTTGTTGGGTAAACGGGTTTTGTTCTTAGGTTCGGGAGGTCTGTCACATCAGCCCCCTGTGCCGGAGCTGGCGAAAGTTGATGGCCTTATGGCTGACAGATTGAAAGGCAGTGGCCGCCACTTGCCGGCAGATGAGCGTGAGGCTCGTACACAGAGGGTTATCAATGCTGCAAAAACATTTATCCATGACCAGCACTCATTACATCCTTTAAATCCAAAGTGGGATCAAGACTTCCTTTCTATATTAGAGAAGGGGGATTTAGAAACATTAGATGGTGTAATGAATCAAGAACTCTCAGATCTGGCTGGTAAATCAACTCATGAGATTAAAACATGGGTTGCAGCATTTGCGGCATTATCTAGTTTTGGCGCTTACCAAGCAACTGATAAATATTATCGCCCCATCCCAGAATGGATAGCAGGTTTTGGCTCTTTAAGTGCCTACCCTTTATATAATAAATCACCAAAATAAGAAATTATTATGAATGAGTATAATGAAAATAATACAAGCTGTTTTGTAACCGTACAAGATAAAGGTGTGAATATTAATATTCATTATCATGACTGTGGAGAGGGTGATGAAGTTGTCGTTATGCTGCATGGTTCAGGGCCAGGCGCCAGTGGCTGGTCTAACTTTAATCGTAATATTGAGCCATTAATAAATAGCGGTTACCGGGTCATATTGATGGACTGCCCTGGCTGGAGTAAGAGCGATAGTATTATTTGTTCTGAGTCGCGCTCTAAACTGAATGCTCGGATTTTAAAAGGGCTTTTAGATCAACTAAGTATATCTCGGGTGCATGTTATTGGTAACTCTATGGGCGGCCATAGCGCAGTAGCATTCGCGCTTGCCTATCCTCAGTCAGTGAATAGAATTGTTTTGATGGGCGGAGGTACAGGTGGTGCGAGTCCATTTGTGCCCATGCCGACGGAAGGGATTAAACTGCTGCAAAACGTCTATCGTGAGCCCAGTCAGTCAAACTTACAAAAGATGATGGATATTTTTGTTTATAATCCTAAGGATCTAACGCCAGAGCTTATTGCCAGTCGACTGAAGAATATTCTAGATAATCAAGAACATTTAAAAAACTTTATTAAAAGTTTAGAGGTTAATCCTCGACAGTTTCCTGATGTAACAGATTGTTTAAGTAATATTGCTTCCCCTACGCTAATTGTTTGGGGGCGTAATGATCGCTTTGTTCCGATGGATTTAGGTTTGCGATTATTGGCTCATATTCCAAATAGTGAACTACATGTTTTTAATAACTGTGGTCATTGGGTGCAATGGGAGTATGCGGATCGATTTAATAAGCTGGTGTTAGACTATCTTAGAAAATAGGCTTTTATTATTAAATTACAATACAGTTAAGTTTCTTTGATTATGTGTTATCGCTCTATAATTTACTTACCTTACTGAGCGCTTGATCTATATCAAATCTAGGCGCTCATGGGATAATTGAGTAACTCAATGGAGCGCTGTAGTGGGTGTTTTCTCTTAGCATTGGGTCGACCTAGAAAGAATTAATATTTTGAGTTGACTCAAATGTTTATCATGCGCTGAGGTATATATGAGAGTGACCCCCCAAAAAATAGAAGAATGGGCTGCAAAGCTGCGTGAAGCAGAAGCAAGCAGCATGGCGATTTCTCCTTTGCGTGAGGAGATTGGTGAAGATGCCGATGAAGCGGCTTATGCTATTCAGCGGCTTAATGTCGCTCACGCTGTAGCGGGTGGTCGTCGCGTGGTTGGGCGCAAGATTGGTTTAACCAACCCTAAAGTACAAGTACAGCTCGGTGTTGATCAGCCTGATTTCGGTACGCTGTTTGCGGATATGTGCTATGGCGATAATCAAACGGTACCATTTTCGTCTGTGCTACAGCCAAAAGTAGAAGCGGAAATTGCTCTTATTCTTGATAAAGATCTGCCCTGTCACGATACCACCTTTGCTGATGTGCTTGATGCTACGGGCTGGGTTCTGCCTGCTTTAGAAATTGTTGGATCAAGGATTGCGAACTGGAATATCCGCTTTGTCGATACTGTTGCAGACAATGCCTCGAGTGGTTGTTTTGTATTAGGTGGGCCTGCCGTTCGTCTTGAAGGCACTGACTTGCGTAGAGCCGCTATGAGTATGACGCGCAATGGCGATTTAGTTTCCAGCGGCAGCGGTGCGGAGTGTTTGGGTCATCCGATTAATGCAGCGGTGTGGTTAGCACAAACCATGGCACGTTTGGGTGAGCCGCTTAAAGCAGGTGACATCATTCTGACTGGGGCGTTGGGTCCCATGGTTGAAGTCAAGGCGGGTGATCGCTTTGAAGCTTTGATAGAAGGTATTGGTCAAGTTGCAGTAAATTTCTCAGCTGAGTCATTGATCAGCTCAACACGAAGAGCGCTCTAATATGAAAAAAATGAAGGTAGCAATTATTGGGTCGGGTAATATCGGCACCGATTTAATGATAAAGATTATTCGTCATGGCAAACATCTAGAAATGGGTGCCATGGTTGGTATTGATCCTAAGTCAGATGGCTTAGCGCGTGCTGCCCGCTTGGGTATTGCGACCACTCATGAAGGTGTTGTTGGCCTGACAAAGATGGATGTGTTTAAGGATATTGAATTTGTCTTTGATGCCACCTCTGCATCTGCACACGTAGAGAACGATAAATTATTACGTTCTCTCAAACCAAATATTCGACTGATTGATTTAACGCCAGCTGCAATTGGCCCCTACTGTATACCCGTGATCAATGGTGAAGAGCACATTGATGCGTTAAACGTCAACATGGTGACCTGTGGCGGTCAAGCCACGATACCGATGGTAGCGGCTGTGTCTCGCGTGGCTAAAGTGCATTACGCAGAAATTATTGCCTCAATTTCTTCAAAATCAGCCGGTCCAGGTACGCGTGCCAATATTGATGAGTTTACTGAAACGACCAGTAAGGCTGTTGAAGTGATAGGTAAAGCAGCTAAAGGTAAAGCAATCATTATTATGAATCCTGCTGAGCCACCACTGATCATGCGTGACACAGTGTTTGTATTGTCTGAAGCCGCTGATCAAGCGCAAGTTGAAGCGTCCATTTTAGAAATGGAAAAAGCAGTTAATGCTTATGTCCCCGGTTACAGACTTAAACAAAAAGTGCAGTTTGATATAGTGCCTGCAGATGCACCGCTTAATATTCCTGGTCATGGCAAGTTTTCAGGTTTGAAAACCTCGATTTATTTAGAGGTTGAAGGCGCAGCACACTACCTGCCTGAGTATGCCGGTAATCTAGATATTATGACTTCCGCTGGCATGGCGACTGCCGAACGCATGGCTGAAAAAATGCTAAGTCAGGAGGCTTAAATATGAGTATTGCAGATAAAAAACTTTACATTTCAGATGTGACATTACGCGATGGTAGCCATGCGGTACGCCATCAATATTCAATCCAAAATGTACAAGATATTGCTCGTGCTTTAGATCAAGCTAATGTGGATGCGATTGAGGTCACCCACGGTGATGGCTTACAAGGCTCAAGTTTTAACTATGGTTTTGGTGCTCACACGGACTTGGAATGGATTGAAGCCGCCGCTGATGTGATCGAAAAAGCCAAAATTACCGTGCTGCTGATCCCCGGTATCGGCTCAGTGCATGACCTTAAAGATGCTTACAATGCGGGTGCACGCTCAGTGCGCATTGCCACGCACTGTACTGAAGCGGATGTATCAAAACAGCATATTGAGTTTGCACGTGACTTGGGTATGGATTCTGTTGGCTTTTTGATGATGAGTCATATGGTGACCCCGCAGCAACTGGCTGATCAGGCTCAGTTGATGGAGTCATACGGTGCGGGCTGTGTTTACATGGCTGACTCCGGTGGTGCGATGAATATGAATGATATTCGTGACCGCATGCGTGCACTTAAAGCGACTCTACAACCTGAAACACAAACAGGTATTCATGCGCACCACAATTTAAGTCTTGGCGTAGCTAATTCAATTATTGCGGTAGAAGAGGGCTGTGATCGTATCGATGCGAGCTTAGCGGGAATGGGTGCGGGTGCGGGTAATGCACCATTAGAAGTTTTTATTGCTGCTGCTGAGCGCTTAGGTTGGAATCACGGCACGGACCTCTATCGATTGATGGATGCTGCTGATGATCTAGTACGACCATTACAGGATCGTCCGGTACGCGTTGATCGTGAGACTTTAGCGCTAGGTTATGCTGGCGTTTACTCAAGCTTTCTGCGTCATGCTGAAGTGGCAGCAGACAAGTACGGTTTAAAAACCATGGACATTCTGGTTGAGTTGGGTCGTCGCCGTATGGTGGGTGGCCAAGAAGATATGATTGTTGATGTTGCCTTAGATCTACTCAGGCAGCGCGCTTGATAACGTGTTAGCTACTGAAGCGGCCGCGTTAATCGCGGCCGTTTTTTAGGTACTCAAAATAAGCGTGTTCTATGCCGTTATGGTAAGTGGCATGTCATTGTTACCTAACAAACAGGGCAAAATTTAACGTTGAAAGACGCCTGTTCTGTACCTAAAGCAAAAGATTTTTATCCGTTTTTTTACGTATACCGCCCCCCTTCACTGTGCTGTCTCGTGATTTTCACGACGCTTCAATCATCTCGTCTATTCAGTTAGAAAACCTCAATTAATAACTAAGAGATAAGCAAAGGTATCTGGCGTGGGTTCTTGCTATTGATACGCGTTAAGACGTCTTTTCCCCAGCGCTTTCTGGCCAGCAGAAGCATCATCAGTATACCGATAACTTTATTGATTTTTGTCAGTAAGCAGCACTATTCGGAGGGTTAGCGCGCTTCTAGGATAGTGAACCTCTATGCGGATCTATAGCTTAGAAGTGGCTTGAGATCTGTTTTCTAAAGTGACCTGCCAGTCAAATATTTGCTTGGTAATAAGAAAAACAAAAATTAACTATAAAAAGAATGACTATGAATAAGACAAGTATAAAAAATAAACTAAGTGATTTTATAGACATAACTTAAATATTAAACTTTTTGTTTAATTTAAATATATATAAATAAGTAGCCATAGAGCTTATGTGCACTTTTATTAATTATAAATGTATAGGTTGTGCTTATGTCAAAAATCATTACTAGTGAGCGCGAGTTTCAAGGAAAAACCAGGATTGGTTTTTCTAAAAAATTACTGGGAGCGGTTATGGCAGTGATGCCTTGGGCGATTATTGCAGGCTTATTGAGTGCAGCAATATTTATTAAACCTAAGTCAGTTGGCAGCACGATTAGCCCCCCATCATTAGAGCGCCGAGATCAGTTTTATGGATTAGCGCAGTGGAGTGAAAACACTGTTTTAGCCAGTGGTTCATACGGCAAAATTTTGTCTATTACACGCGATGGGCAGATCAGCCAGTTGGTCACCCCAACACGTAAAACGTTGCAAGATATCGCCACATGGGACGCTCGGCGTGCCGTGGCGGTGGGGAATGACGGCATCATTCTGTTTAGTCATGACGCGGGAATTAAATGGCAACAGGTGGTTGATGTGCCGCGCTCCGAGGTGGCCAATAAGCTCAATCGTGTGCGTGTTGGTAAGAATGGTTTTGCGATTGCAACCGGTGAAATGGGGGCTGTTTTAGCCAGCTATGATTTTGGTGAAACGTGGCAACGTATACGTGAAGAGGAAGATGTCGCGTGGAATGATGTTGCCATCCTCGATGACGGTCAGTTGGTCTTAGTGGGTGAGTTTGGTCGAGTCTTGCTGGGCATGAAGGGGAGTCAAGAATGGCAAGAAGTTGATTCAAACCAAGCCAGTTCATTGATGTCGGTCTTTTTTCGCGACTCGCTCAACGGTTTAGCCGTTGGCTTAGAAGGACTTGTGCTTGCTACACACGACGGAGGGAAAAGCTGGGAGCCTATCAATGCAGGGCTTAGAGATCATTTGTTTGATGTGACTTGGCTGGCTGAGAAAAATCAGTGGTTTGTAACTGGTGCATTAGGGCGCTGGGCAGCGGGTACAGATGGCGACTGGAAGACCGGCACTTTAGATAAACGCAACTTATCTTGGCATGTGCGTGCGATGCCCGTTGGCGACACGTTGTGGTTGGTCGGTGCAAACATTGGTACGTGGGACGGCGAGCGCTGGTCTCAGTTGCGTCCGTGAACATATTTAGCCTAATGCAAGCGAGAATATTCCATGATTGAACGTATAGCAGAGTTTTGCATCCGGCGTGCGGCCTGGGTTGCGAGTTTATTACTAGTAATGACTTTAGTGTTGGGGTGGTTTGCCTTGCACATTGAAGTGCGCACGATCTTTGAAGATATGCTGCCCTCCAAGCATGAATATGTAAAAACCCATGAAAAGTTTAAAGACACCTTTGGTGGTTCAAATATGGTTACGATCATGTTTGAAGTGGATGATGGTGATATTTTTCAGATTCCAGTACTACAAAAAGTGCGGGAAGTGACACTCGGTTTACGCGAAGTATCCGCAGTTAACCAATACCAAATTACTTCCATTGCCTCTAAGAAATTAAAAGAAGTCCGCGCTTCTACTACGGGTATTGAAAGCATACCTTTGATGTGGCCGGACTTACCGACCACCACTCAAGCAATGGATGAGCTCAAACAAGCGGTTCTGCGTAATCCACTGGTCTACGGCTCGTACGTCTCTAAAGACTTGCAGGCGACATTAATTACTGTTGATTTTAATGATGCTCAAGTTGATTACAGTACGGTTTTTCATCAAATACAGGACTTAATTAAACAGGTTGACGGCGATGATGTTCACATTAGAGCTGTCGGTGATCCGATTCTGTACGGTTGGGTTGGACATTTTTTACCTGAAACGATGCAGCTGGTTGCTTTAGCACTGTTTGTTACTCTGGCTTTATTGTTCTTGTTTCTTCGAACCTGGCGTGGGGTTACCTTGCCTTTCCTTGCCGGTGTTGTAAGTGCTGCTTGGGCTCTGGGTATTTGTAAGCTGTTAAATATTAATTTTGAGCCATTAGTTATTGTGGTGGCGATGTTGATTACGTCTCGAGCGGTGTCGCATTCGGTGCAGATTGTTAACCGCTTTGATGATGAGTTGAAGATATTGCCGCCCGGTGCAGACACCTCAAAAATAGCCGCTCGCGTGTCCTTAAGCGACTTATTCCGCCCCGGTATGCTGGGTGTGATTGCTGATGCAGCTTGTATGGCGGTGGTTGCTTTAAGCCCTATTCCGATGCTGCAGAAACTCACTGTTTTAGCTGTGGTTTGGGTCTTAACGCTAACGGTCAGTGCGGTGATTTTGACGCCTGTCTTGTTATCGTTTATTCGCAAGCCTCACGGGATGGTGCATCCAATCAACTGCATTCCAATGTTGACGAAGGTGCTTGATTTAGCCACAACAGTCACGTTATCACGCTCTCGCTATGTTGTTTTAGCGGGCAGCTTTATTGTGGTGATGAGTGCAGGTTTCTACGCCTTAGATTTAAAAATTGGTGATGCCAATCCAGGTTCACCCATTCTGTGGCCTGACTCTCAATATAACCTTGACTCCAGTGCGATCAATAACCGCTTTGAAGGCACCGACCGCATGTTTGTGGTGCTCGGAGAGGATGGTCATGAGGGCTTAATTAAGACCAACGAAGCGCTGCATGCCATGAATAAGTTTCAGCGTTTTATTGAAGCGCAGCCTGAGGTGGGTGGTTCTGTGTCTTTGGCGGATGTATTGCCGCAAGTGAACGTCAGTTTACGCGAAGGCAATCCACGCTACTTAGAGTTAGGTGAAAGCAGTGCCATTAATGGCAGCTTAGTGGCCATCTTGGACTCGGTGTCTGAACCCGGCGATATCTCACGCTTTGCTGACAATCAGTATGCCAACGGTTCTGTCACGCTGATGTTCCGTGATCGCCAAGGTGAAACGATTCGTACGGCTGTTGCGCGTATCAAAGAGTTTATTGCTGATAATCCGTTAAGTGAAGGTGAGTGGCAGTTGGCGGGTGGCTTGATTGGTGTGATGGCCGCGGTCAATGAAATCATTCTTGCCAGTCAAATTGAAGCTATTGCTTTAGCACTGCTGGTGCTCGCATTGATCTGTACGCTGGTGTACCGCTCGTCAATGGCGGGCATGGTATTCATGGTGCCAGTACTGATTTCTAACATGATCACCTTTGCCTTTATGACTTGGCAAGGCATCGGTATGAACATTAATACGGTACCGGTTGCCGCATTAGGGATTGGTTTAGGTGTGGATTACGCCTTCTATATTGCAGACCGTATTAAAGAAGAAATTGCGATGGGTCGCAGTGCTGAAGATGCCGTGCGTATCTCGCTGCATTCGGCTGGCATGGGCGTGATTGTCACGGCATCTGTACTGATTCTAGCAACCTTGTTGTGGTGGACTTCATCGCTACGTTTCCAAGCAGAGATGGGCTTGTTGATGGCGATTTGGTTAACCGTATCAGCATTTTCAGCACTGTTTGTTATGCCTTCGTTAATTTATGTGTTTCGTCCTAAGTTTATCTTTGGCGACTACAAAGATGCGCCGGCAGTTCAGTCATAAAACTATTCCTTCTATAGCGTTGTAGATGTAACAAAAACAAAAAAGCAATAAAACCAACGAGGAGAAATACATGAAAAAAATAACTAGGCGTATGCGTAAGCATGCATCAGTTAATAAATTGGCAATAGCCATTGGTCTAGGCGTAATAACTATTCCAGCCGTTGCTGCAGATGCCTTTACTTATGATGGTTATTTGCGACAAGAAATGTCGATCAATATGAAAAACTGGGAGGACACGCCGAGTTATAACGACCGTGGGAAAATTTCCATGTTACGTAGTACTGCGCACCTTAATTTAAATTGGAACCCTGCTGAGGATCTTTATTTTGTCGCTAAACTGCGTGGTGTACGTGAAGTTAAAACAGATTTTCTAAAGCATTTAGAGAAGATGGGCGCGAACAATTATCATGAAGGCTCGCGCGGTGATATTACTGATTTGTATGACCAAAATGAAATTCGTGAGTTGTATGTTGACTTTCCTGTTGGCGATCGTACGTGGTTCCGTTTAGGTAAGCAGCAAATTGCCTGGGGTGAAACAGACTTCTTTGCGGCCAATGACTTGATACATGGCTTTGATAACACGTGGCGCTCATTTCTTGAGCCGGCCAACGAAGAGTTGCGCAAAACCAATATAATGCTGAAAGCCAATATTGATGTCCCCGAACTCAATGGTGAACTTGAAGTATTTGTTCGCCCAGGCTGGGATAGAAAGAAAGATATCGGCACCGAAATTGATATCTATGGTGGTCGTTGGTCAAGTCAGCCGTATGCCGGCGTAGATTTTAGAAATATTGACCCCTATAACTTCAGACATAAAGATGGTGATCGTCGTGATGTAACGGGTGGTCTGCGTTGGAGTGGTTTATACGGCGATACGAACTATTCGCTGTCGTATATGAAGACTTATCACAACTCTCCGATTATGAATGCGTCTAATAATTTAGGCTTACTTGATATGCCTAATACGCCTTCAGGTGCCGTCACAACCGATGGTAGCCAAACCCGCGGTGTAGCCGGTGAGATTATTTATCCAATTGTTGATGTGTTTGGCGCTACAGCCAGCCGTTATTCTTCATTAGCAGATGCTGTTTTTAGTACTGAAATAGCTTATATAAAAGATGCGCCATACAACTTTGAAGCACAAACACCAACGCTTATTAGCCAGTATGTGGCTGCAGGTTTTGATGGCTACACTAAAAAAAATGTTGTTGCGTTAATGCTTCGTATGGATAAAAACATTGCAGCTACACAAAAATGGTTAGGTACTGAAAAACCGATGTTCTTCTCTGTGCAATTATTTGATAAGTGGGTGCAAAACTTTGATAAGAAAGATCAACTTTTATACAGCGTAGGCTGGGGTGGCAAAGTTAAAGAGCACTCGGTTATCGGTACGGCTATTTTTGATATGAGTTATAACAATGGACGTATTAAGCCTAACTTAGTATTGGGTGCCGATTTAAGTAACGGCGGTGGTTTTGCTGTGCCGTCGGTGACATTTGAACTTTCTAGTAAGGTGCGCTGGAAAGTTGAATACGATGCGTTCTGGGATGATGGACATCACAGTAGCAAGAACTGCCAAGCAGGCAACTTAGCGACATGCGAAGACACTACATTGTTTGGTTACTTGCATAACCGTGATCAGCTGTACACCAGCCTGACTTACTTATTCTAACTATAATAAGAGATTATATTATGATGAATTTAAATCATGTTTTTCATACGCCACTTTTAGCGGCGCTGATTGCTACTGCCAGTAGTGTATCTGGTTTAGCTGTAGCGGCTGACTTGCCGGTGGGCACTGTTATTTCAGCGGCGAATATTGATCAAATCAAAAATGACACCTTTGAAGGCAATACCATTGCGAGTTTGCTCACTGAGAAAATTGAATGGCGCATCCGTAACAGTGGCATGAAAATTCCTTTAGCGGCATCAAAAGAGGTGCCGCTTGATCCTCGTTGGGTGAAAGCGTCTCAAGAAAATGCGGGTCGCACTTCGATCAATAAGGACGAGTGTCGAATTGATGGCTGGAGTGCAGGCGCACCCTTTCCAAATATTGACATGAATGATCCGCAGGCGGCCGAGAAGGTGATGTGGAACTGGCACTTAGGTCAGTTAGTGGGTGATGTCTCACAGGTTCCCAGCTACACCCAAGTGCTGATTGATGGTGAAAAAGGTATGCACGCTGAGCCGGTTGCTGAGTTTACTCGTTATGCCATGAAAGGGCGTTTAACCGGTGACTCGACCGTAGAAGGCGATGGTACTGAGCGTGGTCGTCAGCTGCTGTACTTTAAGGCTCCGTCCGATATGAAGGGACTTGGAACTTACACCGTCAATTACGATTCAGAGAAAGTGAACAGTGTTTGGGCGTATATCCCAGCCGTGCGTCGCGTGCGTCAGTTATCGGGTGGTGCTTGGATGGATCCAGTGGGTTCTTCTGATCAACTACAAGATGACTTAGAAATCTTTAATGCACGTCCATGCTGGTACCCTGAGTACAAGATGCTGGCTAAGCGTAAGATCTTAGCGGTATCCGACAGTAAAATTGGTAAAGATATTTGGAACCAAGAGGCCAAAACATTTGCTGATCGCTACCCTATCTTAGAGAACGAGCCGCCATACTGGAATCTTAATGGCAACAATTACGAAGTGCGTGAAGTCTTTGTTATTGAAGCGATTACCCCGTCGATTCACCCTTACAGCAAGAAAGTCTTGTATGTCGATAGCAAATACCCGCGTATTTACTACGGTGAGGCCTATGATCGTAAAGGTGAATTCTGGAAGTTTATGGAATTCCATTCGTACTCGAACATTGCTGATGGTGATATTCGTACCACAGCAGGTGCGGTGATTGACTTTCAGCGTAACCACGCAACCATGTCCATTATTGACACGGCAACTTGGCGTACAAACTTCCCCGCTAAGGGTGATGACTTTTCACTGCAAGCCTTAAAAGCGGGCAGTCGATAATACTTTTAGGGGTTTAAATATTGTTTAACCCAGCGCTCTTTGAGTGCTGGGTTTTAATGAATTTTATGACTTAACAGTGTTGCTAAGCTGTTAAGTCAATAAAGGAGATTTGTATGTCTTTTATGAAAGCGGCACGCCTACATGAGATCGGTGGTCAATTTACAATCGATGAGGTTGCTGTTCCGCAGCCTGGCCCGCATGAGGTACTTATTAAAGTAGTAGCGAGCGGTGTCATTCCTAACTTGAAAAATGTTACAACCCATTTTCCTGAATGGTATCCATTTTTACCGCTGCCTGAATTACCTGCTATTTTTGGCTTGGATTCTGCTGGTGTGGTTGAGTCAGTAGGTTCTGCAGTCACCTCCTTTGCGCCGGGTGACCGAGTGTACGTTAACCCTGGTATTGGTTGTGGTGAGTGTCGTTTCTGTGTGCAAGGTAATCCGACACGTTGTGCGGCTTATACATTTATGGGCTATTTCGGTTTTGGTGCCGGCTCTAAAAATATTTTTAAGCGTTACCCTTATGCGGGTTATGGGGAGTATTTAACCGCACCTTGTACTAATTTAGTGCGGTTACCTAACACCTTGAGTTTTGCTGATGCCAGTCGTTTTGGCTATTTAGGGACGGCCTATTCAGCTATCCGAAAAGCAGAACTGCGCCCCTCGCAAACGATTTTAATTCTGGGTGCAACGGGTACGCTTGGTGTATGTGCAACCTTACTGGCATTGGCATTTGGTGCCGCACGTGTGGTGGTGGTGGCTCGGGATATTGATGCCTTGAATCGCTTACAAGCAATTGATCCACAAAGGGTTGTTGCCGTACAGATCAACAGTCAAGCCATTCATCAGCAGGTGCGTGCTTTGTTGCCTGATGGTGTTGATGTGATGCTTGATACCTTGGGTGCTAAAGCGCCGACTGAATTATCTGTGGATGCTATGCAAGCCGTTATTCGTGGTGGACGCATCGTGCAAATTGGTGGTGTTGCGGGCCCTATTCCTATTGATCCCCATCCTTTTATGTGCGCGCAATTGCAATACATTGGCTCGCTGTGGTTCACCCCGTCTGAAGGTGCTGAGATGGCGGCTTTATTTGCATCGGGGGTATTGGACTTTTCATTACTTGAGCAGCGTCCATATCCATTAGCGCAGTTGAATCAGGCGCTGGTAGATATTGAATCAGAGGGTAATGGCTTTACTAACTTTCATATTATTCACGAGTGAGTATGTGCTTGATAAGCGTTAAATTCTTTCAATTTTAAAATTAACGAGGTTCATTCCATGACGACACAATGTGTTGTTACCGGCCATGACCAGAAAGGCTGTTCACGTATAGTTTCTGTTGGTCCAATCGCCGGCGATACGCCATTTATCTATCAGCCTGGTTTTAGTGCAGCTATTTTTGCGCAAACATCTGCACAGCCAACGGTTGGCTCAGTTGAGCCGACTCCGTTAGTGCCAATTACCCATGTGTTGCCAAGTGTTTCTGGCACAACCGCATTAATAGTTACATTTCCACCTGTTGGGGCTGAAGAGCCCGTTCAAGATATAGCGCCAGAAGATATTGCTAAGGAGTTGGAAGAACGGCTTCCAGGGTTTGCTCAAGTTTTTGAGCCTGACGCGCCCGGCTTTCACCGCACCGATACCATTGACTACGCTGTACTGATTGAGGGCGAGCTTACACTTGTTCTTGATAATGATGAGCGTGCGCAGCTCAAGCAAGGTGATGTCGTTGTACAAAATGGTACTCGCCATGCGTGGCTTAACCTGGCTGAAGTTCCTGCACGGGTCATGTTTGTCATGCTAGGTGCTGCACGAAGGTAAGCCTTATGTCTGCTTGAGATATAGAATTGATATATGTTAATTTTTTAAGTGTTAATGTTATAGATGCCTACTCTTTTCACAGACACCTAAAAATATAATCCTTCTAATAAAAACAATAATTGCTGTAGAAAATTTGATAATAAGAACAGACCTAGACACGGATTTTAGGTCATATAAGTCGTGAGATAGTGCCGTTTAACTTGCCTGCTAAACGGCTGGGGTTACCATTATGGAACAGTTAAATTTTAGGCCAGCCACGCCGCCTGAGGCTGTCCTCTCTCGATATGAAGTGTGCCGTACTAATGATCTTGAAGAAGCCCGTTCGAGTGCAGAAAAGATTTTGTGTCCGAACAATTTGTATACTCTGGAAACCAAAGGCTTGTTAAATACAAGCATCTATTACCGCAAGCTGAGCGGCATTGGTATTGGTCGAATGAGTTATGGTGGCGACGTCACTATTAAGCCTGGTTGTTTTGAGAATTTTGTCTTACTACAAATGCCAATTCGTGGTGAGGAAAACATTGAACTGGATAGTGAACGCGTTCTTTGTACGCCGCAAAAAGGCGTTATTATTAATTCACAGACCAAGACCGTTATTAATCACTCTGCGAACACTGAAAAACTAATAATCCGTATTGACCATAGTTTGCTAGAGAATACGTGCCAACAAATTCTTGGTCGCACCCTGCGTGATAAGCTGGAGTTGGATGCGGTGATGCCTCTGAATACACCAGCAGGTATTCGTTGGTTAGGTATGGTCAGTTGGATTTATGATTACCTCTCGGAGGTTGAAAACTTATCACCTCTGATGGCGTCACAAATCGAAAGTAATATAGTCATGATGCTGTTGAGCAACCAGCCACATAATTATTCTGCTGAGTTATTGAGTGATACGCCATCTTTAGCACCTTTCTTTATTAAGCGCGTCGAACTCTATATAGAGGAAAATGCGCATGAGCCTATTTCTATTAACGATATGGCTGAGTATGCCGGCGTCAGCAGCCGCTCGCTTTTCACAAGTTTCCGCCGTTATCGTAATACCTCTCCGATGCGTTATTTAAAAGAAGTACGGTTGCGTTATGTTCATGAAGAATTACAGCGGGCAGTACTCGGTTCAGAGACTGTGACGGCTGTTGCTTTTCGCTGGGGATTCAGTCATTTAGGACACTTTACAACCGACTACAAACGACGTTTTGGCGAAAGCCCATCTGAAACATTGGCGCGTTAAGTGCGCCAATGTATTTGAATCATGCTTGGATGGATTTTTTTGCGCTGGATGGATAGTCCTTACATTTTATGGGCAGTCATGATGGGTTAGACCCCATAGGATGACTTTAAAAGCGCCGCATCGGGTGGCGTTAATCCAGCCAATAGGTAAAATAAAAATGTCTGAACAGCCTATCATTCGTCGCCGTGTTGTTAATGAAAAGTCGGGTATCAGTGATGCTCGTATGAACAGTGCTAAAACTCAGAGTCAGTATCAGCCTTATAAAGACGCCGCGTGGGGTTTTGTCAACCATTGGTATCCTGCTTTATTCACCCATGAGTTAGAAGAAGACCAAGTTGAAGGTATTCAGATTTGTGGTATACCGATTGTTTTACGCCGTGTAAATGGTAAGGTTTTTGCACTGAAAGATCAGTGCTTACACCGTGGTGTGCGCTTATCTGAGAAGCCAATGTGCTTTAATAAAAGCACAATTTCTTGCTGGTACCACGGTTTTACTTTTAACTTAGAAGATGGTGAGTTAAGTACTATTGTTGGTAATCCAAATGATAATTTGATTGGTACCACTGGCATTACCACCTACCCGATCCATGAAGTAAATGGAATGATCTTTGTCTTTGCTCGCGAAGATGATTTTCCTCTAGAAGACGTTCCGCCATTATCTGAAGATTTACCCTTTCGCTTCCCTGAAAATAGTGAAAAATTCCCACACCCATTATGGCCTGCTTCACCTAGCGTCCTTGATGATAATGCCGTCATTTATGGTATGCACCGTACGGGTTATGGTAACTGGCGCATTGCATGTGAAAATGGTTTTGATAATGGTCATATTTTAGTACATAAAGACAATACCATTGTTCATGTTTTGGATTGGGTTCTACCTTTAGGTATCGTTCCAGCATCTGATGATGCGGTTCAGGTCGTTGAAGATGCGCAAGGCCCTAAGGGTATGATGCAATGGATGTTCACTGATAAGTGGAACCCCGTGCTTGAGAATAAAGTGCTTGATGTTAAAGTTGAAGGCTTAAAAGGACGCTTTTATCGTACCTCTGTTGTATTGCCTGGTGTGTTGATGGTTGAGAACTGGCCGGAAGAGCATGTTGTGCAATATGAATGGTATGTTCCGATTACTGATGATACTCATGAGTACTGGGAGATTCTTGTTAAAGTCTGCAATACGGATCAAGAGCGAGCAAAATATAAACAGCGTTTTGATTTGGTATACAAACCATTATGTTTGCATGGCTTTAATGATTGTGATCTTTATGCTCGTGAAGCGATGCAAAATTTCTACGCTGATGGCACCGGTTGGGATGACGAGCAGTTAGTAGCAACTGACGTTTCTCCGATTACTTGGCGTAAACTTGCATCACGATGGAATCGTGGTCTTGCTAAACCGGGTCGTGGTGTAGCGGGTTCCGTTAAAGATACAAGTTTAATCTTTAAAGATACTGCTGATGGGCATCGTCCAGGTTATAAAGTCAGAAAAATACCAACTGAATAATTTCACTCCAACCAGCACCTTTTAAAGGTGCTGGTTTTTTTTGGATGGTCAATTATGTCTGATTTAGTTCAACCAGATAGCCAGTTTGTTTTGCTTGATGATGTGCGTTTGCATTATCAGGTGGTAGGTCAGAGAACTGATAAGTTACCTGTTATTTTCACTCATGGTGGAGGCCCAGGCAGCACGGCTTGGAGTAACTTTCGCCTCAGTGCGCAAGTGTTTGCGGATGATTATCAGTGCTTTTTTCTAGATTTTGCGCAGTTTGGTCAATCCGCTATGAGCGCTGTAAAAGGCCCTGTATTTACTTGGCATGCACAGATGTTGCGCTCTTTTATGGATGCTTTGGGAGTTAAACAAGCACATTTAGTTAATCAGTCCTTTGGTGGCTGCGTAGCTTTACGATTCGCCGCAAATTATCCAGAGCGTGTGGGTCGAATCATTACGATTGGTTCCCAGCCGGTGGATCAAGGTGCTGTGCAACCTTTACCGTTGTTTAGTAAACATGCCGCAAACTTACTGAGTGATTATTATCTTGCTGATGGCGGGCCTAGTTTAAATAAAATGCGTTTGCTATTGCAGAAGTATGAATTATTTAACGATGCGAAAGTAGATGAAGATACCGTGCTGTTGAGGTTTAAAGCGAGCAATAATCCAGACTATATACAGTTGCTACACACACCAGGGGCCTTTGGTGAGTGGGAGAATTTGCTGCCTGTTCTAAAAGATATCAACGCGCCTGTTTTAATGTGCTGGGGATTGCATGATTGGTTTGGTGGCGTTGATGTACCGATGATGATGCTTAATCGTCTACCAAATGGCTTTTTGCATGTATTTGGTGCAGCGGCTCATCACTTACAAAGTGAATGCCCCGATGAGTTTAACAGTCTCGCTTTAAATTTTATTGGAGCTTATACATGAGTTTGCTGAGTGATATTCATTATTTAGAAATGCATGAATTATCGTTGTTGATTCGTAGCGGTAAGTTATCTCCAGTGGATGTGACAAAAGCACAGTTAGCGCGTATTGAAGCATTAGACCCAGACTTGCACAGTTATGCGTGTGTCACGGCAGATATTGCTTTACAGCAAGCACAAGAAGCTGAGGATGAACTGTCACAGGGCATTTGTCGTAGTCCTTTGCATGGTATTCCAGTTGCATTTAAGGACTTACTTGATACAGCTGGTGTAGTAACAGCTGCTGGCATGCCGCTTCATGCGAACCGTATTCCAGAACATGATGCGACAGTTGTCACTCGCTTGCGTGAAGCTGGGGTAGTGATGCTTGGCAAACTACAAATGACGGAAGGCGCTTTTGCAATACACCATCCCAATATTGTAGCGCCTAATAATCCGTGGGGCGCTAATCACTGGGCGGGTGCTTCATCAAGCGGTGCGGGTGTCGCTACTGCTGCAGGCCTATGTTATGCCTCTATTGGGAGTGATACGGGCGGGTCAATTCGTTTTCCGTGTGCCGCTAACGGGCTGACCGGTTTAAAACCAACGTGGGGACGTGTCAGTCGCTATGGTGCTTTTGAGATGGCGGCAAGCCTTGATCATATTGGCCCTATTACGCGCAGCGCCCGCGATACGCTTTTTCTATTATCGACCATGGCAGGTTATGATCCTCTAGACCCGACGTCTTCGCCGAGTGTTTGCCTTGAAGTGCCTAGTGTCGATGCGAGCTTTAAGGGTTTAACCGTTGGCGTTGATCTTAGCTGGATCAGTGATGGGGTTGATTTGGTGATTCAGAAAGCACTAGAAGAAATAATAAATATGATTTTTTCTGGTGGCGGTAAAGTCAAAAAAATAAAGATGCCAGATACGCGTCAAGTGAGTAGCAACTGGGAAGCGCATTGTGGTGTGCAAACAGCGGTTGCACATGAGAAAACGTATCCACGATATGCTGCGCAGTACGGGCCTGCTTTAAGCCGATTAATTGATGGTGGACGTCAATTGAGTGGTATGGACTACCAGCGCATATTATTAGAAGCGCAACGCTTTAATGGTGCAATGGATGCTTTGCTGTATGACGTGGATATTATTTTGGCGCCAGTACAGCCCTATGCGGCGCCTACCCATGGGCAGCTTGCTAATTTAGCTCAAGATCCTGATGCGAACCGACGCCTCATTCAATTTACTGCGCCTTTCAATGTAACAGGGCATCCCTGCTTAAGCTTTCCTATTGGCCATACTGAAACAGGTATGCCGATCGGTGGACAATTTATTGGGCCTAAGGGCGGTGATGCAACACTATGCCGCGCTGGGATGGCTGTGCAGCAAGTGAGTGACTGGCATCGCGTACGTCCACCTGTTATGCCGTGAATGCAAAATATTCAGAAGATTTTATGGGTCGCCTAGCTGTTATAGCTAGGCTCTCTTCTTCGTCTTACGTCTCTCCTTTCATTAATTGGCTCTGTGTGACTATTTGCAGTACCGCCCGATCCCTCAGTTAGAAACCTTGATATAGAACAAGAAGCTGCGCTCCTAGGATAGTCGCGTAATTTAATGGAGCGCTGTTGGGTGTGAATATTTTCTAGTATCGAGATAAATAATAAGCAAACCGATAATTGAGCAATTTTCCTATCTTCATTATTTATGAAGCATTGCTGCGCAATTTACAGTCGGTACCTCGATGGGATCCAGTTAATGAATAAATCTATGCTCCAAGTTACCCATAACTCTTTTGATGGTGCTGCACGCAGTTTTAGTGTGGCCTCTGATACACATACTTTTGATGTCGCGACTGAACAGGAGATGCCCGTTATGGACGAATCTGTACGCCAAGTTACCCTTAATTTTTCTGATGGTGTAACACGTACTTTTAGCGTTGCAGAGAATACAAGCATTCTTGATGCGGCCATTGAACAGGATATTCCCGTGCTCTACCAGTGTCGCTCAGGTAGCTGTTCGAGTTGTATGTGCACCTTGCAAGAAGGTGATGCCAACACTTTAGATGGAGCAAGCTCAACACTTCTACCGAGTGAATACGCGTTGGGTCAACGCTTAATGTGTATTTCCAAAGCTGAGACAGACTGTTCTTTTGATTTGCCTTATGGCAGTGAGGTGGGTGCAAGTGGTGCCCATGAGGTCAAAGTATTTATTGATTCAATTGAACGTATTGCAATAAATGTCGTGCGCCTAACTGTTGAATTGGCTGATGGCGAGTGGATGGAGTTTCGACCAGGGCAGTTTATGCAATTTGTCGTACCTGGTTTAGGTGTCTTACGTAGTTATTCACCGTCAAGCACGCAGCAAACTTTACCAAAGATGGAGTTCTTAATACGCCTGATTCCTGGTGGCGTTATGTCGGAGTTTTTGGAGAAGCAAGCAGAAACTGATCAAGTATTAACTATGAATGGTCCATATGGTGCTTTTTTCTTGCGTGAAGAGCATAAGCGAGCAGCGCATATTTTTGTTGCTGGTGGCACAGGCTTAGCACCGGTGATGTCAATGATCGACACCTTGCACCAGAGTGGTGGACGTAAGCCGCCAATGCTGCTGAGTTTTGGTAGCGCAGTGCCTGAAACATTATTTGCATTAGATGATATTGAATTGCGTGAGCAATGGCTGCCGACCTTAGAGGCACGTATCAGCGTGGGTTGTGATCCAGAAGAGGGTCAGTACTTGGGTAATCCGGTGAGCGTATTCAACGAGGACGATGTTAAGAGCCCAGATACTGTGGCGTATTTATGCGGTCCACAGCCGATGATTGATGCCGCAACCCAACGGCTGATTGAGCTCGGTGTCCCAGCAGAAAATATCTTCGCTGAGCAATTCGTTGCCAGCAATTAAGGAGTACATGATGCAACCAACAAAAAAATTACCTTTTTCTGCTGAGCAAACCAAGTGGTATGAAGAGGCGCGTGCCAAGCTTGATCCTAAACGTCTGCAAAAGCTGTTGTTTGAACTGACGGATATTCATAGCCCAACCGGGGCAACACGTGATGCCAGTGAGTTTATGACCCAGCATTTTCAAAAGATTGGTATGAAATCACGTTACTACCCGATGAGCGATATCACTGGCAACGTGATGGCTGAGCATCGTGGCTCCGGTGGTGGCGCAACGGTGTTGTTGTACGCGCCGATTGATACGCACCTTGATCGTACGCCAGGCGAAGAAATTCTTACTGGCGAGGGTCAAGAGGTTGACTTACAACCGTGTGCTACCCAGGTCGATGATTGGGTATTTGGCTTGGGCTCTTCGAACCCTAAGGCTATGGTTGCGACCCTCACTGAAGTTGCCACCGCTCTACTTGATGCGGACATTCCATTGATGGGTGATCTATTGGTGGGGATGGCCGATGGTGGTATGCCTGTTGATATCAGCTCTCGGCATTCTGGTATGTCGAATGGCGTTATACATATGCTTAATCGTGGCATGTACCCAGACTTCGCAATCATTATGAAACCATGGAATTGGGTCTACCATGAAGAGCCTGGTATGGCGTGGTTTAAGCTGAAAGTTTATGGAACTCTTGGCTATGCGGGTGTTCCGCACAATATTCCAAGCTTCCGCAGCTCAGTGGTACCTGCGGCAACGGTGATTACAGAGTTACAAGCGTGGATTTTAGAATACACCGAGCGTAACACCAGCGGTGTCATTCAACCGCATGGTTGGATTGCCGGTGTGCGCGGCGGTGATGTGGAGCGTCCAGCATTTCCGAGCGCAGTGACTGAGATTTTCTTTGATGTGCGGGTGAATCCGCGTGTCAGTCCTGCTGATGTGAAGGCGCAGTTTGCGCGTTTTGTTGAAGATCTGAAACAACGCTTTCCCGATCTTGATCTGGATTGGGAGCAATATGGCTCCGCGCCGGGTGGCACAACGGATCCGGAAAACTGGATTATTCAGTCTTGCAAACGCGGCTGGGAGTTTATTGAAAAACGTCCACACGGTATGCCTGACTTATTAGCCGGTCAAACCGATGGCGCGGCGTTACGCCGTTACGGTGTGCCGACTGCTCGGATTGGCTGGCCGTGGCCTGCAACCGGGGCTCCATTACCTGTAGCTGAGGGTCTTGGCGGGATGGGTGCGACCTATATTCCGGACCTTATGCCATGTGCTGAAAAAATTCTTTATGCCTTGATAGATACCTTAACTCGTCCGCGTGATGAGCTTGAATTGTAAGCCTTGGAGTTAGTCTATGAAAAAGCGCATAAAAATGATCTTTCCCGTACCGATGAGTGAAGCCACGCGTCCTTTGGTTGAGTCGCAGTTGCCGCCGGGTTTAGTCCGCAATGATATTGAAGTGGTTTTTGTTGGTGCAGGTCACGTGATGACCTTGGCAGATAGCTATTACGATATGGCCATTATGGAAATGGCGGTGATTGAGGCGGGTATGACCGCCGAGGCAGAGGGCTTTGATGCGGTGTGTGTCAACACAGTGAGTGATTCGGGGTTGGCTGCACTGCGCTCGCGTTTATCGATCCCTGTTGTAGCGCCCGCAATCACCTCATTTCATACTGCCTGCATGTTGGGTCATAAATTTAGCATCCTGACGATGTGGCCACAGTGGTATCCGCTGTATCGCAAAACTATAAAAGAGTATGGGCTTGAGTCACGTCTTGCTTCAATTCGATCGATCGATGTACGTCCCGATACACAAGCCTTACTGCAAGGTAAAGAAGATGTTGTATTTGCCAAGTTATTAGAGGCGGGGCGGCGTGCCATTGAAGAGGATGGTGCTGATGTACTTGTTTTAGGCTCAACGACGATGCATCAGTCACATGCCTACCTTGCGGAGCATTTATCCGTACCGGTTTTGAACCCTGGGGTTATTGCTTATAAGCAATGTGAAGTATTGCTGGATCTCGGTCTATGCCATAGCAAGGTTGCCTACCCAAGTCCTGAAAATATCAAGGATAGCGCTTTCCAGCATTGAGAGCGTATTAAGGAGCATTTAGATGAAAGTTTTTGAACCCGCGGCCCTATTTACACCGACAGATTTGACAATTGCTGAGGCGCTCAGTGCTTTTCGTGATGGCGTAATGACCAGTGTTGAGCTTGTTTATGCGTGTTTAGAACGCGCAGAAGAAGGTAAAGAGCTTAATGTCTATGTCACTTTAGATGGCGAAGGTGCTCTTGAGGCTGCAAAAAAAGCGGATGCACAACGTACAAATGGTGAGCCTCTTAAGCCGCTGAGTGGCATTCCGATTGTGATTAAAGACAATATTCATACGGCGGGCATGCAGTGTGCAGCGGGTTCGCCTGCATTTGCTGGCTATATCCCGGCTGAAGATGCACCGACTGTGCGTAAATTACGCGAAGCGGGTGCGATTATCTTGGGTAAAACCAATATGCACGAACTCGCCTTTGGCGCGACCGGATATAACCCTGCATTCAATACTGGTCGCGGTGTTGGCGTGCGCAACCCTTATGATAGTTCGCGCATTGCTGGTGGATCATCTTCGGGCAGTGCGGCTGCTTTAGGTGCGCGTATGGCGCTAGGTGCACTTGGTACAGATACAGGTGGTTCTTTACGTATTCCGCCTGCGCTGAATGGTTGCGCTGGATTGCGACCCAGCCAGAATCGTTATTCTGATCGCGGTGTTATACCTATTGCTCGTAGCCGTGACACTGTTGGTCCTATGGCACTTTGCATGTCTGATTTAGCGCTATTGGATAGCATCATTACGGATGAGTATGCCTTGCCATCGATTACGCTTAGTGAGCTGCGTTTAGGTTTGCCCAGTGAGTTTTGGCTCAACCTGGACGCTGATACACAAGCGCAAGCTGATGCTGCAGTAGAGATGTTACGAGCGCACGGTGTCACGCTGGTCACGATCGATGATGCAGGTTTACAAGCCTTAAATAATCCAGTTGGTTTTCCTGTAGTGATTTATGAAGCATATGACTGCATGGTTGATTATTTGCGTGAGTACGGCCACGACATGACCATTGATCAGTTGGCCAGCAAAATTGCTAGCCCCGATGTGCGTTGGATTTATGACAATTGGGTCTTGCCGCGCAAAATGCCGTCTGGGGACGATTTAATTGATGTTAAGCCGGCTTATGATGCTGCGCAAAATGGCGGCAGAGATGCATTGCGTGAACGTTATCAAGACCTCTTTGAGCAGCATAAGCTTGATGCTTTGTTTTTCCCAACAACGGCCATTGTTGCGCCCTTGGCCAATGATGATATTTATTTGCCTGCTAATTTTGAGCGTCTTATTCAAAACACTGAACCCTCGGCAAGCGCGGGCATACCCAGTATTCAGTTACCGGTAGGTTTAGGTGAGCTGAGTGGGTTGCCTGTTGGTGTCGAGCTCGACGGGCCTATCGGTAGTGATCGACGCTTGTTGGCCATTGGTCAGGTTTTAGAAAGTGTTTTTGGACGAGTCGCTCGTGCTTAACGATCTTCTCTGCCAGTTAATTATGTGAGTTGGAGACATTTAATGAGCCAAGATAAAGCATGGAATAACAAGGTTGTGTTGGTCACTGGCGGTGGGAGCGGTATGGGGCGTGATGTTTGTCTAGCTTTAGCCAGTAAAGGTGCTCGAATTGTTCTTGGTAACCGTAATGGTCAAGCGGGCCAATCCGTTGTAGATGAGATTACTCATGCTGGTGGACAAGCGGCTTTTAAAGCAACAGATATTTCTTCTGCTAAAGACTGTGAAGCTTTAGTGCAGTTTGCAATTGATAGATATGGTCGCCTTGACGCAGCTTTCAATAACTCAGGTATTCAGCGTGGGTTTGCGCCTATGCATGAAACCTCGATTGAGGACGTGTCAGATACCATCGATGTGAACCTTAAAGGTGTGCTTTACCTGATGAAGTACGAAACAGCGGCGATGTTGAAAAATGGTGGTGGATCCATCGTTAATAATGCATCTATTTTCGGGCTAAAAGGGATGGCTAACACGCCAGAATATATTGCCTCTAAGCATGGCATCGTTGGTGCTACACGCGCAGTTGCTCTTGATTATGCAAGACAAAATATTCGGGTTAATGCTGTTTGTCCTGGTCCTATCAAGACGCCTGGTTATGATCGTGTTACAGGTGGTGATGATCATATGTATGACGATGGCGTACCGATGCATCGTATTGGGCAATCTGCAGAGGTGACTTCTGCAGTGATTTGGTTGTTATCTGACGAAGCCTCGTATGTAACAGGGACTGAGCTTTCAGTCGATGGCGGTATGTCAGCCGAATAATTTTTCCGCCATAGGCTGAAGGAGGAATACAAATGATACAGGCTTTAAGTTATATCATCGTGGAAACGCCTCATCTTGAGGCTTGGATGGTGCAAGCTCGGCAGCATGTTGGTATGCAGGTCGACATTATTGAGCCAGACCAATGCGTTCGCTTACGTGTAGATGAAAAATTTCAACGCTTTGTGGTCACCAAGGTTGATGGCCAATCTACGATGGGTATGGGCTTTGAAGTAACCGATGCAGCGGAATTAGATAGAATTTCAAAAGCAGTTGAGAATGAAGGTTATGCGGTTAGCAAAGGCACTGAGCTAGAGTTGAGTTTGCGTGGTGTTGATGGGATGGTCTTTTTCCATGACCCTGATGGCACGCGTATTGAAGTGTGCTATGGCTTGGCAGATGCTGATACACCATTTATACCCGGTCGACCGATTGGTGGTTTTCGAACCGGCAACATGGGGCTTGGCCACGTTGCGTTGATCACTGAGCACTTTGATAAGTTAAGTCACTTATACCGTAATGTTTTTGGTTTTAAGGTGAGTGATCATACCCAAGCGCCCTTTAAGGTTGAGTTCCTGCACTGCAATCCTCGCCATCACACCATGGGTATCGCGCATACCGGTGGACCCGCGAAAATTTATCATTTGATGCTCGAATACAATGATTTTGATGACGTTGGCCGAGCCTATGATATGGCGTTAGAAAACCCTGAGAGTATCGGTGTGACGCTGGGTCGCCACATTAATGATCATGCGACTTCTTTTTATTTAAAAAACCCTGATGGCTGGATGTTTGAGCTTGGCTGGGCAACTCGTACAGTGGGTCCAGACTGGGAAGCTGAAGAGCTTCAAGGCATGAGCCTTTGGGGGCATGACAGGACTTGGCTGCCTGATGATAAGCGCGAAGAAGCGCGGCAAATATTGAAACGTTTGGCGGAGCAAGGTATGCGTGCTCCCGTTGTGACTACTACTCAAACTGCTAAGGGTAAACAATGAGTTCATCTACTACGGCTTCACTAGAAATTGCTAACAGCATTAAAGTGGGTGATTACACGCTTAACTATCACGATCAAGGTGAAGGCGATGTGATTTTATTGATTCATGGCTCAGGTCCTGGTGTGACTAGCTGGGCAAACTGGCGTGGAGTGATTCCTGTTCTATCACAGCAAGCGCGTGTCATTGCGCCTGATATGCTGGGTTTTGGTTACACAAGTTGCCCCGCAGGTTTGAAGTTAGACCCTGATATTTGGGTCAGTTCTCTCGTTGGATTAATGGATGCACTGAAAATTGAGCGTGTTTCTATTGTTGGTAATTCCTTTGGTGGTGCTATTGCACTGGCTTTTGCTAAAGCCTATCCAGACCGAGTTAAGCGGCTTGTGCTGATGGGGTCTGCTGGTTTGTCATTCCCCATCACCGATGGACTGGATAAGGTTTGGGGTTACCAGCCTTCATTACAAGCCATGCGTGATTTAATGGAAGTTTTCAACTATGACCACAGCATTATTAACGATGATCTAGTGAGTATGCGCTACCAAGCAAGTATTCGTGATGATGTGCAAACTCGCTTTGCTCAGTTATTTCCTGAGCCACGCCAAAAAGGTGTGGAAATGCTGGCGTTGACTGACGATGATTTGCGCGCGTTACCACACAAAACATTGTTGATTCATGGTCGTGATGATCAAGTGATTCCGCTGGAGTCATCCGAGCGCATGCTGCGCTTAATTGCTGACTCGCAACTGCATGTCTTCGGTCAGTGCGGACATTGGGTGCAAATTGAAAAAGCCAAGGAGTTTACTCGACTGTTGGTTGATTTTTTAATTGAACAACCCGCAACAACAGGAGCATAAATATGAATCGCGAAACTATTAAGGGCCGCTGGACGGTCGTGTCGTGGGAACAGCTCTATGATGATGGTCGTGTCGTTTTACCGATGGGCACAGAGTTAGAAGGGTTTATTGAGTACAGCGACTTCGGGATGTTTTGTGTTGTTGCTAAAAAAGGCAGGAAAAAATTTACTACGGGCGGTCAGTGGTCTGCTGATGCAGCTGAAAAAGCGGAAGCCTATAGTACGTATTTAACCTATGCTGGCGATTATGATGTGAATGGTAATACTATCTCGCACCATATTCGTTACAGTGTTTTTCCTGATTGGGCAGGTGTTACGCAGTTGCGTAATGCTGAACTAGATGGAGACACCTTATCGCTTACGACTGCTCGCTTAGAAGCAGGTACATCGGAAGCACGTATCTCTAAGTTAGTCTGGAAGCGTGAAGCCTGAAGCGTTAAACTTTACCCCTTGTTAGTTCTAACAAGGGGTTTAACTATATAGTCTTATTTTGACTCGATGCGCGTTGTAAAAATGTTTCAGTATATATTGAGCTAGATATTCGCTGACGTTTTTATGTATTCTAAAATAAGGGTTATAGTTAGGATGCAGTCAATAGGAAACCCCCCTCTTCGATTACACATTATTATTCTTTTGGCATCCCTCAGTGCGCTTTCTGCCGCAGCTGTTGATATGTATCTGCCTGCATTTCCTGCCGTTGCTATAGGGCTAAATATTAGTCCTGGCCAAGTACAGCAAACATTAACGATATATTTGCTTGGGCTCGGTGTTGGGCAAGGATTGTATGGGCCTTTGCTGGATCGTTTTGGACGTAAACCACCTTTGTTAGTCGGTTTGAGTTTATTTGTTTTAGGGTCGTTAACTGCAGCGTTATCATCGGATTTTCAAAGTTTACTGTTTGCACGTTTTTTGCAAGCGATTGGCGCTGCAGCTGGCGTGGTTGCCTCTCGTGCTATCGTCACTGATACCTGTGATACACAGAGTGCTGTGCGTGTTTATTCAATGTTGACGCAAATGATGATGATCGCTCCCATAACTGCACCAACGTTAGGTAGTTTAGTGCTGATCTACGGGGACTGGTCTTCGATTTTTTGGATACTGTGCACTTTCAGTGTCCTGTGTTTATTTTTTACCTTGCGGCTGCTTCCGGAAACCTTACCTGTTGAAAAGCGTGTACCTCTATCAGTGCATAACATTGCATCTAGTTATGCACTGCAGTTGTGCAAACCAAGGTTTTTATTTTATACAATCGCGTCTGGCTTTACATTTGGTTGTTTGTTTATCTATGTAACATCTTCACCGTTTGTATTTATTAGTATGTTTAATCTCACGCCTCGTCAGTTTGGTTATATATTTGCAGTTAACGCTGCAGGGATGATTTTGACTGGGCAAATTAATTTGTTTTTATTGAAGTTCTATAGTGTGGCGCGTTTACTGTTTTCTGGCATATTTATCTTTGTAGGTGCTGGGCTATTATTATTAGCTTTAGTTTATTTTGACTGGGTAACATTCTGGCGGTATTGGCTGTTGCTGGCTTTGGCGCTATCTATGTTGGGTTTGATTACAGGTAATATTACAGCTATCACTATGGAAAATACGCAAGAGCATGCAGGCGTTTCTTCAGCACTTATGGGCTTGATACAGTTTTTGTTGGCGGGGATGGTTGGATTCGTATTTAGTTTTATGCCGCTGACGCTGAATACAATACCTGTTGCAATAGTTATTCTTGGGTTGATTGCTATTGGACTATGCGCGATTGCGCAGCATTATAAGTCCTGTGCTGGTTAATCAAGATGTGCCTGTACTGAGCTGTTGGGCAAGTTAAATTATGCCTTGATAAAGCGCGTAAGTGTGTTGCAGCATTATGGCTGCACGATGAGATTATTAAACAGCAAGTCATCGACCAGAATGTCTCCTTCCTCTTCCTTCAGTATAGTTTGTACTTGTACAAGCGCCGCTTGGCGCATGGCTTCTTTGCCTTCAGTAGAGCTCATGTTTTCATCGGTTTGTTGAGCAAATAATTGAATCAACTGATCGCGAATCAACGGTTCGTGATACTCCACCTTTGCTACGTTTTCAGCTTTAACTCGTAAGGCAATGTCGGCTTTGTAGTATTTAAGTTTTGTCCCTGCACCATAATTACCTACCAGTGCGGGCACTAAGCTGACATACGCGGATGGCGCATGAGCGACAGGAGCCTCTTCCTCTTGGGCATGAGCGGTGGTCCAGCCGAATGAAAAAGCGAGTAACAGGATTGATAGATATTTCACAGTGATGGCTCCAAGGCATAAAAAAGACCCATGCGTCTATCCATGGATACTCTGACAAGAATATAGGGTGTCTGCTTGTGCAGTGTAAGTTATTTAAGCGTACTTTTGTTTCGGACGAATGCTAGCTTAATCATCATTTTGATTATTTGTATCGCTTAGGCCGTTGGTTAATCCCTACAAAGGGGTTTGACCAAGGTGTACGCGGCTATTCTTTCGCTGCTAAATTTTCAAACCAAGGGCATGTTCATTATCAAGAAACGCTCTGAGCTATGGATGATGGCTTGCCTAAAAGGCGTGATGTACCGGCTGCAAGGGTTGCAAGGGCGAAGTAATAGCTGACTGGATAAGCATCTCCAGGGTATTAAGCGGATTAAACAGTGCCGATCTTGGCGTGATACCGGTGGATAATGCACTATCATTTATATGTATACAGATTGAACTCTGTCGCTTGAGCCTTACACTCAAGAAAACAATAAATGAGGTGTTATATGAAAGCGGTGTTGTGTAAAGCTTTTGGTCCTGCAGAAACCTTGGTTGTTGAGGAGATCAGCAGCCCTGAGATCAAGAAGAATGAAGTTCTGTTGGATGTGTACGCAGCAGGCATTAATTTTCCCGATACCTTGATTATTGAAGGGAAATACCAGTTTAAACCGCCGTTCCCCTTTTCTCCGGGTGGTGAAGCAGCAGGCGTGATCAGCGCGGTGGGTGAGAAAGTCAGCCATCTTAAAGTCGGTGATCGAGTGATGGCGTTGACCGGTTGGGGCAGCTGTGCTGAGCAAGTTGCGGTGCCGGCTTATAATATTTTGCCGATGCCTGATGCGATGGATTTTGCTACCGCCGCCGCCTTTAGCATGACCTATGGCACCGCGATTCATGCCCTTAAGCAGCGCGGTGCTTTGCAAGCCGGCGAGACTTTATTAGTGCTGGGTGCTTCCGGTGGGGTTGGCTTGGCCGCGATTGAAATTGGTAAAGCGATGGGTGCGCGGGTGATTGCCGCTGCCAGCAGTGCAGAAAAACTTGAGGTGGCACGCCAGGCGGGCGCTGATGAGTTGATTAATTATCAAGATGAAGACGTGCGTGAACGCTTGAAAAGCTTAACCAAGGGGCAAGGCGTTGATGTGATTATTGATCCAGTGGGCGGTGATTTATTTGAAACGGTGTTCCGCTCGATTGCTTGGAATGGGCGGATGTTGGTGATTGGTTTTGCCAGCGGCACGATTCCTTCGCTCCCTGCCAATTTACCGCTATTGAAAGGCGCGGCAGTCATTGGTGTGTTCTGGGGTGCGTTTGCCCAGCGTCAACCGCAAGACAATGTGGCGAACTTTCAACAGTTGTTTACTTGGTATACCGAAGGCAAACTCAAACCCTTGGTTTCGCAGACCTTCTCCCTCGAAGACACAGGGCAAGCGATTAACACCCTAGCGGCACGTAAAGCCGTGGGTAAGTTAGTGATCAAGCTGCGCTAAAGACCCGGTATGGCGTCCGCGCACATAGAATGCGTGTGACGCTGTAATGGTTTGTTGATCGTCATCTGGAAGGTTTGTTTTGCGCGACATTTAGACGCAGTAAAATATAGATTAAATACTTGCATCTTTAGCACCAGCCATAAAGAACACTGCGTTACATGCGACTTTCATCGTATAGTAGCGACAACTTTTTATTGTTTTATAGGCTGCACAATATGTTACATCGCATTGTAGTCGTGGGCGGCGGTGCTGGCGGACTTGAGTTAGCGACGCGCTTAGGTCGCACCTTAGGTAAGCGCAAGCAGGCCAAAATCACCTTAGTGGATGCCAATCTCACGCATATTTGGAAACCGTTACTGCATGAAGTGGCCACTGGCTCACTGAACAGTACGGATAATGAATTAAATTATGTCGCACAAGCCAAATGGAATCATTTTGAGTTTCAGATTGGTAAGTTGTCTGGCCTCGATCGCCAAGCAAAAACCATTGAACTGAGTGCGACTGTGGATGAAAAAGGCCATCAGTTAGTCCCTGCGCGCAGTTTAAGTTATGACACTTTAGTGATTGCTGTTGGTAGCCTCACCAACGACTTTGGCACTCAAGGTGCGGCCGAACACTGCATTTTCCTGGATAGCCCACAACATGCGTTGAATTTTCACCGGCGTTTGCTGGGTGAGTATTTAAGCGCGCACGCGAACGGTGAAGACAATAATGCGGTGAATATTGCCATTGTTGGTGCCGGTGCAACAGGCGTTGAGTTGGCGGCTGAGTTGAGGCATGCCTCGCAGCAATTATCCGCCTATGGTTTGGATAATATTCAGCCAGAAAATATGTGTATTACGATTATCGAAGCAGGGCCACGTGTTTTGCCGGCGCTTTCAGAGAAAATTGCTGGCGAAGTGCATCAGCAGTTACTTAAGCTGGGTGTGCAGGTTAAATTGTCGGCGGCGGTTGAAGAAGTGACGGCTGAGGGCATGCGAACCAAGGATGGGGCGTTTATTCCGGCGTCTTTAAAAGTCTGGGCAGCAGGGGTACGTGGCCCTAAGTTTCTAACCGAGCTGGATGGCTTAAAAAGCAACCGTATTAATCAGTTAGTCGTGCGTACCACCTTACAAACGAGCCTTGACGAGAATATTTTTGCTTTAGGTGATTGCGCCGCTTGTCCGGTGAGTGAGGGCAGCGATAAGAATGTGCCGCCGCGAGCACAAACGGCGCATCAACAAGCCAGCTTTTTAAGCAAAAGCTTGGCGTTAAAGCTACAGGGTAAGCCACTGCCGAGTTACCAGTATCGTGATTACGGCTCACTGGTATCGCTGTCGCAATACAGTGCGGTGGGTAATATTATGGGTGGTTTTATGCGCACCGTGAATGTGGAAGGTTGGATGGCGCGGATGTTTTATATATCTTTGTACCGTATGCACCAAGTTGTACTCTATGGCGTATTTCGTACGGCATTAATCATGCTCAGTGACCGTATCGGTAAGCGCACTCATCCACGTATGAAACTACACTAACCTTAAACGTGACATGTAGTGCTTGAATGGGCCGTGCAAAGTGAGTAAGAGGATGTAAGCTCATTGAGTGGGCATTATTGAGAGGTGATGGTCTTTGATGGCATCAATACAAGAACTTGAAGCCGTGCGCTTACAATGCAAAACAATGGTGAAAAAGCGCGCGCTGGCGTCCAGTGGCATGGTGTTGTTGCCTGTGCCAGGCGTTGATATCGCTGCTGATGTGGGGCTGTTGTTAGAGTTGTTGCCGGCGATTAATCGTCATTTTGGCTTAACGCCTGAGCAAATTAATCGCCTTGACCCACAGTTTAAAAGCTTTTTGTATGGGGTGATTAAAACCACCGGCACACGTGTAGTGGGCCAGTTGGTGAGTAAGCACGTGGTGCTGTTGTTGTTAAAGAGAGTCGGTCTGCGCCTGACGGCAAAACAAGCGTTAAAGTTCATTCCCTTTGCCGGACAGGCTGCCGCCGCTGCATTGAGTGGTAGCGCGATGTTACTGATTGGTCATGCCCATATTGAAGAGTGCTATGCCATTGCTAAGCAAGCCTTGGAGTATCAAGCCTTGCCGCTAATCGGTGATGCAGAGTGAGTGCGGTGTTTTAAGTATTGGTACATTTTACTGTTGAGTAGGCTTTCGCATGGCACATTCTGAAACGCATAAAATTCATCGTATTGGCTGGTTACGGGCTGCAGTCTTGGGTGCCAATGATGGGATTGTTTCGACGGCTAGCTTGATTCTTGGTGTTGTCGCCTCGGGTGCGAGTACGCAAACAATACTTGTTACTGGCGTCGCAGGTTTGGTTGCGGGGGCGATGTCGATGGCCGCCGGTGAATATGTTTCGGTCAGCTCACAAACTGATACTGAAGAGGCTGACTTAGCTGTAGAGCGGCAAGAGCTCGCCGACAAACCGGGTTATGAGCTGGCTGAGCTAGCGGCTATTTATCGTAAGCGGGGTTTGGATGCTAATTTAGCTCAGCAGGTTGCGACACAGTTGACCGCTCATGATGCTTTGGGTGCGCATGCGCGAGATGAGCTGGGCTTGTCTGTAGAGCTGCAAGCGCGTCCAATACAAGCCGCACTTTCATCGGCTTTAACTTTTTCTATAGGTGCTTTTCTGCCGCTATTAATGGTGATGTTGTGCTCTGTGCAGAGCTTGTTGTATGTCATTCCGAGTAGCGCGCTATTGTTTTTGATGGTGCTTGGTGGCTTAGCGGCACAGGCGGGTGGCGCCAGTGTGGTGAAGGCCGCATTGCGTGTGGCATTTTGGGGAATGTTAGCCATGGGCTTAACCATGGCTGTGGGCTTTATGTTTGGCGTGGCGGCCTAAGTCGGCAGGTTAGATTTTGCTTGCTCTGTGCGCTCTAGTACATGCTCGGCCAATCTCAAGCCTGTTTCTGAAAACGTTTTGTGGATAAAATCAGCGCCAGCAGCACGGATACTTTCCGCATGTTCAGGGTACAAACAGTGACTGATAATCAAGCCTTTGAAGCCACTTTCGCGCAGTTTTTGTGCGGCGAGGGTTTTTGCTTCTAAATCATTGGCCGCTAGAATCACATATTTTAAATGCGGTGCATGCAGACGTTTCCAGAACACCGTGTCTTCCGCATCAGCGAATAAGCTGTGAATGTTATTTTCTATTTGTTGTTCAATTTTGATTGGGTCGGAGTCAATGCCGAGAACTGCATAACCTTTGTCATGCAGTTCTTTATAAGCGGCCATCCCTGTCCGGCCCATCCCAACAATGAGAATCTCATCATCGATATATAATGGCTGTTCATCCGGATGAAAACCTTTGCGTTCGAGCCGAATCAGATACTTATTGAGTTTTTCATATAGCGTGTGGGAAAAGCGATTGAGCGGAGCCGAGACGACAAAGGAAAATGCTACGGTCAACGCCAGTGGAATGATCCACTCAGGGATCGCAATACTCGCAACAATTAAGCCGAACTCACTGTAGTTGGTCAGGCTTAAACTGGTTAGAAATGCACTGCGTGCTCTGAGCTTAAAGAGCACCATCATGGCGAAAAACAATAAGCCTTTAAAGGGTAAAATAATGGCCATGATCAGGGCAAAAATAATCGCATTCTGATCAGGTAAACCGCCAATTCCGATTTGCAAGAAGAACCCAACTAAGAAAACCTCTTTGATACTCCATAGCGCTTTTGACAGCTCACCGGCGCGCGGGTGGTTGGCGAGTAATGCACCAAAGGCTAGTGCGCCTAACTCAGAGCTTAAACCGACTTGCTCAAAGCCATAGCCGCCGACCACCAGAGCCAGTAGTAAACCCAATAAAACCAAGAGTTCTTCGTGGCCACTGTAATCGACTAAGCGATAAATCAGCGGGCGCAATAATGGAATACCAAACACCACCAACGCCCACATTGATGGGGTTTGTCCGCTGGCAACACTCATCACGCCTAGGGCAATTAAGTCCTGGACCACCAAAATACCAATGGCAATACGGCCATGAAATGCACGCAGTTCACGTTTACTCTCTAAAACTTTAGCGGCTAATACAGTGCTGGAAAAGGATAGGGCAATTGCCAGCATCACTGCTGTGTACCAGTTGACCTCTAAAAACAAGAAAAAAGCTGGTGCAAAAATGAGGGTGCTGATGAAAAAATGTAACAGGCCACCGCCCATGACTTCTGGGCGCACTAAACTTTTGACTTTAAGTTTCAGGCCCACGGTGAACAACAATAAGAGCACACCCAGATGGGCGATATGCTGCAAAGCGGAGGTGCTTTCTACGGTTAAGCCAAGGTAGTCGGCTGAGGCTGCAATTGAAAAGCCCGCTGCCAAATAGCCAATCAAAGGCGGCAGCCCGATCATGCGAACAGCGATACCTAAGCTAAACGCAAAGACAATCCATACGGCTTCAATCACAACAGTTCCTTGGCGATAGAATTTCGCTGCGCATTTTAGCAAAGATACTTGCAGGTATTGCATGAATTAGCGATTTTAGCGTGCTGGCTAATTCAACCAATACCCTTGCGGTTCAATAGGCTCGGGGATGGGGAGGCCTTGGGCCTCTAAGACGTTGATTTCTATGGTGCGTTCAATGGCGAATAAGGGCAGTTGATTAGGCCGCTCGCCAAAAGGTTCTTCGAGCTCTTCGCTGAGTGCATCTAAACCAAAAAACACATAGGCGACTAAAGCACTGATAAAAGGTGCAGAAATACCAACGCTGGCAACTAAACCGAAGGGCAGTAGGAAGCAGAATAAGTACGCCGTACGGTGCACCAACAGCATGTAAGCGAATGGAATCGGGGTGTTATGTAAGCGCTCACAGGCTGCTTGAATCTCTGTCATGGCAGTGATGCGTGTTTCAAAGGTATTGACGAAAATATCTGACAAATGACCCTGCTGATGTGCGTAAGCCACTTCAAGGCTGAGTAAGCGTAGCACCTGATTAGCAGGGTTATTTGCGGTATAAATTGCTTGGCAAGTCTCTTGGTCGAGCAGCTCATCAAGGCTACCGGGTAGCGGGCGCTGCCGCAGTCCATACAACAAAGTTCGGCTAAAGGCGCGAATCAGCAGCATGCAGCGCTGCTGACTGTGCGGTGCCGCAGTAAGATACGACATACTTAAGCGGGCCAGTGTGCGGCATTCAACCAATAGACTGCCGAGCTGCTGGCGCGCTTCCCACCAGCGTGCATAACTGGCGTTATTGCGAAAACCGAGCAGCAACGAGAGCATTAACCCGAGAATGCTGAAGGGTGCTAAGCCGTAGTTTGGAAAGTAATTGGGAAAGGTTTCATGCACCGCAAAAGCTGCGGCCGCTAAGCTGGCGACTAAAATGACCTTCGGCATCACCGCTGGCAGTATTGAGCCTTGCAATGTCAGTAATAACGGTAAAAAACCGCGACGTGGGCGAACAATCATCAGGCCGTTCCCTAGAAAGAATGACCGGTAGTGTGGCGCGCGCAAGCGGTCACCGCAAGTCTGCTAGGGTTGCTGCTCAAAGTGCTTAAGGACTGCGGTGACCACCTGCATCACTTCAAGATTGGCCTCTTCCATACTTTGTAGGTGCTGCACCGCTGCTTCTAATGCGCCTTGTTGATACGTTTGCATCGCGTGCTGGCCTTGCTCGTGCACGCGGCTATGCGGGCGTTCAATACGCTGGAATTCGGCCAGTTTATGCAAGTCTCGGCTGTTGTCATTGTAATACCAGCGTCCAAAGCGGCACTCATGATCAGATGGCAGTTGTGGTACGGCTGATTGTTTCTGGTTCAGCAGATGATTGTAAACAATAAACTTGAGTGACAGCTCATCTAGGTTGGCCAATTCAATACCCGCGCGTAATGCTGACAGCTCGATATCTGTCTGCATGCGTTTGGCTAATGTGTGCAGGTTGTGCATCGCGCTAACGGCTTGTTGTGTCGTTTCACTAAACCCTTGAGCAAGCTGGCCTTGGCTTTGAATGTAGTCATGGGCTTGTTTGGTTTCTGTTTGGATTTCATTGATCTTATGGACGATATCATTGGTCGCTAAAGCTGTTCTTTCAGCCAGATGGCGAATTTCACTGGCCACCACGGCAAAGCCTCGTCCAGCATCACCGGCACGGGCTGCTTCAATGGCGGCATTAAGGGCGAGTAAATTAGTCTGACTGGCAATACCGCTAATCAGATCGACGATGCCGTTAATTTCTTGTGAGTGCGCGGCTAATGTATCAATTTTTTCAGTGGTTTCTGAAAGACCGCTTTCCATTTCAATGGCCTTGCTCTGCAGCTCACTGAAGTTTTCTTGGTTGGTAGTGGTGGCGCTAGCGACGGCTTGTGCATGCTGTTTGTTACGATCCATCTGTTCCGAGAGGTATTCAAAAGAATCGCCAAGGTGGGCAATTGAGCTACCAAAACGAATCAGATTGCTGGAGACGCCACGGTTAAACTGCAGTTGTTGTTGATGGTCTTTAGCGGTGTTTTGTGAGCTGGCTAGCGCTTCTTCAAGCTGGTGAATATGCTCAATTTGTTTGGTATTTTCAGCGTGCAATGCGGTATTTTGTTGCTGTAATTGGATTGCTTTTTTCTTCCACTGGAACCACATAGTGAGCCTCTATAACTGCCACTTAGGCAGCCGTGTGATGTAGAAATACGCCCCTACTTGTGAAAAATCCTAATAATGAGTGACCAGTCACCATCGAATTGTAGCTGTCCATGTGTTGCGGGCGTTGATCTTTGCCAGCTAAGCCAGCCGACAAAGATCTTGAGCGTTAGTGTGATGTGCCTTCGGCAAATTCGATTTTGTTGCCCACGTTGTATTTGCCTGAGGGTTTATTCATTGGGATGCGTTTGACTTCCTTGAGGGTTTTCGCATCGTAAACAATCAGCGCACCATCTGTGTCCCACACGCTGAGAATTAAATGGCTGCCATCGTTAGTGAACTCGACATGTGCTGCATTTTTGCCGGGCATTGGACGCAGTGTGTGGGCGATTTCTAACGTCTGCTTATCAATTAGGTGCACAACGTCTTGGTTAGGGCCAAAGAATACGTCGGTCCATGCGTACTTAGAGTTGATATGGCTGCGCATAAAAAAGCCTGGACCTTCGGTCGGGATTTCTTTAATGAGTTTCCACGTCTTTAGATCCAATACGGAAATTAAACCTTTGCTGATGTTCGGTGTAGCAAACACCCAATCACCGTTGCGTTTCCAGTAAATGCCCGAGCCGAGGTGCGGCATACCAGGCAATGGGATATCGGTGATTGACTTAGCGGTATCGAGGTTAATCACTTGGCCACCTTGGGCCTTACGTGAGGTCGCTAATAAATAGCGATAATCTGGGGTGAATGAAAAGTCGTCTAAAAAGTCTTGCGCAATAATACGCCGCGGGGTGAAGTCTGGGGTGCCGGCATAAGACAACTCCCATGCTTCCTTGGCATCTTTTAGGGCCACGATAAAGCTGTCGCGTGGTGGTGCGGTATACACCGCGCTCACTCGTGAAGCTTTGCCATCTGCGCTGACAGTCGCAATGCTTTTCACTAGCGTGAGGTCATCTGCATTGAGCAGTACGAGATTACCGGGCAGATAATTACCCACCAACACCCAGCGCCCGTCGTTGCTGACCGCGAGGTTGCGCGTATTTAAACCGGCGCGTGTTTCGGCAATCATAGTGAGGTTGTTGAGGTCGTATTTACTGACCCAGCCATCACGTGAGGCAAAGTAAACAAAACGTCCATCGGGGGAGAATTTGGGTCCGCCATGCAAGGCAAAATGTGATTGGAAGCGTGCTATTGATTCAAAGGTATCGCCGTCTAAGATGGTGACATGGTGCGTGCCGGCTTCAACCACAACAAATAAATTAAGCGGATCAGACTTGTGTAACGGTGTCTCAGACAATGTGCTGACATCAACCAGCATACGGTGACTGGCTTTGGTCTCAGCATCACTCCAGGTTGGCGGGTTTGCGATCGGGGTATACAGATACTCCACCATCGTTTCGATTTGTGCCGGACTGAGAATGTCTTTGTAGGCTGCCATTTGACTGGCTGGACGGCCCTCGCTGATGGCCTTATTGGCTTCAGGTTTTTTGATGCGGCCTAAACTTTCTGGCAATAATGCAGGCCCCGCGCCACCAATGCGTTGTGCGCCATGGCAGACCGTACAGTGTTGCTCATAGAGTTTTTGCGTGGCGGTGAAATCAGTGGTTTCTGTGGCCACGACACTGCTAGCAAAGCCGAGTATGCCGAGTACGCTCAGTGGTCGCCAATCAATGTTTAAACGCATACCGCTTCCTCTGTTTCGTTAATGGTGTGACTGATATGCGCGGGGTGGCTCACCGAGTGATGACTGAACAAACCTACAACTTTACCGATCACGGTTAAGGTCGGTGGTGTCAGATTTGCGTGAGTCGCCATCTCTTGTAGTTGCGCCAATGTGCCGCGCACCACCTGCTGATTGGCATAGGTGCCGTTACCGATCAAGGCTGCCGGGGTATCAGCCGCTAAGCCGGCCTGCACTAATTGTGTGGAGATTTCTTCGAGGCTGCCTAGGCCCATATAAAAAACTAAGGTTTGGTTGGGGCTGGCTAAGCCTTGCCATGCTAAATGTAAGGCGCCGTCTTCTTGCAAGTGACCGGTAATAAACTGACAGGATTGAGCGATACCGCGATGGGTTAATGGAATCCCGGCGTAAGCGGTGCAGCCAGAGGCGGCAGTAATGCCGGGTACCACTTGGCAGCTGATCTGTAATTTAAGCAGGTAATCGAGTTCTTCTGAGCCACGCCCAAAAATAAATGGATCACCGCCTTTCAGGCGTGCAACACGTAAGCCTTGCTGGGCAAGATTGCCCAATAAGGCGTTGATCTGCTCTTGTGGCAAACTGTGATGACCGCTGGATTTCCCCACGTAACGGCGCGCGCAGCGTTCAGGTAATAAGGCAATCAGTTCTTGACTGACAAGCCGGTCATAGACGACGACATCGGCTTGCTGTAATAAGCTCCACGCGCGCAAAGTAAGCAGGCTTGGATCACCAGGGCCTGCACCAATTAACGCGACTTCACCGTAGGCGAAAGGGGCTTGTAGTGCAGCGGGGAGGCAAGTTGTCTGAACCATGTCAGCTCCAAAGTGACTTTCGTCACGGTAATAAAGGCATCACACGCAGCGTGACAAACCTACAGCGCTACACATTTGATTTCTGGCAATACAGCGACACCTATTTCCTCATCAGAGAGATAGCAGCCTGGATCTTCCGCCCATAAATCACCGCCAGCCCAGGCACGGGTACGCGTATTACCGTTGCAAATACTTAGCCATTGGCATTCACCACAACGACCTTTGACTTGGCGTGGATGTTGGCGCAGCTGCAGCAATAAAGGATCAGGGTTGTTCAGCCAAATATCCGAGAAGCTTTGTGTCCGTACATTGCCAAGGGTGTGTTGTTGCCAGTAAGTATCAGGGTGTACATCACCGAGGTTATCAATGTTCGCGACGCCAGCGCCAGACGCGTTACCGCCCCAAGCACGCAGCATCTGTTCCATTTGTGCGTAGTGTTGTGGCACATTACGTTCGGTCCACTGCAGCAATAAAATCGCATCGGCGTCGTTATTACCGCTGACAAAATCTGTTTCAATGCCCTTTTGTACATCGTCCCAAGCGCGATCGAAAATTTGCTCCATGGCGTCACGGGTCATTTGCCAGTGCGCATCAATTTTACTGCTGCGCTTTCCGCGACCACTGTAGTTTAGGTGTGATAAATAATACTTTTGCACATCGTATTCACGCATCAAATCGAGTAGAGCTGGCAGCTGCATATGGTTATGCATGGTCAAGGTGGTACGCAGACCAACACGGATATCACGCTGACGGCAGAGCTTAACGGCATGCATGGAGGCGGCAAAGCCACCTTTCATTTGTCTGAAGGCATCATGAATGTCTGGCAAGCCGTCGATACTGATACCGACATAATCAAACTCAGCTGCAGCGATTTGCTCAATATTGCTTTCGTTGATTAAGGTGCCATTGGTCGAGAGGGCCACATAAAAGCCGTACTGGCGGGCGCGCTCAGCCAACTGAAAAATATCCGGACGCATCAGCGGTTCACCACCACTGAGTACCAAAACCTTCACCCCTGCAGCATGCAGTTGATCAATGACAGCCAGCGCTTCTGCGCTATTCAGCTCGCCTTTAAAGTCAATGTCAGCAGAGGTTGAGTAACAGTGTTTGCAGGTCAGGTTGCAGCGTCGTAAGACGTTCCAAATAACCACGGGCGCGCGCGTGCTGCCGGGTTTTGCTGCACGTGGTGCAGGACTTTGGCCAGCAATGGCACGTAGATAAGTGCTGATTCTTAGCATGCTTACTTCTCCTGACGCTGAGCGGCCAGTCGCAAACCGGTTTTCTTCAAAATGCGACTACTGACCAGCATCGTATCAGCCCGACATGCATCGCCGAGTTGATCGCGAATAAGATTTCGTTCGTATTCTATTTGCTCCGCATTTAAGCCGTGCACCATGGCAAATAGGTTGTAACGCCAGCCCTCTAAGCGCGGACGACGATAGCAATGACTGACAAAGTGTAAGTTACCGACAAGCTGACCTAAACGATCGATATGCGCATCATCGACATCCCAAACCGTCATGCCATTAAAGGTATAACCGAGACGGTAGTGGTTGGGTACTGCGGCAATGCGTCGAATGGCACCGCTGTCTTGCAAACGCTGCAATAAGGCCAGCGTATCATCGACGCTGAGTTGCATCCGTTCAGCCATCCACGCCCAAGGGTCAGCGACTAATGGCATACCCGCTTCGGTCAGCGTGATGAGCTGTTGCGCAAGTTGTTGATCAGAGTGGGAAGTGGAGGCCGACATGATAGGTCTTCTCCTTGGGTAGGTTCAGCACTGATAAGCCAGTAAGGGCTTCAATTTCTGCGATGCTGCGTTGAATGCCTTCAGGTGTGGGGCAGGCTAAAACAAACCACATGTTGAAGGCGTGCTCGCGACGGTAGTTGTGCGCTACAGCAGCAATCTCGTTGAGTTGTTCGGTCACCTCATCAAAGCGCTGTTCCGGCACGGTCATTGCCGCTAAAGTAAAAGCACCACCCAATTGTTCGATATCAAACATTGGGCCAAAGCGGGTTAAGGTGCCGTCATCCAGTAATTCTTGCAGACGCTCACGAATACGTTCGGCACTGCACTCAAGTTCTTTGGCAAGTTCCTCCCAAGGGGCACGCACCAATGGCAAGCCCTGTTGTAAGCGATTGAGTAGGCGACGATCAAATTCATCCACTAGACTGTCCCCGTTTGATGTTGATTGTAACGACCACCGCGCTGTTTGAAAGCATGGGTGCTAAACAGCAAGTGATGCGGGCGTTGTTGTAAATTATGTTGTTCTAGTAATTGGATAACATGCGCCTCAACAGCTTGACGATCACGCCCATGCACCATACAAAATAGGTTATACGGCCAGCCAGGGCGACGTGGACGTCGATAGCACAGGTTCACGCCCGGCGCTTCACCCAGCGCTTCACCGATTTGCTGAACGCGCTCATCTTCAATATCCATCACCAGCATCACGTTGGCATTAATGCCCAGTGCACGGTGCTTGACGACGATGCCAAAACGACGGAATAAGCCTTGTTGGCTGAGGTGTTGTACGTGCTCGATAACCGCCTGTTCAGTGCTATTAATGTGCTCAGCGAAAGCTTGATAAGGACGTGAGGTCAGCGGCAGGCCATTTTCTAGTAGGCGGCGCAGTTGCTGTTGTTGTTCAAGCGATAAGGTGCTGGTCATTTTGGCACCCGCGAGTCTTTGCCGAGGGCAAAGCCTAAATTGATTTGATAGGCGGTCAGCATCGGTAAATCCAATGGCGTCAGGCCAGTGATGTGTTCGATTTTGACTAAGGTTTGATCAAGGTGTTTACGGCTGGGCCCGGTCAGGACAAACCAGAGGTTCCAATCATGCTCGCGCAAGTAGTTGTGATTGACTTCATCAAAGGCATTGATTTGTGCGGCGACTTCTGCAATGCGCTCGGCGGGCACCGCTAAAGCCACTAAGGTGCTGGCACCCGCTAAGCTGTGTTCAAATACCGGGCCAACACGGGACAGGGCTTTGCGCTGCTTGAGTTGTTCTAAGCGCTGCAGAATATCCTCTTCAGTACAGCCCAGTTCATCCGCCATGGCTTGATAAGGTTGGGCGCAAATCGGCAGGTCATGCTGGAAGCGATCCAGCATGCGTAAGCAAAGCTCGTCCATGCTACAACTCCTACAGACCGATGCGGTGTGCTCGGTCGCTAAAGAAGATACCGCTTGGGTTGTCAGCCGGTAGAGTGTGAAGCTTTTTCAAGGTTGCGGTGTCCCACACCTGCACTTCACCTTTATCACGTACAGAGATCCAAATGTGTTCGCCGCGCGGGGTGAACTCCATGTGCAAGACACCGGGGCCGGGTTCTAAGGTCGCGAGAATCTTATGGGTTTCGCTGTCGATGACTTGTACATACTGATTGTCTGGGAAGGCAAAATTGACCCAGATCTGCCGTGCATCAGGGCGTGCCATGACAAAGACTGGCTGACCAATTGTGTCAATGCTACCTGTTTGCTGCCAAGAATTAGTGTCCATCACCAATACTTTATGATGACCAATGGCTGGAACAAACGCGTGATCGCCAGCAACGGTCCAGCCCTCTAAGTGTGGCATTTTATAGACAGGGAGTTTCTCACTGCCACGGCCATAGCCATCTAAAATACGCTTTACGCCTTTGTCTGGATGCCATAAATCCAACAGCGCCATGCCGTCTTCACCAAACAGCCCCGCAATGTAATAGCGGCCATCCGGGGTTAGCATCGAATCGTAGGGTTGATCGCCAATGTTGGTAAAGCGGGTGATGTCTGGCGTGTTGCTTTTACTGAAGTCAGCAATCCAGATTTCACCGGTATCAAATAAACTGACGAGAAACTGTTGACCGGGTGCATCGACCACACCGACCACGCGTGAGCCACGGCTGCCATCGGCTACAGTGGTCGCGGGAATATCCGCGACGAGCTCTAAGGTGTCGGCGTCAAAGACTTTAACTCCGCCTGGTTCGTAGTTCCCTACAGCAATTAAACGGCCGTCTTGACTGATGGCGCCGCCAATGCTGTTGCCACCTTGAATAATGCGCTTATCAATTTTTGCGTGGAGCATATCGATTTTGCTTAAGCCGCCATCGCGGCCAAATACATAAGCAAAGCGCGCATCGCGGGAAAATACGACTGAGGCATGGGATAAATCGCCTAAGCCTTCAACGCGAGCCAGTGCAGTGTTATGGCTGTGCTCAACAATTTGCACACTGCCAACCGCCCGCTCAATCACTATGCCTAAATCACCCGTACCGCGTAACTGATTGCTCGGTTGCATAGCACAGGCACTTAAGAGCCCAGCGAGAACGACAGTGCCAAGACGATGCATCATGGGGTGACTCCTTGTAGCAAGCGATCAATCATCCAAGTTGCTTCTTGCTCAGTGAGCAAGGCATCCCATGGAGGCATAGTTGTCCCTGGGCGACCGTGCATCACGGTTGCAATTAAACTTTCACGGGATTTATCAGCTAATAGTTGCGGGGTCAGGGCAGGGCCGAGACCACCGGTCATGCGCAAACCATGGCAAGAACCGCAGTCTTGAATCAAGATATGCTCAAGTGTCGCTTGTCGCTCATGTGTTAAAGGCGCAGCCACACTTAAAGAGAGAGGAAGGAGTGACACCATGAAAACTCCCAAATACGGTGCAGCTTTTTTGGTGACTGTCATGACGCACTCCTCGGGTATTACTTGAGGCTTAAAACCCATTCAGCAAGAATTTTAGCTTCTTCTTCTGTTACTGGGTTAGCAGGCATCGGGATTGGACCCCAAACACCAGCACTACCATTTTTGATGTGTAGAGCAAGGGTATCTGCTGCGCCTTCAACGCCAGCATTTTTTGCTGCGACTTCTTTCAGAGCTGGGCCAACCAATTTATTGTCTACCGTGTGGCAGGCAACGCAGGGTTTAGTTTTGAACAGTGCTTCACCGTCGCTTGCTAAAGCAGGTTGCACAGCAAAGGCCGCCCCTAGGGCAAACATTGGGATTAAGATCTTTTTCATAAGTATTCCTCAAGGCTAGTAAAGGATGAGCCGCAAGCGACTCACCCTTAGTGTACTCAGTACACGTCGTGTTGAGTATTGTTCACGTTGAATTTACCGGTTGGAGTGATCAAACGCTTGTCTTTGATCACTTTTTTCAGTTTTAACGTCTTATCGTCAACCACTACGATGGCAGACACTTCATCTTGTTGGCTCCACACAGAGAACCACACTTCATCACCGGCTTCGTTGTACTCAGGTTGCAAGACGCGCTTAACACCGCCATCGATGTCAGCCCAGTCACCAATCGGTAGGACTTTGTAGCCTGCATCGAGGTTGTTAATATCAAATACAGCAGCTGATTGGCTGATTTTTGCATCTGGGTTAAAGGTGGTATCTAAGTACAGATTGGTGGATTTAGGGTGGGTTTTGATAAACAGTGAACCGCCGCCTTGGCCTTTCAGGGTCGAGACAACTTTCCATGCTTGGTCTGGGTGTTTAACCGGATCAGTACCAATTAAGGAAATGGTTTCATCACCTAAGTGACTGGTTGCCCATACTGGACCAAACTCTGGGTGAACAAAGTTCGCGCCGCGACCTGGGTGAGGCGTTTTGCCCACATCAACCAAGGCTGTCAGCTTACGATCTTTTGAGTCGATCACCGCAACTTGGTTAGAGTTATTCGCTGCTGTCATAAAGTAACGGTGTGTGCTGTCCCAGCCACCATCGTGTAGGAACAGTGACGCACCAATACTTGTCGTGGTGAGGTTATCAATGTCTTCGTAGTTAACCAGCAAAATACGGCCGGTTTCTTTGACGTTAACAATAAACTCAGGATGTTCGTGTGAAGCGATAATCGCCGCAACACGTGGTTCTGGGTGGTAATCTTGCGTATCAACAGTCATGCCGCGAGTTGAAACAACTTTTAGAGGCTCAAGTGTTTCACCATCCATGATGGTGAATTGTGGCGGCCAGTAAGAGCCTGCAATAGCATACTTATCTTCGTAGCCAGCAAACTTAGATGTTTCTACGGAGCGCGCTTCAATACCTACTTTAACTTCTGCAACGATAGAAGGGTCTTTCATCCACAAGTCGATCATATCGATGCGTGCGTCACGACCGATCACGAATAAATAGCGACCTGATGCTGAGATGCGCGAAATATGCACGGCATAGCCGGTTTCGATGGTTTTGATGATTTTTTTGCTATCACCATCAATCAGCGCAATCTTACCGTCATCACGTAAGGTGACTGAGAAGATATTAGAGAGCTTGAGGTTGTTCAGTTGCTTGGTTGGGCGGTCTTCTGGCTTAACCATGACCTTCCAAGTGTTTTTCATTTCAGTCATGCCCCACTCTGGAGGCGTTGGTGGCGTGTGCTGAACGTATTTGGCCATCAGCGTGATCTGCTCTTTAGTGAGCTCGCCTGATGTACCCCAGTTTGGCATGCCTGCAGGAGAACCGTAGGTAATCAATGCTTCAAGATAGGCTTGTCCGCGTTGCTGGGTAATGTCTGGTGTCAGTGGTTTACCGGTGGCGCCTTTGCGTAGCACCCCGTGGCAACCGGCACAGCGTTGGAAATAAATTTCTTTAGCTGTCTCAAACTCAGCATCTGACAGATCAGGTGCGCCGGCCGTTCGTATGGTTTTAACATCTGCCGCTCCAACGGCTGAAGGTGCGCCCTTGTAAGCGGCGTCTCCTGGGTTGGTCGCAGCATGGGCTATTGAAAAGCTCAATAACGACATCGACATGGCGGCCACGATACCCGCCAGAAGTGGTTTGCCTTGGTTAGACATAAGTTAATCTCCTTTGAATGACCGCACTTGATAAAACACATGTTTTATTTGAGCTTTAGTGCCATTCTGTTATCAGTGAGTGACTGTGGCATATCCCGGGTAATTCGTGTGTGCATTCACATCCTAGACAGAGCGGCTGACAATGCGCTTGACGCCAATCAAGATTCACTATTTGAGTGGTTGAGAATGCACTTTAAAGACAGTTACCGTAGACATAACCAAGTTAATTAGTAGGGTATAAGAGTGAATAAAAGTCTTAACCAAGATACTTTTGTAAGTTCTGATGAGCCGTTTTACCAGACGCTTGGTAATGAGGAAACTGTCTTTCGTCAGGCTTGGCAGCATGGCATGCCAGTCTTAATCAAAGGCCCGACCGGCTGCGGTAAAACACGCTTTGTTCAGCATATGGCTCACCGTTTAAACCTGCCTTTGTACACCGTCGCCTGTCATGATGATTTAAGTGCAGCAGACTTGGTTGGCCGACATTTGATCGGTGCGCAAGGCACGTGGTGGCAAGATGGCCCATTGACCCGCGCGGTGCGCGAAGGTGGGATCTGCTACTTAGATGAAGTGGTGGAGGCGCGACAAGATACCGCAGTGGTTTTACACCCTTTAGCCGATGATCGCCGAGAGTTATTCTTAGAGCGTACGGGTGAAGCGCTGAAAGCACCGCCTGGTTTTATGTTGGTGGTCTCTTATAACCCCGGTTACCAAAATTTACTTAAGGGTATGAAGCCCAGCACGCGTCAGCGTTTTGTGGCGCTGCGTTTTGATTATCCCCATGCGGCAGAAGAGCAAAAAATTGTTGAAATCGAAGCGGGGGTTGATGCCAAGCTGGCGGCCCAAATCGTGCGCTTAGGGCACGCATTACGCCGCTTAGAGAACCATGATCTGGAAGAAGTTGCTTCCACACGCTTGCTGATTTTTGCTGCACGCATGATCAAAGCCGGTATGCCAGTGCGTGAAGCCTGTTTAGCCTGTTTGGCCGAACCGCTGAGCGATGATCCACAAACTGTGGCTGCTTTGATGGATGTAGTTGATGTCCACTTCGAGTAAAAGTAAAACACCACAAGCGCTGCCAGGTGACCTAGCCATGTGGATTTTTATCCTGGCTGAGTTGGCAGCCTTCACCTTGTTTATTCTGGCGTTTACTGTCACGCAAATGCTTTACCCTGATCTGTTTGCCGCAGGGCGCGCTGAGCTTGATCCCTCCACCGGTTTTGCGATGACCGTAGGTTTATTGTCATCTGGATTTTTAGCCGCGCTGGCGGTGGAGCGGGTGCGGGCCAATAAGGCGCGGCAAGCGGCGTTATTGCTGGTTGCGGCGATTGCCTCTGCGATGGTCTATGTGCTGCTCAAACTGAGTGAATATAGCCACCTTGCTAATGCAGGCTTTGATCTTGAATACAATATGTTCTTCACTTTGTATTGGCTGCTGACGCTGTTTCACTTTCTACACGTGTGGCTGGGTTTATTGGTTTTGGCCTTTTTAGCTTGGCGTTGTTTGCATTTGGGTTTTGATGCCGAGAATCGCAGTGGCATGGAGTCTGGGGTGATGTATTGGCACATGATTGACTTGGCTTGGGTGATAATCTTTCCACTTGTGTATTTACTGGGGTAGGACCACAACATGTCAAATACCAAGGTGTTAATTTTCTGCTGGCTGGCATTGGTCGTTGCGACAGCGGCGACGGTGTATTTTGGCGCCAGTACGATGACGTTGGCCAGCCAGGTCGCTGCTGTGCTGACGGTAGCGGTGATCAAATCAGGTCTCATCATTGATGGCTTTATGGAGCTGCGGCATACGCAAAGACGCTGGCGGGTGATTATGTACGGTTGGCCGCTGGCAATGAGTTTAATCATTGCCGCGACCTTACTGATTCCTTATTTTATGGCGTGATGATTTTAGGGAGTTGTTCGGCCAGTTTTTTGATATCCAAGGGTGCGCGAAGAAAGCCATACTGACGGCCATCGGGGCCAATAATGGCGAGGTTCCCACTGTGGTCAACGGTGTATCGCGGCTGGCTGGTATCGCCAGGAATAAAGGGAATACTCAGAGCATTGCTAAGGGTTTGAATATCCACCAATGGGCCGGTTAAACCAATAAATTCAGGGTCAAAGTATTCTAAATAGAGTTTCAATTGCTCTGTTGTATCGCGATTAGGATCAACACTGACCATTATGATCTGCATATTCTGTTTAGCTTCGAGCGGCAAGAGCTTTTTTAGCTGGCGCAATTCAGCCAAGGTGGTAGGGCAAATATCGGGGCAAAAGGTGTAGCCGAAAAACACCAAACGCCATGTGCCAGTCAGTGCTTGAGTCGATTGCACTGTGCCTTCTGTGCTGTTCAGTTGCAGTGTGGGTAATTCACGGCTTTGCGGGAGCACAATGATGCCTGCTTCACGCATTGCCGTGCTCTGACTTGATTCAGTTGCCAAGTATTTACCGGCGAGTAAGCCCACGGCAATGGCGGCAAATACGCCAATAACACCAAACATCAACAGACGGCTTTTGTTTTGGTACGACATGCAAGGCTTCCTTAATGAGTTTTAACCTGTGAGGGTAAAGGTATCACAGCCATTATAAAGTGAATGCTCAGAACAGTAATTGTGTCGTGATGACGCGTGCCGATACGTCTGATCGTTGTTGATTCGTGCGCGCTTTAATTCAGCTGTCGAGTTCTTTGCCTAGATAACGATTTAGCTTGTTAGGCATGCCGCGTTTTAGCGTGAGACTGTTACACTCTGAGCTTCTCGCTAAGGAGCTGGACATGTCTGATCATCCGTTTGCAGCACTGACCCCAGATTTAGTATTGGATGCGGTGGAGAGCCTTGGTTTTTTAAGTGATGCACGTGTGCTGGCGCTCAATAGTTATGAGAACCGTGTCTATCAAGTGGGTATTGAAGATAATGCACCGCTGATCGCTAAGTTTTATCGCCCAGAACGTTGGAGCGATGCGCAAATTCTTGAAGAGCATGCTTTTTCTTTTGAGCTGGCTGAATGCGATGTCCCTCTAGTTGCGCCGATGCAACATAACGGTCAAAGCTTATTTGAACATGCGGGCTTCCGTTTTGCTCTGTTTGAACGCCGTGGTGGTCGTGCGCCGGAGCCTGGTAATCTTGATCAACTGTACCGTTTAGGGCAGCTACTGGGCCGTTTGCATGCGGTGGGCGCCAGTAAGCATTTTAACGCACGTCCTGAGTTGACGGTGGCCAGTTATGGGCATGCTTCGTTTGAGCGTTTGCGCAGCGGTGAGCATGTGCCAAAAAGTCTACGGCCGGCGTGGGAGTCGGTGGTGCGTGATTTGTTGATTAAAGTGGATGCTTTATTTACTGAGCATCCCTATACAGCGATTCGCGTGCATGGCGATTGTCATCCGGGCAACTTATTGTGCCGCGATGAGAGCTTTTTCATTGTTGATTTAGATGATTGCCGTACTGGGCCGGCGATTCAAGATTTATGGATGATGTTGGCCGGTGATTATCAAGAACGCTTATCACAACTGTCCGAGTTGGTTGAGGGTTATCAAGAATTTTATGACTTTTCTGCGCGTGAGCTGCCGCTGATTGAAGGCCTGCGTGCCTTACGTTTGCTACATTACAGTGCATGGTTAGCGCAGCGTTGGGATGATCCGGCGTTTCCGCAGAGCTTTCCGTGGTTTGGTACAGAGCGTTATTGGGGCGAGCAGATTTTGATTTTACGTGAGCAGCGCGCCGCCTTAGATGAGCCTTTTTTAAGGCTTTTTTAACCGCAGGTCAGACCGTTGCAAGATCTGCATACTAAAATAAAACGAACCTTTAGTTAGCTGGCTAACAAACATGAACTTTACTCCGAATCCCCGTCGCGGTTACTTGCTTGGTTTGCTCGCGTATAGCGTCTGGGGCATGTTTCCTCTGTACTTTAAAACCTTAGATGGCACGCCCGCCGATGAGGTGATTGTTCATCGGATTATTTGGTCAGCGATATTTAGTGCCGGTTTATTATTGATTTGGCGGCACCGTGGTTGGTGGCAGCAGCTGTGCAGTCATCCGAAACGTTTTATCGTGTTAGCCGCCTCCGGCACCTTAATCGCCTGCAACTGGTTGATTTATGTCTGGGCCGTCCACCATGACCGAATGGTGGAGGCCAGTTTGGGTTATTACATCAATCCACTGGTGAATGTCTTATTGGCTATGCTGTTTTTACGTGAACGTTTACGGCGCTTACAGTGGCTGGCAATTGCTTTAGCGGCGATGGGTGTTGGCCTACAGGTCTGGAGTTTGGGCAAGCTGCCATGGATTTCTTTGGCGTTAGCTTTTTCATTTGGCTTTTATGGGTTGATTCGTAAGCAAGCGCCGGTTGCCGCATTGCCCGGTTTGACCATAGAGACTTGGATGCTGCTACCGGTCGCTTTAGTTTGGCTATGGATCAATCCACAAGCCGCCAGTATGCAAAGTGAATTTTGGGGCAGCAGTGGCATGTTTTGGCTGGCAGCAGCAGGGCCGGTGACTTTATTGCCATTGCTGTGCTTTAACGAAGCTGCAAAAAACTTGCCGTATGCCTCGCTGGCATTTTTACAGTACATCACACCAACGGTATTGCTGTTGTTGGCCGTACTGTTTTTCAAAGAGCCGTTTGAGAGTCGCTCATTTGTCTTCTTTGGTTTTATTTGGACAGCGCTTGCTGTGTATAGCTGGGATGCGTGGCGGGTGTTAAAGCGTGGGCGTAAAGCACTGCCTGAAAAGTAATCAACAGCATATAAGCCTTTAAAATCAATGATTTGCAAGATATGCGCACATGTTATCCATAGCTAGATACAGTGTGGCTGTGGACTCTTTTACAGGGCTGGTGATTTTCTGAGCGTAGCTGGCTAAGCCTTAAAATATAAGGTCTCTAGCGATCTCCCCCCAGTTTATCCACAGGTTGGTGCAGGTGTTTTGTGGATAACGCGTTTGCGCTGATTTCTGCTGTGTGCTCGCGTATAGCGGCTAGTGCAGTGACTGGTAGAGAATAAACGAACCAATCGAAAAATAGATCAGGACAAAGCCATAAAAACAAAAGGGATTATCGTCACGGTGGTAGTAGTTGCTCTTGAAGCCCCGAGAACCAGCAATAATCCTGCCGCGTAACATTCCCCATAGCGCTAAAGTAATAGCGACAACGCCAACGATTGTTAAAATGCGTGGTGACATGGTGTACATCCGTTGTTAGCACAGGTTTTAAACGACTTAACTGCATTGTTAATGGAGTGTTACAGGCTGTCAATTTATTTGTGGTGCTGATGACTGCTCGATACTGTGCCACCTGCGGTGGCCGTTGCAGAGCTGATCAAAAAACAATCAGCACCCTGCAGGCCACGTCAATCATAGCGCTTAGCCAGAGATGTACAGGTTATCCACAGTGCCATCCCGCAGCTTTGTGCATTGTTTTAAAACGCTGTACATTTATTGCACAGATTTCTCTAAGCCGCGCACGCTATGGTCTTGCGTGGCTTCTCCCCAGCTTATCCACAGCACCATGCACGAGCGGAGTGGATAACATACACATGGTCAATTGGCGGCTCAGACTCTACAATTAGCCGCTTAATTGTTTCTAGAAGCGTTCCCATGTCGTTACTTTCTTGGTCGTTGCCTGTTGCCATGCGCATACAGAGCATAAATGCTGCTTTGGGTCGAGCTTGTGCTTGGCTGACATTGTTTTTGGTGCTCGGCACGGCCTGTGTGGTGGTGTTGCGTTATGCCTTTGGGATTGGCGCAACCGCTTTGCAGGAAGCGGTGATGTATGCGCATGCCTTGACCTTTATGGGGACGGCGGCTTGGGCGCTGCAGCGGCAGGCGCATGTGCGTGTAGATATCTTTTATCAACACTTTTCCGAGCGTAAAAAAGCCTTAGTGGATACCAGTGGCCATCTCTTACTGCTGTTACCGATGTGCTTGTTTTTAGGTTGGAACAGTTGGGATTATGTGACCCATTCTTGGGCGATGCATGAAACCTCTGGTGAGGCTGGCGGATTAGGTTTTATGTACCTGCAAAAGAGTATTATTTTGCTATTGGTGGGCAGCTTGCTGCTGCAGTGTTGTGCGGATTTAGTTCTGCTGATTAAGCAATTGCTGACGCCGTCCTTGGTTAAGGGTGTGCAGCATGACTGAAGTCTTGGCGATTGCCTTATTTATCAGTATTTGTTTGACCTTGCTGCTGGGTTATCCGGTGGCCTTTGTCCTTGGCGGCGTTTCTTTATTGTTTGCCGTACTTGGTATGTTTATCGGCGTTTTTGATCCGGTTTTTTTACAAGCATTACCCAACCGTTTATTCGGCATTATGAACAACCAGACTCTGCTGGCAGTGCCCTTGTTTGTCTTTATGGGGGTGATGTTAGAGAAGTCGCGAGTGGCGGAAGACTTATTAGAGTCGATGTCGCGCTTGTTTGGCACCCTGCGCGGTGGCTTGGCAATTTCTGTCTGTGTCGTGGGCGCGTTATTGGCGGCCAGTACCGGCGTGGTTGGCGCGACGGTGGTTACGCTTGGCTTGCTGGCCTTACCAACGATGTTGCGCCGTGGTTATGATCCAGCGGTAGCCACCGGTACGTTGGCGGCCACCGGCACGTTAGGGCAGATTATACCGCCCTCGATTATTTTGGTACTGCTGGGTGATGTCCTCTCTAGCGCTTACCAACAAGCGCAAATTCGTATGGGCGTGTTTACCCCGAAAACCGTCTCGGTGGGTGACCTCTTTATTGGTGCCTTGATTCCTGGGATGTTGTTGGTCGGGATGTATATTGGCTATCTTATTTTTGTTGCAGTGACTCAACCGAAAAAACTCCCCGCCTTACCGCAAGAGGCTTTAGGGCCGATTGAATGGGGGCGTTTATTTAAAGCGCTAATACCACCACTGGTGCTTATGGGTTCGGTACTGGGCTCTATTTTAGCCGGTGTCGCCACGCCAACTGAAGCGGCCTCTTTGGGTGCGATTGGCGCGTTAGTGCTGGCTCTGCTGAAAGGCCAGTTGAATATTCCACGCTTACGTGAAGTGGCGTTTGCTACGACTGAAATCAGTGCCATGGTATTTATGATTTTAATTGGCGCTTCGCTGTTTTCCTTAGTCTTTCGTGGTTTTGGCGGCGATATGATGATTGAGAATGTGTTTGCGCAGTTACCGGGAGGGGTTCTGGGCGCCTTCTTTCTCGTGATGCTGGTGATTTTTTTACTGGGCTTTATTCTCGACTTTATTGAAATTATTTTTGTGGTTGTACCGATTGTCGGTCCCGTATTGTTGTCGATGGGGCTTGATCCGGTCTGGCTTGGCGTGATGATTGCACTGAACCTGCAAACTTCGTTTTTAACCCCACCATTTGGCTTTTCGTTGTTCTATTTACGCAGCGTAACCCCAGCCTCGGTGCCGACCACGACCATTTACCGTGGTGTTTTACCTTTTATTGGTATTCAGTTGACCATGTTGATGATTGCCTACGTGTGGCCAGAAATCATTACCTGGTTACCCAATCAGATTTATGGCGGCCATTAAGGCAATGCTTGAGGGGCGTTAAAGATGCAACATACCATTACGCCAATGGACTTTTCTGGCTTGCCGGGCTGGCGCTTACGTTTTGGCCGAGCGCAGCTGGATGTTTGCCAGCAAGGCGGGCAAATTCTGAGTTATTTCCCAGATATTGAGCAGCCACCACTTATTTGGCTCAGTGACTGTGCTGAATATGCCAAAGGCCAAGGCGTGCGCGGCGGTGTACCCGTGTGTTGGCCATGGTTTGGTGATATCCAGCGTAATCCTGAAGTTGTACAAAAAATGACCGTTACTGATGCGCCATTTCATGGCTTAGCGCGCACTGTAAATTGGCAGTTGTTAAACAGTCGCGCCGATCGCCATGCTGTGCAGTTAACTTTGCAGCTGGATGCCCGCCAAGGTTTAGCTGATTGGCCTCATGCTGCCACACTGCAATTGCATATCAAACTGGCTGAGCGCTTAGTCATTCACTTAGATAATCACAACTTCGGCACACAGCCGTTGGCGATCAGCCAAGCACTGCATACCTATTTTGCAGTCAGTGATATTGATAAGGTTACCGTGCAAGGCTTAGCGGGTTGTCCTTATCATGAAACGCTTGAGCAGTGGCAACTGCGCGAGCAAGTGGGCGACTTACGTTTTAGCAGTGAAACCGACCGGGTGTATTTGAATGTTCCGACCCATCTGCAGATTGTTGATCAAGGCTGGCAGCGGCGCATTCACTTGCGTACGCAAGGCTCACATTCAGCCATTGTCTGGAACCCTTGGGTTGATAAAGCACAAACGCTGAGTGGTTTTGCCCGCGATGCATGGCAGCAGATGCTCTGCATTGAAAATGCCAATGTGCTGGCTGATCACCTGTTGCTGGCGCCTAAGCAAAGGCACAGTTTGCAGCTGCAATTGAGCTGCAGTGCGGCGTCTTAAACAACCCCTCATTGAGGTTTTTCTGTCAGTGGCGGATGCATCTGCTAGGCTTGGCCATCGGTCAATGGGAGCAAGTAATGAGTTCAAATGATCAATGGATGCAGCGTGATTTAGCAGTGCTCTGGCATCCCTGCACACAAATGAAAGACCATGAAAAACTACCTTTAGTACCCATCCGTCGCGCCGAAGGTATTTGGCTGGAAGATTTTGATGGTAAGCGTTACTTAGATGCGGTGAGCTCGTGGTGGACTAATATTTTTGGCCATTGCAATCCACGTATCAATGATCGGATTAAACAGCAGCTGGATCAGCTTGAACATGTGATGCTGGCGGGTTTCAGTCATGGCCCTGTGATTGAGTTGTCTGAGCGTTTAGTCGCGATGACGCCGCAGGGTTTGGATCGTGTGTTTTACGCGGATAATGGCTCATCAGGCATTGAAGTGGCGTTAAAAATGAGCCATCACTATTGGCTCAATAACGATCAGCCAAATAAAAAACGTTTTGCCACCATTACCAATGGTTACCACGGTGAAACCTTAGCGACACTCGCCGTTGGTGATGTGGCGTTATTTACCGAAACCTATAAAGCCTTGCTGATGGACTGCATTAAAGTGCCGAGTCCAGATTGCTATCACCGCCCTGAAGGGGTGAGTTGGGAAGCGCATTCGCGTCTGATGTTTGAGCATATGCGTCAAACCCTTGCCGAGCATCATCAGGAACTGGCGGCAGTGATTCTTGAGCCGCTCGTGCAGGGCGCGGGTGGCATGCGCATGTACCATCCGATCTATCTGACCTTGCTGCGCGAGGCGTGCGATGAATATGGCGTGCATCTGATTGTTGATGAGATTGCCATGGGTTTTGGCCGTACTGGGACGATGTTTGCCTGTGAGCAAGCCAATATCACCCCAGACTTTATGATTCTCTCTAAAGCGCTCACTGGCGGTTATCTGCCAATGGCGGCGATTATGACCACCAATCAGGTGTATCAAGCGTTTTATGCTGAATACGACAGCATGCGCGCGTTTTTGCATTCACACACCTACACCGGCAATCCATTAGCCTGCGCCGCTGCGTTAGCCACCTTGGATATCTTTGCGCAAGATAATGTGATTGAAAAAAACCAAGTCTTAGCCAAACAGATGGGCGAGGCAACGGCTCATCTGCAAGAGCATAAGCACGTTGCCGAAGTACGCCAGACCGGTATGGTACTGGCGATTGAAATGGTGAAAGATAAAGCTACAAAAGAGCCGTTTGCTTGGCAAGAACGCCGTGGCCTTAAGGTTTATCAGCATGCGATGGCCAAGGGTGCGTTGCTGCGGCCGTTGGGTAATGTGGTGTACTTTATTCCGCCGTATGTGATTACCCCAGAACAAATCAATTGGTTGGCAGAAGTCGCCAGCGAAGGGATTGATCGGGCGACTAGCGATTAACGGCTAGACGCTCTGTAGAAAACCACGCACCATAGCGTGGTTTTTTATGGCTGGAGTTTAATGATGTCGCTACCGCGTTTTTTTGTTGCTGCGCCCTTGGCGTTGGGCCTGCATGATTTACCAGAAGCACAAGCGCACTATTTGAGCCGTGTGCTGCGCTTAACTACCGGCGCTGCTGTGCAATTGTTTGACGGTAGCGGTCATGAGTTTCGTGGTGAATTGGTTAGCGTGACCAAAAAAACCGTGCAGGTGGATTTGCGCGAGTGCCTGGCGGGTCTGCCTGAATCAGCCTTGCGCATTCATCTGGGCCAAGGTTTATCGCGTGGCGAGCGGATGGATTGGGCCATCCAAAAAGCGACTGAATTGGGCGTTGATGAAATGACCCCGCTATTCACCGAGCGCTGTGAAGTACGTTTAAACGATGAGCGTGCGCAAAAACGCTTGGAACATTGGCGACAAATCGCCATCAGTGCTTGTGAGCAGTGCGGGCGTTCAACGGTGCCAGTGATTCATCCTCCCGCGTCGTTACAAGACTGGCAAGCCCGTGTGCAAGCGGATTTGAAACTGGTTTTACATCCGCTTGCACAACCCTTAACGGAGCATGTTGCGCCGAGGACTTTGGCGTTCTTAATTGGCCCAGAAGGTGGCTTAACTGAAAATGAAGTTGCGCAAACAGCGCAGTATAACTTTCAGCCCGCGCGCTTAGGCCCACGGGTGTTGCGTACAGAGACAGCGCCAGTGGTGGCGTTAAGCATTGCTCAGCAGTTGTGGGGTGATTTTTAACCCTGAACGATACCTTAACGCTGCGACAAAGTGCTGCGTAGCGTTCGCGCAGACCGAGAATAAGGCCGTGTTATGCGGCTTAGTGCAACAAGCCTAGGCGGCACTTGTGAATACTTGATTGCTATCAAGGGGTTTTGTTACCAACTGTTTCTATGATGTGCAGGCATAACTCATTAGGAGGCGTCATGTCTGAAACTTTCACAAAAGGTATGGCGAGAAATATCTACTATGGAGGAAGTTTATTCTTCGTCTTGGTTTTTCTTGCACTCACTTACCATACAGAAAGAACCATCCCAGAACGCACCAATAGCGACTTACTGACTGAGTCAGTGATCCGTGGAAAGTTAGTTTGGGAAGAAAATAACTGCATTGGCTGTCACAGTTTGCTGGGTGAAGGTGCTTACTTTGCACCGGAACTGGGTAATGTGTTTATTCGTCGTGGTGGTGAGGAAGGCTTCAAATACTTCTTACCTGCGTGGATGAAAGCACAGCCCACTAAGATCCCTGGCCGTCGTCAAATGCCACAGTTCAACTTAACCGATGCCCAGATAGATGATTTAACCGAGTTCCTCAAATGGACTTCGAAAATCGATACCAATAACTGGCCACCAAACAAGGAGGGTTGATATGCCTGCTACATTGCTTTCGAACATTTACGCACTGTCAGCCCAAGCGGTTTGTCAGTCTAAGGGGAACTGATTATGTCGAATAATCCGTACTTAAAATTTGCTTCGCAAAAGGTGGCGATGCCGTACCTCGTGTTTGCTCTGATGTTGTTTGTTGGGCAAATTCTGTTCGGTTTGGTAATGGGGCTGCAATACATTGTCGGTGACTTCTTGTTTCCGCTGCTGCCTTTTAACATCGCACGTATGGTGCACACCAACCTGCTGATTGTTTGGCTGTTGTTTGGTTTTATGGGGGCGGCGTATTACCTGATCCCTGAAGAAGCTGATCGCGAATTACACAGTCCGAAATTAGCGATAATCTTATTTTGGATATTTGCTGTCGCGGGCGTCTTAACCATCTTGGGTTACTTGTTTGTACCTTATGCTGGATTGGCGCAAATGACCGGTAACGATCTATTGCCAACCATGGGACGCGAGTTCCTTGAGCAGCCGCTGATCACTAAGGTCGGTATCGTTGTTGTCTGCTTGGGCTTTTTGTACAACGTCGGTATGACTGTGCTGAAAGGTCGCAAAACTGCGATTAACGTGGTGTTGATGACCGGCCTGATCGGTTTGGCAGTGATGTTTCTGTTTTCTTTCTACAACCCAGATAACCTGACCCGTGATAAGTTTTACTGGTGGTATGTGGTGCATTTGTGGGTAGAAGGCGTGTGGGAATTGATCATGGCGGCAATGCTTGCCTATGTCCTGATCAAAATCACCGGTGTTGACCGTGAAGTGATTGAGAAGTGGTTGTATGTGATTGTCGCCATGGCGCTGATCTCCGGTATCTTAGGTACAGGTCACCACTACTTCTGGATTGGCGCGCCAACGGTTTGGCTGTGGGTCGGCTCGATCTTCTCCACGCTGGAACCGTTACCGTTCTTTGCGATGGTGTTGTTTGCCTTCAATATGATCAACCGTCGTCGTCGTGAACACCCCAATAAAGCCGCTGCATTATGGGCAATGGGTACCACAGTCACTGCGTTCTTAGGTGCCGGTGTTTGGGGTTTCTTACATACCCTTGCGCCAGTGAACTACTACACGCACGGCACGCAACTCACCGCTGCACATGGTCACTTAGCCTTTTATGGCGCTTATGCCTTGATCGTAATGACCTTGATTTCCTACGCCATGCCTAAGTTACGTGGCATTGGTGAAGCGCCTGATAATAAAGCGCAAGTGATGGAAATGTGGGGCTTCTGGTTGATGACAATTAGCATGGTGTTTATCACGCTGTTCTTGTCCGCTGCCGGTATTGTACAAATCTGGTTGCAACGTGTGCCAGAAGATGGCTCGGCATTATCCTTTATGGCCACACAAGACCAGATGTTTATCTTCTACTGGTTGCGTTTGTCCGCAGGGGTTGTCTTCTTGGTTGGCTTGACCTGTTACCTGTTGAGCTTCCGTCAGCGTGGACGTTTGGCTGTAACCACCGCTGGGCAAGCATAATTACGTAAATTACGTAGTGATGTAACGATCTTCGGCCCGGCTTGTATAGCGGGCCGAAGTTGTTTGGGCGGCAGCTGTATGGACTTTTTCGTACAGAGGATGCTGCAGTAAGTGAGGTTGGATATGGGTATTGGTGTTGAGGTTGAAGAGTGGGCCGGTGAGATTTGGCATCGGTTTATTACTCGCCGTGCTGATCCGGGTTTTCCAGAAGCGCAAGTTGATTTAGTCGATATGCAACGCTCTTTAGCGGTGTTGTTTCGTGCTTTAGGTGGTGCATCGGGTATTGCGCTTGAAGCAGCCAGCGCACGCACAATGGTGTTACGCCGATCCCTGATTCAGCAAGTCGCCGGTAGCAGCCAGCAGTTAGCGGTGGCCTGGGCAGATGCAGAAAACTTACGATTGCCTGCCAGTTTAGCGGTTTACCCTGATCCAGCGCTCAATCGTGACTTGTACCGATGGCTGGCATTATTGGCTGCAACCTCCGATAAAATGCGTCACTGGGGGCGTGATAATCAGCGTTGGACAAAAAATTTATTAGAGCAGTATCCGGCGATGCGTGCGCGTTATCAGCGTTTGCTGGACGCACATTTAACCTTACGTCCCGACCCGAATACGCTTAAGAAAAATGAAGCCGTTTTAGAACGCGCCTTGCGCCAAGCCATGCAAGAGCCAGGCAGTGTTGTTGATTTCCCGGTGACTGAGCGTGCACCTTTTCCTCTGCCGTTGTGGTTGTATCCGGCTGAGAATCTGGGCGACCCACAAGCTTGCGAGCTCGAAAGCGAAGACGATGACGGTGATGCGGTCGGTGGCGCACAAGGTCAAGGCCGTGATGTGCGCAAACAAGCGAAGCGGGTTGAAGACAACGCGGGTAAAGACGGCTTATTGTCATTTCGTCTAGAAAACTTATTTAGCTGGTCGGAGCATATTGATGTCGATCGTTGTGGCGATGACAGCGAAGACCTTGACGCCGCACGAGTAGCAGATGACTTAGATGAGATGGCTTTATCGCGTAAACGTAAGCGCAAAGGTGGTGGGTTAAAATTACACCTCGATTTACCACCCGCCGATGTGGATGATATCCCTTTGGGTGAAGGCATTAAGCTGCCTGAATGGGATTTCCGTAAAAATGCTCTGCAAGCAGATTTCGTTAATATACAAATGATGCAGCCGCGTGATCAAGCCGCAGCGCCCTTGCCATTGCGTTTGAGTCAATTAGCGCGGCGCATCAGACGTCAATTTGAGAACTTACGCAGCGAGCCGCGTTGGTTGCATCAACAACCGCAAGGTGATGAGTTAGATCTACAGGCCTGCTTAGATTTCCATGTTGAGCGTCAGCATGGACAGATTGCTGAGCGTGGCTTATTTATGGAAAAGCGCCAGCAACATCGTGATTTATCCTGTTTATTGTTAGCGGACCTCTCGATGTCGACCGACTCGCACATTAATGATGAGCGGCGGGTAATTGATGTGGTGGCCGACAGCATGCTGCTGTTTGGTGAAGCCTTATCTGCAGTGGGTGATGATTTTGCCCTGTATGGTTTTTCTTCATTACGCCGTCATCAAGTGCGTATGCAAGAGATCAAACGTTTTGATCAGCGCTATGAAGATGTTGTCCGTGGCACTATTCAAGGTTTGAAACCCGGTTACTACACGCGAATGGGTGCAGCGATTCGCCAAGCCAGCGCGTTATTAAAAGATCGTCCCCATAAGCGTCGAGTATTGTTATTAGTCACCGATGGTAAACCCAATGATCTGGATTTATATGAGGGTCGTTACGGGGTTGAAGATACTCGTCAAGCCGTGTTGGAAGCGCAGAAAATGGGTTTGATCCCATTTTGTATCACCATTGACCGAGAAGCGGCTGACTATCTGCCGTATATGTTTGGCGCTAATGGTTATACCTTGATTCGTGAGCCTGAGCATTTACCTACACGTTTACCGCAGTTGTATCGTCAGTTGACGCAATAACGCCACGAATTGGCTTGAATGGAGGGTCACTGATTTTGTGACTGATAGCATACCGCGTGCGCTAAGACAGCCGAAGAGACCCGCCAGCCAGTATTTGTTTCCGCTGGCCGCCGCCTATGCCGCGCTGATTTTACCTTGGTCTCTATTGGCACTGTTAGCCGCTGTACCCGCACCAGCAGGCTTGTACAGCACCTTTGGCCACGCACATGAGCTGCTCATTGGTTATGCCATGCTGGTGGTGGCCGGTTACTTACTTGGGCCAATTGGAACGGGTAAAGTGCTGCTGTTAATCAGCGTTTGGTTACTGGCGCGGGTCGGCTCTTTATGCTTCCCAGGCAGTTTGTTGGCAGAGGCTGGTGCTTTGGCTGTAGCGGGGTTAACTGCCGCTTGGATTGTGCCGCGCTTTACCCGTTCAGCGAAAAAATGGCGCAATAAAACGACCGCTCCGTTACTGATTATTTTATGTGGATTATTGGTATTTGCGGCGCAACCTGCTTGGCAAGGGCCAACGGTGTTGCTGGAGTTGTTGTTCGGTCTAGCGTTATTGATGTTTTTTATGGGTGGACGAATTATCGCCCCTGCTGTAGCCGGGCACTTGCTCCGACAGCAGCGCACCCTGCAGGCGCGTGTGCAGCCTAATATTGAAGGCGCTGTGCTGATTATCCTGTTTGTGGTGCTGGCGCTGTATCCATTGCCTTATGCGTACAGTGAGCAGTTGGCCGGCGCTTTGTTATTGCTGTGTGGACTATTAACGGCATTGCGTTTGCTGCGCTGGCAGTTATGGCATTGCGCTGATCGTGCTGATTTATTATTGCTGGGTACGGGTTATGCGTGGCTGGCTACAGGGTTATGTTTGCTTGGTGTCGCGCTGTTATTTAAACCTGCACTGATCAGTGCAGGCATCCATGCATTAACGGTTGGTGCACTAGGTACCCTGACCTTAACCGTAATGGCGCGTACGCAATTGATGCAGCGTTACCGTGATCCGAATGCGCGGCCATTGAGTCATGTGGCTGGTGTGATGATCAACTGCGCGGCTTTAGTGCGGGTAATTCCGGCTATTATTGGCCAACAAAGTAGTGTTTGGTTATTCAGTTCAGCACTACTATGGATGCTCAGCTTTTTATTGTTGCTGATGGTGTTTTGGCAAAGCCGCAGCTCAGCCAAGCAGTCGACTTAGCCGCCCGCAGGGTTACTGCGTGGCAGCCAGACAATCATAATTGCGCAAAAAATAGTCAAGGCAATCACAAATAACTTAAAACGCAATAAGCGTTGCGCTTGATTGCGTTCGGTCTGCTCGGGCAAATTCATCCCACAGTTTTCACAGACGGATTGTTCGGCAGGGTTGTCATGTCGGCAGTACAAACAAATAGGCATCAGCACGCCCTCCTTTTCCAAATCCTGTCATAAATTGCACAGCAGAGGGCTTGATAGCTATCAAGTAAGAACCTTATTCGTAATTTTCTAAGCGATCACGGTCGATAATGCAGATTAAACGTCCATCAACCTGAATAATCCCTTCATCACTGAGGTGATGAATAATGCGCGAGAAGGTTTCTGGCTGTATCGATAAATGCCCCGCCACTAAACGCTTGGCCATTGGCAGTTCAAAGCTGGGTGTATTGCACTTGCTGCATGAGCGCAGGGCTTGCGCCAAAATATAGCGAATCACCCGATGGGTGGCATTCTTTAAGGACAGAATTTCAATTTCATTTAAGCGCTGATGCATGCGCACTGATAGAGCAGCCAGTAACGCCATCGCTGTTTCGGTGTTTTCACGCAGTAAACGGGTATAGGTAACATTGGCTAGTAATAACAACTGGGTTGGCAGCACAGTTTGTGCCGTCGCCACATAAGTTCCCGTGTCCATAAACATCATGGCTTCGGCAAAGGTGTTGCGATCACCGATTACTTCGAAAACTTTTTCTTGACCGTCGGGCGTCAGGCGATAAATTTTCACGCTGCCAGAGATAATAAAGCCAAAGTTATTACAAGGCTCTCCTTGGCGAAACACATAAGCGCCTTTCTCTAAATTGACCAGCTGACTTTCTTCAATGAGCTGAGTTAATTGAGAATCGTTGAGCGCAGTAAACAGATGATGCTCACGCAAGATTTTTTGATATAACGGATGCGGTTCCATTGTGCTCTCCACTGGTCGGCGTGAGTGGGTGACTGTTCTATAGTCGTACTTATTTTTATTGGGCGCATCCTAACATAGATTGGTAAAGCTGTTATTTATCAAGATTTTGTTGCCACTCACAAAAACAACCCACCGCTAAGGTGTTCGCTGCGTTGACCGGACGCTTGTTGATCAGTGCATCTAAGATCGGTTCGATAAAACTGTTACTGGAATTGCACACCGCGCCTTCGCTGTAAGGACCAAAATAGGCCAATTGCCCTGAACGATCCCAGATAGCCACAGCAGGGCTCACAGGTAGCTGCTCCGCGCCTGGTAAACCACTTAAATGGCGCATACCACTTAATGCCTTGGGCAGTTGCCCGCTGCTACCAGGCTTTTGCAAGTGATAAAATTCTACTTCACCGGCATAGCGCTCGATCATTTCGACCAGATGCTGCTGGTTACCCACATTGCATGGACAGGCAGGGTCCCAAAAGTGCACAAAGCGAATTGCGCCGGCTCCGGCTATACTGTCGGGCAAGCGCAATTCTTGACCACTAAATATTGCCGTGGTTTCACTAAATGGACGGATAAAGCGGGTTTTATACCACCATAAACCAGTCAATATAGCGCCTAGCCAGAGCAGTACAGTTAGGCCTATCAGGGTTTTTTTAAAAAGAGATGATTTCATAAATGCCGTCTCTATAAGATAGTGTAGAGTGCCATGCAACAGTGAAGAACGATATGTACATGATGCCGCAGGGCGGTTTGCAGGAGTAGCGGTAATGAGTAATACGTTTAATCCAGAGTTGTTGCAGCGTGCTTTGCCAGCATTTGACAAAGGCAGTGTTGATCCTCAATTAGCGCAGGTTTGGCGACGCTTTTATCAGATTGATTTTGCTCAGCAGCATCCTGATCTGCACAGCCGTTTGGGTGCTGTTGATGTGCTTGGTTATCGGATCGCGATGCAGGTTTGGCGTCCGCCACAAGCGCTGGCGACACTCTTAGTTCTGCACGGTTACTACGATCATATGGGTTTGTATGGGCATGTGTATGATTGGGCCTTGCGCCAAGGTTTTGCTGTGTTGTCTTGTGATTTGCCGGGGCATGGCTTATCGACGGGAGTGCGCGCCAGTATTAATAGTTTCCAAGAGTATCAGCAGGTGCTGCAAGCGCTGCTGGCAAAAGCTGAGCAACTACACTTACCTAAGCCTTGGCATATATTAGGGCAAAGTACAGGCGCTGCGATTGCTGTGGATTACTTACTCAACCAGGATTCTCTGTCCCCGCTGGGTGAAACGATTTTGTTGGCGCCTTTAGTCCGTCCGCGCGCTTGGCAGCAATCAAAACTGCTTTATCAGTTAGTTAAACCTTTTCGTTCCAGTGTGCGGCGGCATTTTTCAGACAATTCGCACGACTCAGCGTTTGTCGAATTTGTACGCAATGATCCATTACAAGCACAGGTGCTACCCACTGCATGGGTGGGCGCCTTAGCGCAATGGATTCCTTCTATTGAGCAGGCTCAGCGCAGTAGCCATAGTCCAATTGTCGTGCAAGGCGATGCAGATATGACAGTTGATTGGCAGCATAATTTAAATATCTTAACTGACAAGTTCAGTGCGCCGAGAATACTGTTACTGCCAGAGGCACGGCATCATTTAGCTAATGAAAAAACAGCCCTGCGCGAACAGTACTTCCAGTTTTTAACTGAGCAATTGACTTAGCGTAACAGTTGAGATGATCACTTAGCGTTATTGCTTGAGAGGGGGCGTGTTGGCTATAACTTCAGTGACTTTAGCGATGATCTGACTGATATGTCATACCGCAGTAAGGGCTTCTTTATCAACGCGATTGGTAAATATTAAAGCGTCGAGAGCGATACTGAGGGGCAACGTAAGTTGCCCCTTTTTTTATGCTTAAAAAACCATGCGGCACAGATCTGCAGCGTATTTACGACTTGCCACGCAGTGCAGCTTGCAGCGTTTTAAAGGCCGCTTGGTAATAGGCTTGTCCTTCAGGTGACTGTGCAAAGTTCACCAACTCTTCCAGCTCTGGATCCGATAAAGGCTGATAAACGTGCAGCAAAGTATTATCAATATTAGCGTCAATTTGCGTGAGTAAACGCTGGCGCTGGCTGTCCAGCAATACATCAGCTTGTTCTGCACCCATTAAACCGGGCAACATTTGGCTTAAGCTATCCGCGGCCACACTGCCTAACGCTAAGGTGACTTCAGCGCCAGCCTCGCTAGCAGGTAGTGCATTGGCGAGGTGACGAATCAGTAAACGTCGAGTGGCATCCGCTTCAATCGTGGGCAAGCCTTCGGCATAACGATTGAGTTGCTCAGGATGGGTTGCCGCTGTTTCTGCGGCGCTGACCTTTTGGCCAATTGTAGATTCAAAAAAAGCTAAGGCCGTTGTGGGGCTCGCTAAATGTTGACGTAAGGCTTTTTGCGCCCGTTGCTGCATCGCTTCAGCAGCAAAACGTTGGTTGCTGTTATTCACTAAGGCTTGATAAATAGCGCTCGGTAAGGTGTTTTGGTAGCGCAGCTGAGCGTGCTGTAAAGCGCTGGCAAAATGGGTTTGTTGCTGTGGCCAACCGGCTTTTGTGTAGAGCTCTAAATAAGCATCGGCGAAAACACTTGGACTGCTCACCAGTACACAAACTAATAATAAAAAACGCATAAATACCCCTAGGAAAATAAGATTAGAAACGTATAAGCAGGCGCTTGAAGCGGTCTTTTCGGGGCAGTGCATACACCGCTATCGAAATAAATATGTGGCCAGCTCATTTCAGCATATTATGCAGCAAATGCATGCCAATAGGCTGGGGCAACCCTCACTAAGCAGCGTTCAAACTGCACACCATGAGCTCTTGATCTGGGTTGAACATGAACACACTACCAATCGCACCGCTGTTTGCGCGTATCACTGATGATTTGGCCTCGCATGGCTGGTCACAGCAGACTATTTTCATGCCTTCTGATCTGACAACAGAACTGGCCAAAGAGTGCCATAGTCGTGCTCAACAGGGTCAATTAGAGCCGGCAGCAATTGGCCGCGGCGCGGCAAAAATCGTCCATGAAAATATTCGTGGTGATCATATTCAATGGCTGGATGCTGGGCATCACGTGGCTGTTGATCGTTATTTAGCCTTGATGGAGCAATTGCGCATGGCCATCAATCAAACGTTGTTTTTGGGTTTAGAGGATTTTGAAAGCCATTTCGCACTGTACCCGCCAGGCGCTTTTTATAAAAAACATTTGGATCGCTTTCGTGACGATGATCGGCGTGTCGTGAGTTGCGTCGGCTATTTGAATGAGCACTGGTTACCTGAGCAAGGTGGTGAGTTGCGCATGTATTTAGACAATGAACGCATTCATGACATCACGCCGCAGGCCGGTACTCTGATGGTGTTTATGTCGGCGCAATGGCCGCATGAGGTCTTACCCGCAACCCGTGATCGCTTATCCATTACGGGATGGTTCCGCCGCCGCGCTTAAGTATTGCTGAGTTTGTGAGTATTAAAAAAGGGAAGCCTAAGCTTCCCTTTTGATCACATCGCGCGCAGTACTTAGTACAGAATACGGCAGCGCATGGTGCCTTCCACTTCTTGCAGCTTGCTTAGCGCGAGCTCAGAGTGGGCTGCATCAATATCAATCACTACATAACCGACAGTGGCGTTGGTTTGTAAGAACTGACCCGATACGTTGATTTTATTGTCAGCAAACACTTTGTTAATCGCACCCATTACACCAGGGATATTCTGGTGAATGTGCAGGATACGGTGTTTGCCTGGGTGAGATGGCAGGGCCATTTCTGGGAAGTTAACAGAGGATACGGAGGTGCCGTTATCACTGTACTTAACCAGTTTCTCAGCCACTTCTAGGCCAATGTTAGCCTGTGCTTCTTGGGTTGAACCACCGATGTGCGGCGTTAAGATGACGTTGTCGAAGCCACGTAATGGGCTTGAAAACTCTTCACCGTTGGCACGTGGCTCAACTGGGAATACGTCAATTGCCGCGCCAAGCAGGTGCTTGTCTTTAATCGCTTCAGCCAATGCTTCGATCACCACCACGGTACCGCGTGCAGCATTCATTAAAATACTGCCCTTTTTCATGGTGCGAATTTCTTTCTCACCAATCATCCATTCAGTGGATGGCAGCTCAGGAACGTGTAAAGACACCACGTCAGACATGGCTAGCAATTCATTAAGGGTGGCAACCTGTGTTGCGTTGCCCAATGGCAGTTTGGTCACTACGTCGTAGAAGTAAACATCCATGCCGAGTGCTTCAGCCAGTACCGAGAACTGCGTACCGATAGAGCCGTAACCGATAATGCCGAGCTTTTTGCCGCGGATTTCAAATGAATCGGTGGCGCTTTTCATCCAGCCGCCGCGGTGGCTTGCAGCGTTACGCTCTGGAATACCACGAATCAGCATAATTGCTTGAGCTAATACCAACTCGGCAACTGAACGTGTGTTTGAGTACGGCGCGTTAAACACAGCAATACCACGCTCACGCGCAGCATTGAGGTCAACTTGGTTGGTGCCGATACAGAAACAGCCGACAGCAATGAGTTTGTGCGCGCATTCAAACACCTCTTCAGTTAATTGAGTGCGCGAACGGATGCCAATAAAATGGGCATCGGCGATTTTTTCTTTTAATTCTGCTTCTGGCAGTGCGCCGGTAATATACTCAATATTGGTATATCCAGCGGCATGCAGTGTATCTACTGCGTTCTGGTGAACACCTTCAAGAAGAAGAAAACGGATTTTGCTTTTATCAAGCGATGTTTTACTCATCTGCGTAGACCTGTTGTCCTAATGTGAATGGCAAGTTGACGGACAGTGAGAACTGACCGGAACGGCAAAAAATAAAGCCGGCCCGGGAATCGGCGTGAGGCGCGACTAGCGGGGTGCCCATGCTACCATAAGCAACAGGAAAAACAGCCAGCCTTATGACGTGAAGAGTCTTCAGGCAGACCATGAACAGTGTGAGAGTTCCCAAAATGACCGATCTTGCCCTTATAGAAGAGCTAAAAACCCTTGTTGATGCCGGTAAAGTACTGACGGATGCCAATTCATTAGAGGCCTATGGTAAAGACTGGACCAAGCATTTTGCTCCAGCGCCAATGGCGATTGTCTTTCCGAAAACCACTGAGCAAGTGCAAGCCATTGTACGCTGGGCGAATCAGCACAAAATTGCCTTAGTCCCTTCCGGTGGGCGCACGGGCTTATCGGCTGGCGCTGTTGCGGCTAACGGTGAAGTGGTGGTGTCGTTTGACAATATGAATCAAATTTTAGCCTTTAACGAAATGGACCGGACTGTGGTCTGTCAGCCCGGCGTGGTGACGCAACAGTTACAAATGTTTGCTGAAGATAAAGGTTTGTACTACCCCGTCGATTTTGCATCCGCAGGCTCCAGCCAGATTGGCGGCAATATCGGCACCAATGCCGGCGGTATTAAAGTTATTCGCTATGGCATGACCCGCAACTGGGTGGCTGGTATGAAGGTGGTCACCGGTAAAGGTGACCTGCTAGAACTGAATAAAGACTTGATCAAAAACGCCACTGGCTACGATTTACGTCAGCTGTTTATTGGTGCTGAAGGGACTTTAGGTTTTGTTGTGGAAGCCACCATGCGCCTGGATCGTGCACCAAAAAACCTCACCGCTTTCGTCTTGGGAGCGCCAGATTTTGATTCAATTATGCCGGTGCTGCATGCTTTCCAGAACAGCCTAGACTTGACCGCTTTTGAATTTTTCTCCGACAAAGCGTTGGCCAAAGTATTAGCCCGTGGTGATGTCCCTGCACCGTTTGAAACGGATTGTCCGTTTTATGCGTTGATTGAGTTTGAAGCTGTCAGTGAAGAGGTGTCAGAGCAAGCATTGGCAACCTTTGAGCATTGTGTGGAGCAAGGCTGGGTATTGGATGGTGTGATGAGCCAAAGCGAGCAGCAGTTAGAGAACCTGTGGAAGCTGCGCGAATATATTTCCGAAACCATCGCGCATTGGACACCTTACAAAAATGATATCTCGGTGACTGTGGGTCAAGTACCGGCGTTTTTGGCTGATATTGATGAGATTGTCGCGAAAAATTACCCGGATTTTGAAGTGGTATGGTTTGGCCATATTGGCGATGGCAATCTGCACCTCAATATTCTTAAGCCCGATAACCTTAGCAAAGATGAGTTTTTTGCGCAGTGTGCGATTGTTAACCAATGGGTTTTTGAAACCGTACAAAAATACAATGGTTCGATCTCTGCTGAGCACGGTGTGGGGATGACCAAACGTGACTATTTGCACTACAGTCGTTCTGCACAAGAGATGGCCTATATGCAGGCGATTAAAGCGATTTTTGATCCCAATAGTATTATGAATCCGGGCAAAATTTTCTCCATTTAATGGTTGGATCGATTGTCATGGCAGTCGGTCGTTTCTAAGGGTCTTTTATGAACTATCAACATCAATACATCGACGGTACGCGTATTCATTTCCCTGTCGGTAAAGTGGTTTGCGTGGGGCGTAACTATGCCGCGCACGCTAAGGAACTGAACAACCCAGTGCCGACCGAGCCTTTGTTGTTTATTAAGCCAGCCAGCTGTGTCGTTTCGCCTGAGGGCGGCTTTAATATTCCGCATGAGCGTGGTGCTGTGCACTATGAAATTGAAATTGCCGTGTTGATTGGTAAGCCGTTGTCACGCCAGCCTAGCGAAGAAGAAGTGTTAGATGCTATTTCTGGTTTTGCCCCGGCCTTGGATCTGACCTTGCGTGATGTACAAGAGCGCTTAAAAGAGAAGAGCTGGCCGTGGGAAGTGGCGAAGTCCTTTGATGGTGCCTGTGTATTAGCACCTTTTGTGTCGGGTTTTGCGATTCACGATACGACTGACATCGATGTACGTTTGACCATCAACGGCGAAGTGCGCCAAAACAGCAACAGCCGTGAAATGCTCTATCCGATCATTCCATTGATTCAACACATGGCAGGTCAGTTTGCTCTGCAGCCCGGTGATGTGGTGTTAACGGGCACGCCCGCAGGTGTGGGGCCGTTACAGGCGGGTGATGAGTTGGTCATGGAATTGCCCGGTCGCACAGCAGTGACAACGCGTGTTTTGCAGCGTAACTGATCGTGCCTGAACTTCCTGAGGTGGAAACCACCCGTCGTGGCATTGCTCCGCATTTAATCGGGCAGCGCGTGCAGCGAGTGGTGGTGCGCAACTCGCGTTTACGCTGGCCGATTCCTGAAGATTTGGATATACGCTTATCTGGACAACAGATTGTCAGCGTTGAGCGCCGCGCCAAGTATTTGTTGATTGGTGCTGAAGTCGGTACTTTGATCAGTCATTTGGGTATGTCGGGCAGTTTGCGTATGGTCGAAGCGGGTACGCCTGTGGCCAAACATGATCATGTGGATATTGAGCTGGAATCCGGTCTGGTTCTGCGTTACACCGATCCACGTCGTTTTGGTGCGATGTTGTGGAGTGTGGAGCCGCCTTTGCAGCATAAACTGCTGCTAAAGCTTGGCCCAGAGCCGTTGCTTGATGATTTTAGGTTAGATCATTTGTATCACTGCTCGCGGGGGCGCAATGTGTCGATTAAGCCCTTTATTATGGATAACAGCATCGTGGTGGGTGTGGGTAACATCTATGCCAGCGAAGCGTTGTTTGCGGCGGGGATTGATCCGCGACGTGAAGCGGGCAGTGTTTCGAAAGCTCGCTATGCCAAGCTCACTACCGAGATTAAACGTATTTTAACTGCGGCAATTGAGCAAGGCGGCACAACCTTGCGTGACTTTGTCGGCGGGGATGGTCAGCCGGGTTATTTCCAACAAAAACTTTTTGTCTATGGTCGTGCAGGACAACCGTGTTTAGTGTGTGGTAGTGAGTTAAGAGAGGTAAAGTTAGGACAGCGGGCCAGTGTGTATTGCGCTCAATGCCAGAGTTAACTTGAAAACAGGGTTAATAATTATTTTTTTCTGGCTGATTGAAGTGGATCACGCTGACAAACGTTGATGTGCTGTATATAGTCATACTTGTTTAATAAAAAATCTGCTGAAGGATCGCTGTTATGAATATGTTTCGAACAACTGCTGCATTGTTAGCGCTATGCATGAGCTTGATGAGCGTCCCTGTGTCTGCTGCCAGTTCTAATGCCAGTGGGAATCCTATTTATGAAGTGGAAGCACCACATGCTTACTCCATTGTTGGTGATGTAGTGATTGCTCGTCCGCTATTGATTGCCGCAACTGTGATTGGTGCTGCGTTATTTGTGGTGACTTTGCCATTCTCGGCAATGGGTGGTGGTATTGGTCGTACGGGTAAAGCGCTTGTCGTTGAGCCAGGTAAGGCAGCATTTGTGCGCTGCTTAGGTTGCACTAAAGACGGTTATAACAACCACGACGAATGATTCATCGTCGACGCAATGTATAAAGGCTGCCTCCTGTGTGAGAGTGGCCTTTTTTGCCTGCTGAAACACTGTACTACTCTGCTCTTGTCAAATGATCGAGACAATCTTGACTGAGTCTGCTGCTTGATCACTTTTTTGCGTTTATAGATTGTTGTCGCCAGTAAAGGTTGCATGACAATTCGCTGTGCGTGTTAGATAAACGCTGTTCTGCTGATGAATCGGCTGCGCGTTGGTGAATGTATGGGCAAGCTTAAGTCAATTTTATTACCTGTTTTAGCATTGGCTATTTTAGCCATAAGTTTTTGGTACAGCTCAGGTTGGCTGCAGCTGTGCGCGGGTTTAGCGTTATTCTTGTTTGGTATGCAGTGCCTTGAAGAGGGTCTAAAGCAGCTCGCAGGTGGTCGCTTAGAGCAATTATTAGAGCGCAGTACGGCAACTTCACTGAAGGGCTTTTTGTTTGGTGTTGGCGGTACCATGGTGCTGCAATCCACTACGCTGATGTCATTGTTGACGATTGCCTTTATTAGTACGGGTTTGATTCAGCTGGCGGGTGGTATCTCAATTTTACTGGGCATCAATTTAGGCACCAGTGGTGGGATTTGGTTATTGGCTGCGGCTGGGCAGAACTTTAGCTTAGGTCCGTTGGCATTACCTTTGCTGGTGTTTGGTGTGTTGGCCGGTTTTAACGGTCCGCACAGTAAAGCTGCTGGGCGTATTGTGTTGGGTATTGCCTTTATTTTCTTAGGCATTGATGAAATTAAAGGTGGTTTTACCGCCTTTGGTAGCAGCATTGATCTCACTGATCAGGTATCAAGTGGTCTGCTTGGACAGCTGGCATTTGTCGCAATAGGTTTGGCTTTAACCGCTGTATTGCAATCCAGCCATGCCACGCTGATGCTGGTGTTAGCTGCGTTGGCTGGCGGCCAGGTTGAGTTGTGGCAAGGGATGGCGATTGCAATTGGCGCGAACATCGGTAGCAGTGTCACCACGGCTATTGTTGGCTGGTTAGGAGGCAATCGCGGTGGGCAGCGGCTGGCTTTAGTCCATGTATTGTTTAATACCTCAACGGGTATCGTCACCGTGTTGTTGCTCTCGCCGTTAGCGTGGTTGTCGCAATGGTTGATGAGTGGGCTGGGTGCGGGCAGTAATACTTTGCTGCAGTTGGCGATGTTTCAGACCTTATTTAATTTGATCGGGGTGCTGTTGTTTTGGCCGTGGCAGCGACAACTGGAAGCGTGGTTGCGTCGATTTTTACCTGATCGTCAAGAGCCGGATGTGCTGATTGCGGATATTCAAACAGGCCCGCGGGCGGTCGTTGAACAGCGTGTTTTATCAGAAACCCGGGCGCGTTATTTAAACGATGCAGCGTTAGCCACTGTCGATACAGCCTCGCGCGCAGTTGTGCAGGAATTACAGCACTTAGGCCGTTTAAGTTTAGAAGTGATTTGTCATGCTTTATATCAGCCCGTTGAACAGCTGTTGAGTGTAAAAGTTGATGAGGCGCTCTTAAATGCACGGCCGAATGATACGGATTGTTTGGATGCAGAAGAGCTATACCAGCGCCATATTAAGGGTGTTTACTCGGATTTATTAGGTTTTATGAGCCGTCTTGATGTAACGATGGATGAGGAACATCAGCAGTTTTGGATGACCTGTCAGGTGGTTGCCCTGCAATTGGTCGATGCGGTGAAAGATGCTAAACATCTGCAAAAAAACCTCGGTCGTTACTTAAAAGACGATCGCTCGCTGATGCACAATCATTATCTGGACTTACGCAGCCATGTCATGTGGGTGCTGCGGCAAATACGTGAGATTGGCCGTTTAGACTTGCCCGATGATGTATGGCGGAGTCGTTTGGATTGGATGGAAGCTGAGGCGGCTAAGTTTGATGCTGATTTCCGTCACCGTATTTTCAGCGAAGTACGCAATCAGCAGTTGGATAACTTGCAAGCCAGCTCGTTGATGAATGACTTAGGCTACTCCAGTCGGATCACGCAAAGCTTGCGCAATGTGATGCAGCTTGGTTTAGTTGGTGAAAATGAATTGTTACGTGAGGTGCGCCGTTTAGGTGGCGATGACGATGATTTTCCACTGATTCAACTGCACTAAACGATTTAGTCGCTGAGACTGATACCTTGACCACGCGGGTCACTGGCTGCGGCGCTATGGCCTGTATGCTTGTGCCATAACAGCACTTGCTGATTTCCGTAGTTGCGGGTTAATTCTTGTAGTTGGTGGCCTTTTTTCTGTAAACGCTGCTGTTGCTCTAGGGTTAAAGTGTTCGGCTCAAAACCCAATACATCAGGTAAATATTGATGATGGACACGGGCGCTGGCCACCCATTGAGCGGGCGTTTTACCGTCTAGATACTCCAGCATAGAGAGTACATTCATGCTGGGAATACGGCTGCCGCCGGGTGTGCCAAAGGCCGCAAAGTCATTGGGACCTTCTAAAAAGCTGGGGCTCATTGACGATAAGGGTCGCTTTCCAGCTTGAACTTGGTTGGCCGCACTACCGGTGAGTCCATAAGCATTGCTACCCTGCAAATCCGCGGCAAAGTCATCCATCTCATCATTTAATAACACGCCAGTGCCGGGCACAGTAAAGGCGGCGCCAAACATCATATTCAGCGATAAAGTGGCCGCGACGGCATTGCCCTGTTGGTCAAGTACAGCAAAGTGAGTGGTGTGATCGCCCTCATGCAGCACTGCACTGGGGGCTAAGCTGCTACTAGGGGTGGCTTGATCAACGTGGATGCTGTCAGCCATCTGTACGATATGTTGGCGCGCGAGTAGTGCTTGAGTGGGGTTGTCGACAAAGTCTGGATCGCCAAGTAAGCCACGATCGCGGTATGCACGTCTGAATACTTCAGCCATGTAGTGCGCGCGTTGTGCGGGCTCTGCTTGCTGCCATGGTAAACGCTGCAGCATCAATAAGCTTTGTGCAATGGCAATGCCGCCTGCAGAGGGCGGTGGTGCGCTAATCAGTTGACGCTGCTCGGCCAATGAAACAATTAATGGTGCGCGCCATTTAACTGTGTAGTCAGCGAGATCTTCTACGGACCAAATACCGCCTGCGTCTTGTACAGCACTGACCAAGCTCTTAGCAAAAGGGCCGTGGTAAAAACTGTCGGCACCCTGTTGCGCGAGCATACTTAAAGTGGCAGCCAGCTCTGGTTGGCGCAGAATCCAGCCTTGCTCTGGAATGGCCTGTTGATCGAGAAACAAGCGGGACGATTCAGGGTCTTTTTGCAACGCGGTTAAACGCCAGCTTGAACGCTCCTGATACAGCGCATCAATGGCGAAACCATTACGGGCTAAAGCGATTGCTGGGGCTAGATTTTCTGCTAAAGACAGGCGTGCATGCGCTTGACTGAGTGCGCCGAGTGCAGCGGGTATGCCAGGAATGGCTGCCGCTAGTGCGCCATCTAATGACAGTGTTGGATCAATCTCACCATCAACGCGATACAGATCCGCATGTGCAGCGCGTGGCGCACGTTCTCGGGCATCTAAGAACTGATAGTCTGTCGTTTTACCGGCGCGGCGTAGTAAATAGAAGCCACCACCGCCTAAACCTGAGCCATACGGCTCAACCACAGCTAAAGCAGCCGTCACAGCAATAGCGGCATCGATGGCATTACCGCCTTGCTGAAGAGTTTCAATCCCTACCGCGCTGGCGAAAGGATGAGCGCTGCTGACATAGGCATGCTGGGGTGGTTGCTCGGCAGCCGCAACGACCGCCCAGCACAACACGACACCTAGAGCAAGAGCCCTCAACCGATGCACCGTCACAGTGCTGGTTAGGCCTGGCCGGTGATGATCTTGTATTTCTCCATCAGCTCGTCTTTGCTTTCCACATTATTGGCATCGAGTGGAATGCAATCGACTGGGCAAACCTGTACGCATTGCGGTTCATCGTAATGACCAACACATTCGGTGCACAGGTTTGGATCAATTTCGTAGATCTCTTCACCTTGGGAAATAGCACTGTTGGGGCATTCGGGTTCACAGACATCACAGTTGATGCAGTCATCCGTAATGATTAACGACATGAAGCGACTCCTATTGAGCGATAAAAGCACAATGATAAAAAACTATGCTTATTGTGCCGCAATCTACACCAGTGCGCAGCATCAGCAAGACGAATGCTTGCTATAAGTCATTTTTTGAAACGTTCTGTTAGTGCACGAGACACTGCAGGGTGAACAAAGTCAGTAATGTCGCCATCCAAGGCAGCAATTTCACGGACTAGGGTTGAAGAAATAAATGAGTATTTCTCCGAGGGCGTTAGAAAAAGACTTTCCACATCAGGTGCTAACTTACGGTTCATATTTGCCAGTTGAAACTCGTACTCAAAGTCAGACACTGCGCGCAGACCGCGCATCAAAATATTGGCGTCCACTTCTTTAACAAAGTGTGCCAAGAGGTTATTAAAACCCAATACTTCAACGTTAGGCAGATGGGCTGTGACTTCTTTGGCTAAAGCCACGCGCTGTTCTAAACTAAACAGTGGACCCTTTTTCGGGCTGGCCGCTACAGCGACAATCACATGATCAAAAATACGCGCAGCACGTTCAATTAGATCGCTGTGGCCGCGGGTAATTGGATCGAAGGTTCCCGGGTACAAAACACGGTTCATTGCGACGTCCTTTAGGGCGTTAAAAAGTTTGGCAATGGTAACGCAGCCGCACAGCGAGCGCAAAAAGGTTTATCGGCTTGCTGCTTAGCTATAGTTGTGTTGTACGCCAATGGATACACAGGGCTCGTAACCTTGAGCTTGCGTGCTGTATAGATTGTTATCAGCACGCTAGAGCATTGGCTGGGCTTGATCAGTGCTGAGTAAATTGAGTTTTGCGTCGATTCATAATCGACACCAGTGACAGCATCACCGGCACTTCGACTAAAACACCCACAACAGTGGCCAGTGCGGCGCCAGAGTGTAGACCAAATAAGGCGATGGCAACGGCTACGGCTAATTCAAAAAAGTTGGATGTACCGATTAAGCACGCTGGGCCAGCAATCGCATAGGGCAGTTTGAGTAAACGTGCACCCGCGTAGCTGAGCCAGAAAATGCCATAGGTTTGTAGAATCAGTGGAATAGCAATCAGGCCAATCACCAAGGGTTGTTCTAGGATGGTTTGTGCTTGAAAACCAAACAATAGGATAACGGTGGCAATCAGCCCGAAAATTGACCAAGGTTTGAGCTTGGCGGTCAGCTGTGCGACGGCTGTATTGGATGATTTCTGTAACAAATAACGTGTAAGCACGCCGGCCAGTAACGGTAAAATGACATAGAGTACAGTGGACAGTAATAAGGTATTCCATGGCACTGTAACGTCAGTGACACCCAGTAAAAAGGCGGCCAGTGGTGCAAAGACCACCATCATAATGAGATTGTTGATAGACACCTGTACAAGCGTGTAGTTGGCGTCGCCTTTCATCAGCTGACTCCAAACAAACACCATTGCCGTGCAAGGCGCGACGCCGAGTAAGATCATCCCCGCGATGTACTCTTGTGCTGATTGTGCATCAACCCATGGGGCAAACAGGTATTGGAAAAACAGGACTGCCAACGCCGCCATTGAAAAGGGTTTGATCAACCAGTTAACCAGCAGAGTAAGCACTAAACCGCGAGGCTTCTTGCTGACATCTTTGATTGCTGACCAATCGATTTGAATCATCATCGGGTAAATCATCAGCCAGATGAACACTGCGACGACTAAGTTAACGTGGGCGATTTCCAGCTCAGCAATGCTCTGAAATACACTCGGTGTTAACTGCCCAAATAACACGCCAAAAGCAATGCCAAGCGCAATCCATAGGCTTAAATAGCGTTCAAAGTAACCCATAGTGCTCTCCTGATAATGTTCTAATTGTTCAACAAGTATTAAATTAAAAAGCGTTAAGCGACGCTAATCAACAACGGTTTAATTGCCCGTAGTGTTGTCTGTGCAGACGCGTGTTTTGCTTAACTCAAGACATTGCTCTGGATGACCGGCGCAGCATTCTTCGGTGAGATAAGTAATCAACGCCAACATGACATGCATATTGGCCCGATAGCGCTGATAGCGGCCTTCTTGAGTGGCTGATAATAAGCCTGCTTGTGTCAAATTCTTTAGGTGAAAAGACAGATTAGTTGGCGATACTTGTAAAGTGCTGGCGATATCTCCCGCCACTAAGCCATCAGGATTATGCTTCACCAGTAAGCGAAATACCTCTAAGCGGATGGTAGAGGAGAGTGATTCAAAAATGAGTGTAGCTGGCAATGTTTTCATGTTTCAATACTACAATGATTGTTGAAGCATTGAAACATAATTGTGCAATGCGGACTCAATACGTAACGTAAGCGCAGGGACGGAGGCGGTGCGTTGAGTCAGGTTGGAGAGCATGTTGAAAGCGCATCAGCTCTGCGTGTGCAGTGCTGATGCTTACCAGAATCAGACTCTGGATGCTTCTGGGACGACAATGACGTCCGTGTAGTTTTCAGGTTCAATCAGGGCGCGGTGCAGCGCAATAATGGCTGCATCGTAATCGCTTTCTTGTACCACGATCTGCATTTCCACCTGGCGGATGGTTTGTTGCAGCGCCTGAATGCTAATCCCTGCATCAGCCAAGGCTGTCGCGGTTTTAGCTAAAATGCCTTTGACTTTCATATTCGAGCCAATCGCTGAAACAATCGCAACGTTATGCACTGTGACTTCGGCGCTAGAATACTGCTCTTCAATCATGCGTGCTGCACGATTAATGATTTTGCGTGAACCGGCGCAGTAATAGGTAATACTGTTGGCATCACGTGATTTGTTCACCACATACAGCTTGAGCTGTTTGATAATATTGGTGATCTCTGTGTCGTAGCTCATATCCCCGAGCATTTCTTGGTCGAATACTTCGATACCGAACAAGTCTTTGCGGCCGGCAATAATCTCAACGCGTGGCTTCACGCTGGCATAGCCTTTCTTGATCAAGGTACCCGCATGGGCAGGTTCAAACGCGTTTTTGATTCGCAGTTCAACACCCGCCCGGCGTAAGGTTTTACCGGCGCGTGGGTGAATTGCTTCCATGCCGAGGTTTGATAACTGATCAGCTACGTCGTAGTTGGTCATGCCGATGGTCACCACTTTGTCGGCGCCGACCAAGTTTGGATCAGCAGTGCTGAGGTGAAATTCTTTGTGAATGATGGCTTCTTTAGCACCGGTTGCTGCAGCGATCTGGGCAAAAGTGATTTCAGTATAGCCGCGGTCAAAGGTGTTCATTAAACCTTCGGTGCAGTGCGTGTAGCCCGGTGCAATCACTAGCTCTTTGCTGAAATCGATGCCTTTAAAATGATGTTTGATCATTTCATTAAACGGCATGGGTTCAGCTGCTTGCCAACCAGTCAGGTCAGCAAAGCGGGCATTAACACCTTTGAGCTTTAACGCCAGTACCGTATTAAATGCACTGTGCGCCTCACCCAGAGAAGCGAGCATTTCGCGCACTTTCATCAAGTGTTCGGTGAGTTGAAAGTGCCCAAAATGACAAAGCTGATGCAAGCTGTGCATGACTTCAGCACAGTCATCAATGCGGCTATTAATAAACTGATTGGCTTGCTCTAAAGCATGTGTGCTCTCAGTAAAAATCTCGGCGTTTTTTGCCATCATGGCCTCGCGAACCTTTTTTAAAGGTTCTTGCCACGCTTCTTCACCACTGGCTTCGGCAAAGCGTTGATAGACACCTGCTTCACCGGTTTTTTTATGCTCAAGCAATTGGTTGGTCATGCCGCTGTAGGCAGAGACAACAAAAATGCGATGGTACAGGCCGTGTTTAGGGTGTTCGGTTAAGAAAATATTCTCTAAAACGTCCTTGAAGCAGCTCATTGAAGTGCCGCCAATTTTCTCTACGGTATGCATGAATGCGTGTCCGTTATAAATAAGTTAATCAGTGGAGATGAGCCAGACGCAGAATACGTAGCTCATACTGTTGAGTGTCGCCACCAAGCGTGTAGGTGGCACGGACACTCGAAGTGTAATTAAGCGGCGTCTGAATAACTATAGAGCCGCTTATATTTTTCACGCTGAACAGACAAAACTGAGATTAAAGCGGGTAAACACCGTTCTCATCGTGTACTTCTTTACCATTGAGTGGCGGATTAAACACACACGCCATTTTCATGTCCTCGCTGCCACCCCGTAATAAGTGCTCATCGTGCTTATCAAGAATGTATAAGGTGCCGGCTTCGATTGGGTAAACCTTACCGTCTTTTAATGTTTCAATCTCACCATTGCCACTCATGCAATACACTGACTCGAGGTGATTTTGATACCAAATATGGGTTTCAGTGTTGGCATAGATCGTGGTGATGTGGAATGAAAAACCCATATTGTCGTCTTTTAACAACATACGGGTGCTTTCCCATGTTTTTGTAACAACGCGGCGATCGCTATTTTCGGCTTCAGCGAGGGTTCGAACAATCATGTTTTAATCTCCGATCATTGCAGTAGGATCGATTTGATCGAAGTACTGCAGTGTTTTATTCAGTGAGGCTCAGTGCCGGTCTGTAACGACAGGCAATCAGCAACTTATGACACTTTGCTGGCGGCTTGGCTCGGTAATACCGCAGCAAAGGCACCATCTAAAATATCCATGGCTTGGGTAATTTGCTCATGGGTAATTGTCAGTGGGCATAAGCACTTAACGACTTGGCTATGGTTACCGCTGGTTTCAATCACTAAACCATTTTTAAAGGCGTGCTGGCAGATCTGTGCAGCCACTTCTCCATTGGCGCAGCTGATACCAATCATCATGCCGCGGCCTTTAACAAATAAGTTGTGCTCGCTGTGGCGACGGGTGATTTTGTGCATGCGTTTGGCAATGATTTCACCTTTCTCGCGCACGCTTTTAGCAAAGCTATCATCCTGCCAGAACTCTTCTAGAGCTGCTGCAGCCGTTACAAAGGCATGGTTATTACCACGGAAGGTACCGTTGTGCTCACCGGGCTCCCACTCATCAAGCTTTTCACGCAGTAGCACCACGGCAAACGGTAAACCAAAACCACTGATTGATTTTGATAGCGTAATCATGTCTGGCTTAATGCCCATTTCTTCAAAGCTGAAGAAGGTTCCTGTACGACCACAACCGGCTTGAATGTCATCCACAATCAGCAGCATATCGTGTTTGCGGCATAGTTTTTCCAGCTTACGTACCCAGTCTGCGGAGGCTGTGTTAAGACCGCCTTCACCTTGGACAACTTCAACAATCACCGCCGCAGGTTTGTCGATACCACTGCTTGGGTCAGCGAGCATTTTGTCCATCATGGCAATGGTGTTGACCTTATCGCCAAAATAGTTGGCATACGGCATACGGCTTACATCAGACAAAGTAACGCCAGCAGCGCCACGGTGGTGTTGGTTGCCTGTCACCGCTAAGGCACCAATTGAGCAACCATGGAAACCGTTAGTAAAGCTGATCACGTTGTTGCGGCCAGTGACTTTACGCGCCAGCTTGAGGGCTGCTTCAACGGCGTTAGTGCCGGTCGGACCAGTAAACTGAATAAGATAATCTTGCATTTTACGTGGCGTTAAAATCAGGCGATTAAAGGTTTCTAAAAACCGCTCTTTCGCTTCGGAATACATATCCAAACCATGGGCGATACCATCATTTTCTATGTATTCAATTAAAGCTTTTTTCAGTACGGGGTGGTTGTGACCGTAGTTGAGCGTACCGGCACCGGCTAAAAAGTCAATGTAACGTGTACCGTCAGTGGTCACCAGTTCAGCACCTTGTGCTTGTTTAAACATCACTGGGAATGAGCGGCAATAACTTCTTACGCTCGATTCGTTTTGTGCAAAATTCTGTTCAAAGGCTTTCATATTTAATCCTGTAATATTTATTGTTTGGAATCGAGAGGCAATGGGCCCGCTCGGTACAGCACTTCGTCTTCATGCAGGCCGGCAAAATGTTGCTGACTTGAGAAAAGTACGGCGGTGCTGTGAGAGATTCCTAATTGATTAAAGGCTTTTAAAAATAAAGCCTGAGAGGCGGCGTTGTCGGGCGAAATGGTGGTTTCTATAAACCGGACGCCTTGCGCGACGCCCCGTGCAGTGAGGGCTAAAAGCATGCGCAGTGCTAAACCTTGACCTCGCATACTGCTGTCTACAGCCACTTGCCAAACGAAAAGAGTGTCGGGGCGGGCTGGAGGGCGGTAGCCGGAAATGAAACCAACCAGGTTTCCATCGGCGTTTTCCGCAGCAATAGCAGTATCTGCAAAGTCGGTGCACTGAAGTAAGTTGCAGTACACCGAGTTGGTGTCTAGGGGCTGGCAGCGAGCGACCAGTTGATGCAAAGCGTGGCCGTCGTCGCCAACGGGTTGACGGAGTGTGACGGGAGCAAAACTCAAAATAAATCCTTGTGGTTATTGGTTGAGCCCATTAAGAATAGGCAGCTTAAAAGATAATAACAACCGCGTATTTGTATAGAGATGGTTATATGCGCTGTTTCAACGGCTATTTTTTGACCAGCTAGAAATCATGTTTCGCAGCGCTATAGCTTGCCGAAACAGACATGCTTGACAGGCACAAAAAGAGGTTTAAAAAATATTTAAATTATTTTCGATTTTTTCGATGAAAGGCGCTTTTTTAGCTGAAAATGAGTAGAAAAATACACTTAGCACGCTAAGTTTTGGCTAAAAATTAGTAGAAAATAGGATTTTTTTACCACTTTTGATTTTTCTAATTACCAGCCAGGAACCCCTTGGCGAATGATTTTTGAGTAATTAGGACTGTGCCCCGCTTGTTTTGAGCGCTCGGTAATGCGTCCTGCGGCACGCAACTGTGCTAAATCAAAACCACTGGTGAGGCCATTTTGCTCTTTGATGTAACTGGGTAGATAACCGGTCAGTAGCAGGCGGGCGTCGAGCGGTAAGCCGCCGCTGATATGCTGCATCATGCCGAACACTAGGGTGGTACAGTTCGCCGTCACCGTATTGTAAAAGCGAGGTTGCTCGGTCAGCTGATTGGCTTGCTCTATGTAGGATAAAAACAGCTGGCGACGAACTGCTTCGGGCATATTAATGCGGTACAAAAATGTATCTTCACCACGTACATTCGGACGCACTGCGATCGCGTCACGCTCATCAATCGCCAAGATACTCAATTCATACTGTTTAAAAAATCCGGCTATTTCTGAGAATTTCTGACCTTTCTTTTTGCGAATTTCTACTGAAAATGTGATGAACTGGCGGTCATCGAAGCCGAACGAGACGAGAACGTGCGCAATGGCATCCATGCCCCAATGTGAGGTAATCATATCGACTGACTTAAGCTGGCTTAAGTCATATTCACGAGTATTCCAATGTGGGGTGTAGTCGGTTTCTGAGCGCCAAGTAAAGTTACGTACATTAAACAGAGTGACCTGGTCACCGTTGACACGTCCTGAGGTCATTTGTGCGACGTCATCTTCCCAGAGATGCTGATGGGTCGGGGTTAAGTTATTCCACCACAGTAGCAGCACTGTATGCAGCACCAAGTAGATCAGTAACCCTTGCCAAACGCTGTGATGCCACAAGCGCATCATCGCAAAAAACGATAAACCAGCCCATAGCAGGATGCCCACCATTCGCCATGACAGACTCAATGGCAATTGATAATAGAGCGCTAAGCTGGCCCATAATGCAGCGCAGACGATAATCAGTGAAAGCAGCAACTGCAGGCTGGCTAACAAGGCTGCGCGGGTATTAATCGACATACGACATTCCATTGGTGTTGTCTAAATGTTCATGCAAGATGCGCCTCACTTCAACAATGGCTTCCGGTGTTTCTTGCACGCTGTGCCATGAACGAATGACTTTCTCTGATTGTGCCCCGGCTAAATGAGCGCTGCTGTAAGGAACAACACCATCGCTGGATAATTCTAAGCTGAGATCTGGCGTGTCGTTACCGATGATCGAGTGATAGTGCACCTGTGCGGCGATCGGTAAATCTGCGGCGAGGCGCACGAAAGGGTCTTGGTTGCTGAGATTGGAAATGCTGTTAAGCGGCCGAGTCAGCGGTGCGGCACTGGCAGAACTTGGATCGACTAACAGTTGGGCAATTTCCGTCATGCGACCAAGGACCGAGACGGGTAATTTAACCACGCCTGCCACCCATCGGGAAAAGCGGTTTTCTGCGAAAGGTGTGCCGCGGTGTGGCGCGGCAATAAACACCGCACGACTGACTTCGGGCATGGGCTTAAACCACGCATAGTTACGTAATTTTTTACGAGCTTTTTCTTTGCGTTCGCCTTTTAGTGCGTACATTTTTACAATCGGTTCCCAGAAGCGATCACCTGAATCGGAGACCAGTAAGCGCGCTAAGACACCGCCCATACTATGGCCGATCAGCACCGCATCTTGCGAAGCACGGTTTTGGCCCTTGGGATCAAAGGCTTGCAAGGTGTCTTGAATGGCGTTACGAATCGAATGTTGATTGAAAGCCAGAGGGGCATTGGTTGGATAGTAGACCTGCCAGACTTGGAAGTTTTTGCGCAAGGTTTCATCGCCTAACACTTCGTTAGCCACATTAATCCAAGCTTCTGGGCTGCTGGCTAATCCGTGCAGCATGATGATCACACGGCGTTTAGGGTCATAGGGTTGCATTAAGTACACGCGTGGTTTTTCTAATACTTCACCGCGCCCAACGAGGGTCAGCAGTGATTGGCGGGCAAAGCCTGAGCGCGCCAACCATAAGCCGTACCCAGAGGTGAAGTTAGCGGCCAATGGTACTTGTGTGCCAGCTAAGCGTACGCTGCTTCGTTTGTAGGGATCAAAGCCTAATAATTCGGCCTCTTGAGTATGGAGAACTTCTTCTAAAGAGTCTCCAGGAAAACGTAATATTGCTGTAATGGCTGGGAAAGGTGTTTCACTGAATGCCTCTTCGCGGCTTTTTTTATTGACCACGCGCTGTGCTGTAACGGCCACCAGCTCCGCACCGATGCCATCACGGCGGTATTGGTTGCGCAAGCCTTTGAAGGTCAGTGATGACGCTGGAATCAGTTTTTCCGGTATTTGTTGGCGCTCGGCTAAGCGTACTTCATTGAGCTGACCAACGATTGTCCATTGCTTTGAGGCCACGCTGAATTGGCCTTGGGCATTCATGCTGTTGAGGAGCGCTGTGTGGTTATGATTAAAGGCACGCGTCACCGTTTGCTGCACGGCAAAGTTATAGTAATCACGTACTTGGGTCTGTCGATCTTCCAGTGCGCGCTCGCTGGGCGAACGCTGGGTGAGAAATAAGTAGGCATACGCGTGGCGGGCACTTTCTAGGTAAGCATTTAATACATCCTCGGCGAGAATGCCTTCATTGATTTTTTGATCAATGGAAAGTGCTTCTTGTAGCCAGAGCTCGGCCAAGGCAGAGACGCGTTGTTCATCATCGAGACCGATGTTCGCAGCCAGCTGGCTGCGGCATTGCTGCGGCGCAGCGCGGCATTGTTTTTCGCTGATGCCCGCCACTTGCAAAGCGACCCCGACCGCCGAACTCATCTCGCCCGTGGTTAAAATATCACCACGGCGTTGCGACATATAATCATTGGTGCTGACCGACACGGATTTTACTCCGGCACAGCCGCTTAGAAGGATAACGCTAAGAATGCCAATAAAAGTGGCACGGTAATGATAGAGATTGAACAACTTGTTGCCTATGGGGTGGGTCACGCGGAAAAATTAAGCGGTGCACAGATGTTAAGCTGCGCCCGAGAGAGAGCTATTTTGCGGGTTATCGAAGGCTATGGCTATGCTGTCGTTGTATATTTTTAACGATACTCTAGGCTCACAATGAATACGTTCGACGTTGGTTGGCAGGGCTACGCTTTAGTGGGGAAATGTCATGCAAGAAAAACTTTTCCACATACCGATTGAGTTGGTGAATGCGCTACGCACTGCCCAGCACGTGGTTGTTTTTACTGGCGCTGGCGTGTCTGCGGAAAGTGGTGTTAGCACTTTTCGTGATGCATTAACTGGCTTATGGGCGCATTTTGATCCGATGCAACTGGCCACACCTGAGGCTTTTCTCGCCGATCCTGAGTTGGTTTGGGGGTGGTATGAATGGCGCCGGCAGTTATTACTCAAGGCCCAGCCTAATTCTGCACATTATGCCCTTGTTGAGCTGGCGCAGCGCGTGCCTAAGTTAACCGTGATAACTCAAAACGTGGATGATTTACACGAAAGAGCAGGCAGTCGTGAGGTGTTGCATTTGCACGGCAGTATTTTCAATCCGCGTTGTTTTAATTGTGCGCGACCCCATGCATTAGCGAGAGTAGAAATGAGTCATGCACAAGCACTGCCAGTCCCTTTATGTCATCACTGCAACGGCTTAATTCGCCCTGGCGTGGTCTGGTTTGGCGAGGCCTTGCCGCAAACGGAGATGGACGCTGCTTTTATGGCCGCCGAAAACTGTGATGTTTTGCTCTCGGTTGGCACCTCGGGCGTGGTGCAACCGGCTGCGCAAATTCCTTACTTGGCTTTGCGTAACGGTGCTTGGGTTGTACATATCAATCCTGACCCAGTTGCTTGCCAGCATCGGCACGCGTTGAGCCTAGTCGGCAGCGCGGGGCAAATCTTGCCGCTGCTGGTGCAGAATCTAGCCTGAGAAGATTAAAGTCCTGCGCTATGGTGTGACTTCGCGCAGGGGGTGGTTAATTGATACCGCCAAAGTTTATATATTTGATTTCTAAATACTCATCCAGTCCATATTTAGACCCTTCACGGCCAAGTCCCGAGGCTTTGACCCCGCCAAAAGGTGCAACTTCATTAGAAATGAGTCCAGTATTGACGCCGACCATACCGTATTCCAGCGCTTCAGCAACGCGGAAGCAGCGGCCAATATCACGGCTGTAAAAATACGAGGCTAAACCGAATTCGGTGTCATTGGCTAACTGGATGGCGTCATGTTCATCGCTAAAGCGCATCAATGCTGCGACAGGTCCAAAGGTTTCTTCATGTGCAAGCAGTGCGTGGTGAGGTACCTCGGTAAGCACTGCGGGTTGAAAAAATGTACCATCAGTCACCTTGCCACCGCAGGCTAAGTGAGCACCTTGCTGCACGGCATCAGCGATATGCGCTTGGGTTTTATCCACTGCAGCTTGGTCAATCAGCGGGCCAATTGTGACGCCCTCTGTGCGGCCATCACCCATCCGCAATTGCTGGACTGCCGTGGTTAAACGCTGTGCAAAATCAGCGTAGATCTCATCCTGTACATAGAAGCGGTTGACGCAGACACAGGTTTGTCCGGCATTGCGAAACTTTGCCGCAATTGCGCCCGTGACAGCTGCATCTAAATCAGCATCGGCAAACACGATAAAAGGTGCGTTACCACCCAGCTCCAAAGAGACTTTTTTGATGTCGTCAGCGCATTGTCGCAGCAAATGACGACCGACTTCAGTGGAACCAGTAAACGATAGCTTACGCACCAAGGGGTTACTGGTGAACTCGTCACCAATGTCTTTAGCGCTGCCGGTGATAACTGATAAAACCCCTGCAGGAATACCTGCGCGTTGCGCCAAGACCATCAATGCTAGCGCACTGAATGGCGTAGCTGAGGCTGGCTTAATCACCATTGTGCAGCCGGCAGCCAAAGCAGCGCCGGCTTTGCGGGTGATCATCGCTGCGGGAAAGTTCCAGGGCGTAATAGCGGCGCAAACACCGATGGGTTGTTTAATCACCAGCAAGCGCGAACTCATGCTTGGGCTGGGTATGCTATCGCCGTAGGCACGTTTGCCTTCTTCGGCGAACCATTCAATAAAGGATGCAGCGTAGGCGATTTCACCACGAGCTTCGGCTAAGGGTTTGCCTTGCTCAAGCGTCATCAGCAGGGCTAAATCTTCTTGATGCTGTAATATCAGCTCAAACCAACGGCGCAGCATTTGTCCACGTTGCGCGGCAGTTTTTTTACGCCAAGCAGGTAAGGCCGCATGTGCTGCGTGAATTGCCCGTCGAGTTTCTGCTGCGACCATTTTGGGGACGGCGCCTAATACCTCTGCATTGGCAGGGTTAGTCACAGTGATAACGTGCTCTGAATCAGCAGCACACCACTGACCAGCAATAAACGCCTGCTGGCGAAAGAGTGTAGGGTCGCTTAAATGCATGATGGCCTCCGGTAAACGGGGTGAGAGATGAGCAGCCTGCTGCTGTACAAAGTGTGGTTGCATCGTTTGTTTATTAAGCGACCCTCGCGTGATAAATACAAGCGTTGCTTAGGTCGTCATGTCTTTCAACCTGTAGGTCGCGCTATAACCTATGCCGAAGACTTAAACGATTAGACTAAACACGCGTCTTGCAGCGCTTGAGCGTCGAACTAAATCATGTTGTGCGACTCAGTATTGTGTAAAAATACCTGAAGCGTGATGCATCGCTGAGTTATTTCTCCGAAAGGATCGTCCATAGCAATGACAGTACATAGCAGACCTTGGCTGGCTTTTATTAAAACGCTACTTGGCTTAGCGCTCTGTGTGTTGCTGCTGTTCGCCTGCCTAATGGGCTATGTTTGGTACTGCGCACAAGAGCGACCCATTACGCCAGCCCCTGCTACCATCGTCTTGGGCGCCGCCGCTTGGGGGCATAAACCCTCTCCGGTCTTCAAAGAACGCATTCGCCATGCGGTGCATCTTTATCAAAGCCATACGACGCAAAAACTAATTTTCACCGGCGGTGCGCTACGTGCTGATATACCCAGCGAAGGTGAAGTGGGTGCGCGCTGGGCGATCCGGCTTGGTGTTGCGCCTGAAGATACCGCCTATGAAGCCACCTCTCGCGATACGTGGTTCAACTTGAAAAATGCCAACGTCATCTTGCAACAAGCACAGATTGATTCAGTTATTTTAGTCAGTGATTATTTTCATCTGGCGCGGGCTGGGATTATGGCGCGAGACCTTGGTTTGCAAGTGCAATTGTCACCCACGCCGACTTCAAAATTCAATAACTTTTCAAGAGTCGACAAGTTCAATCTATATCTGAAAGAAAGTTACTTTATTATTGGTCATCAGCTGCGCAAGTTATTTGAATCCGATTTCTATCAGGCTGAGTTAACGCCAGCAGAAGCCGCTACTCTCTCTCTCCCGTTATAAGTATCAGCCAAAGCCTATTGCAACACGCAATAGCATGGACGAACGCCGATCACATGCGTATCATTGCCGCCGCATGCACCAGTAGCTCAGCTGGATAGAGTACTGCCCTCCGAAGGCAGGGGTCGTGGGTTCGAATCCCGCCTGGTGCACCATTTTCTTACAAATCAATCGCTTATAGCTCACTCTAAACTGCTTATTTTGCAGTTGAGCGCTTCCTGCCAAGAACAATACTCACTTCCTGTGCCTACTTTTGGATAGTACTCATGAGTACTGCCCTACATCTCAAGAAATCAATTGGAAAACCTCTGTGTCTTGGGTGTGTTTTAAATGAGCCATAGTAATTTTTTGCGTTTTCAAAAAGTTCTGATTTTGATAGCAGCCCTCGTTTGGGCATAAAATGCTAATTGCGCTGATAAGTTTGTATGTAGTGGCATAGTGAATTTGGCCACCTAATTAGAGGTGCTACCATGCACCAGGAAGCAATTAGGTGACCGTTTGAACTCTCCACTGCTCTCTTGATGAGCAGTTCTCGTTGATCGAGAAACTCAAGAAGAGCTACCCAGTAAGCACGCTCTGCGAAGTATTTAACATTCATCTCAGCAGCTTCAAACACTGGGAAAAACGTTCAAAAAGGCCTGTATGTGTCGTAAAAGCCTTGAAATAGCCAAGCTTACAAAGTTTTTTGAGGATAGCGAGGGATCAGCTGGCGCGCGAAGTATTGCGCAAATGGCCATGAATCAAGATGCTCTCTTAAGCACGCTACCGTGCTAGTCGTCTGATGAAAAAGTTGCGCCTAATTCGTTGTCAAATCCCAAGCCACACATACAAGAAAACAGGCAATGAGCATGTTGAAATATCCAATGAACTCGATTGCCAGTTCAATCCTGATAAGCCCAATCGTATTTGCTGTGGTGACGTCACTTACATCTGGACGGGGCAGTGCTGGTCTTATTTAGCCGTGATGATGGATTTATTTGCACGAAAACCTATTGGTTGGGCGATGTCGTTACCGCCCGACAGTGAGCTGACCAGTAAGGCGCTTAAAATGGCCTACGAAAGCCGTGGACGACCTAAAGGCGTTAGGTTGCATGGCGACCAAGGCAGTCATTATACGAGCCGTAAGTTCTGGCAAACGCTCTGGCAGTAACGGATCAAGCAGAGCATGAGTTGACGCAGTAACTGCTGGGATAATGCGCCCATGGAGCGCTTTTTTAGACGTTTAAAAGTTGAATGGATGCCAACTTATGGTTACCACTCATTTACCCAAGCACAGCATCACATCGTAAAATATTTAATCGGGTATTACAGTCAGCTAAGACCGCATAAACACAATGGCGGCATGAGCCCAAATAAAGCTGAGGAAAATTACTGGATTAACTATAAGTCGGTGGCGAGTTTTACTTGAGCGCTACACAATGATGCGAGTCTTGTAATTAGAATACGCGTTGATACTTAAAACCTGGAGGTAATCAAATATGTCACATTCATCAGGCTTTAGCTGGGAAGATCCACTACTACTCAACCAACAGCTGACTATAGAAGAACGCCAGATTAGTGAGGCAGCTCGCGCCTACTGCCAGCAAAAACTGCAGCCACGCGTACTAAGCGCATATAGAGAAGAGCGTTTTGATCGTGAAATACTTAGCGAAATGGGTGAGAGGGGGCTACTCGGTGCAACTGTAGCTGAACAATACGGTGGCTCTGGTCTAGGTCATGTTTCTTATGGTCTTATTGCTCGTGAAGTCGAGCGAGTAGACTCTGGCTATCGCTCTGCGATGAGTGTCCAAGCATCCTTAGTGATGCATCCAATTGAAGCTTATGGTTCCGAAGAGCAGAAGCAAAAGTACCTGCCACGTTTGGCTTCAGGGGAAATAGTCGGGTGTTTTGGATTGACAGAACCCGATCATGGCTCTGATCCAGGCTCAATGCTCACTCGTGCGAAAAAAGTTGATGGCGGATTTTTATTATCGGGTCAAAAAATGTGGATTACCAACAGCCCTATTGCTGATATTGCAATTGTGTGGGGTAAGTCAGATGCGCATGAAGGCAAAATACGCGGCTTTATTGTAGAGCGTGGCGCTAAAGGTTTTTCAACGCCAAAAATTGAAGGTAAGCTTAGCCTACGTGCGTCAGTCACCGGTGAGATCGTGCTTGATGAAGTGTTTGTGCCAGAGGAAAGTTTACTACCAAAGGCGAGTGGATTGTCAGGTCCATTTGGTTGTCTGAATAAGGCACGCTACGGTATAGCTTGGGGCACTCTTGGCTCAGCTGAGTTCTGCTGGCATGCTGCCCGTCAGTATACACTTGAGCGCAAACAGTTTGGTCGTCCGTTGGCTGCTAACCAGTTGATACAGCTTAAACTTGCTAATATGCAAACTGATATTGCTCTTGGTATGCAGGCTGCACTGCAGGTTGGCAGGTTATTGGACAGCGGTAACTGGGCTCCGGAAATGATCTCTATGATTAAGCGTAACAACTGTGGCAAAGCGCTAGAAATTGCGCGTATTTCTCGTGATATGCATGGTGGTAACGGTATTTCTGATGAGTTCGGCGTGATGCGCCATATGGTTAACTTGGAGAGCGTTAATACGTATGAAGGTACACATGATATACACGCTCTTATTCTTGGTCATGCTCAGACAGGTATTCAATCATTTTTTTGATCAATCGTTGATCGAGCGGGTGTAACACCCGCTCAGAAGAATCCTAATGGACAAACCTTTACAGGGTATCCACTTTTGGATCTGTCGCGCATTCTGGCAGGCCTTTGGTGCAGCCACCGCCTTGCTGATCTTGATGCTGAAGTGATTAAGGTAGAGCACCCACAGCTAGGCGATGATACCTGAGGGGTAACCCTTCCCGAAAAATAGCAGTGCTCATCAGTAGAATTCCATAGGCTATATGCAAGGGGATTCTGCATGAAAAAATCACGATTTACCGACAGTCAAATCCTCTAAGTTTTAAAGTAAGCCGAAAACGGTGACCTGTTCCCAGAGTTGGCCGTGAACATGGGATGAGCAGCGCTACCTTTGATAGCTGCTCTAAAACCATCAAAAACTTCAAAAATCAGCCTGTGCCCAAACGGTGCCCGCGCGTTTTGAGCCATATTCAAAATCGCTGGTTTTTGATAGCTACCTTGATTTGGGCACAGCTATAGTTTTTCTCAAAGCATGGCGCATATAAAATTGTGCTTTGAAAATAAAAAACAATACGGTGAATAAAGAGGATCTGTGCGTAGCACTCAAAGCGGTTCAGCTCTATACGCAAGCTTTAGCCTAATTTGTTAGGGGCGACCCCGTTAATAGTCCTTGGCGGCCAATTCTGAGTGTAACTGCCTGGCTGCTACGGCTTAGTTAACTGCATCTGATATTGCTGAAAGCAAGCAATCATGCTTTGAATAATCGGTACCGCTTCTAAATCTTTGGAATACACTAAATAAGATTTAGATGTCTGCTGTAAATCAGCAATACTTACCGCTGTAATTTGCTCATGGGGTTGAAATTCATGGGCACCCACATAGCTAATCCCTAAACCATGAATACTTGCAGCCCGGACACCTTCACGGCTGCTAACCTCGATTTGCGACTTTAAAACGATCGATTGCTCCTGCAACGCCTTTTCAAAAATGATCCTTGTGGTGGAGCCTTGCTCACGATGAATCACCTGTTCGGTTTCTAACTCTTTCAGTAATACGCTAGTTCGTTGGGAAAATGGATGCTTGTTAGGCACGACTAGCACCACAGGCTGCTCTTCCAGTTTAAGCGAAACCAAACGCTCATGGTGATCGCGATAAGCTAACATGCCCACATCGAAATCACCGTTGAGTAAGCCTTGACGAATAGCTGACGAACCGCCAGTAGCCACTTTAATATCAATTCTCGGGTGCTTTAGATAAAAGCCTTCAATTAAGGGCATGGCAGCTGCAGGGCTAACCACACCAAAATTTAAAGTACCTGAGATTAAACTGCCCTGAGACATTAATAGTTTTTTGGCGCGCTCCTCTAATGAAAAAATCGCCGCTGCATATTGATACAGAGCTCTGCCGGTCTCGGTTAAGCGATTATTATTGCGTTGTCGATAAAATAGCAACACTTGATAGTGACTCTCTAAGTCTTTGATTTGCTTCGTAATTGTTGGTTGAGAGATGTGCAAATATTCCTCGGCTTTAGCAAAGCTGCCAAGTTTTGCCACTGCATAAAAAGAGCGTAACTGTGTCTGCCGCATACTTAGCTCACGATAGTTTTTTTATATGTTGAAGTTAATTAAATAGTATTTTGATGACATAACCATGTCATTAAACCTCTCTAAGCTAAGCGCCAATGATTAATTTTTTGTACGAGGCATGGCGCTTTATGTGGCAATTTCAAAACCCAGTAAAAATTTATTTTGCGAATGACTCAATTAATGATCTTGATAAAGCGCTTAAAGGTAGAAGGTACGCCATTGTTACCTATAACAACGTGTTTTTTGACAATTTAAGCCAGCATATTCGCAGTTCATTTGATGGTTGCTTAGCGGTACTAAATCAGGTGCGTGAAAATCCTGACATACAAGATTTAGACGAAATCTGTCTTGCCTTTAGACCGCACATGGATGAGGTAGAAGTGCTGGTTGCCTTAGGTGGCGGCTCGGTAATTGATACCACTAAAGCTCTTGCAGTTGCTAAAGGCTACTCTGAGCGGGTAGTGAGAGTGCTTGAGTCGAACAGCAAAGTTGATTCGCCGCTGCCGATTATTGCCGTGCCGACTACTACCGGAACCGGCAGTGAAGTCACAAGCTGGGCAACCATTTGGGATAAGAAAAACAATCGCAAATACTCATTAAATGATCCTGTTTTATACCCAGAAGCAGCTTTTTGCGATCCATTACTGACTCAATTCTTACCGCTTGAGATAACTATACAAACCGCATTAGATGCACTATCACACGCAATGGAAAGCATCTGGAATAAAAACAGCAACCCTGTTTCTTTTGTGCATGCAAAGCAAGCCATTGAGTTGATTTTAAAGGTGCTCCCTGAGCTAGCAATGAGCTCTGCGAGTCTTGAGTTACGCGAAAAAATGATGCTTGCATCATTACATGCAGGCTTAGCATTTTCTAACACCAAGACCTCAATTGCACACAACATTTCCTATACCGTCACTCTCGATAAAAAAGTTCCGCATGGAATTGCTTGTTCCTTCACTTTACCTACCGTCTTGGCCTCTTTCAGCCAAAGCGACTGTGCTGTAGCACAAAATTTACAGCTGGTTTTTGGTAGCGATCTAATGAAAGCAGCCAGTGAATTGCGTGTTTGGATCGAAAGTCTCGGCGTACATACCACGCCACAAGAGTACGGCTACACCCAAGAACAGTGGTTAGCACTGGTCAACGATGCCCTACAAGGCGAGCGCGGTAAAAACTTTGTAGGCGGTTCAGAGCAACTTATCCAATCCTTTAATCAGAGAGCTTAAACATGTTGTTTAATAAATTCTTAGCCAAAACGACCCTTGCCGCATCCTTGTGTATGTCTGCGTTAAGTGCGCAAGCCATGGATGATTTGAAAATGGCGCTGATCCCCGCCGAGGATTCCCGCGCGATGCTCAAGCAAAGCCAAGTCTTAATTGATCAGCTCAGTGAAAAACTGGGTGTTAATGTAGAAGGCTTTGTTGCCTCTGACTACAACGGGGTGATTGAAGCACTGCGGGCCGGACACGTCGATATCGCCTATCTTGGCCCATTTTCCTACGTAAAAGCTGCCGAAATTGCCAACGTTGAAGCCTTTGCGGTTGCCGAAACTGCTAGCGCCGGCTCAGTGGCTTATCACAGCCAAATTATTGCCCCAAGCGCCGCTACAGACATCAATGATCTGAAGGATTTAAAAGACAAAAACTTTGCCTTTGTTTCCCCAACCTCTACCTCGGGCTACATCGTGCCCATGGTTGGTTTAAAGAAAGAAGGCATTGAGCCGCGCGACTACTTCAAAAACGTGGTTTATACCGGTGCCCATGATGCCAGTATCTTAGCGGTTAAAAATGGGCGCGTAGATGCTGCCACCGTTGCTGACCGCATCATTGATTCTGCAGTAGCTAAAGGCATGATAGGCAAGGATGAATACAAAGTCCTCTGGCGTTCAGACGCCATTCCAGAGTCGCCAATGGTATGGCGCAAAACCTTACCTGAAGCGGACAAGCAAAAAATTAAAGAAGCCTTCCTAAGCATTAAAGGCGTTGAGTTTGGTGATCAAGGGATGGTTAACCGTTACGTTGAAACCAACGATAAAGCCTACGATCCGGTTCGTGAAGCAGCTGCTCTAAGCAAAGAGTAGGTTGCTAACAGTCCGCAGTGGCTATGTAACCCATAGCCACTCAACTAAAGAGAAATAACCATGTTAGCCATTAAAAACCTACATAAGTCCTATGGTGATAATGCGGTGTTAAAAGGCATTGATCTGACCATTAAAGAAGGCGAGTTTGTAGTGATTTTAGGTCCTTCGGGCGCCGGAAAATCTACGCTATTACGCTGTATCAACCGTTTAACCGAAGCCACCGACGGCGAGATCTTACTCAACGGCAATAATATTGCACACGTGCAAGGCAATGGGCTAGTACAGCTACGCCAATCAATCGGCATGATTTTCCAGCACCACAATCTCAGCAAACGCTTAACCGTGCTGAAAAACGTTTTGATCGGACGCATGTCACGCCTACCCGTTTGGAGCAGCGTGTTACAGCTGTTTCCTCAAGATGATATTGACGCTGCACGCGAGTGCCTTAAGCAAGTCGGCTTAGAAGACAAACTGTATGCACGTGCCGATAGCTTAAGTGGTGGTCAACAACAACGAGTTGGTATTGCTCGCGCACTTGCGCAAAACCCGCAACTAATGCTCGCCGACGAGCCAGTTGCCAGCCTTGACCCTAAATCATCGCGTATGGTTTTAAGTTACATCCAACAAAGCTGTAAGCAACGCAATATTTCGGTGCTTTGCAACCTGCACCAAATTGATTACGCCATGGAGTTTGCCGAAAGAGTTATTGGTATGTCTAACGGTAAAGTCATTTTTGATGGTCTGCCAGAAAAGCTCACTCCAGCCATTATTAGTGAAATTTACCCTGGTCTTAAAGATGAAAGCATGGATCGACTCGTAGAGCGTATGGCACAAGAGCGCGCCCACGCACGCCAACAACCAGCGCAAGTAAAGATGCAGCAAAGGGTAGCCTAAATGAAACAGTTAAAACTGGTTTTACAAAAACCTAAATATGGCTGGTGGTCATTGCTGCCACTGTTGCTTATTACCTACGCAATCTTACATTGGTCTGCGGTTGGCGCACGCATGAGCTTTAGCGACCTTGCGTCAGGTTTACCTTGGGTTGGCGACTTTTTATCGCGCATGTTGCCCCCCAATTTTTCTTATATTACTGAAAGCTTAATCGAGCCGGCGATTCAAACCGTACAAATCGCCCTATGGGGGACCGTATTAGCGGTGTTAATTGCGATCCCTTTATGCTTTTTAGCGGCTAAAAATATTGCTCCAAATGGCGTGGTTTATCAGTTTACCCGTCAAACCTTAAATATCTTACGCGGCATTAACGAGCTGATTTTAGCGCTAATTTTTGTCGCAGCAGTGGGTTTAGGTCCTTTCGCTGGGGTGCTGGCATTGGCATTACACGGAGCCGGAATGGTGGGTAAGTTTTTTGCTGAAGCGATCGAAGAAATGGATCAAGGCCCAGTAGAAGCGATGCGCGCTTCGGGTTGCTCAACATTGCAGGTGATTATCTTTGCGGTGATTCCTCAAGTGTTTCCAGCATGGATCAGCATCATCTTATACCGTTTAGAAGCCAACATTCGTACTTCTGCGGTACTGGGCATGATCGGCGCAGGTGGAATTGGTTTTGAATTAATGACTTCGATGAAAATGTTTGAATACGGCGATACCGCAGCCTGTGTGCTGGTTATCCTCGGTTTAGTATTCATCACCGACATCTTGTCTTCTAAGTTACGCCAAGCGATCCGTTAACTGTTATTCAGATAATTTTTCATTCCACATAGTAGGTTTAAACACATGAGTAAGTCGGTCGAAGCAATTATTTTAGACTGGGCAGGAACCGTAGTAGATTTTGGTTCCTTTGCTCCCACGCAGATTTTTGTGGAAGCGTTTGCCCAAGCCTTTAACTTTGAAATTAGCTTACAAGAAGCTCGCGGTCCAATGGGCATGGGGAAAATTGACCACATTCGTACCTTGCTCAAAGAGCCAAGCATCCGCCTGCGTTGGGTTAATCAATTTAGCAGCGAGCCAACTGAAGAAATTGCGCAGCAGATTTATCACACCTTTATGCCGTTACAAATTGCTCAAGTAGTGCACTTCGCTGAGCCAATTGCCGGTGCTATGGATGCAATTAACGCAATTAGAGCCCAAAACATTAAGGTGGGTTCTTGCTCGGGCTATCCAAAGCCGGTGATGGATGCATTAGTGCCAGCGGCAGCTAAATACGGCTATCGACCTGATTGTGTGGTAGCCAGCGATGAAATTGCCGCAGGATCACGTCCTGGTCCTTGGATGGCGCTGAAGAACGTAATCGAGCTAGGAGTTATGAATGTTGCGCACTGCGTTAAAGTGGATGATGCGGTAACTGGTATTGCTGAAGGCTTAAACGCAGGCATGTGGACAGTCGGTTTATCGGTATCAGGCAATGAATTTGGTGCGACTTTAGAGCAGTACCAGGCCATGGATCCAGCCGAGATTGATCAACGCAAACAAGCTGCTGAAGATAAACTGCGCGCAGCGGGTGCTCATTATGTGATCGAAACCCTTGCTGACCTGCCAGACGTGATCGAGCACATCAATCAGCGCTTAGCCAATCAAGTTAAGCCTTAACGCTGGGTTTTGGATTTACCCAAAAACTGTTGCTATGTGGCAACGTTTTTTATAGGTGTCGGCCACGTGGCGTATCCAGCTCAAATTGGCTGTCTTCAGTGTGCACGGTTTTGCGTGTGACACCTTGCGACTGTTGTTTGAGTTGGACTGCTTGTGCTTGCGATAGTCTAAATGATCATTAAGCTCAACGCTAAGAGCGGCTTCCAGCATGACTTTGCTGAGCATGGCGCGCATGTCGGGCATAATTTTTTCCAGCTTTGTCAGGCTACGATCCTGCTCTAGACTTGTTTAGTCTTGCGCTAACTATTGCCACTCGGAGTGGTAACGCTTGACTCGACTTCTTTGTGTCCATATTCTTGGACGTATGGATATTACAAGTATGCTAGCAAGTTTTGGCGCGCTCTCTCAAGAGACTCGGTTACAAGCATTTCGACTGTTGGTTCGTCATGAGCCAGCGGGTCTTCCTGCCGGTGAGGTCGCAAGGCAATTGGGTGTGCCGCACAATACAATGTCGGCGCACTTGTCTGTGCTTGCTCATGCAGAGTTGGTCTTTTCGCAACGCCAAAGTCGTTCGATTATCTATCGAGCAAACTTAAATCGAATGCAAGAGACCATCCAGTTTTTAGTACATGATTGTTGTGCTGGGCATCCACAGATTTGCGAACCGCTGACGTCTTCGCTCATCGCTTGCCCTACGCAACACAAGGAGGTTTGTAAAACGATGCATCCGCAAATTTATCACAACCCTGATTGTGGCACATCGCGTAATACGCTAGCGATGATACAGGCATCAGGTGAAACACCTGAAGTTATCGAATATCTCAAAACACCACCCAGTAGAGCGCGCTTAGTCACCTTGCTGTCGATGATGCAGATCACCCCCCGTGAGCTTCTACGCCGCAACGGCACGCCATATGATGAGTTAGGGCTCGACAACACTGCTTTAAGCGATGAGCAGCTGATTGACGCAATGATGGAACATCCAGTTTTAATTAATCGCCCCATTGTTGTCACTGATAAGGGCGCTCGTCTCTGTCGGCCTTCCGAGTTGGTGTTTGATCTTCTTGAGCATCCTGTTGCCTCTTTCATCAAGGAAGATGGTGAAGCTATTCACTCACGGGGTGCTAAACAATGACGCGGATGAGCATGCGCGATGATCTTCCCAATATTGATTTTGATAAACTTCATCCCATTGATATCGACGCGCTGGTCAAGCCGGGTTCGCCCCGGCACGCACCGCGCATCCTGATACTCTACGGCTCACTGCGTGAGCGATCCTATTCTCGACTGGTTTCGGAGGAGGCAGAGCGCTTATTACGCTGGCTGGGTTGTGATGTACGCATTTTTGATCCCGCTGGACTGCCGCTCCCAGATACCGAGGAGGCTTCGCATCCAAAGGTTGCGGAATTGCGGGCGCTTGCTGCATGGTCGGAGGGCATGGTGTGGTGCTCACCAGAACGCCATGGGGCGATGACCGGTATCATGAAGCTACAGATCGACTGGATTCCATTATCGCTGGGTGCGGTACGGCCAACTCAAGGTAAAACGCTGGCGGTGATGCAAGTTTGTGGTGGCTCGCAGTCATTCAATAGTGTGAATCAATTGCGCGTGTTAGGGCGCTGGATGCGTATGTTGACCATTCCCAACCAGTCATCGGTGGCCAAGGTTTTTATGGAGTTCGACGACAACAACCGTATGAAACCGTCGCCTTTCTACGATCGTATCGTTGATGTGATGGAAGAACTGGTGAGATTTACTGTGCTGGTACGTGGCCACAGCGAGGTGCTGACCGATCGTTATTCTGAACGTAAGGAAAGTGCCGAGGCGTTATCCAGTCGTGTTAACCAACGGGCCATTTGATGACCGAACAAACGCTAATAAAGTCAATTGTGGATATGCACAAGTAAAGCGCTGAATAGCGTGTGCTTTAGCAAAACAAAAGGCCAGCATCATTGCCTTGGCTGCTTGGCAATGATGCTGGCCTTATTAAGGTACAAGTGCCGCGAATTGCATTGTTTAGGCAAACAGCTGCTGAATCTCCTCAGCACTTGCCACTTTACCTTCAAGGACAATTTCATCATCAATCGCCAGCGCTGGCGTGCGCATAATGCCGGCGTCAATGATGGCGTTGGTGTCGGTCACTTTCTCAATGACGTACTCGAGCCCTTTGGCATTGGCAGCCGCTTCTGCATGAGCTGTTAGTTGGGCGCATTTAGCGCAACCGCTACCGTAGACAGTCAGTTTCATGATTTTTCCTCGCTTTAACGTCGGTTTAATGAATGCTTCTCTTACCAGTTGCCATAAACAAAGCCCGTTAGGGTCGCCATTACCACAACCAAGGCACAATAAACGATTGTTTTCTCTGTCCCCAGTATGCTGCGGATGACTAACATGTTGGGTAAAGAGAGCGCTGGCCCGGCTAATAACAGTGCCATTGCAGGCCCTTTACCCATCCCCGCGCCCATCAGTGCTTCAACAATAGGCACTTCAGTCAGCGTTGAGAAGTACATTAGCGCACCTAATACTGAAGCAATCACTGTCGATGTAAGGGTGTTACCACCTACCGCAATAGCGACCCATTCCGACGGGATGATGCCTTCATGGCCGGGTCGACCCAGGGCGAAACCTGCAATAAATACGCCGCCTAACAGCAAAGGAAGAATTTGTTTAGCAAAGCCCCAGCTTTGTATCGACCACTCACGGTCTTGCTTGCGCAATGCAGAGATCAGCATTAAGCCTACAATACCGATAACAAAAGGTAATTCAGGGATTGTTGGGGCTATAACGGCAGCAACTACAACAACTGCCGTTAGCAGCAGCAGTTGAGCTTTTGACCACTGCCATTGCCAGACCAGCAAACTCGCTAGCGCGGCACTTAGTACGGCGGTAATCTGCCATTTCCACTGGTAAATTTGCATCCAAATAGGACTGTCGGCGGCCGCCCAGTTGGCGAATACCAGCACCCCAACCATCAGGGCAAAAAAAGGTACGATGGCCCCCATGGACTTATCAGCATCGCCACCAGTAAAACCACGGTCATTTTTGACGGTGCGCTGCGCCTCTTCTTTGCGATAGATGAAGTGCATAATGGTGCCGATCACTAAGGCAAATACGATGGCTCCGATGGCACGCACCAATCCCATTTCAGCACCCAATACTTTGGCCGTGACGACAACCGCCATGATGTTAATGGCAGGGCCTGAATATAAGAATGCGATCGCAGCACCTAAGCCTGCGCCACGTTTATAAATACCGCCAAATAACGGCAATACTGTGCATGAGCAAACAGCCAGTAAGGTGCCTGATATGGATGCCACACTAAACGCCACAGGTTTCGATGCGTGCGGCCCTAAGTAGCGCATCACCGCCCCTTGACTGATATAGGTCGACATCGCACCGGCAATCAGAAAGGCTGGGAGCAAGCAGAGAATAACGTGCTCTCTGGCGTACCAGTGGGTTAAACGAACCCCTTCCAGTAGCGCATTATCAAAGCGTACAGTGCCTGCAGGCATAAAATAAATCAGCAGAAAAGTAGCCAGCATAAAAAGCAGCAAATGGGTTTCACGGGCGTTACTGGCGTACAGCTCGCGTAGTCGAGTCATCATTGAAAGCTCCTTAATAGAGGTATCCGTTAACGCACCTCTGCTATGGAGACGAACAACCTGGCAAAAGGATGCAGGTGAAATACTTTTATCGCGGTGTATGACAGCAAACGTGACCGCTTTCGTCAAATTCGACTTGGCAGTTGATCACGATTTTATGACGTAAACGCATCCGCGCGCGGAGTAAACGGGACTTAACCGCACTGAGCGTGAGATTGTGTTGTTGTGCATAGTTGCGCTGTGTTTGACCTTGTAGATCACAGTGCTCAATGATGTTTTTATCCTCATCACCCAGCTCTGCCAAGTTACGTTGCAAGCACGTGTCCAACTCGGTGACGGGAGGCTTCTCATCACGCTCAAACGGCATCTCTGGGTTAAGATCAAGAAAGGTTTTTGCCGTGCGCAAGCGATCAATTAGGCTGTTGCGTAAGACACGGAAAAGCCAAGCCCGCGGATTCTCCACCTGACAGAATGCATGCTCTTGGCGAGCCAACTTCAAGAAGAGTTCATGCAGTAGATCCTCCGCTTCGTGCGGGTTGTCTATACGTGCTAATAGAAAAGCACGCAGTTCATGCTCATGTGCGTGCCAAGCGCTTAAGATGCATTGAGGTGTCATATCAAGGCGCATTTCTTTGTAAAGGGTTACCGGTAAAGGCGGGTGTCTGTTGTTTACCTTCATCACTGTCGCGATGCTTGTTTGCCGCCATGCCCCACCATTGCAGCTGACTGAATGCGCGTTCAAAATAATGCTTCCAGTCTGTGGCACTGACCCCATCAAGATACGTGCCTGTGTCAGAGAGAACCTTCTGTGCGTGGGGCAAGTGAATCATTGCTGAGACAGGGAGGCATCCGAGCTCAGATAGAAAGGTGCGCAGATTAACTGCGGCCCGAACACCCCCCCATTGGCCTGCTGAGTACGTCACAATCACCGATGGCTTATATGAGAAAAGTGAGCTGCCAAAATGATTCAATAAGTGTGCTAAGGCAGGGCTCATCGCATGATTGTATTCAGGGCTCACCATGACATAGGCATCAGCATTTTTAATGTGCTGAGCCAGTTGCTGCAAATCTGCAGGTGCTTGACCTGGGCCGTACGAGAATAGCGGTGTAAATGGATCGGATAGATCGTAATCCAGCGGATCGATTAAGGTCACATCGTGATGACTTTCAGCTAACTGATGAGCACAACACAGCGCCACCCGCATACCCAAACGAGCCGGAGCGGGTGGCGAACTCATCCTGGCAGAGCCAAGGAAGACCAGGATCTTTAATCTCATGCAGTGTCCTATTCAAGCAAAGCTAGGCAGTATTTTGGATCAAGCCCAGAGTGTTTGTGAATGAATGATTACAGGTTGTAGCACAGTTCTATTTTTTGATAGACGAGGTCTTTTACGCTTTATATATCGCAGCGATAATTATTATAGACTTGACTCGCTATGTTGCCGTGCCAAGTGTCTTCCTCTCAGTGCCAACACAAACAAGGCCTCGCGCCACTCCAAATGATCCAATAAGAACTGTACGCAGGGAATAAATACGGTACTGGCAAATCCGCCCCATAGGGTTGCCGTGGTAATGCTTGAGCGATTTCTAGTCGCGCCAACTCTATTTTGTGCTTACTGTTGCAGTTGCTCCAGCAGCGCCGCATCGTCCAGTTCAGTACCCCAGCCGTTACTGTGCACCAGCGCCTGCAGTGGTAAACGTGAGCGCCAACCTTTAGCTTCCAGTTCGGGTTGATCGAGAAACTCGCTGACGTAGCCAAGACACAAGTAGGCTAACGGATAAACATGCTCGGGTAGATTGAGAATATTGGACAGTGTGTTTTGATCAAGAATGCTCACCCAGCCGATGCCAATCCCTTCCGCTCGCGCCGCCAGCCACAGATTTTGTACCGCCAAACACGTGCTGAACAGATCCGTTTCGACAATCGAGTTGCGCCCTAAAATATGCGTGCCGCCACGGTTGCGATCGCAAGTGATGCACAGGTTCAGTGGGCTTTCGGCAATGCCTTGTAGTTTCAGGTTGCGGTAGGTTTGCTGGCGCTCGCCGCTGTAGTTGTCTGCGGCTTTGGCGTTTTCTTCATCAAAACTGGCCAGTACCTGCTGACGTACCTCGGGGTTGTCGATCAGAATAAAGTCCCACGGCTGCATAAAACCGACTGACGGTGCATGGTGCGCGGCTTTTAGTAGTCGAGCCAAGACTGGGCGGGGAATGGGGTCAGGTAGAAACTGCGAGCGTACATCGCGGCGTTCATAAATAGCACGATAGAGGCCGGCGCGTTCATCGTCGCTGAATGGGCGGTTGTGGTCAGTCATAGCTGTTTAATGGCTCCAGAAACAGTGGTTGATGCGTTCAGTTCTAGCAGATCACGCAGCCAGTCGGTATCTAGGTGTTGCTCTACTTGATCGGCCAGTCGATCAAGCTGCTCAAGACGATGCTGCTGATAATCTACGGCAGCGCCGCTGACAGCAAGGCCTGCCCACTGTAACAAAGCATCGCAAGCGGCCGGCTGGTCAAAGATGCCGTGCACATAGGTGCCGGCAATTTGCTTATCCGCACTGATGGCACCTTCGTTGCTGCCATTGATACAGGTCAGGGGGCACAATAATGCAGCACCTTGACTGACACCGTTGTGCATTTCATAACCGCTAAAGGCTGCGCCCATTGTCGGTGTTTCGGCAGGTAAGTGCAGGGTGCCACGGACCTCTTTAAGCTGTTTGCCGGCCAGCATCGTGGTGGTCATTGCTAATAGGTTCAGCCCGATGCTGCTGCCAGCTTCACCTTCTAACCCGCTGGGGTCATCCACCCGTTCGCCAAGCATCTGAAAGCCACCACAGATGCCCAACAGCTTGCCGCCGTAGCGCAGGTGTTTGTCGATGGCCTGTGACCAACCTTGTGCGTGCAGCCAGGCTAGATCGGCGCGGGTGCTTTTGCTGCCGGGCAGAATAATTAGATCGGCGGGCGGAATAGTTTGGCCCGGACCGATGAATTGCAGATTGACCTTGGGATGCAGGCGTAACGGGTCAAAATCATTGTGGTTACTGATGCGTGGCAAAATCGGCACGATGACGTTGAGGGCTCCGCTGTCGCTGGTACCACTGCTGCCAATGCTGTCTTCAGAGTCGATCACCAAACCGTGCAGATACGGTAATACGCCAAGCACCGCTTTGCCGGTACGCTCCGTCAACCAATCCAGGCCCGGTTCTAGCAAACCAAGATCGCCGCGAAAACGATTGATGATAAAACCTTGGGTGCGTGCTTGCTCGCTCTTGGAGATCAGCTCAAGCGTACCTATCAATTGAGCGAACACGCCGCCGCGCTCAATATCGCCGACCAGCAGCACGGGGCAATCAGCCGCTTCGGCAAAACCCATATTGGCGATGTCGTTGGCGCGTAAATTAATCTCTGCAGGGCTGCCTGCACCCTCGGCAATGATCACATCGTAACGCTGACTCAGTGCACGCCAGGCCGCCATCACCGCATGCATGGCTTCGACTTTATAGGCGTGGTAATCCAGCGCATCCATGTTGCCATAGACTTGACCGCGCAGAATCACTTGAGCGCCACAATCACTTTGCGGCTTGAGCAGCACAGGATTCATATCGCTGTGTGGTTCAAGGCCACAGGCCAAGGCGTGCAGTGCTGTCGAACGACCGATCTCGCCGCCGTCCACCGTGACGGCACTATTGAGTGCCATGTTCTGCGGTTTAAAGGGTGCCACCGACACACCTTGCCGGGCGAGCCAACGACAGAGAGCGGCGACCACCGTGGTTTTACCGGCATCGGAGGTGGTGCCCTGAATCATCAGTGTGATCATTTACAGTTCGACACCTTTCTGCGCCTTGATGCCCTGATCTTTGAAAGCGTGCTTCACTGCACGCATGTCGGTGACGGTATCGGCGATGTCGATTAGCTCCTGTGGTGCGTTACGACCGGTGACCAGCACATGCTGCATCTCTGGACGAGCCTGTAAATCATCCAACACGCGATCCAGATCAAGGTAGTCGTGTTTCAGGGCAATGTTGAGTTCATCCAATAAGATTAGGTCATAGCTGTCGTCTTTTAACATGCGCGCAACAATGTCCCATGCAGCATTGGCGTAAGCAATATCCTGCTCGCGATTCTGGGTATCCCAAGTGTAGCCTTGGCCCATCACGTGATAGTCGACATTGGGTAGCTGACTGAAGAACGCTTGCTCCCCGGTGCTGAAGGCCCCCTTAATGAACTGCACGATCCCAACTTTCATGCCGTGTCCAAGGGCTCGGGCCACCATGCCAAAACCCGAACTGCTTTTACCTTTGCCGGGTCCGGTTAATACCAGCAAGATACCTTGTTCTTTTTGCGCATTGGCGATGCGTTCCTGCATGATTTTTTGTTTGGCAGCCATACGCTTGGCGTGGCGCTCGGGGTCTTTTGCACCTTTACTCATGGGGATTCTCCTTGTTGTTATCGAATGCGAGCGGCTCGCCCTTAAAAATAGCGGCAATCAGCGCCGGCGCAGAAGGGAAGTAACTGTAAAAGAAACTTGCCATCAGACCTTTCTGACAAAAAACGGCCTCAGCGCCGCTGCCGGCTTGTTTGTGTGTATGGGTGGCGGGTTGCCACGTTGTTTCCAGGGTGCAACGGTGAAAAGTATGACCTCGTATCTGACCCTCTTGCGTATCCAGACTGTGCAGGCCTATGCCCTGCAGGCGTTTTGCAATGGCTGCACGACCGGGAATCAGCCCTAGCAATGGATAGACGAGACCGTCCTTATCCGCCAGCTCTTCAGCACAAACCATCAGACCGCCACCCTCGGCCAGTATTGGCTTGTCGGCTTGATAAAAGGTACGAATGGCCTCCAGCATGGCGGTGTTATCTGCCAGGGTGCGGGCGTGCAGCTCGGAGTAACCACCTGGCAGCCACAAGGCATCTGCTGGCGGCAGCGTGGAGTCGAACAGCGGGGAGAAATAATGCAGTTCAGCGCCCATGGCCAGCAGCAACTCCGTGTTGGCTCGATAGATAAAGCTGAAGGCCACATCCCGCGCGATGGCAATCCGTATACCCGCCAGTAACGGCCCCGGTGCAGCAGCGGGTGTAACGGCGGCGATCGTCACGGCTTTGGGTAACTGATCAAGGCCTGCTGCTTTGAGCACCTGCGCTGCGGCATCCAGCTGCTGATCAAGGTTACCGAGTTCTGCTGGCTGCATCAGTCCAAGGTGGCGACTTGGAATGTGCATGGCGTCATGTCGGGGAATCGTCCCCAACAGCCGAATGCCTTCAGGCAGTCCCTCTTTGAGCATTTCAGCATGCCGTGGGCTGCCAACTTTGTTGGCAATGACGTCATGCACAGACAACTTTGGGTCAAAGCGTGCGAGTCCCAACACCAGCGCCGCAAATGTTTGCGCCATCCCGCTGGCGTCGATCACCGGTAACGCAGGAATACCCAGCAGCTTGGCCAGATCCGCACTGGATGGGTCGCCGTCAAACAGCCCCATTGAGCCTTCAATTAAAATCAGGTCAGCATCTTGTACGGCTTCAGCCAAACGCCAGCGACACTCATCTTCTCCGGTCATCCATGGGTGCAATTGATACACCGGGTGGCCGGATGCAACCTCCAATACCATAGGATCAAGAAAGTCTGGGCCGTGTTTGAATACGCGCACGGTGCGTCCAGCATTGCGATGCAGGCGCGCCAACGCAGCCGTCACCATCGATTTACCCTGCCCAGAGGCGGGTGCGGTAATCATTACAGCCGGTACAGATTGCGTCATAGGTTCACCATTTTTATCATTATTGGTTAGGACTCACGGGGATAAAAACCGGTGCGCCATCGACTTCTACAGTGATTAGTTTTTGGCTATACAGTTGTTCGAGCGCGGCCACTTGCAACATCGAACGGGCCGGTCCCCAGCAGGCATCACCATTGCTATACAGGAGTAGCACATGGCTACACCAACGTGCGGCCAGATTCAGATCATGCAGGCACATAAATACGGTTTTGCCTAAGCTGGCCTGATTTCTCAGCAGGCTCATTACTTTGACTTGATGGTGCAAGTCCAGATGGTTGGTCGGCTCATCCAACAACCAAATATCAGGATTCTGCGTCATCAGCGTGGCAATCGCGACGCGCTGGCGCTCACCGCCTGATAAGGTACTCAGCAGTCGCTCAGATAGATGATCCACCTCCATCGCGGCCAAAGCCTGTTGGGCGCGCTGTAAGTCTGTTGCTTGTTCACTTTGCCAAGGCGACAGCCACGGATGACGGCCGATCAGCGCAGTTTCCAGTACGCTTGCCGGGAAGCTGTCTTGGCGCTCCTGAAACACTAAGCCGAGCTGCTGCGCAATATCACGGCGTTTTAAGTGTGCTAACAACGCTTCGTTCAAGGTGACCTGACCGCTACGCGAGGGGCGCAATCCTGCGAGGGTATGCAGCAAGGTGGTTTTACCGGCACCGTTTGGGCCGAGCACGCCCCAGACCTGACCCGACTCAATGCTCATGTTTAGAGGGAAGCCGTCTGCTCTACTCGGTACATTGATGATCAGGTCATGCGTATGCAGTGTGCTCATCAACGGCTCCGGTGCAGTAAATACAGGAAAGTGGGCACGCCCAGTAGCGCGGTAATCACACCCACTGGCAGCTGCTCAGGCGCAATCACCGTGCGCGCCAAGGTATCGGCCAGTACCAGCAAGGTGCCGCCGGCCAGCGCACTGGCTGGCAAAATAATGCGTTGATCATTGCCCAGCACCAAGCGCAGCATATGCGGCACGATCAGGCCGACAAAACCGATACTGCCTGCGCTGGTCACGGCTGTTGCGGTCAGCAGGCTGGCAAGCAAGTAGATGGTCCATTCCAGCGGCCGCACCGACACCCCCAGTGCGGCGGCCTGCATGGCGCCGCGGGCGAGGACGTTTAGATTGCGCGCCAGCGGTATTATCACCACGATGGCTACAGCCAATACCAGCAAGGCAGGCCAGGGTGTGCGGGCGTAGGATACGTCACCCATCAGCCAGTACAGCATGCCGGGCAGCTTGTAAGAGGGGGTGAGCGCCAGTATCAGAGTAATCACCGCACCCCAGCCGGCGGCAACCACAACCCCGGTCAGTAACAGACGTGAGGCTGTCCAACTGCTGGTACCGTGTGCCAGACCAAACACCAGTAGCGTGGCCAACATGGCGCCGGCAAACGCTGAGCCGGAGATCAGTAGCGCGCCCATGCCGCTCAACATGGCCAGCAATGCTCCAACAGCTGCACCGCCGGATAAACCGAGTACGTAGGGATCAGCAAGAGGGTTGCGCAGTAACACCTGCATCAACGCACCGGCAACGGCTAACAAACCACCGGTGGCAAAGGCGGCGAGGGTGCGTGGCAAACGTAGCTCCCATAACAGCGTACTATGCAATACGCTGCCTTTATCCTGAAGCACTGCCCAGAGTTCTGTCGGTGAGATCGTGACACTGCCGATGGCCAGAGCCAATACGACCGCGACTAGCGCAATGACGCTAAGCGCCAGTAAAGAGCGAATCATTGAGCCGCCGCCTGTAAGTTTTCATCCAGATCATTAACGTGCACGGGCAATATCCAGTTTTTGACAGATATCTCGACTCGCTTCCAGCAGTCTGGGTGTTGGTCTTGAGATCGGTGATGCCGGTACAAAAAACAGATTGTTGTTAGCCACCGCACTCAGCTTAGGATAGCTTTTCCAGTGATCAAGTTGGTCATCGCTGGCACCTTCTACACTGCCGGTCAGAATGACTTCAGGATCGGCTTCTAGCACAACTTCGGGGCTGATTCGTGGCACCAGGCGCGGCATCTCAGCGAAGACGTTGACACCTCCACACAGCTGCAACACTTTGCCAATCAGGTGTTGGTTGTTGATCGTCATCAGCGGCGTCTCCCACACCTGATAAAACACTCGGATGGGTTTAGCGTGCCGATATTGCTCAGTGATTGCAGCAATACCCGCGCGGAAACGCTCCGCTTCGGCAAAGCCTTCTTTTTCAGTGCCGGTTAGAAGCGAGAGTCGCTCAATTGCACTGGAAACAGCTTCGAAAGTGCGCGGCTCGATGGCAAATATCGGTAGATCCAGCGCTTGCAGCAGCTCCATCTGTGCGGGTGGATTGCCGGTGACCCACGTCACAATTAGATCGGGCTGAAGGGCCAGCAGGGCTTCCACATCTATTCGGGTGTGATTGCCCACCAAAGGCAGCTGGCGGGCGGCGGGCGGGTAGTCGCTGTGATTCACCCCCGCCACCACCTTGTTACCGGCACCGGCTGCAAAGGTCAGTTCCGTCGCGCCGGGCGAGAGTGTGGCGATGCGCTGAGCGGGCGCTGTTAGACACAGCTCTTGGCCGGCGTCGTCCAGCGCACAACGTTGTATCTCACTGGCGGCGAGTGGGAGCGCTAGAGTCCCGACCAGTAACCCTAGGGCAATCTTTAAACTCAGCCAGCGTGAATGCATACTTTTACTCCCGTTTTACGGTGTATTAGAGATCGTAGCGGATGCTCATCATGCCGCTGCGACCGGCGGCGATATAGTTAAGGTCCTTGGATTTTATGGCGGTTGAATATTCTTTATCCAATACGTTGGCCAGCGTCAGGCGCGTGCTCCAGTTTTGCGCAAAGTTCCAGCCTGCACGCAGATCCAAGGTCGCGAATCCCGCCAATTTATTTTTGTTCGCAGCATCATCATACCGATCACCTTCAGCGATCACCGAGCCACCTAAGACAAACTTGCCGATCGTTTTATCCACGTCGATACGCGCCGTTCGGGAGGTGAGGCGTCGTAGTTGTTCGCCAGTTTCACGGTCTTCTGGGTCCATATAGGTCAGTGCGATCGTCGTACGCCAGTCATTGTGCTCATAACCGCCTGCCAGTTCCGTGCCGCGAATGCGCGCTTGGTTAACGTTGACAGGCGTACTGGCACCGTTAATTTTTTCATTGATTATCAGATCTTCAACGTCCATTTGATACACGGCCAGATCCCAGAACCATTTTTCATAGTTGCCGCTGGCGCCTAACTCAAAGCTTTCCGACTGCTCAGGTTGCAGGTCAGGGTTGCCTCGATAGCTGGTGGGTGTAGAGGCAGGGTAATAGAGGTTGTTAAAAGTCGGTGCTCGGAAAGCTGTACCGTAACTGGCACGCATGCGGTGATAACGATCAAAGCTATAACCCAATGCCAAACCGCCGGTTTCTTTGCTGCCGTAGGCTTGGTTGTCATCACTGCGCACACTCAGTTGAGCATCAATATGCGCAAAGTTTAAACGTAACTGACTAAAAACAGCGGTATTTGTTCTGCTGGTTTCGTTGTAGGTTTGAGAGCTGTTGACTTCATCTTCTTGAAATTCAGCACCTGCAACCAGTTCGTGGGCGTTGTAAGACAAGGTGTTTTCCCAGCGGGCTTGGCGCAGACGTGTATTGTAATAACTTTTTCTGCTCGAAAATGATGCTTCATCATCGCGTGATTCTGACAGCTGAATGCCGGTACGCCAGTAGTCATTCACTGGCGTCATTAGGCCAATGCCGATGGTGCGAATGGTGTAATCGGTGTTGCCTCCCTCGTACTCAGTGTTGCCTTGCGACTGCAACAACATAGCGCTGGCTTCGCCGCCGTTATCAAAGTCATGCACAATTCGCCCTAGCCCAGCTGTATTACGAAAACCTTGGTTATCACCCGCTTCAACAATTGCAGTACCGTCTGTTTCTTTGTGCAGACCACTTAAACTGAAGCGGGTATTACCTGCTGTGCCGGAGATGCCTGCGCTGGTTTTTTGCGTGCCAAAGTTTCCTGCGCCGGTCTCTATCCAACCGCGCTGGCCGTGTTGCGGATCCAGAGTAAAGGCTTGTACTACACCGCCCATTGCATCTGCGCCATACAATGAGCTACGCGGGCCGCGCACCACTTCCACGCGTTGAATAAGATCGGTTGGAATGAATTGCCAAGGTGCACCGCCGCCGGTTGCTGAATGCACTTTCACACCGTCAAGCAAAAAAACTGTACCCGCATTCTGCACGCCACGAATGTTTACATTGGTTGATTTGCCGAAGGAGCCGTTACCGGTCACGTTAATGCCGGGCTGGCCACGCAAAAGCTCGGTAAAATCAGCGGGTGCTTTGGCGCGAATCTCTTCTTCGTCAATCACCGTCATCGACGCTAGGCTCTCACCGACTGTTTGAGGGCCATAGGTTCCAGTGACCACGATTGGCTCTAGCTGTGTCTGTTTACGCTCTTGAGCAACAATGCTTGTTAACGGACTGCATAGCAAAGGGATCAGCAAGCTTTTGCTGATCAGACGAAAGGCTTTCATTAAACGCACTCACAGACACACCACACTCACCCGTATGGCTGGTTGTAAAGGTGCTGCACAGGGAGGCGTGCCCGACCAAAAGTCAGGTCAAAGCGTTATAAATAGGTGGGAAATCACTTAAGAACGACAGGTGTTTACCCACCGCAACTGCCCTCCGCAGCGTTCGGTGTGTTGACAGGCCGGTCTCCGGACTTGTGAGGTTATACTCCTGATCAGCGCAAACCTTCCCATGCTGACGCACAGTGGTATTTTGCTTCGCCAATCACTCACTTACCGTTGCGGGGGCAGTGCCGGATTTTAACCGGCTTCCCGTTTCACTGTTATGCCGAGTATTACGGCATAACAACACCTGAAAACGCGAGGGCAGGCTAACAAGGCACTTTGGTTGGGTCAATGATTAATCTTCAGCGGTTGTCCGTAATGCCATTTCCAAGCGTTGCCACTGCTGCTCATCGGCAGCCAGGCCAAGCCGGAGCATGCCTGGCTGCGTAAAGCTTCTGACTAGCACACCCTGTGCGGCAAGTTGGTCGGCCAGCAACGCTGGTGCATCAAGTCTGACGGTCTGGAACAACACCGTACCACCCATCAGCGTCAATCCTGCCGCCTGCAATACGTTCGCCAATCTCTGTGTATCACGCTGTAGGCGGATGCGGGTCTGCTCTTGCCACGCTGTATCCATCAGCGATTGCGCCATCACGTAACGACTGGGGCCGCTCAGTGACCACGGGCCGAGCAGCCGACGCAAAGGTTGTGCGATGCTCGGCTCTGTCAATACCGCACCGGCGCGCACACCGGCTAGACCATAAAACTTGCCCAGTGAACGCAGAATGATCAAGCCTGACAAACCGGCGTGAACGCACAGGCTGAATTGCGGGGTAGCATCCATAAAGGCCTCATCGACAATTAACCAGCCGCCACGTTGTTGCAGGCGTGCATGCCAGCGTAATAGCGTGGCTGCAGGGATCAGCTCGCCGGTGGGGTTGTTGGGGTTGATCCACACCAGTACGTCCAATTCATCCAGCCAGTGCTCAGCGTTATCCGCAGAACTTACGTCTGTTTGCGCTTGTGTAATGGGCACAATGCTGTGGCCGGCCTGTCGCCAGCTGTATGCATGCTCACGATAGCCGATGCTCGGTATGCCGACACGGCAGGGCTGGCGTAAACGCGGTAATGCCATGATAGCGGCTTGGCTACCGGCCACCGGCTCGCAGTCTGCGCTTGCCGGTGCGTTTGACCAATGACGAATAATATCATTGAGCCCATCATCGGCTTCTGGAAGTCTTTGCCAGATATGTGCGGGTATATCCGCAACCGACCAGCCGATTGGATTGACACCTGTCGATAAATCCAACCACTGATCGCGGGGGATCCTCCAGCGCTTAACGGCTTCGTTGAGACGTCCGCCATGTTTGGGCTGCATGGTTAAAACCTCACGAGAGCAACAAGGGCTGTCACTGCAAATATGACCCCCAGCCAAAGTTTGACACCGTTTCGTACCAGAGCAATGGCAGCCTCGATGCTGGCAGCGTTTGCTGGGAGCGTTCCGCCAAGTATGGGGCGCTGCTTGATCCCGTCGGAATAAGGCGATGGCCCGCCGAGCTGAACATTTAAAGCCCCTGCGCCTGTTGCCATCACCGGGCCGGCATTGGGGCTGTCCCATTGTGGTGCCTGACTGCGCCAACATTGTAGAGCCAGTTTTCGCTGACCGAGCAGTGTGTAAGTAAGGGCTGTGAGTCGCGCTGGGAGCCACCCCAAAAGATCGTCCAGTCGCGCGGCGGGTCGACCAAAATACAAAAAGCGCGGGCTACGATAACCCCACATCGCATCCAGCGTGTTGACCAGTCGGTGCAATACGACGCCGGGAATACCGCCGATCAGAAACCAAAATAGGCTAGCAAACACGGCATCAGCGCCGTTCTCTAACATCGATTCAGTGGCAGCGGCGGCCACCCCTTGCTCATCCAGTGCGCTGGCCTGGCGACTGACGATCCGGCTGACCTGCTGACGGGCAGTGGCCAAATCACCGTTGCGCAACGGCTCGGCAACCGCCAGTCCATGCTCGGTCAGACCTCGCAGAGAAATCGCCAGCCACAGCACAATGGCCTGCGCCAGTAGCAACCACAAGCCATCCAGCAGCATTGCAAGCCACACAGCTGCGCCGAGTATTGGCAGCGTCACCAGCAACAGTGCTGCAGTACCGCTGAGCATGCTCTGCCAAGGACGCGCAGCATGAGTGTTAAATTGCTTTTCTATGGCCGTCACGATCTGACCAAAACCGACCAGCGGATGCCAGCGCGATGGCTCACCCAGTACGCGATCGAAAATCAGCGCAAGGGTGCAAACAATAAAAGGGGTAAATAGCGACACCGAATGTCCTTAACGAAAACACAGAATCAGGCGGGCAAGCCTACCTGATTCTGCTCAATTGTATGTCGACCTTTCAAGGTCGACATGAATATTGCACGGCCGTATGTGTCGCTCATAAATGAACGACCGACATTGCGAGCGCAGTGCAGTGCAGTCCAGCTTGCAAGCTGCGGGGTGCCTAAGCATGGATTGCCACGTCGCGGCGCTCCGCGCAAGGGCGGGTATTCATTATCGTAGGTCACCCGTTTATGGTTGACATGGCTCACCATGAAAATCCCAGCGTCGACCCTAAAGGGAGACCGACATTACGAACGCAGTGAAGGCGTCGAGTCTTTCAAGGTCAGCGGTAATCCGGCCAGTACCATCACCACCCGCTGGCAACGTTGCGCCAGTGCTTGATTAAGCCAGCCCAGCTCATCGCAGAATGTGCGGGTCAGTGGATCCATACCGATGGTGCCCAGTCCGGTTTCGTTGCTAACAATAATTAACGGTCCCGGATAGCCTTCAATGTGCTCAAGGAAAGCCTCTTTTTGCATTTGTAGTTGCTCAGTGCCGGCGTGCAGTAAGTTGCTGATCCACAAACTCATGCAATCAATCAATAAGCACGGTGCTGGATGCTGTTGCCCCTGTTCGCGTAATACCTTGGCTAGATTCAGCGGCTCTTCCACCAGTCCCCATGCCTGCGGCCGAATGGCTTGGTGCCGACTAATTCGACGGGTCATTTCATCATCGCCTGCGGTAGCGGTGGCCACGTACAGCACCGGCAGGGATAGAGCCGCAGCCTGTGCCTCAGCCAATCCGGTTTTGCCGGAGCGTATCCCGCCCAGCACCAAGGTGTGACACGTCGTTGTTATCATTCGTAGCTCCAAGGCATTGATTATTATGCGATTACAGCACGGCCGGCTTACAGCGACAACGTTCTATCATTCGTCATTGAAGCGAAGCGGATCCCTTGCCAGCACGCAGCATTATTTGTCATCCAAGGCTCGTGCCGTGTTGCCGTCATTCAGCCACGGGGACTGATGGCGTGCTTGCTGAGTTTACGGTAGAGGGTATTGCGGCTGATGCCGAGTTGTTTGGCGCTGCGTGTTATGTGCCAGCGCTGCTCCTCAAGCACTGTGAGTAAAGTGCTGCGTTCTGCATCGTTAAGCGGCGCGCAGGCCGCTGGGGCGTTTGTTATCCTGGACTCTACTAGGTTTTGAAACTCCGCAGGCAGCTCGGCACAGCTGATGATTCCGTTCTCGGATAAGGCCACTAATGTGCGTAACACATTGCGCAGCTGGCGCACATTGCCTGGCCAATGATAAGCGAGCAGTGCTTGCTGCGCCCGATCTTCCAGATGTACCGATTGGCCGTGCGCTTCCTCTCTGAGTAGGTGCTGCAGTAACTGCAATTTATCGCCCCGTTCACGTAACGTAGGCAGGCAGATAGTTAGACCATTGAGGCGATAATACAGATCCTCTCGGAAGCGCCCTTCGGCCACCATTTGGCTCAGGTTACGATTACTGGCGCTGATCACGCGTACATCAATGGACTGCGTCTCGCCACCAATTGGCTCGATCTGGCGCTCTTCCAGTACCCTTAAGAATCGTGTCTGCAGGGCCAGCGGCATGTCACCAATTTCATCGAGAAACAATGTGCCTCCGTCGGCCTGCTGTAGCTTACCGCGCATACCTTCTTTGCGTGCCCCCGTGAAACTGCCTCCTCGATAGCCAAACAACTCACTCTCGATCAGACTTTCGGGAATCGCCGCGCAATTTAGCGCGATAAATGGCTTGCCGCCTCGCGAGCTGATCTGGTGCAGCGCTTTGGCAAAGGCTTCCTTACCAGTACCTGTTTCTCCTCCGATCAGCAACGGCACATCATGCTCGTAAACCCGCAGCGAACGCTGAAAATCTTTTTGCAAGGAGGGGTCGCTCATGCACAGCCAAGGGGGTGCGGCCCCTGCTGTTCCTAGCGCGTGTATGCGCCGTTGCGGCTGGCCACGGATCATGGCAAAGAGTGGCTGGCCGTGCCGGGTTGATAATGGCCAGCTGGTGCTCGGTTGCATCGACGCGCGGCCAAACAGGTCATCGAGGTGACAGTCAAAAATATCAACCAAGGTCAGCCCAAGCAACTGTCGCCGCGACAACCCGAGCACGTTGAGAGCCCCCTGATTGACCGCACGCACTCGGCCTTCACTATCAAAAGCTAACAACGCTTCGCTGAATTGACCGATGTATTCGGCTTGGGAATGGAAGCGTAACAGCCACTCACCTTGATAGCTGCGCAGGAAATGCGAGCCCTCAATGGCCTTCGCTGACAGGTTGACCAATGCCATGGTGTGAAATTGGCTTTGCCGTGACACATTCTGCCGCGTTGAGGAAACATCCAGTACCGCCAGCAGCTCACCGTGCGGGTCAAAAACCGGACTTGATGAACAGGTTAGGCCGATATGTCGACTGTTGAAGTGTTCGTTCTGGTGAATTGTCAGTGGCTGCTGTTCGATCAGACAGGTACCGATGCCATTGGAACCTTCACAGGCTTCACTCCAGTCTGCACCTAATATTAAGCCTGCTTGTTCAAATGCGTGTTTTTCTGATTGGTTGGTGACGCAGTTGAGAATGACGCCGCTGGCATCGGTGAGCAGTACCGCATGACCGCTGCCCGCCAATTGACGATGCAAACTGTTCATCTCGTTATTGGCAATTTCTAACACCTGCTGCAACTGCTCGCGCCGTTTAAGCATGTAGGCATGCTCAATGATTGTGGGCGGTATGTTTTGCGCCGGATCAAGATTATGTTGCTGCAGGCAGCGCAGCCAAGAGCGCGCAACCGAGGGATCGGCAGCCGGGCCGGCGAGCTGCGGATGACCCATTGCTAGGGTCAAAACCTGCTGGGCGTGATGTTTTTGCGGATTATGCATTGTTGTTCTCCGCTGTGCAGTTACACATGATGGCCAAGAATCTATCAGTTGCTCTGCTATTGCAAGAGGGTTTGACTGGCGAGTCATTACACAGTATCGATACTGAGACAGTTTGTCACACCTAACTGTCTCAGTATTGAAACAACGATCCAGTCATGTGCGCTTTTAATTTTACATAGAAGCCTCTAGCTCGGGCATTACAGCATTGTGGCTCAGCTTTTGCTTTGACTCTATGCAAGCGCCCCATTGCGCTCTTGGCTGTACTGCATAGCCAGAACAACTATAAGAACTCGGAGATATTCAATATGCGCTACTCTCATCCAGGTACCGAAGGTGCCCTCGTTTCTTTTAAGTCCCGCTATGGTAACTACATTGGCGGTGAGTTCGTCGCCCCAGTTAACGGTGAGTATTTTACTAATACGTCACCGGTTAATGGTCTGCCGATTGCTGAGTTTCCCCGCTCAACCGCAGAGGACATTGATAAGGCGCTCGATGCCGCACATGCTGCCGCCGATGCATGGGGTAAAACCTCTGCTCAGGATCGCTCGCGAGTCTTGCTGAAAATCGCCGACCGCATTGAAGAAAATTTGGAGGTGCTGGCCATCACCGAAACTTGGGATAATGGCAAGCCGGTTCGCGAAACGCTGAATGCCGACATTCCTTTGGCCGCTGATCACTTTCGTTACTTTGCCGGTTGCATCCGTGCGCAAGAAGGCAGTGCCGCTGAAATCAACGAGATGACCGCCGCGTATCACTTTCATGAACCTTTAGGTGTGGTGGGTCAGATTATTCCATGGAACTTCCCGTTATTGATGGCAGCTTGGAAACTTGCGCCAGCTCTGGCCGCTGGTAACTGCGTGGTGCTCAAGCCTGCTGAGCAAACGCCGCTGGGTATCAGTGTCTTAATGGAATTGATTGGCGACCTGCTGCCATCTGGCGTACTTAATGTGGTGCAAGGTTTTGGACGAGAAGCTGGCGAAGCGCTGGCGACCAGTACCCGTATTGCCAAAATTGCCTTTACTGGTTCGACCCCGGTTGGCGCGCATATCATGAAGTGTGCTGCCGAGAACATCATCCCTAGCACTGTCGAGCTGGGCGGCAAGTCGCCGAACATTTTCTTCGAAGACATCATGCAGTACGAGCCAAGTTATATTGAGAAAGCCGCTGAAGGTCTGGTCCTTGGCTTCTTCAATCAAGGCGAAGTATGCACCAGCCCGTCACGTGCACTCGTGCAGGAATCAATCTATCCAACCTTCATGAAAGAAGTGATGAAGAAAATTGGCCAGATCAAGCGCGGTGATCCGTTGGATACCGAAACGATGGTCGGTGCTCAAGCCTCCGAGCAGCAGTTCGATAAAATCCTTAGCTACATGGATATTGCCAAGCAAGAAGGTGCGGAACTACTCACCGGTGGCGGGGTAGAAAAACTCAGCGGCGCCTTGGGCGGCGGCTATTACATCCAGCCGACGTTGCTTAAAGGCAACAATACCATGCGTGTGTTTCAGGAAGAAATTTTCGGCCCAGTGGTTAGTATCACCACCTTTAAAGACGAAGCCGAAGCGTTGGCGATTGCCAATGACACTGAGTTCGGTCTCGGTGCAGGTCTATGGACTCGCGATGTGAACCGTGCTTACCGCATGGGTCGCGCGATCAAAGCCGGTCGTGTGTGGACCAACTGCTACCACCTGTATCCCGCGCATGCGGCGTTCGGCGGTTACAAGAAGTCCGGTGTAGGCCGCGAAAACCACAAGATGATGCTTGATTATTACCAGCAGACCAAGAACTTGCTGGTGAGCTATGACATTAATCCGATGGGCTTTTTCTGATTGATCCGTCTGGCGAGCGTGCTCGCCAGACGGTGTTTTAGCCGTTGGTTATACGCACAAAATTTTACACTTTAGAACAACAATAAAAAGGTATACAAAATGGATCAGATCGGTAATTACATCCTCTATCTCATTATGTTTTGTGCTGTTCTGGGTGCCTTCGCGGCGATCCGTAACAGCGACGAAGGCTTGGGTAAAGAGTTCATGGAAGGTATCCATGCCACAGGTTACATTTTTGTACCGGCGGCGGGCATCATGGCCTCTATTCCTTACTTGACCATGATTATCGAAAACGTGCATGGCCCGATCTTCAGCTTCCTTGGCGCTGATCCGGCATTGGCCGCCACAATGATCATCGCTTCCGATATGGGCGGTTATCACTTAGCCTCAGCCTTGGCGGCCAGTAAAGAAGCGCTGGTGATGGCGTTGATTACGGGTTTCATGGGCGGCGCGACGATTGTCTTCTCAATTCCTATGGGACTGGCGATGCTCGACAAACGCGACCATAAATACATGGCGCTGGGCATCATGTCAGGTATTTTGACCATTCCTTTAGGCGTATTAATCGCGAGTGTGATTCTGGCGTTTAGCAACCCTTTGGTACGCGATCTAGTGACCACCAACGGTGAGGCTACCTATCAACTGGCACTGGGTATGGGCAGTATTTTTGCGAACTTGCTGCCGATTTTAATCTTTGTCTTGGCTTTGGCCTTGGGCTTGCGTTTCTTGCCAGACTTGATGATTAAAGGTTTTATCATTTTTGGCCGCACCATGGACGCAGCGATCAAGCTGGTGTTGGTGTTCTCCATTGTTGAATACTTTACTGGGGTGTTCAGTCTGGTCTTTGGTGGCTGGGGTTTCGACCCGATTATCGCCGACGCGCAAGATCAGACCCGCGCCTTAGAAACGGCTGGTTACATCGGCATTATGCTGGCGGGTGCCTTTCCGATGGTGTACTTACTGCGCAAATACTTGGGTAAGCCACTGGAGCGACTGGGCGGTAAGATTGGTCTCAGTGCTGTAGGCAGTGCCGGTATGCTGGCAACCATTGCCAACATTTTAGCGATGTTCCGCCTGGTCCGTTTCATGCCGCCTAAAGACAAAGTAATCAACATTGCCTTCGGTGTATGCGCCGCATTCCTGCTGGGTGATCATTTGTCGTTCACCGCGAACTTCCAGCCCACCATTATTTTGCCGGTCTTGATTGGCAAGATCAGTGCAGGCTTTATCGCGGTTGGTTTGGCGTATTGGTTGTCGGTGCCTAAAGCTCTGCAACTTGAAGCGGAAGATCGCGCCGCAGGGATTATCGCCGAAGGTGAATACCTTGGCTTACCCGTGCCGGAAAGCGTGCACCCAGAAGGCCATAAAGCGGCGGTCTAAGACCTCTGCGATGAGGAGGGTCAATATGATACCTATGACCTCTGCTAACCAAGTGCTCTTGCTCGGGTTGGACTTCGGTTCGACCACGAGCAGCGTGCTGATCGCTCAGGCCAGCATCAGTAGCCATTGCGTCACTGGACGTATGGCCCTGCAGGAACCGGTGCTGCTGTTTCGGGGTGAGCCGGTGTTCACTCCGTTTGTCGGTGATGCCATCGACGAACAGGCTGTGCAGCAGCTGATCGAAGGTTGGCTGGCCGAAGCGAAGGTGGCGCCGCAAGCACTGTTTTCTGGTGGTGTGATCATCACGGGGCTGGCCGCTCAGCGCAACAATGCTCAAGCATTGGCGCAGTTAGTCGGCGGCCTGATCGGTAATGTACTGATCACCCGAGCAGATGATGGTGGATTGGAATCTTGGTTGGCGTTTATGGGCAGTTGCTCCGCTCTAAGTCGCTTTCATAGTGAGCAGCCGATTCTTAACCTTGATATCGGCGGTGGCACGACCAACGCAGCGTTAGGGTTGGCCGGTAACGTGCTAGCCAGCGGCTGTCACTTTATCGGTGCTAGGCATTTTCAATGTGTGCCTGGCAGTTATCAGCTGTGCGCTATCTCGTCATTCGGGCAACTTCTGCTTGATGAGCTGGGTATTCACATAAGTCTGGGAGAGGTGCTAAGTGCTGTGCAACGCAAGGCCATCATCAGTTGGTATATCGCTGCGCTTGAGGCCATTGTCAGTGCTGACTCAGACTTCTTCAAGAGCACTGCCGGACAGCACACTGAGCAACTGGCATTGCACTTACCGGTACTGGATAAACCTCCGCTCGTGACTTTTTCTGGAGGTGTCGGTGAGTTGCTGTACCGTCATTTACAGGGTGAAGCACTGCCCGGGACCACGCACTATGGTGATCTGGGGATTGACTTGGCCTTGGCCATTGCGGCCAATCCACGCCTGATAGGCGATGCTAATCGCCTCGTACCCGAGAACCGCGGGCGTGCGACGGTGTATGGCTTGACCTTACATAACACGGAAATCTCCGGTACCACTCTATTTCTGCCACGCCCACAGATCTTGCCGCTCAAAGACCTGCCGATCGTAGCGCGGTTGCCGATGAGCGCCAGCCTTGTGCAACTGGTTGACGCCATCACTTTGGCGACGAGAAGCGAGGGTGGAGCCTGTTTGCAATTGCTCGATGACGGCGCACCCGCGTGCCTCGATGACATCCGCCAGCTCGGTGCGCGTTTAGCCCGTGCCATCGCTCAGGTAGGGGCGTCTGCCGACTGGCCGCTGGTGCTCTTATTGGAAAGCAATGCTGGCAAGGCGCTGGGTCACTACGCCAGCGACTGGGGCCGACAGCCCTGCAACCTCGTGGTGATTGATGAAGTACGCGAGCGCCATGCCCACTTTATAAACTTGGGCAAACCTCACCAACAAATAGTGCCCGTCGCCTTTTACGGCGTGCACTGATTTTATGATCCGTTAAGGAGAATATTGTATGTCACTCAAAGCACTCGATCAGATCAAATTGCCTACCGCAGGCCACGAACGTTTCTACAGCACCACTGTGCTGGATCGTCACATTGAATTTCCCAGCCTCAAGGCTGTGCTGGGTGCTGCTGATATCAGTAAAGCCGGCGACCGAATCGCAGGCCTAGCTGCCAAAGATGACATTAGTCGTGAGGCCGCGCGCAAAGTGCTGTCCGAGCTGACGTTACAACATTTTTATGACCACCCATTGACCGATCGCCATGGCCGTATCGACAGTGTCATGCAGGTTAACTATGACATCGACCAAGCGACCTTCAGTGAGATTGCTGAATTGACCTTGGGCGAACTCAAAGATCACCTCTTGCGTAGCCACGGCGATGTAATGCGCCGTATTGGTGGGGCGATGACCGGCGTGATGGTGGCAGCCCTAGCTAAGCTGTTGGATGTGCACGAATTGATTCTGCTGTCGAAGAAACTCAAGAGCGGCGCTGCGTCTAAAGCCCGTACTTTGGTGGGTTTGAACGGTACGTTGTCCTCACGTCTGCAACCCAATCATCCTACTGATAATCTGAGCGGTATCACGCTACTGGTTTACACTGGTCTGAGCATGGGTTCTGGCGATGCGCTCATTGGCCTCAATCCGGCCATCGACACGGTGGACAATATCAGCGCAACTTTGCGCCACTTGGATAAACTGCGTCGTGAAACTGGCGCGCCCACGCAGATTTGTGTGCTCTCTCATATCAAAACGCAGTTGGCTTGCCTTGAGCAGGGTGCACCGGTGGAGATCATGTTTCAGAGTTTAGCCGGTACTGACCGTACTCTGACTGATGAGTTTGATGTCACTGTCGAGTTGCTCGATCATGCTTGGCGGACCATGGGGGCCAGCGGTCCTTTGCGGGAAGAGGCGGAAAACTTCATGTACTTCGAAACCGGTCAGGGCAGTGAGTTGACCTACGGTAAACATGAAGGCATCGACATGGCCACCTGCGAAGCCCTCTGCTACGGACTGGCGCGACGCTATCAACCGTTTATGGTCAACAACGTGACTGGTTTTATCGGCCCAGAAACCCATCTTGATAATTTTGAAATGACCTACTCCTGCCTGCAGGATCATTTCATGGGCAAATTGATGAGCCTGCCGATGGGCATGGCACCTTGTTATACCTTGCATTCACAGGTCACCGTCGAAGGTCAGCAAATGGCCACAGAGTTGCTCGCTGCCGCTGGAGCCAACTTCTTTATGGACGTCTACCTGAGTACCGACCGCATGCTCGCCTATTTCGACACCAGCGCTCACGACAACCAGACCATGCGCGAAGTCCACGACCTCAATCCTGCGCCTGAATACTTACGTTGGGCGCTGAGCAAAGGGATTTTTGCACAGGACACCCACGGTAACGTGCAGCGAGGTGTGAACTGGGGGAATCCACGGATTTTCTGTGAGTCGGATATCGACTTTCAGCGTCTGGTTGAATCCACACCGGCCACCTATGGCTTCGATAACGCTGGTCCGCGTCCGGCCAACAGTATCTTACGCACCGTGCGAGCCAACCTCGCAGTGGCCCGCGAAGCTATTTATGTTGACCTGCGTCCAGCTGAAGTCAGCAACATACCTTTACGTGAGCTGCGCACCAACGCGCTCGATAAACTGGCTCACTTACAAGACCCAGAACTCGGCGCGCGCCTGAGCGAAGAGGTTCTGAGTCAACTGAAACCGGAATACAACGACGTCCAAATCGTTATTTCTGACGGCCTCAGTGCTGAGGCGATCCACCATAATATTCCAGACTTGCTGCCCGTGTTGATGGATGGTTTGAACAGCCGTGAATTGCGCATCGGTCAACCGATTCTTGCGCCCTATGGCCGAGTAAAATTGGCCGAATCGGTCGGTGAAGCGCTACAGCCACAATTGATTATCGTTCTAATCGGTGAGCGTCCTGGTGGCGATGCTTTGGCATCACGCAGTATGTCCGCGTATCTAGGTTATCGCTTACCCGATGAACCAACACGTATTGCCGCGGCACAATTTAGCGGCAATGCCGAGATACGTTACGAGTATACGGTGATCTCTAATATCTATAGCGGCGGCCTGCCACCGATTGAAGGCGGTAGTGTCGTGGCCGAGAAAGTCTTTGCTATTCTCGAGCAACGCGCGGCCGGCAATCGCCTTGAACAACTGTTAAAAAAGGTAGCAATCTGATGCGTGCCCACCACTTTGCAGCGTCCCTATCTATTTGTAACGGAGATTGATATGGCAAGTTTTTCCCATACCGTCGGCGCCGTGACCTATCGCTTCGACGATCTTAAAGACGTTATGGCTAAGGCCAGTCCGGCCCGTTCTGGGGACTTTTTGGCCGGTGTTGCGGCGCTCAATGATGGTGAGCGTGTCGCGGCGCAAATGGCGCTAGCGAACATTGAGCTTAAGCATTTTTTGAATGAAGTATTGATTCCCTATGAGAGTGATGAGGTGACTCGGCTCATCGTCGACACTCATGACAAAGACGCTTTTGCCACTGTTAGCCATCTTACTGTCGGTGGTTTTCGTGATTGGCTATTGAGCGACGCGGCTGACGAGAACAGTCTGCGCGCTCTCGCTCCAGGACTGACCCCAGAGATGGCGGCCGCCGTATCGAAGATCATGCGCGTGCAAGACCTCATTTTAGTGGCACAGAAAATCCGTGTCGTGACGAAGTTTCGCAGCACTGTGGGCCTGCGTGGACGTCTCTCGACCCGTTTGCAACCCAATCATCCCACCGACGAACCAGCCGGGATCGCGGCGAGCATTCTTGATGGGCTGCTCTATGGTAATGGCGACGCGATGATCGGGATTAATCCGGCCACCGACAGCACCTCGTCAATCTGTACCATGCTGGAAATGCTTGATGCGGTGATCCAGCGTTATGAAATCCCTACCCAAGCCTGCGTACTCACCCATGTCACCACCTCGATCGAAGCGATCAACCGTGGCGTGCCGTTGGATTTGGTCTTTCAGTCGATTGCCGGTACTGAAGCGGCGAATGCCAGCTTTGGGGTCAGCCTGAGTATTCTGCAGGAAGGTTACGAAGCAGGGCTGTCATTAAATCGTGGCACCCTCGGGCAAAACCTGATGTATTTTGAGACGGGACAGGGCAGTGCGCTGTCTGCCAACGCCCACCATGGTTTGGACCAGCAGACTTGCGAAACCCGAGCTTATGCGGTGGCCAGACACTTCAAGCCGTTTTTAGTCAATACGGTGGTGGGTTTCATTGGCCCAGAGTACCTGTACAACGGTAAACAAATTATCCGTGCCGGCCTTGAAGATCACTTCTGCGGCAAACTGCTGGGTGTGCCGATGGGTTGTGATATTTGCTATACCAATCATGCCGAAGCGGATCAGGATGACATGGATACTCTGTTGACGCTGCTCAGTGTGGCTGGGATCAACTTCATCATGGGCATTCCAGGTTCCGATGACATCATGCTCAATTACCAGACCACCTCTTTCCATGATGCGCTTTATGCGCGTCAGAGTCAGGGGCTCAGACCCACGCCGGAATTCGAACAATGGCTGGACAAAATGGGTATCTTTACCCAAGCCGATGGCAAAGTGCAGTTTGGAAATAATCTGCCACCAGCGTTTCGCCAAGCTCTGACGCAACTGGGTGGAGGGAGAACCTGATGAACAAACCAACCGTCGACAAGCACAATCCCTGGTTGCATCTGCGCAACCTGACGTCCGCGCGCATCGCCCTTGGGCGTACGGGTATCAGTATGCCGACAGGCGCGCAGTTGGACTTTCAGTATGCCCACGCGCAAGCCCGCGATGCCGTGCACCTGCCGTTTGATCGAGAAGGATTAAGCGCGCAATTGACCGAGCACGGACATGATTCTTTATTGCTGCACAGTGCCGCCAGCGATCGTCACACCTATCTGCAGCGTCCAGATTTTGGGCGGCGTCTGAGTGATGAATCGGCTGATCGACTGAATCAGCATCGACGGGACAATCCAGACGGCTATGACTTAGCGATTGTGCTGGCCGACGGTCTTTCTGCTTTGGCGGTGCATCGCAATGCCATCCCGATGCTCAAGCACATTGCAGAACAAGCGCTGGCAGAAGGTTGGAGTCTCTCGCCGATTGTTCTTGTTAGTCAAGGTCGTGTGGCGGTGGCTGATGAAGTGGCCGAACGACTCGGCGCGCGCATGGTGGTTATCCTGATTGGCGAACGTCCAGGTTTGAGTTCGCCAGACAGTTTAGGCCTGTACTTCACTTACGCCCCCAAGGTTGGCTTGACCGATGCTTACCGCAATTGCATTTCTAATGTTCGTTTAGAAGGCTTGAGTTATACGATGGCCAGTCATCGCTTGCTGTATTTGATGCGTGAAGCGTGTCGCCGTCAGTTGTCGGGGGTTAATTTGAAAGATGAAGCCGAAGCACCGCTCTTGTCAGGTGCAAGTATGAGCGAGAACTTTTTGCTCAGTTGAACTGTAATTAACCTTGGCGTTGGCGACTGAAATATCGACCGGCGCTCGTGCTGTGTCCAAGGGTAAAGCCACGAATCGACCCTCTGCGACGTGCGGGTAATCCGGGGGCTTGGCAAATAGTCAACGCCAAGCCTTGGCATGGCGCGGCTATTTTATGTTCGATGCTGGACAGGTTAATAATGTACTGGGGTTATTTCCTTACACCAGCATGCCGTGTGTAACAGGGTGGGACTTTACTGGCGTCGTTATTAAAGGTTGAAGCATTACTGCAACATACCCGTCAAATAACTCAGCTAAACTCCAATAGAAGGGCAGTGCATACGCGATGCACATTGCCGTTTCTGCGAGTGCTTTATCACAACATTTTCAACGTTGAGTAAGCGTTCAGACATGGGGTTAATTAAGCGTTAGTCAGCAAAGCGGTTAGCGTGCTGTTTGCTCAGGCTATAAGGCATTGCGTGACGTTGGTCGCTCAGGCAGCGGGCCCTGCACAAAGTTTTGAGTGGGTCGGGCACGTTCAGCCAATAGAATTTCAGTGGTTATTGCGCAGGGTAAACCAAGGAGAGTCAGGCGTGTCAGATAACCCACTTGAGCGTGCGAAGAGCAAATCAGCCTTTACGGTTTTCGTTATTTTTTTACGGCTTGGTCTGACCTCGTTTGGCGGGCCTGTTGCTCATTTAGGCTTTTTTCGCGAAGAATTTGTTATCCGTCGGCGCTGGCTTAGCGAGCGTTGTTACGCTGATTTGGTTGCGTTGTGTCAGTTCCTTCCTGGACCTGCTAGCAGTCAGGTTGGGATTGCTCTAGGTCTCTCTCGCGCAGGCTACCTGGGTGCGCTCGCTGCATGGGCGGGTTTTACCCTGCCATCGGCTATCGCGCTTATCTTTTTTGCAATGGGTATCGCCAGTTATAGCGAGGTCATTCCAGTCGGGGTGCTCCAAGGTTTACAGGTGGCAGCGCTGGCCGTGGTGGCGCAAGCTGTTTGGGGCATGGGCAAAAACTTCTGCACAGACGTTGCTCGCCTGTCGATCATGGCGGCGGCAGCGTGCTTTGTGCTTTGCGTGCCCTCGGTATTCTCTCAAATCGGTGTCATGCTGATGGCCGGGTTGATTGGCCTTGTGCTGTTTAAACCGGAACACGTGTTTGTGCCTGCACCCTTACCCATTCGTGTGCGGCGCTGGGTTGCTTTGTTTTGGTTAATGGTGTTTTTTACCTTGCTGATCGTTCTGCCGCTGCTCGCGGCGCATTATTCAAATCAGACACTCGCGCTGATCGATACGTTTTTCCGTGCTGGGTCGTTGGTCTTTGGTGGTGGGCATGTGGTGCTTCCGCTCTTACAAGCACAGGTTATCCCGGCAGGTTGGCTCAGTAACGATGCATTTTTGGCGGGTTACGCTGCTGCGCAGGCTGTTCCAGGCCCTTTGTTCAGCTTCGCGGCGTTTCTCGGGGGCTCTATAAACGGTGTGCCTAGTGGCTGGTTGGCGGGAATGATTTGTCTGTTAGCGATCTTCGCGCCCTCGTTTTTGCTGGTGATTGGTGTATTACCTTTTTGGGAGAGCCTGCGCGCTAATGTCCGTACTCAAGCCGCGTTAGCGGGGATCAATGCGGCTGTCGTAGGGCTGCTGCTTGCCGCTCTGTATCAGCCGGCATGGTCCAGCGTTATTGGCCAACCAAAAGACTTTGGTTTGGCGTTGCTGGCATGTTTTGCCTTAATGTTCTGGAAGCTGCCTGCTTGGCTGGTTGTTGTAGGGAGTGGCGTAGCGGGTGGATTACTCGCTCTGTAAGGCAGGCATAATCTTGCTGGTTGCTTGTTATTCAAGGGCTGATCTATCAAATGCAGTGAAACAGTATGGTTAATAAAGAAGGTTTTTTATCATTAAGAACATACTGAGCGCTGCAAGCGCATTAACCTTGGTAATGTTCATGGGTTACACGCCTAAGTTGGTGCGCAGCCAATCAATTTGCTGGCTGACATGGACACGCAGTTGTTGCACGCTTTGATTGGCTGCATTGGCACCTTGCTGCATCGCTTGTATTTGCAGATTAAAATCTGCCACGCTTTGGTATTGCTGCTCGGTGAGATTTGAGCTGTGTTGCGCGCTGAGTGAGGCGTGAAAAGAGCGTTCACGTACCTGCAGTGAGGTTTGTTGCAGTGTTTTTGCCAGATTACATTGGGATTCAGTGGAGTGCGCCACTTCATCAATATGTTGTTTAACGCGATCGGTCACCGCGTTGAGCGCACCGAGTAATGTCGTTGATTGATCCACTGCGCTGTGAGTTTTTTCTGATAAAAGGCGTACTTCATCCGCAACCACTGAAAAAGCTCGACCGTTCTCTCCGGCGTGTGCGGCTTCAATAGCGGCATTGATAGCCAATAGGTTGGTCTGCTCCGAAATATGCTTGATCTGATCTAAAATACTCATCACTTGTTGGACCGCTTTCACCAAATCCAACAACGCGAGCTGGCCTAGATCAATTTTCTTGATGGCTTGCTCTCCGGCGCTGACCACCTCTCCAGCACTTTTTTCACTGTTATCCATGAGGGTTGCGGTTTCTTCAGCAAAGCTTTTGACTTGGGCTGAGCTGTCGTTGACCTGTTGTGCTAACTGATTCAACTCTTGACTGGACGCACCGGCTTTGTGCAGTTGTGCGCTTGTTGTATGGGCGTTGGCAATAATGCTGTCGAAGCTGCCTAATAGTTGTTCGAGCGTGGCTCCCACATCTTGGAGCTGCTGGTCTTTTTGTTGCTGCTGCTGTTGCATACCAATAATCAGCTGGTTAAAGCGCTTGGCAATTTGTCCGAGCTCGGTGTGTTCGGTTTCCATATCAACAAAGTTGAGGCGGCCTTGTTGAACCAGCACGGTTAAAGCGGATTCAAGGGTCATAAGATTATTGATAACAAAGTGCTTCTGGAATAGATAAAGCAGTGCCGCGACGACTAATAAGCCTATGGCAAAGGCAAAAAAGAGCTTTTTAACCAGCGACTCAGTGCTGTCTTTACTTTGGTTAATGTGTTGCTGGCCTTGAATAATGGCGTGCTCAAAGTTGTTAATCAGCTGATTGACTTGGCTTGAGCTGTCGGCCCGTGCTTGCTGGCCTTGGATAGAGCGCTGCATTTCTAAAGGATAACGATCATAGAGACTGGTCAGTTGACGTAGAATTTCGTCACCCTTTTCCTCCACATTGCTGGCGCGTGCTTTATTGGGCCAACCCATCAAACTGGCGATGTCATTCTGCTCCTGCTCAGGATACAGCCCAATACGCGGCAAACGGCTGACCTGTTGGAGCGCGTGTTGATAACGCAAGCGGGTTTTTTCGAGTTGTTGCACATAATTTTCGTTGCCGCTGTTCCAGAAGTTCTCACGTAGGGTTTTTATTTCTGAGAGTAATCTGCTTAAACGCGCCACCGCTTGTAGATAAGCAATCCCTGTTGGCGGCTGTGTTTCAATCACCTTGAGGGCATAGTTTTCAAGGTTGTTTAATTCGGCCGCTGTTTCTCGTTCATTTTGGTAGAGCAGTCCTTGCTCATCTCCGGCCAACTTGCCCGCCCCTAAAAACTCATTACTGAGCCCAGAATGCAAGGCGTTGGCCAGCGGCTCGAGTTGCTCCACTAAGCGCTTGGGGAGGCTGGGCATGACTTGTTGTTGTAAGTGATCAAGGTCAGCCAGCGCATCCCTATGAAAGGTGGCATCGCCAGTGTCCAAGTAGGTTTGAATTTTATTGCGCACATCGACGGCTAACTGACGATGTAATTCTGAGTAATTTAAAGTACTGATAAAGGATTGATTCAGTTTATCCAATCCCCAATACAAAATGCTCGCCAGAGAAATTGCCATCAAGACTAATGTGCAGGTGGCTAAGCGGGTAATGGTGATAATGCGCATCACGCGCCCCTTAAGAAGAGTTGAAATTGTTTAATGAGTGTCGGTATTTAAAGGTTAAGAGTGCTGAGCGTCGGGCGTATGCCCTGCTCAGCAACTACTCGCAATCTTGTGCTGCGAATTCTGAGGTGCAGTAAGGAGGTGGCTGATGGCGCCCGATAGTTCAGCGACTAGACTATTGCCTATGGCGTTTTTGGCTTCAGCTTTAATCAGGCTCAAGCGGCTGGATACCGTAGCGGCTGAATCCAAATGGGCTGATGCTGAATCAACTGCTGCGACTGAAATACTCATTAAATTGAAAAAACGTTTTTCGCCAAAGCGATCCTCGGACCAGATACCATGATTGCTTAAGTGTTCTGGATTATAAAAAGATACACACTGACAACTAAATTCTTCGAGCAGTGCTTGAACGTAGGCTTGCCAGTGGCTGCTACGAAACACCACGACATAATCATCACCGCCAACATGGCCAACAAAATCAAGCTCTGGGTGGCGGTGCTTTTGTAAGAGCTGTGCCACACACAATAGAATTGCATCGCCCTTGGCATAGCCGTATTGATCGTTATAAGGCTTGAAATTATCTAAATCAAAGTAGCAGGCAACGAAGGGTTGCTTACTGATAATCAGTTGCTCGATATGCTCTTTAATCAACACATTGCCGGGCAAGCCTGTCAGCGGGTTGGCATTTTGCGCACTTTTTATTTGCATTTCGGTCAGCATTCTTAATAAATCAATGACCTGGCCGACGCCAGAGTACTGACCCCGTTCGGTAATAATGAAATCTTCTTGCAGTTGATTACGGTTTCTTTGCACGACTAATTGGCTGACTGTTTCCAGACGACTGTGACGTTCAACGCTAATGAAGTTGTGTTCTAACACTTGGCTGACGGGTTTTTTCAGGTATAAGTCGCGGCCAAAAGGCTTGCTGAGTGTGTGCAGTAAACTTGCACGTTTAATGATGCCGATTGGTAGGCCATTGGCCACAACCGGTAGGCAAAACCACTGCGGGTTATGCTCAAATAGGGCGGTAACTTCTTCGACCCGCATCTCTGGGCTGACAGGGGGAATGTCCAGTTTTAATTGACCGATTTGCCCTTGCTCTTTATAGATTTCGCGGCTGTCTTTAATCTGCTGCCAAGTAACCTGCTCGCTCTGACTGATCTGCAGCAAGGGCTTGGGGCTGGGTTTGGCAAAGTAATAGCCTTGCACATAATCCACACCAAGTTCACACAGGGTTTCAAACTCTTGTCGGGTTTCAATGCCTTCCGCAATCGTTTGAGTCTTACTCGCCTGTGCGATGGCGACCATCGAACGTACAAAGTCGCGTTTAATTTTGTCTTTCTCGATCCCCATAATGAAGTGCCGATCAATTTTGACAAAATCAGGTTCCACCTCAGACCAGAGTCTTAAACTGGAGTAGCCTGTTCCTAAATCGTCTAGGGCAATGGAGAACCCTTCACTTTGATAATGTTTGACCGCTCGGCGCATCAATGCGTAATCATGGGTGGGTGAGTGTTCGGTTATTTCAATCACTACCTGTTCTGGCCTGATGCCAAAAGTATTGATCAGTTCGAGCGTCAAGCCGCGGTGGTGGTCTGGCTGTAGCAGGGTTTCAGGTGACACATTGAGAAAAAGCTTGCCGGGTAACTGTTGTTGGGTAAATTGTTCAATGGCTTTGGTGCGGCAAATGCTTTCCAAGGCAAACAGTTTTTGCTGCTGCTTAGCGTGTTCAAACAGGTTGATAGGGTTGAAGAAAAGACTGCCAGATGGACCGCGGCTTAATGCCTCGTAGGCGTAGATGGATTGCCCGTCGGCACTGATAATGGGCTGAAAATAGGTGCTAATGGCTTTTGTTTCAATAATGTGTAGCAACGCATCTTCTTTCTTCATTTGGTCTCAATTCCAATAGAGCTAAAGCAAGCGAGGACAGTGCAAAATATGGAGGTATGGTTGTTGGCCAGCTGATGTCACTATTACATCAGCTGATAATGACAAAGCTGTGACATGACTTAAGCGGTTGCGGTCGATGTGTGTGAGGCACAGGGGTGAGCGTGTTTTACCTGACAAGCAGCGGAGGTTGCGTATTGGAGAAGAATGCGCTTGCGCGCAGTGCCGCAGAGTCAGCATGATGGCGTGCAAGCATCTATCGCTGGAGATCCTCAGCGAAGTTTTCTGTACAGGTGTGCAACGGGACGCTATGCAGCGTTAGAAGTAATCATCAAATTTTATAGGGGCAGTACACCAGATGGATTTGCTACAGGGCTTTCTTACCATTACTGCAATTCATCTTTTAGCGGCTGCATCGCCAGGGCCGGATTTTGTAATGGTTTCGCAGCAGTCATTAACCCATGGGCGGCGTGCGGGGATTCTCTGCAGTCTTGGCATTGCTCTGGGTTTATCGGTGCATATTATTTACTCGTCAATTGGCATGGCCGCACTGGTAAGTGAGTCGTCTTATGTTCTCAGTGGGTTGAAAATACTGGCCGCAGTGTATCTGATTTATCTTGGCGTGAAAGGGCTCCGCAGTCAGCCGGTGACTGTTGCAAGCGCAGCGCCCGTCGCAGTGAAACGTTTGTCTTCTGTGCGCTTAATCTCGCTCGGTTTTCTCTGTAATGCTTTAAATCCCAAAGCGCCGTTGTATTTTTTGGCGGTGTTCACTTTGGTATTGTCGCCCGATATGCCGGTGTATCAGCTGTTTTTAATGGGTATGTGGATGATGATTGTGCAGTTTGCATGGTTTAGCTTTGTTGCTGTCTTACTCTCAAAACCAGCGGTTAAAAATAGATTCCGTGCTATTGGCCATTGGGTTGATCGTGCCATGGGTTCGTTGATGTTGCTGTTTGGCTTGCGCCTTTTACTGAGCAAGTTCAACGATTAAAGCCTGCGCTCGTCTGGGATGATCAGCGCAGCGGAGTTGCAGGGTGCTGTTAGTTCGGCATATCTACAGTGAAGCTCACCACGCGGTTGGCCCTTGTTGCTTAGCTTGATAAAGCGCGCGTCGGCTTTTTTCAAGAGACAACTCGGTGGTTGTTCATCATTGTTAAATGAGCGCCTAAAAAAGCCAGGCCAGCAATCAGTCGCATCAACAACACAAGCAGAGTACGAGCTAAGGGTTGATGCAAAAAAGAATGCGCGTTAATCATCTCTGCGTCGTTCGTGTCTATTTGGTCAAAAAAACGTCAATTGTCAAAAAATGTTACAATGTTGCTTGATTAATTGATGGAGTATGTTTTGACTAAGAAAAAAATAGCTATATTAGGTGCAGGTCCAAGTGGTTTGGCTCAATTGCGTGCGTTTGAAGCGGCCCGTTTAGCTGGGGTAGAGGACCTCCCAGAGATTGTTTGTTATGAAAAGCAGAATGATATTGGCGGTATGTGGAATTACACATGGCGCACAGGCTTAGACCGCAATGGTGAGCCCGTTCACGGCAGTATGTATCGCTACCTGTGGTCAAATGGCCCAAAAGAGTGCCTTGAGTTTGCTGATTATTCTTTTGAAGAACATTTTGGCCAACCTATCCCTTCGTATCCTCCGCGTGAAGTCCTCAAAGATTACATTATGGGGCGTATCAATAAGCAAGATATTCGCAAATACATCCGCTTTGAGTGCCCTGTACGTTGGGTGACTTTTGATGATGACACGCAGAAGTTTACTGTGACGGTGATGAACCATAAAACCGCTGAGCAGGAAACTGATGAATTTGATTATGTTGTGGTTGCCACGGGGCATTTCTCCACGCCAAACATGCCCTATTTTGAAGGTTTGGAAGCGTTTTCAGGCCGTGTGATGCATGCGCATGACTTCCGCGATGCGCTTGAGTTTAAAGATAAAGATATTTTATTAGTCGGCAGCAGTTATTCTGCCGAAGACATTGGTACACAGTGTTATAAGTACGGCACCAAGTCGGTCACGATCAGTTACCGCAGTCATGCGCTGGGCTATGACTGGCCAGACGGCATTAAAGAGGTGCCGCTGATCACTCGCTTTGAGGGTGATGTTGTTCACTTTGCCGATGGTAGCAGTCAACGTTTTGATGCCGTAATTATGTGTACGGGTTATTTATTCCACTTCCCGTTTATGCCTGATGAGTTGCGCTTACAAACGCACAACTGTTTGTATCCGGAAAATTTATATAAGGGAGTTTTCTGGCAGCCTAATCCGAAATTGATTTACTTAGGTATGCAAGATCAATACTTCACTTTCAATATGTTTGATGCGCAAGCGTGGTATGCGCGTGACGTGATTTTAGACAGAATTAAGTTGCCAGATTTAGACGCCCGCCAAGCAGATGAACAGCGTTGGTTGGCCGAGTATGAACATGTGCAAGATGTTGATGGTGCGATCGAGTTTCAGGCTAAGTATGTTCGTGATTTGAACAATGCTACGGACTACCCTGAGTTTGCCGTAGAGAAACAGGGTGACATTCTTAAGCAATGGCAAAAAGATAAAATAGCCGACATTATGGGCTTTAGAGAAAAAGCGTATCGCTCGACTTTAACCAATACTCTGGCGCCTGAATTGCCCATGCCATGGTTAGATATTTTGGATGATTCGTTAGAACACTTTTTGAACTTGTCTTTTGTAAAAACCAAGTCAAATAAAATCGCCAGCTAACGCGGTTCACCACAACTGAGTAAAGCCAACGGCGCTAAAGTGATTTTGCGCCGTTTTTTTATGCATGTTACTCAGGCGCATTGCCCCCACGATGTTGCCTACTCTTACTGTGTTGTATCAGCGCGTTTATCCGTATTGAAAATCTTCTTGCAGGGGCATTTTTTTGCTATACCATATATAGTTATATTATAACGTATAGAGAGTTTTATTGATGGATCTGCTCCCACCTTTACTGCGTCAAAAGCTACGCTTTTCTCCAAAAAATCTTCTTGCAACTGCGTGTGTGATGGTTGCTCCTCTGGCTGTTGCGCACGAGGGTGAGCATGCTTCGGTTAACTTGCCTGAGCAAACAGTGAAAGCTGAGCAGCAAGAGTTTGAGGAGTCATCTAATACAAACAAGGTTGATGTCGCGCGCTTGCAGAAAACTTTGGCGAAGGGTTTGCGTGATGTGTTTGTTACGGAGCCCAGTGTACAAGTGGGTTCAGGTACACGTAATGGACAGAAGATCATGCTGCGCGGCGTGGAAGATCTGAATCTTAATATTCAGATTGATGGTGCGCGCCAAGGTGCTAACACCTTTCATCACCAAGGCCGAGTGCAGATCGATCCCTATTTATATAAGCAAATATCTGTGGATACAGGACCCGCTGCTGCAGATGTAGGGCCGGGTGCGCTTGGTGGTAGCGTACGTTTTGAAACAGTTGATGCACAGGATATGTTAATTCCAGGGCATACCAGTGGTGCGCGTTTGGGTGCGCAATGGGAAGATAAAACCCGTACGAATGGCCGTATTGCTTCGGCCTATACCATGCTTACTGATTCGACAGGTTTGCTGGGGTATGTGCGTACGCTGGATAGCGGTACATCGCGTGATGGTAACGGCGAGCGCATTCGTTCAACTGATGGAGATAATCGCAGCTACTTATTCAAAGTGAGCATGCTTGAAAACGAGGGGCACAGTTTACGTCTGGCCGCTGAGCGCAACACCAATGCCGGTGGTACTTTACGTGCCAATATGCCTTGGCAAACAGGTAATGCGAACCAAGCAAATGATGATCAAGAGTCGTTTCGCGATACGCTAACACTTAATCACCGTTATCAACCTGCGGGCCAGAATCTGCTTGATTTAGAAACCACCTTGTATCAAAACGTGAGCCGTTTGGAGTGGTATCGAGACAGCGGTGATCTGACGTTTGAAACCCGCAGCCTGGGGGGTAGTTTGCGTAATACGTGGCGTTTTCATTCGGGACCCATTCAGCATGCACTCACTGCAGGCTTTGATCACTTCCATGACAGTAGCAGTCAATGGAATAGCAGTACACATTACAATGAGCGTGCGCTTAATAATGGTGTATTTATTCAGAATCGTCTGCAGTGGGGCCCGGTACGTGTATCGCTGGGTGCGCGTGGTGACTTTTATGACACGCAGTATGCCAATGGTGCGAGCAGTCAAGGTGAGGTGTATTCGCCCAATGCAACCATTGAATGGGATCCGCTCGCAGAGGTGGATTTAACCTTATTTGCCGGCTACGGTGAGTCGGCACGAGGTGCTAAGCTGAATCAATCTGGTTGGCTGCAAAAGTATTCCAATGATTTTCGTTTAGGTGAAAATGGTCATTTAAAACCTGAGTATGCACAGCAACGTCAACTGGGTGTGCGCTGGCATGATGTATCGGTGCTGACGCCAGGTGATCATTTAGGTTTAAGTTGGATGGCGTATAACACGCATATTCGTGATTATCAGATTGTTCCAGGTGAGGGTTCTGGTTTGACTGATCATATTCACAATGCGTCGAGTGCTGTGCGCAGTCGCGGCTACGAATTGAGTGGGCATTGGGGTTTAGAGAACGTTTTGCTGAGCATGGCCTACAGTCATAACGTGGTGCGTAACTGGGATGGTCAGCCGATGGACACCAGTGGAGATTCAGCGCGTGTCGGTGTATCAACGGGAGACCGTTTAGTTGTCGATGCCAATTGGAATTTCATGCCAGCCTTTGAGGCGGGTTATACGTTAACTGCAGTGAAACGTTTGAGCGATGTACCGGTGGGGCGTCCAGATAAGCCAGGTTACGCGGTGCATAACTTACGTTTGGGTTGGTCGCCGTTGGCAAATCGCGACACACTCCAGGTTAACTTCGTGGTAGAAAATCTGTTTGATAAGCAGTATGCCGATCACACCACTGTGCGTACGTTACAGGCCAGTGATACTGCGACGGCTGTTGCCGGTCAGCAATATGCAAACTGGGAGCCTGGACGGACCTTTAAAGTGTCTGCAGACTGGTTTTTTTAAGCAGGTAAAGACCCCGCAGTAGCGGTCATCATTAATACAGGATTGGTACTCTGGGTTAATGATGAGCGCTACTGCAATTAACAGTTTTCTAGAGGGTTTTGTGGCATCAGCGTGTGCATTTAAGTTGACGGCTTAACGTTTGCTTTAACCGCTTGAGTTGCCACCTGCTCACGCGCAAAAACACCCAGCGTGCGTATGGCTAATCTTGCTGATTGCAGCGCAAATGCTTGCAAGTGAAAGACATGCCACCGCGCTGCGTGAATTTCGAGTTGGCATGCTACAGCACAGTGTGCCGCATGTTCTGCCAGTCGTGTGGCATCCGATAACAGCAACTCTTGCTCACCGACTTGCACCAGCATCGGAGGTAGCCCCTGTAGGTCAACGTTTAGCGGTTGATGCGCTTGCGCATCGAGCGGAGGGTTGTACCAGCGCAGAGCTTGCTCCATCCAGCTGCGCTGGATTATCGGGTCTTCGTCGTACTTGGAGACCAGTGTAGGCCCGCTTAGTGTGGCGTCGGTTACTGGTGAAATCAGTAACAGTCCAGCTGGAACAGGCTCGCCGCGTTCGCGTAGGGTTAATGCCAGCGCCAAGCTCAAAGCTCAAAGCCCCGCCTGCCGAATCACCGCCTACAACGATCTGCTCTGCGCTGTAGTCTTTGCGCAGCGCATCATAGCAAGCGAGTGCATCGTCCAATGCTGCTGGGTAAGGATGTTCAGGTGCCAGACGGTAGTTAGGCACCCAGACTGACATGCCAGATTCAGCGGCTAAGCGGGTAGTGATACTGCGGTGTGAGTACGCACTGCCTAGACAAAAAGCACCACCATGCAGATATAGGATGACGCCCTCTGTTTGCCTGCTTTTAGGTGTGATGACTTGAGTGGTAACCCCATTGGCGGTGATTGTTTGCTGGGTGACCGCGCCGACACCGGGCATCAGTGGCGATAACAGATTGATCACTCGGCGTTGGCTCGTGGCGGTAAAGGGTGGCCCCATAAATGAACGAAAACCGAAGCGTAACAAGCCACGCAGAACTTTGGCGCTGATTTTTTCTAAGCGGTTCTGCGGTTCGGCCACAGTAATGGCGCCCGGCGTGCTAAGTTGACTTGGCCGTGCGCGAGTCAAACGATAGGCTGACAACCCTGAAAATTGGGTTAACCAGCGGTAAGACAGGGTAAACCCCGGCCAGTTGGTACTGTTGTGACCGGATTTATCCACGTACCAGCTTTTGCAGCCGTTCCATACGGTGTTGGCGAGACGCTGCTGCACTTTGCTATTGAAACGTTGATAGTGGTGAGGGTCGACTTCAATGCAGGTTGACTGGGTTGTCTGCATGGCTTGGTAGCAACGCAGTACATGAGCAATCTGGCTTTCTAACATATAGACGATAGAGTTGTGGCCGAGGTTGGTGTTGGGCCCATAGAGCATAAATAAGTTGGGAAAGCGGGGCACTGTCATGCCAAGGTAGGCTTGTGCGCCGTCTTGCCAAGCGTTATTAAGATTCAGCCCCGCACGTCCAATAATGCGCATCGGCGCAAGAAATTCAGTCGCCGCAAAACCTGTCCCGTAGATGATGGCATCCACGGGATGCAGCACGCCATCGCTGGTTTCGATGCCCTCGGCGGTGATGCGTCTGATACGCTCGGTGACCAGCTCAACATTGGCTTGACCCAGGGTCGTCAGGTATTCGTTTGACAGCAGAATACGTTTACAGCCAATTGGATAATCGGGTGTCAATTGCGCGCGCAGTTTGGCATCGGCAACATCTTTTTCCAAAAGTTTTTTGAAGGGACGGCCGACGGCCAGTTTCATTAAACCTTTGCAGCGGGTAAACGCCAGCGCCTGAGATTCGTAGCGTAGATAGATGCTCGCTCGGTGTAATTTCATCGTCCATGGCAAGGCGCGAAATACAGCTTTCTCCCAATTTTTATAAGCGCGATCAGGGCGCTGCTTTAGGTAGGCGGGTGAGCGTTGGAAGACCGTCAGTTGCTCGACTTGATCAGCGATGGCCGGTACAAACTGAATGGCGGAAGCACCGCTACCAACCACTGCGATGCGTTTAGCGGATAGATCGTAACTGTGATCCCAAGCGGCTGAATGAAATGCGTGGCCTTTAAATGTTTCGATACCTTGCAATTGAGGTAAGGCTGGGCGGCTCAACTGGCCGGTCGCGGTGATCAGCAGTGATGTGCGCAGCGAGGTACCGTCGTTGAGGTTGACCTGCCAGAGCGCAGCGGCCTCGTTGTAGTCTGCTTGCTGCACCTCTGCGCCGAATTGGATATGTGGGATTAATCCATATTTACGTGCGCAATGCCGCAGGTAGGTATAAATCTCTGCTTGCGAGGCAAAGACCCGCGCCCACTCAGGATTAGCTTCAAAGGAAAATGAATACAAATGCGAGGGTACATCGCAGGCTGCGCCGGGATAACTGTTATCACGCCAGACGCCGCCGACGTCATAGGCTTTTTCTAAGATGACAAAGTCCGTCACTCCGGCCTTGCGCAGTGCGACAGCCATGCCGATCCCCGCGAAGCCCGTACCGATAATGATGGCGGTCAGTGGTGTCGTCGTATCCTGCGCAGAGATGTTATGCATAGCGGGTTTCCTTGAACGGGTCGTCGCCCGCTATTTATTGTTGTTTTGGCTGCGTGAGGCATCTTATTTAACACACTATCTTAAGTGTAATGGTCGTTGAAATATTGAAAAAGACGCGATTGGGGGCTGATTGTTCTCGCGCAGTGTCTAGGCGTGGCTGATATGGCAGGTCTTGGGCGCGCGTCGTTATGCTAAATGCGGGTAAACAACTTGGCATATTAAACGCTAAACAAGGCGCATTTTCATTCATTCAATTGCTCTATACTCCAGCATCTTGTCATGCCGTCAGCAATGCATGCAGGCAGTGGTTTAATTAGTTGAATGATCTGCATATTAAAGAGTGTATGCACAGTTAAGGGATAGGTCGAGGTGCTATGAAATCGTCAAATGAGCAGTCGTCGGACGCACAAGTAAGTCAGTTCGGGCTATTAAAACAAAAGCGCTTTGCGCCGTTTTTCTGGGTGCAGTTTGCTGGCGCTGCCAACGACAATCTCTTTAAATTTGCCTTTACCGTTATGGTCACTTACCAGCTTAGTATCAGCTGGATGCCGCCGAGTATTGCTGGCTTGGTGATTGCTGCGTTATTTATCTTGCCGTATTTATTGTTCTCCGCCACGTCTGGGCAAATCAGCGATAAGTTTGCGAAAACTAAGTTGATTCGCTATGTCAAAGATTTAGAAATCGTCATTATGCTGCTCGGTACGGCAGGCTTTCTGCTGCAAAGTCCGGTTATCTTGCTGATTTGCACTTTTTTAATGGGACTGCAATCCACTATTTTTGGCCCGTTAAAATACGCCTACTTACCGCAAGTGTTGAAGCCCAGTGAGCTGACGGGTGGTAACGGTCTGATTGAAATGGGCACCTTTGTGGCAATTTTATTGGGTAACGTCGCCGGTGGTTTGATGATTGCTATGCCTGAAATCGGCCATTATCAGGTGGCTGCAGCGTGTATGGGCTTGGCCGTGTTAGGTCGTTTGATTGCGCAAGCTGTGCCCGTGCTACCTGCGACCGATCCAGCGCTGAAAATTAACTGGAATCCAGTCAGTGAAACGTTACGTAATCTGGCCATGGCCCGTAAGCAACCAGCGGTGTTTCGCTCCATGTTAGGCATCAGCTGGATGTGGTTTTTTGGCGCGGTGTTTTTAAGTCAATTCCCGAGTTTTTCTAAAGAAGTACTGCACGGTAACGAGCAGGTTGCTTCGCTGTTGCTGGTGGTTTTCTCGATAGGCATTGCCATCGGTTCACTGCTCTGTGAAACCCTCAGCCGCCGTCAGGTAGAGATTGGCTTAGTGCCGATTGGCGCAATTGGCATGAGTATTTTTTCGATTGATTTATATTTTGCTACGCGGGGTCTACCTGACAGCGTAGAAATGGGTATTACCGCTTTTCTGCAGAACACGGCAAATTGGCGTGTCTTGATTGATTTGTTGGGTTTGAGTTTATTTGCTGGCTTATACAGTGTGCCGATGTACGCGTTGATTCAGATGCGCACCGAGAAAACCCATACCGCACGGATCATTGCTGCCAATAACATCCTTAATGCGCTGTTCATGATTGCCAGTTCTTTATTAGCGGGAGCGCTCTTGGCTTGTGGCTTAACCATTCCTGAAGTATTCCTGGTGGTCGGGGTACTTAATGCGCTGGTGACCTTCTATATTTTTATGTTGGTGCCAGAGTACTTTTTACGTTTCCTCTCGTGGGTGCTCTCGCACTTAATTTACCGTTTCAAAGTGACCAATAAACAGGTGATTCCAAGTGAGGGCGCGGTGATCTTAACCTGTAACCATGTCAGCTTTATTGATGCGGTGTTATTGATGGCGGCGAGTCCACGACCTATTTACTACATCATGGATCATCGTATTTTCAAGATTCCAGTGCTCGGCTGGATTTTCAAGCTGGCCAAAGCCATCCCGATTGCTTCGCAGAAAGAAGATCCAGTAGCCTATGCGAAAGCCTTTCAGCACGCCGCTCAAGTGCTTAAAAATGGCGATGTGTTGGCTATTTTCCCAGAAGGCGCGATCACTCGAAACGGCGAACTGGGCGAGTTTAAAGCCGGCCTATTGAAGATTCTGCAGACCGCGCACGCCGATGGCTTATCTGTGCCGGTGATTCCGATGGGCTTAAAAAACCTCTGGGGTTCGTATTTCAGTCGTGTTGATGGTGCGGCGATGTCGACACCTTTCCGCCGTGGTTTCTGGAGTCGTGTTGGGCTGAATATTGGCGAGCCAATTCCCGCTGAACAGGTCACTATGGACGCGCTCAAGCAGCAGGTGCAAGAACTGATTAATCAAGAATAGCGGTGTCTGGAGCAAAACGAAGAGCGTGCTTTGCTGTCCGTTTTTTTACGTAACCTGTGAGCCGATGGTTTGGTTTTGCGGTCTCAGTACGCTTGCGCAATTAAAGCGATCATTGCCTCTGCTGCGCCGATATGAGGCAGCAGGTTGATGGTTTTGTCCGGCCATTTGCTTTGTGCGTTGGCAATTTCTTCCGGTACGTCACTGACCACATGGGTGCCGGGTGATAAGAAATACGGCAACACAGTGATCTCATCGCAGCCGCGTTGAAAGCAGGCATCGATCGCTTCACCAATTGAGGGTGAAGCCAGCTCCAAGAAAGCCGCTTGTACAGCATCATCAGGCAGGTTTAAGTGCAGCGCGACTTTGCTGGCTAATATTGTTACGTCTTGATTAGAATCCTTACGGCGGCTGCCATGCGCAATAATGAGTAGCTGTTTCATCGTATTCATTGTCCTATGATTGATTGTTTTTGCGGCGCACGGCATCGTTTAGTGCAGTGGCTAAGTGCGGGTATTCAAACTGAAAGCCACTGTTTAGCAGTTTCTTGGGCAGCACTTTTTGACTGTCGAGGAGCAAGCAGGCCGATTCTCCTAATAGCAACTGCAGCACCTGTTTGGGTACCGGGAAAATGGCGATACGGCCTAAGGCTTTTGCCAAAGCTTGAGTGAATTGGCGGTTGGTTTGTGGGTTGGGTGCAACTAAGTTGACTGGGCCTGACAGATTGCTTGCGCTTAATAAATAGTGCATGGCATGAATATGGTCTTGGTAGTGAATCCACGACATATATTGCTGGCCAGAACCAATCCGCCCACCGAGGCATAACTTAAACGCCAAGAGCATTTTCGCCAGCGCACCACCTTTGGGTGCCAGCACAATACCGGTACGCAACAACACCACACGGGTATAAGGCTCGGCGCGCCGGGCAATCTCTTCCCAGTGCAAGCACAGCTTGGTCGGGAAATCGGTTTCTTGCACGGTGCTGTCTTCAGTGAGTTCGTCATTGCCATGCTGGCCATACACGCCAATCGCCGAACCACTTAAAAATACGGCAGGTGGCTTTGTGCTATGGGCAAATAACGCCACCAACTGCTCAGTCATTTGCCAGCGGCTAGTGCAGATTTCTTGTTTGCGTTTGTCGCTCCAGCGCTTATCAATAATCGCCGCACCCGCTAAGTTAATCACTGCATCAAAGTTATCGAGATTGTCTAAACGTTCTAATGAATCAATCAGTTGTACGTAAGCGGGCAGTTGAATTTTTGCGTGTGCCGGTGAGCGGGTTAAGACGGTGTATTGGTGATCGTCAAACTGATGAATAAACGCTGAACCAATTAAGCCTGTGCCGCCGGTGATGAGTATGTTCATGGTTCACCTCTGTTGAGCAGATCAACGCTCTGGCTGTTTAAGTAACCCTGCAATGCAATCTTTGACCTCAGTAAATACTCGTCCTGGGCTATTCAAGGGCGTGAGCATGGCCGCGGTACCGCACATAAATAAACGCTGATTGTCGAGCAGTGCTGTGCTGACTCGCGCCTGCTCTTTGTCTTTCCACATGCCATCTTGATAAAAAACGGTAAAACTCTCTGCACGCTGTGCCGCCAGATGAATAGCTGCTGCTACGTTAAATGGTCGACTGAGTAAATTCACCGACACCTGCAAATCGGTCAGCTCTAAGGCCATCAAGGCCAAACGCCAGATCGGTGCGGGTTGTCCTGCGACTAAGGTCACTGACAGCGCCTGTTTTTTTTGTGCGACTTTGGCGTTTAAGCGCAGCAAGGTGTAACGCAGCAGTTCGCTTTCAGTAAAGCTAAACGCCGCCTGCTGATCATCACGCTGCGCCAGTTCAGCAAACAAGGGCTCGAATAAATGCTCACGGCAAATTGGCGTGGGGTAACTGGCCAGGGTTTCTTGGATCAGTCGCTCGACTTTGCTAAAAGAAAACTGATCAATGGCGGCGAATAATTCACTTTGTAGTGCTTGCCAGCTTTGCAGGGCGTCCTCTTGAGGCAGGGCTGGTGCTTCTTCTTGCAACAGCGGTTTAACTTTACCGAGCGGTACACCGCGTGCGACCAAGGCTAAAATCCGCTCGATGGTGGTGACATCATCTTCTGAATACAGGCGGTGTCCTTTAGCGGTACGCTGTGGTTTCAATAGCCCATAGCGGCGCTCCCATGCTCTAAGGGTCACGGTGTTGACTTGAGTGCGGGCACTTAATTCACGAATCGGAAACTGTGTTTGGGTGCTAGGGCTGCTATCGCTCATCGGTGTTTCTACTCGATTAATGCTGTGTTCATGCAATTAACAAATAGTTATACATAAAACAGAGGTGTACAACAATACGCCTCTCCACTATTGTTTTGCCGCACAGTTATTTGTCCGAGGGTGTTATGCCGTCAGGGCGTGTCGAGGTTGCCATTATTGGCGCAGCTACAGCCGGTTGTTTTATCGTCAGTTTATTGGATGAGGCGGACATCAGTTGTCGTTTGCTGGAGAAAAGCCGCGGTCTCGGTGGCCGCAGCATTCATCCAGCAGAGTAAGGTTAGTCAGCACACTGGCACGTCAGCGATCAGCGGTGCGGCAGTGATTGAGGTCAGCTGATCAATGGCCCATCAATTGATCAATGGCGTCGGGTTTATCATGCACACCAAAACGGTCAACGATGGTGGCACTGGCTTTATTCAAACTCAGCACCTCGACAATCACGCCATTACGGCGCAGCTTAAGCACCACTTTATCCAGTGCGGCCACCGCAGTGATGTCCCAGAAGTGCGCACGACTTAAATCAATAATGACTTTTTTAATGGGCTCTTTCAGATCGAAAGCGGCAATAAACTTATCCGCCGAGCTGAAGAATACTTGCCCACTGACCTCATAAGTTCGTTGCGTATTATCTGCATTGAGGGTTGAAGTAATGGCCATATAATGACCGACCTTGTTGGCAAAAAACATCGCCGCCAGCAGCACGCCAGTCAGTACGCCATAAGCCAAGTTGTGGGTGAAGACCACCACAACTACGGTAGCCACCATGACAATATTGGTCGACAGTGGATAAACCTTCAGGGTGCGCAGTGAGCTCCAGCGGAACGTACCGATTGATACCATAATCATCACCGCGACTAATGCTGCCATCGGGATGCGTTGTAACCAATCACTGAGAAACATGATCAGCACTAATAAAAATACTCCGGCACACAGTGTTGACAGGCGTGAGCGGCCGCCAGATTTTACGTTAATCACTGACTGACCAATCATTGCGCAACCGGCCATGCCACCGAGTAATCCTGAGGCAATATTGGCCACCCCTTGACCTTTGCATTCTCGATTTTTATCGCTGCCGGTGTCGGTCATCTCGTCAATGATGGTGGCGGTCATTAATGATTCGAGCAAACCGACAATGGCTAAAGCCGCCGAATAAGGGAAAATAATCGTCAAGGTCTCCCAGTTCAATGGTACTTGCGGCCATAAGAAAATCGGCAAGGTATCAGGAAGTTGGCCCATATCGCCCACTGTATGGATGTCTAAATCCAGACTTATCGCGATGATTGTCAAGGTGATAATGCACACCAGTGGTGAAGGAATTAATTCGCCAATTTTGGGTAGATACGGGAACAAATAGATAATGGCTAAACCGCCAGCTGTCATGGCATACACATGCCAGGTTACATTGGTCAGTTCCGGCAGTTGTGCGAGAAAAATCAGGATGGCCAAGGCATTCACAAAACCGGTGACCACCGAGTGCGAGACAAAACGCATCAGCGAGCCGAGTTTTAAGTAGCCCGCGATGATCTGTAAAAGCCCGCAGAGTAAGGTCGCAGCCAGTAAATACTGCAAACCATGCTCTTTTACTAAACTGACCATCAGCAGCGCCATCGCGCCGGTGGCGGCAGAAATCATCGCCGGACGACCGCCGACAAAGGCAATCACGATGGCAATACAAAAAGAGGCATACAGGCCGACTTTAGGATCCACGCCTGCAATCACAGAAAAAGCAATGGCTTCGGGAATCAGCGCCAAGGCAACGACCAATCCAGCCAGCACATCGCCACGGATATTGTAAAACCAAGTGTTTTTTAATGATTGCAGCATCAGTATTCCTAAAATAAAAATTGCGCCGCGACTTATTTAAAGTGACGGTAAAGTAAAATAATTGAGTTCAGCGAGTGCTATACCGGTTTATTAGCCCATTCCGTCGGGGCCTATCACGGTCCTTGTACATTGAGCATCGGATAAGTATCAGTAGATAACGGGTTGTTTATTCTACATCCTTCAGCCACTGCGCATAACCTTGCGCTGCCATCTGTTCTAAAGGAACAAAGTTTAAGCTGGCGCCATTAATGCAATAACGCAGCCCGCCGCGGTCTGCTGGGCCATCGGTAAACACGTGGCCTAAATGCGAGTCCGCCAGCTTACTGCGCACTTCCACACGGCGCATATTGTAACTGCTATCGACATGCTCGGTGACGGCATTTTCTTGAATGGGCTTAACAAAGCTGGGCCAGCCGCAGCCGGACTGATATTTGTCTTGCGAGCTGAATAATGGTTCGCCGCTAACAATATCCACATACAAGCCTGGCTCGAATAAATCATCATAAGCATGACTAAAAGCACGTTCGGTGCCGCTGTGTTGCGTGACTTGATACTGCTCGCGCGTCAGTTGCTGCTTTAACTTGTTGGCGTCAGCTTTTTGATACTGGCTGGGATCAAAGGCTTTGACCTGTTTGTCTTCTGTCGTCGCTGTGCTGGGCAGCGGCTGCTCGGCTTTATTTAGATCTATGTGGCAATAGCCATTGGGGTTTTTTACTAAATAATCTTGATGGTATTCCTCGGCGTCATAGAACTGCTGTAACGGCTGGTTTTCTACCACGATAGGTTTGTTAAAGGCCTCTTGTAGTGTGCTTAAAGCGGCCGCAATCACCGTTTGCTCGTCTGTATTTGTGCTGTAAATCCCAGTACGGTATTGGCTACCACGGTCATTGCCTTGCTGGTTGAGTAGCGTGGGATCAATGATGCGAAAGTAATACTGCAAAATATCATCAAGGCTTAGCTTGTCTGGGTTGTAGGTCACTTTGACGGTTTCCGCATGACCGGTATTACGATAAATCACATCTTCATAGCTGGGGTTTTCGCTGCGGCCATTGGCATAGCCGGAGACGGCATCGATCACGCCATCAATGCGCTCGAAATAAGCTTCAACACCCCAGAAACAACCGCCTGCGAGATAGATAGTACGGGCATTGATGGGTACAGCGTTGTGATCTTTTTTTGGCTGATAAAAGCTGTCTTGCTGAGCAGCTAAGTCGGTTTCTGGGTTATCCAACAGCGCTAAGGCTTGTGCTTTATTGATGCTGCCTTTAATCACGCGTGCCAGTTGGCCTTGCGCGTCCAGTACGGCCCAGCTTGGATAGACTTTTACCCCTAGCGCTTTAACGAACTGCCCGCTCGGGTCTAAGCGTAGTGGTAACTGCGGGTAATTAAGCCCTGCATACCATTCTTTAAAGGCTGCAGTGTTTTGCTCACCTAAAACACCAGGTGAGGCGATGGTGACTAAATTGGCACCCGCAAAGTCAGGGTCAGACACCCAGGCTTGTGTTTCTTGCAGTTCTGATAAACACAGCGGGCACCAGCTGGCCCAGAGCTTGATTAGGGTTGGCTTGCTATCAGTAAAAATCGGACGTGCTTGCGTTTGTTTGACGTCGGCCAGACGCTCAATCTGCTGTTGCAGAACTGACGTGCCAGCACTGGCATTGGCTCGTGGGTTGGTGCCGAGCAGGATCCATATTAACGATGCGCTGACAACGGCAACTCCGATGATGGTCTTCCAGCTGATCGACTGCAACATAGTCGTTTTCTCTTTGAAAGGGCGGCTTGCAGTATGACATAAATCATTTCTGTTGAATGCCTGACAGAAACACTGCGACAAACAAAATAAGTAATTGGGGCGCTTTCATTAAACTGTCATTTAAGCGCATTAGGATGCACTCATCGGATGGCCCAGGCTTCCGTGCTGGTGCACAAGCATCAGTTCAGCTTGATGAATCAATCGGAGATATCTATGACCGTGAAAATGAAAGCACTTGCTACGGCGCTCAGTCTTTGCACAGCGTTCTCAACCTTGTCTGTCAGTGCTGCAGTGGATGCAAAACTACCTGACTATCAGCGCGCCAGTGGTATTTCAGGCAACCTGACCAGCATTGGTTCGGATACGCTGGCAAACCTGATGACATTGTGGGCGGAAGAGTTTAAAAAGAACTACCCTAACGTGAATGTTCAGATTCAAGCGGCGGGTTCTTCTACAGCACCGCCAGCATTGGCTGAAGGTACTGCGAATATGGGGCCGATGTCACGCACGATGAAAGACAGTGAAATTCAAGCCTTTGAGGCGCGCTACGGCTACCGTCCAACGGCAGTGCCTGTGGCGATTGATGCACTGGCAGTCTACGTGCACAAAGACAACCCGATTGAAGGGTTAACGATTGCGCAAGTGGATGCTATTTTCTCTTCAACGCGTCGATGCAGTACTGGTGCTGACATTACCCGCTGGGGTGATTTAGGTTTAACTGATGCGTGGGCCGATCGTCCGATCCAGCTTTACGGCCGTAACTCGGTGTCAGGCACTTATGGTTACTTTAAAGATAACGCGCTGTGTAAAGGTGACTTTAAGAACAACGTGAACGAGCAACCAGGCTCCGCTTCGGTCGTGCAGTCGGTGTCTTCTTCGTTAAATGCCATCGGTTATTCCGGTATTGGTTACCGCACCTCGTCAGTACGTGCAGTACCGTTGGCGGCAAAAGCGGGAGAGCCGTTTATTGAGGCCACTCCAGAGCAAGCTGCTTCCGGTGTGTTCCCGTTGTCGCGCTACTTGTATGTGTATGTCAACAAACGTCCTAACCAGGCTTTAGCGCCGTTAGACCGTGAGTTTGTAAAGTTAATGTTGTCTAAGCAAGGCCAAGAAGTGGTTAATCGTGATGGTTATGTGCCATTGCCAGCCACTGTGATTAATAAGTTGTATAAAGACCTCGAGTTGTAATCGCTCGATTGGCAGGTTAAGAAAAGGAGCTTCGGCTCCTTTTCTTATTTGTCATTTAACTGTCACATAAACGTCTTAAAGTGCATGCAACGTTTCGTTCAAGGGTCAGGCTATGCAGGATATATCGTCGCTATTAGAGCAGGAACTGAACAGTCCGCGCATGCGTACTCGTCGTAAGCTCCGTGCTTGGAAAGATACGTTCGCACGGCGCGCGATTGCGCTTGGTGGATTGAGTGTGATTGTGGCAATCACGCTGATTTTCTTTTATCTGCTATATGAAGTTATGCCGCTGTTTAAAAGCGCCACGATCAAGCAAGAAAGTAGCTTTGAACTGCATGGCGAAGCGCGTGCCAGCAAAATACTGACAATGTTCACTGAAGAACAGAATGAAGTTGCTGCACTGCTGACAGAAAACGGTAAATTACTGTTTATTAATGCGCAAAACGGACAGCCTGTATCTGCACAGCAATTGCCTCTGGACGATGCGGCGATTACCAGTGTGAATGTCAAGACCCCCGGTGCCGACACACTCTTGTTAGGTCTTAGCAATGGTCAGGTGTTGGCGGTTGATACGACATTTAAAGTTGCGTTTGATGCGCAAGGACAGCGTTTGGGGGTTAAACCGCAAATTACTCAGCTGTTTAGCGGTAAAACATTACAGCTGGATGCAGAGCAACGCGCGCTGAGCGCCGTGACTCAGCAGAAAGCGCCTGATGGTATGTTACTTGCCGGTTTGGTGGGTGACGGCAATATTGTGATGACGCTGCTGCGCCAACGCACTAACTTTATTAGTGGCGAAGTGCAGGAGAGCCTTGAGCCCGTTCATTTTCCGAGTAACACGCTGTATGAACGTTTGCTGATTGCGCCGGATCACCACTATGTTTTTGCGTTACATAAAACCGGCCGCTTAGATGTGTATGACTCAAGGGATTTGAGCAATATTCAGCTGTCGCACACCCTGCAGTTGGTTGAGCCAGGTCAGCACGTCACACAGATGATCTTTCAATTGGCGCAGCAGTCATTGTTAGTGGGTGATTCGCAAGGGCAGATTACCCAGTTTTTTATGGTGCGTGATGAGCATGATCAGCAGCAGCTGACTAAAATCCGCACCCTGAAGTTAGGCGATGCGCCGATTAAGGTGCTGGAAGCTGAGCAGCGCCGTAAAGGTTTCGTGGCGATTGATAATACCGGCCGTGTGGGGATTTTTAATACTACCGCAGAGAAAACAGCGATTGATCAGCCGCTGTTAAATGGTGAGCCGTTACTTGCTTCATTAGCGCCGCGTGCATCGATGCTACTCGTACAGGATGCGCAAGGCGTTTTCCAGCGTTACGCGATTGATAACCCACACCCAGAAACCTCATTGAAATCACTCTGGGGCAAGGTGTGGTATGAGGGTTATAGCGAGCCTCAATACACTTGGCAGTCGTCTTCAGCGTCAACGGAATTTGAACCCAAATTCAGCCTCACGCCCTTGGCTTTTGGCACGCTCAAGGCGGCTTTTTATGCGATGTTGTTGTCGGTGCCCTTGGCTGTCTGTGGCGCGATGTACACCGCGTACTTTATGGCACCTGCGGTGCGGCGCAAAATCAAACCTGTGATTGAACTGATGGAAGCGTTGCCAACAGTTATTTTAGGTTTCTTTGCCGGCTTATTCCTTGCCCCCTTTATGGAAACACACTTACCAGGGGTGTTTGCTGTCTTACTGATCCTCCCGCTGGGTATCATCTCGTTTGCCTTTGCTTGGGCGCAGTTGCCGAGCCGTATACGTGATGTGGTTCCAGAAGGCTGGCATGTGGTGATCTTGATTCCGTTGGTGGCTGTATTGGCATGGTTGTCTTTCAGCTTAAGCCAGCCGATAGAGTTGTGGTTTTTTAATGGCGATATGCGCAGTTGGTTGAGTAATGATATTGGGATTAATTTTGATCAACGTAATGCCATGGTGGTCGGTTTTGCTATGGGTTTTGCGGTGATTCCAACGATTTATTCGATTGCCGAAGATGCTTTATTTGGCGTGCCCAAGTCATTGAGTCATGGGTCTTTAGCCCTTGGTGCCACACCTTGGCAAACCTTGGTTAGAGTGGTGTTACCGACCGCCAGTCCCGGTATCTTTTCGGCGGTGATGATCGGTATGGGGCGTGCGGTAGGCGAAACCATGATCGTCTTGATGGCGACCGGTAACACCCCAGTGATGAATGCCAATATCTTTGAAGGTATGCGCACTCTGGCAGCCAATATTGCTGTGGAAATGGGTGAATCGGCATTAGGCAGCAGTCACTACCGAATTCTCTTTCTTGCAGCCTTGGTGCTGTTCTTATTTACCTTCGTGGTTAACACCTTGGCCGATCTGGTCAGGCAACGATTGCGTAAAAAATACAGCACGCTGTAATACGGCATCGATACAGGTTTAGGAGCTCAAGATATGCAAGTTTCGCTAAAAAAATGGGTGGCCAGTGGTAGCCCTTGGGTGTGGCTCAATGCCGGTGCTGTAGCGATCAGTGTGGTGCTGGTGTTGGGTTTGTTAGGGGTGATTGCCTCGCGTGGCCTCGTGCATTTCTGGCCTGCGAGTTTGCAAGAATACCAGTTTTCCGACAGCCAAGGCACGCAGATGCCGGTGCTGGGAGAGCGTGTACAGCGTGAACAAGTGACCGCTGAGCAGATTCGTAATGCGGGTCTGTCGGTACCTGATGGCATGCAAATTCTCGATCGCCAATTGATCAAAGTAGGTAATCGTGAACTCTATGGTTCTGACTTTCGCTGGGTTTTAGAGCATCAGTTAAGCGATTTGCATTTCCCTGAGCATGCCGTTGCACTTGAGCGTCGTGAGTGGGGTAATTTCTATGGTTACATTGTTGGTATCAAAGAAAACGGCAAACTGATTGCTGAGCAGAAGAAAGACGAGAATCACCTCTGGGATGAGGTGCTGCACAGAACGGAGCGTGCAGCAGAGATTTATAAACGTATTAAAAGCCTAGAGGGTGGGGCGATTGGCGCACTCAATTATGAATTGGAGGCGTTGCGTTTAGATGAGCGTAGCTTGCAGCTAGAGGGCCGTGATACGCCGCAAAACTTAGCTGAAGTGCAAGCGGCAAAAGCGTTGCTACAAGCTGATTATGCCACCCAAGAAGCTGAGTTAATGGCGCTGTATACGCCATTTAAACGCGATACCCTGGTGTTGATGACTGCAGATGGCCAGCAAAAAGAAGTCAACTTTAGCGAAATCGTACGTCTTTACCAGCCGAACACACTCAGTGTATGGCAAAAAATACAGCACTATATTCTTAAACTGGTGGAATTTGTCTCCGAGGATCCGCGTGAGGCAAATACTGAAGGGGGTATTTTCCCAGCGATCTTTGGCACAGTGCTGATGGTGATGATTATGTCGCTGATTGTGACGCCATTTGGGGTGATTGCCGCGGTGTATTTACGTGAGTACGCCAGCCAAGGGTTGATGACGCGGGTTATTCGTATTGCCGTGAATAACCTCGCCGGTGTGCCATCGATTGTTTATGGTGTGTTTGGCCTAGGCTTTTTTGTCTACTTTATTGGTGGCAACTTAGATCAACTGTTTTATGAGCCCGCTTTGCCTGCGCCGACCTTTGGTACGCCGGGTTTGTTGTGGGCTTCGTTAACCTTGGCGCTATTGACGTTGCCAGTGGTGATTGTGGCGACCGAAGAAGGTCTGTCACGGATTCCGCGCTCAGTACGCGAGGGCTCGCTAGCCTTGGGGGCAACTAAGTTTGAAACGCTGATGCGTGTGGTGATTCCCATGGCCAGTCCGGCGATGATGACGGGTGTGATTCTCGCGGTGGCGCGTGCGGCCGGTGAGGTGGCACCGCTGATGTTAGTGGGTGTGGTCAAGCTGGCGCCAAATTTGCCCTTGGATATGAATGCACCGTTCTTGCACTTGGAACGTAAGTTTATGCACTTGGGTTTTCATATTTATGATGTGGGTTTCCAAAGCCCTAATGTTGAAGCTGCGCGTCCTTTGGTATATGCCACCGCATTAATGTTGGTGGTGGTGATTGCGGTGCTCAATTTCACGGCCATCGGTATTCGTAATCGTCTGCGCGAAAAATTCCGTGCACTGGATATGTAATTGATTATTTATTTTATGAAAAGGCAGCCATTATGACCTCGACAACAACAGCGGCACATGCGGTGAAATTTAGTGCACTGGGACGGCCGGCACAGCAATTGAGCTTAGCGGATGAGACGCCCTGTATTGATGTGAAAAACATGCATCTGTATTACGGCGATAGCCAAGCGTTAAATGGCATCACCATGCAAATCCCTAAAAAGCGGATTACCGCGTTTATTGGCCCGTCAGGTTGTGGTAAATCAACGCTACTGCGCTCGTTTAATCGCATGAATGACTTGGTGGATGGCGTACGTATTGAGGGTGAAGTGACAATTGATGGCCATGATATTTACGCCAAAGGCGTAGATGTTGCCGACTTGCGTCGTCGCGTTGGTATGGTGTTTCAAAAGCCCAATCCGTTTCCAAAAACGATTTATGAAAACGTGGCTTATGGCTTGCGTATTCAAGGCATTAACAACAAGCGTTTATTGGATGAAACTGTTGAATGGGCGCTGCGTTCTGCTGCTATATGGGATGAAACCAAAGACCGTTTGCATGAATCGGCCTTAGGCATGTCTGGCGGCCAGCAGCAGCGTTTAGTGATTGCGCGCACCATCGCGGTGAAGCCAGAAGTGTTGCTGCTGGATGAGCCAGCATCGGCTTTGGATCCTATTTCTACTTTGAAAATTGAAGAGCTGCTCAATGACTTAAAGGATCGTTTCACCATTGTTATTGTGACTCACAATATGCAGCAAGCCGCGCGCGTATCGGACTACACCGCCTTTATGTATCTGGGCCAACTGCTGGAGTTTGATAACACTGATACGTTGTTTACAAATCCTGCCAATAAGCAGACCGAAGATTACATTACCGGGCGTTATGGTTAAGCCAGCAGCCGTTGTTCAGTACGACTATTCATTCATCGATGGGCAGGTTATATGAAAACTAATCAAGACAGCCATAGCACGCATATTTCTCAGAAGTTTAATCAAGAGCTTGAAGAAATTCGCAGTCAGTTGCTAGAAATGGGCGGCATGGTTGAACAGCAGGTTAAAGATGCAGTGCAATCATTGCTCGATGGCGATACGCGTCTGGCCGCTGATGTGCGTGCCAAAGATCAGCAAGTCAATCAGTTGCAGCTCGATATTGATGAGTACTGCACACAAATCCTTGCGCGTCGTCAGCCGGCGGCTTCAGATTTGCGTTTGGTGCTGGCAGTGATTCGTGCCACTGCTGACTTGGAACGCATTGGCGATGAGGCCAGTAAAATTGCTCGTGCTACTTTAAAGTTGGCCGAAGAAGGTGCTTCTCCGCGCGGTTATATTGAGGTTCGGCATTTGGGGCAGCATGTCAGACAAATGGTGCAAGATGCACTGAATGCATTTGCCCGTTTTGATAGTACAAAGGCGTTGGCCGTGCTGCGTGAGGATGAGAATGTTGACTTGGAATACCGTTCAGCTACGCGTGCATTAATCACTTTTATGATGGAAGACCCACGCTCTATTTCACAAGTGATGAGTATTATGTGGGTGTTGCGCTCATTAGAACGGGTTGGCGATCACGCCAGCAATTTGGCTGAATATGTGATTTATTTGGTTGAAGGCCAAGATGTACGCTATACCGAAATTGATCAGGTTGAAGCGGCGATTGCCCAGCGTGGACGCTCGGTTCAACCTAATGATTAGGCGTTAAGTTAGACCCCTCTGTGCCTGGTGTAAGCTGTTCGAGTGATCTAACCCGCAGCTTACTCTGCACGACCTAATAAGGTTTGGCTCAGAGGGAAACAACAGGTGAAACAGCTGCCTTGCCCTATCTCGCTACTGATCTCTAAGCGCCCTTGATGGCGCAGTAGCACATGTTTAACAATCGCTAAGCCCAAACCTGTGCCGCCTGTTTGGCTCGACCGACCGCTATCCACGCGATAAAAGCGCTGAGTGAGAAAAGCCAGGTGTTTACTATCAATTCCGGGTCCATTATCTTTTATCTTTAGATACGCGCCGTCTTGATCGTGATACCAGTGCAGCTCAATGATGCTGCCTTGCGGCGTGTATTTCACCGCATTAAATACTAAATTAGAAAAGGCACTGCGCAACTCATTGGCTGAGCCGCGCACATGTAATTGCGTATCGGCATCGATAATCAACTGATGTTGATGACCGGACAGGGCCAATGCATCCAAGCGGATCGCCTCTAATAACTCGGCAACATGAATTGGTTTTGCTTCGGCTTTAAAATCACTGGTTTCTAAGCGTGACAAGGTCAACAGATCAGCAACTAGATGTTCCATGCGCGCAGATTGCTGGGTCATCAGGGTTAAACCGCGCTGCCATTGTGTTGGTAAGTCTTGGGCATGGTCGCTGAAGGTCTCTAAGTAGCCGGACAACACAGTTAAAGGCGTACGCAGTTCGTGCGAGACATTGGCAATAAAGTCTTGGCGCATGCGCTCCAAACGTTGCACTTTAGTGCAGTCACGGACTAACAAGAGGCGCTCGTTTTTACCGAACAGGGTGATTTGATACTCAAGAAGATGATCTTCCTGGACATGCGAAGGCAAGACCAGCGGTTCGAGGTACTGCTGGCTTTCATAATAGTCAATAAATTGCGGTTGACGCAGCAGGTAAGTAATCGGTTGGCCTCGATCACTGGCTGAGGATAAACCGAGCAGTTGTTCTGCCGCTTGATTCCACCACTCTAAATCGCCGTTGTGATCAATCATCACCAGGCCGTCGCGCAAGGCTTGGCTGGAGTCTTGAATACGTTCGAGGAGCTGAGTAAGTTGCTGTTGATCAGCTTTCTGACGGCGCTGGTAGTGATAAATACCGTCAAAAACCTCACCCCAAAGCCGAGAGGCCTCAGGCGGCACGTCATGGGGTGTTTGCAGCCAGCGTGCTAAACGCTGTAACTGCCAAATATGTTGGCCGAGTAATAGCAGCAGCACTGCCGCCGCGCCGAGTGCCGGCCTGCCCCAGAAATAGCCCAGCACACTGCCCAGCAGCACCCAGCTAATAAGACGCAGTATTTCTTTTTGCAAGAGTCGCTTCATGAATAACCGCAGCTCATTGGTTGATCACACCTTAGTAGAAAAGCGATAGCCAGTACCGCGCACAGTTTGTACCAGATGTTCGTGCTGTGCGCCTAAAGCAAGGCGTAAGCGTCGAATATGTACATCCACTGTGCGTTCTTCTACATACACATTGCCGCCCCAGACCTGATCCAATAATTGACTGCGGCTATAAGCGCGCTCGGGATGGGTCATAAAGAACTGTAATAAACGGAATTCAGTTGGGCCAAATTCCAGCTCTGTCGCTCCAGAACTCACACGACGGCTACTTGGATCTAAGCGTAAACCTTCCACTTCAATTGACTCGTCAATCCCCGCGCTGCCGGTGCGTCGTAGCACCGCTTTTAACCGTGCGATCAGCTCGCGAGGAGAGAAAGGCTTGGTGATGTAATCATCTGCACCTGCTTCGAGTCCTTGTATTTTATTGTCTTCTTCACTGCGTGCCGTGAGCATAATAATAGGAATATCAGCACTGGTGGACTCACGTTTTAGACGACGTGCCAACTCAATACCACTGACGTTCGGCATCATCCAGTCGAGCAAAATAATATCGGGTTGATGGTCAACAATTAATGCGTGTGCGGTCTGCGCATCTTCAGCTTCCAAACACTGGTAACCGGCCATTTGCAAAGCGACTGCAATCATCTCGCGAATTGGCGCTTCATCATCCACGATGAGTACAGTTTTACTGGTCATGAGTTAATCCTATCGTCCACTAAAAATATGTCATGCGCATTACAGCGTGTGTAAATGACAAAATGATGACAAAGCGCGTCTGCCATACAAAGCGTCATAATTATCTGGGCTTAGTCGCACAGAGCATGTATCGAGTCATCGCTGATGCGGCAAGGGAACGCCGTGTTATGTTAGCTCAGGTAAGAAAAGTAGGTGGTTATTTTCTGCTATACGTTGTGTTTTTGCTTGGGCGGGAATTTATGCAGAGCACTTTTGACTGCCATGTACATGGAGTCGGCGTTGCTGCTGTTTTTCTTGGTTTATACCTTCGTCTTCACTTTGTTGTTCGATAAGGTGTTTACTTTGCCGCATCAAAGCTGAGTAGTACAAATGCCTGTTACTGAGCACTGCAGAGAGCAATAATTTGTCAGTACCATAACTATAAGTTTTGGATACTATAATGTCTTTTATGCTTGTTATTCGGTTATTATGGATACCATTGTATCTATCTGGATGGCTGTATGGCACGCTTTTTATTACTAGATGAGTCTGATGTGCAGCTCGCTTTTGCCGCTCATTTACGTCAGTTACGTGAAACAGCAAAGCTTTCGCGCGACGCGCTGGCGCAACGCAGTAGCGTGCCGGCATCAACGATTAAAAAGTTTGAGCGCACAGGGCAGATTTCCTTTCGACAGTTGTTGTTACTGTGGCAAAGCCTAGATGACTTACAGCGTTTGTACGAGCTTACGCAAGAAGCAAAGCGTGATACACGCCTACCGACCTCAATCGCCGAGGTACTCAAAGATGGATTTTAAGCCGCTACAAAAGCTTGATGTCACTCGCACGTTATCAACGGGAGCTTGTGTTTTAGTCGGTGTGCTGGCGCAAAACCGTCAAGGCGTGTTTTTCCAATACCAAGCGGACTACTTACAACAGTTTGGTAATCTATCGCCGTTTAGCATGCAGGCTTCCACCGCATTACAAGTTGCGCCTGCAGAGCCACATGCAGGTTTACACGGTGTTTTTGCCGATAGTCTGCCGGATGGCTGGGGGCTACTTTTACAAGACCGCGTTTTCCGACAGCATGGAATCTTGCCTTCACAAGTGACAGCCATGGACCGCTTGGCATTTGTTGGCTGCAAAGGAACCGGCGCTTTGACGTTTAGCCCTGAATCTGATTATCAAACAACCAGCCAAGAGGATATTGATTTAGCAACGCTTGGTTTAGAGGCGCAAGCCGTTTTTGATGGTCAGACTGAGCATGTATTAAGCGCTCTTGTTGCTGCGGGCAGTTCAGGTGGTGCGCGTCCTAAAGCACAGCTGTTCTTCTCCGCAGATAATCCGAGGCAGTGCCGAACCCAAGCCAAGTTCGGTGATGAAGCTTGGTTGGTGAAGTTCACTTCGCAGAATTTAGCGCTCGGTCATGAAGAAGGCTTGTGTGAGGCAGCTTATTTGCAGTTGGCTGAGATGGCCGATTTAAATCCGTCGCAGTGGCAGTTACTGGATGCACCAGAACAAAGCGGTGCTAAAGCATGGCTGGCAGTAAAGCGTTTTGATTGGCTGCAAAATACTGAAACAGGTCGTGCTGGGCGGTTGCATTTACACAGTGCTTGCGGATTGCTTGATGCTGACTTTCGCTTACCCAGTTTAGATTACGCAGACTTAATTAAGGCCAGTCGTCAGCTGTGTAAATCACCGGCTGTGGGCCAGTTACAGTTTCGTCGGGCGATGTTTAATTTGTTTGCTTGTAACCAAGATGATCACAGCAAAAACTGGGCGTTCTTACAGGATGATAATGGTCAGTGGCAGCCAGCGCCTTTCTATGATGTGACCTTTAGTCCTCATCCATTTAATGAGCATGCTACGGCTTTTCTTGGCTACGGTAAAAAACCACCATTGCGAGTGATACAACAGTTGGCAGGTCATGCGGGCTTTGCCGATTGGAAACAAGCACAACAGCATATTCAGCACATTGTTGAGGTGATCTCCAATTTCGCAGTTATTGCCAGAAGTTATGGCGTACAAAAAAGCACAGTAACAGCGATTGAAAAAGCTTTGGTAAGGTGCCGCAAGGATAATAGTGCGCTGTTGTAATGGTGTGATGTTTTAGGGGCATTGCAGCGCATGCAGCTTAGGCTGCGCAGTGCAGTCCTACCAAGAAAAACCAGGCCAGTTAGGCTGTTGCCAGATCCATTGTGATCTGGTCATAAGGGTGCCGTGGTTGTGTTTGCCGTAGGTTTGAGCCGATTAGACAAGTTATTCGGCTCACTGGATGAGCCAAAAGATAGTGCTCATTGGCTCATGGGCAAGGTGGAGTGTTCTTCAGCTATTTAGAGATTGAGATGCAAGGTGTTTTTACCGTGCCGACAAGACAGCCTAGGCTGCAAAACGTATAGTTCAGCTTGCATATAGGTTAAGGACTCAGACATGCAGCAAATAGGGATTTATGAGCAGCTGATTACCCAGTTGGTTGAGTCACGTTTAAATCGTGAAAAGTTTTATGTCGGCGAGCGCAGCTTAGAGCCGGGAGAGGCCTCTGTCTGGTTGTCGCGGTTTTTAAGCGGCATTTTAGAGTTTGCCGTGGGCTCAGTTGCCAGTGGCGATAACCAACTGCAAGAGCAAATTAATCTGGCCAACCAACTGCTGCTGTGGCTCAAAGCGCAGATGGACGATAAAGACTTCTTCGATGAAAACTTGCTCAGCAGCCAAGGTAAAATCTTAACCGCTTTATATACGCTGGAAAATCCTGTCGCGGCTGACTTAAAGAAATATGTGGACGATATTTTCCCACTTACAGGCTTGACCCAGAGCGAGCTGTTTTGTGGCAGCAATGCAGGTTTATCCTTAGAAAGTGAGTTGAAACGTGAAATCCTCTCTGCGGATAAAATCTATTGGCTGGTGTCGTTTATCAAGTGGACGGGGATTCGTATTTTCCGCAAAGAGCTGGAAGAGTTCACTCGCAGTGGCCGTCAGCTCAAGGTAATTACCACTTCTTATATGGGCGCGACCGATGCCAAAGCGGTTGAGTTCTTAGCCTCGTTACCGAATACGCAAATCAAACTGAGTTACAACACTCAGCGTGAGCGTTTACATGCCAAGAGTTATCTGTTTTTGCGCAATACCGGTTTTCACACCGGCTATATCGGTTCTTCAAATTTATCGCATTCAGCCTTAACCAGCGGCCTAGAGTGGAATCTTAAGATTACCTCGCAAGAAATTCCGCACATCATTACAAAGTCGCTGAGCACCTTCGAAACCTATTGGGCCTCGAACGATTTTGAAGTCTTTGATGGCAAAGCCGACAGCAAGAGCAAGCTCAATAGCGCACTGCGTGAGGCGCGCGGTGGCTACACTGAAAGCACTGCCTATTTCTTTGATTTAAAGCCTTTTCCACACCAGCAAGAAATTCTTGAGCAGCTTGCGGTAGAGCGCGACTTACATCAGCGTTTTCGTAACTTGGTCGTCGCCGCTACGGGAACTGGGAAAACCCTTATTTCGGCGTTCGACTTTGCCCGTTTTTTACGAAATAAACCTGAAGCTAAGTTTCTCTTTGTCGCCCATCGCCAAGAGATTCTTAAGCAAGCACAAGCCTCATATCGTGGTGTGTTACGCAACAGTAACTTTGGTGAGTTGTGGGTGGGCGGGGCAAAACCTGAACACCATCGCCAGTTATTTGCCTCGATTCAAACGCTGAATAATCAATTGGCTGACTTAGCGCTGACGCCAGATTATTACGACTACATTGTGATTGATGAGGTGCACCATATTGCTGCGGCCAGTTACCGTGCCGTGCTTGAATATTTTACCCCGCAGATTTTACTGGGCTTAACCGCTACTCCAGAACGTCACGATGGCAGTGATATTTTGGCGGATTTTGGCGGGGTGATTGCAGCAGAAATACGCTTGCCGGAAGCGATTAATCGTCGCCATCTATGTCCGTTTCAATACTTTGCCATTGATGACGATACCGACCTGCGCAGTATTCCGTGGAGTCGCGGCCGTTATGATATTGCCCAACTGACCAATCTGTATACGCACAACCATGCACGGGTGAGTAAAATCCTGCAGAGCTTGCAGGAAATTGTCACTGATATTGGTCGTATTAAAGCTTTAGCTTTCTGCGTCAGTCGTGCCCATGCGGACTTTATGTGCCAGCAGTTTGTGCTTAAAGGTATAAAAAGTGATTTGCTGACCAGTGATAACAGCCATGAGCGTCAGCAAAAACAACAGGCGCTACGCTCCGGGCAGATCAATGTGTTGTTTGTGGTTGATATATTCAACGAAGGTGTGGATATCCCCGAAGTGGATACCTTGCTGTTTTTACGTCCCACAGAAAGCTTAACGATTTTCTTGCAGCAACTGGGACGCGGCTTGCGCTTACATGAGGGTAAAGAGTGCTGCACGGTTTTGGACTTTGTCGGTAACTCACGGCCTGAATATGACTTTGCTGAGAAATTTAGAGCCTTGGTGGGTCAAACCAATCGTGCTATTAGTGAGGAAATTAAACAAGGCTTTCCCCATGCCCCTTTAGGTTGTCGAATTGAACTGACGAAGCTCACGCAAGAGATAATACTCAGCAATATTCGCCAAGCCACGGTTAATTTAAACCGCTTAATTGGCTTGATTCGTAAGTATCCATCAGAATCTAGCCTGCCGTTAACCTTGCCGAATTTCTTAAAAATACATCCCAACTTAAAACTGGAGGATATTTACAAACGTGGCAGCTGGACCCGTTTGGTGGCACAGGCTTTTCCAGAGCAAGCAATGACCACTGCCACGGATGAGCTGATTAAAGTGTATGAAAGCGCCATTAGAAATAAGCTTTTAAGCTGTGATGGCTTTGCTTATCTGCAGTTTTTACAAGAGTTGGCAGGCAGCGATTTTGTTTTAACTGAGCAGATGAACCAACGCATGGCGGTGATGTGCCATTACGATTTTTGGCAAAAGCTAGGAGTTAAGCTTGGGTTTGCATCGCTGGCGCAAAGTTTTAAAGCATTAGACCAGTCAGAGCTCAAAGCAGAGCTGCTTGCTGTAGTGGCGTTGCTGATTAATCGTATTCGCTACGAGCAGTTTACGTTGGATGATTTACCGCATAATCCGCTGCAGGTGCATGCGCGCTATACCCGCGAGCAAATTCTCGCAGGCTTTGGCGTCACTACTTTTACTTATCAAAAGCCAGCGCGCGAAGGCGTGTTGCTGATTTCTGAGCAAAATATTGAGCTGCTGTTTGTTACTTTAAATAAAAACGAAAAGCAGTTTTCACCGACCACCATGTATCACGACTATGCGATGAATGAGCAGCTGTTCCATTGGCAGTCGCAAAACAGTGCCCGACCTGAGCGGGGCAAAGGTTTGAGTTATATAGAGCATCAAAAAATGGGCAAACGCCTGTTTTTATTTGTCCGAGAGCAAAGCAAAGATGAATACGGTAGCACCATGGGTTTTGTGAACTTTGGTGAAGTGGAGTATGTATCGCATCACGGCAGCCAGCCGATGAGCATTACATGGCAGCTAAAAACACCTATGCCGCACTTTATGTGGAAGCAATCGGCGAAGTTGGCGGTGGGCTAATATATGAATACTACAGTTTTATCAAAGGTAATTATTGCAGATGAGTTGTAAAAGTTAGGATGCCACAAGGGCGTTGCTGTTGCTGAGCGTTTTGGAGCTCAAGCCCCGTATGACAAGCACGGGTTTTAGGAGTGAAGTATGAGTTACATTAAGTCAATTCAGTTAGCTCAAGATCATAAATTGGCAATGGCACGATTAATGTCATTGATGGACTTAAATCCACAGCTAGGCTCTGCTGAAGCAGATGAAATATATGTATTTCGTTTTTTAGCCCCCTCTGATCAATATTGATATTATTTTCGCTTCACTACGATTGATCAGGCCTGACGAGACTGCCGACGCAGAAGAGCAACGCTATTGATGCGTTGCTGTCGAAGTGGCCGAGAGGTGATCGTTAGCAAGATGTGATGGCCGGACGCGTAGGTATAAAGAAATGAATTCACGATTGCAGCTGAGGGTGTCTCTAGTGCGACTGTTTTTTATATGTACGCCCGCTTCTTACTCCATTGTCTGTGCGTGAGGAACAAGGCCAGGGACTACGGAGAAGACTAAATTACCATCCCGCAACAAAAGTCGATCCGTCACCAAGCAATCAATCCATTCGGGTAAGTGCGTTAAGTCCTCTGTGTTCAATGCTTCAGTAAAAGTGCTTGAATTGATCGATATTGGCTTGGTGGCCGCTGCTCTCAGTATCCGAAGCTGCCCAGTTTCTAATCTGTGCACCAGTCGTTTGGCAAATCGGTTATCAAAAACAACCTCTTTTAGGCCCTCGTTCACGAGGCTGACAGAAACATTTCGGCTGTAGTAGGCTTCTCGCCAATGCGCGATAATTCGTTCCATATTTGAAAATAATAAACTCAATTCATCCGTATCAGTGTGATAGGGCTCAAAATAGTAGCAATAATCATCAATAAATTTATCGGTGAATCGTCCTTGGTTAAGAATGGCGTATCGAAGCGCAGGTATAGGGGGAGCGCTCGCTCCAAAGAGATGTGTTTTTTTATGCAGAGGAGCATCGCGAGTAATCTGAACCGGCAGAAAGCCCATGGGAGGGCGAAGATGATAAAGAGATGGCAGTGTATGCATCATCCAATCATAGTGATTGGGTTCATCGAACGGAAAGCTATATAATATATTATAGTGAACCGTTATATTTAGAGCTTTTCCGTGAACGAGGAAGGCAATATTTTGAAGAGGAGAAACTCCTTTTTTCATTCCAACAAGTGCTGTTTTTGAAAAAGATTCAATCCCCGGCTGTATTTCATTAAATCGAGATTTACTCAGCAGATTTAGCTGACTAAGTTTAAGATTTGCTTTGGTTTCACATGAGAAATTTAAGCCAGATCCTTCTAATTTTGGGACTAAATCCGACAAATAATCTAAGGGGAAAATATAGTCGTTGATCCTCTGTTTCTTTATATGCTGATACTTTTCAGACAAGGCGTTTATTTGTTTGTAGGCAATATCAGCCTCTTTGCGGCGGTATTTCATCTCATCAGGAGCAATGCCGCAAAAGACGCAATGGTTTTTTTGCCCCCACCAACACCCTCTCGATAGTTCAATCGGTAAAGATTCGACGTCAATATCTATTTGGCTGTCTTGGCTAAGGCGTTTAACCTGATCAAACCAGTCGTCGTAGTTTGGTAGCGGTGAGAGGTTGATGTTGTGTGCAATGCTCTGTGTTTTTAGGGTGTCCCTCGTCTCTGCGCCAACAATCAGAGTGCCTCCGGTTTCTGCACGAATAATTAGGTTTGGAACATCTTTAATTTTACAATGCCCAGTTGCTGCTCTAGCGAGCAAAATGATCGTCTCTTCACCAGCACCTTGAGCAATAACATCAATATCATTGCTTGCTGTTAAAATCGCACTGGCCACGGGCTCACGCACTGCGTAGCCACCTAGTGCAATCAACCCATCAAAACCTTGCCTGCGCAGCACGCGCGCCAAAGCCATCGATGGAAAGGTCTGGTCGAACATGCAGCTGAGTCCGATTAATGTTGGCGAGTAAGACAATATTTGTTCGGCGCATTCCAAGAGGTATTTCGGGATTATTTTGTTACGGATATACACAATGAGATCAATCGCCTTTTGGTCAGTTTGATACCCTATGTTCTGTAGTTTTGTGCGTACGCCGGGTTCATCCAAACACCGCGCAAGGCTGTCTGTCTGTTCTCGACTTTCATATCCTGTTAGCTCGTAGGAAAAGATGAAGTCGTTAACTGCCCATAGGCCGGCAAGGGCATAGTAGGTCTCACTGCTGATATATTTGAGCAGATTTATGTTGAGGTGGAAAACTTTGGAGGCCCCCTCAACCTTATCCAAGCTTGCTTTCAAGATGGCAAGACCAAGTGCGGGTTCGTTGATATTAGTCCAAGGTAAACTTAATAGAGCAACTCTTCCGTTTTCGATGCTAGACATAGTAAGCCTCTTACAGCTTTTTTCGCCCTGAACGGTCAATGACGGAGGGCTTTTTCGCAACCGAACTTGACATGGCTACTATGCCGACAGTGATGATAATAGCGACTACGACGCTGGAGGTCTCGCCACTGCCACTTGAGTCTATACTAGTATCAATTATGCGTTTTTTCTCACGTAGAATAAGGTCGGCTGCCTTACTGCTTAGCTTCACATCTAGCTGTTTAGCTACTGATTGGGGATCAACGAGCCATTCATGATAGTGGCGGCCGTCGTTAACCACAGCAACGTAGTAGTTAAGAACCTCATGCTCAGTCGGGGACATTTTGGACAATTTTTTATGTAGCTTGCTGATGTCTTTACGTTGGCCATGATTTAGATCAAAGTGTAACTTTCTTGCGACTTCTTCCGGCGATTCTAACGCTTTTATTAAGTCGTATTTTTCAGCCATTGCATCACGTATGAACGCAATCGCTTGCGGTGAAATTTCCAAGTTTTTCATTTGTAATTCTACAAACCTTTTACTTTCAGGCATCTTTTTATCTTCAGACATAATGAACCCCTTTCAGCACGGTTACGCTCCTTTTGGAGCTAAGAAATTACTTTTCATATAATAACTATTGACTATCGCTCCTCGACTTAGCAAGTCGTCTGTTAGCTATTTGTCTTTATCTTTAACGTTTGTGACTCAGTACTGGTTTACGATCAAAGTATTCTGGTCAAGCAAAAGTAGACACTATGGTGATGTATGAGTGTGGTTTTTTTAGATGGCTTTTAGGTATGAGGGAGCATTGGGAGTCATAAGTAATTGATGCAGAAGTAGCGTCAATTACTTCGTTTGGTTTAAAGCAATACGAAAAGTTTTATGCAAAGAGAGGGTTAAGGTGGGGAGAGAGATGTTGCACAGAGTTGCTTGCAGTCTTGATAATACTAAAATACCCGCCATTGTACCCACCACTTAACTATAGATAGTGGTGGGTAGTCGTGGACTTGTGTGGATGGGGTAGGGTTCTTAAGGCTTGATTTTACTGGCTTGTAGGACGGCTGTGGATATCACTCGATATTCTGTACCTGTTTATTGAGTAGCGGCCTAGACCCTAACAAACTCAATAAGTTATCGAAAATAAACCGCTCAAAAATGCCTGTTTGCCCACCAAACTGCCCACCACTTGCCTCTGGCTTTTACTAAATCTTAGTGGTTAGCAATGGAAAAACAGTGCCGTTTTTATGCTGCTGTTAGTACTTAAAAATAGCAGTTTTGAAGGGCTTTATCGAGCACGATTTCCGTCAACATTGCTTTGCCATTTTTTCACTGGTTCTACGCGATAGTAATGAGTCAGCAGAAAGCTCACTTAGCCTGAAATGGATATTATGGTGTCCATTTCAATAGAAATAAGCTCAATATGGATACTATGGTATCCAAAAGAGATAAGACTGAGTGTCGAATGGTAAGCATCAGGTCTACAAATTGTTATCCCTAAGGTAACTTTGTGTAGACCTTCGGAGCTAAGCAACGCGCCTTTACCATCTCTGAGGTAAATACTGCGTGAAATACAAAGGCATCACGATATTGGTTTGTTCTAACGCTGAAGAGCCTTGTGTACCCGTTAACTTAAAGGTTTTACTTGGAGTACATTTTTCAACGTAGGATGCCAACGATTTTGCTCTTGTACGTTTACCACTTTTGACTTCAACAGGGATGATATCGCCTTCATCGGTTGCCAAAATAAATTCGATTTCGGCGCGGGCGTCATTCCATGAATAGCTTGGGTCAACACCAATAGCTGTGAGCTCTTGTTGCACAAAGTTTTCAGCCACATAGCCTTTGTATTCATAGTTTTGTTGCTTAATCTCTTTATAACTGCTGCCCAGCATATGATTGAGCAGACCCACATCAAACAGAAACAGTTTCACCATATTGTCTTTTTTATAGGCCGCCAACGGAGATTTCGGCAATCCTTCAATAGGGTAGTTTGGCAAAGCTAAGCGGCAGCAGTTAAGCCAATGGATCGCGGTTTCAAAATCGCTATAACGAGATTTACGCTCATGCACATGCTTAAATTTAAAGCGTTTAACCGACTCATCGCTGACAAGTGATAGCTGGGCTGGAATGCTATTAAACACCGATTCAATCAGTGTGGCATCGACCTTGCCCGCGTACTTACCGAAATCGCGGCGATAACCTTCAACTAAATCGGCATGAATTTTTGTGACTTTTTCAACACGCTCTAGAATGCTTGAATCCTTAAACTGATACCAAGCAGAAACGGCTTCCGGCATACCACCGGTAAAAAAATAGTCGGTTAGTTTATCCATCAATTTAGTGTGCACCGCCGGTGTGCTTGCTTGACTATCAAATGCTTTGATCAGTGCTTGCTCGTTGGATGCGTAAATAAATTCTTGGAAGGTCAGTGGTCGTAAATTGTATTGTTCTACCTTGCCTACAGGGAAGGTATTGAGCAAGCCAATGTTCGAACCGCTGGCTGCGACAAAATAGGACGGTGCTTTTTCGGCAAAATACTTCAGCGAAGTTACGGCTCGTTCACATTCGCCAATTTCATCTAATATCAGCAAGTCGGTTTCTGGATTGAACGCTTGGTTGATTAACAACTCAATGTTCATTACTAGCTCGTCAGGTGACAACGAGCCATCGAACGCTTCTTTGTAAGCTGGGTTTTCAAGGAAGTCGATACGAAGGATGTTGGCAAAGGTATTCCCAAACAACTCTTGCAGTAGATAGGTTTTACCTGTTTGTCTTGCGCCATCGATCAATAATGGCTTGCGCACAGGTTGATTTTTCCATGCTATTAGGGCGTTGAGTAAGTTGCGCTGCATTGTCATTTCCCGCCAATTAAGACTGTTAACTGCCTGTAGTATAACTCAGTCTACACTTTTACGCGCAGAAAAGTGTTATATTTTACATTTTTATGCGCATAAAAGTGTTGTGGTGTTCTAATTGAGCAAGACTTTCCCTTTTTGAGAAAGCTTTTGGCACTCATCCCTTGGGCTTTTGGGGCAGTCTGGGAAAAGCCTTAATTCACACCATTTAGCCAAACACTAGCCCTGCCCACAGGGTATTTATGACTTGGGGCATTATGTCAATTCTGGGGCAGCTAGCTACCTGTACCCTCAGAAAGCTGCACGATCTGGGCATTTATCTGCCTACTGCGTCCGTTTAGTGCTGGCAAACTCCTAACTGAACTTAACAGATCAGTGAGGAAGCAAACGATGAACCCAACTACACAATCACCCACAAACTCAGTACACCCAGCGCGTCAGCAGCGGATTTTGCGCTTGCCCGAGGTCAAGGCCAAAACAGGCTTTGGCCGCAGTACCATTTATGCCCTGATGGCCAGCGGTGAATTTCCCCGTTCCATTCGTATTGGTGCGCGTGCGGTGGGCTGGTTAGAAAGCGATATCGACCAGTGGATTGAAACTCGCCGTATCGGTGCTGCTTATGGCCGTGGATAAACCAAAACCATCAACCCCGTTACCTGCCAATGAGTTGAATAACAACGTGCCAACATTACCGGCTGGTTTTGCCTATAACGCGCAAAACTGGCTGGTGATGCAACCAGCAGGGCAAGATAGCCCTGTTAAAATCTGCTCTTGGCTGCAAGTGGCTGCCCGTACCCGCGATCCGCAAGGGGACAACTACGGCTATTTATTGCACTGGTTAGACGATGACAATCGCCATCGCTACTGGGCCATGCCCGCAGAACTATTGGCCGGAGACGGCAGCGAGTACCGCCGAATCCTACTCAGCCGAGGAATGCGGCTTAGTAACAGTGTCAAAGCGCGGCAGTTGCTCTCGCTGTTTATTCAACAAATGGGTGAACTGGCCACGCAAAAGGCCATTAGCGTGAACTGCATTGGCTGGCATCACCACGCTTATGTGCATCCGCGCCTCACCTTTTACCCAAGCGAACACAGCAGCAACCCGCGCATGGTGTTGCAAACCATGCACCCGATAGAAGGCTTTATTCAACAAGGTAGTAGCGACAGTTGGCGGCAGCACGTTGGTCGTTATTGTCTGGATAACCCGCTATTAATCGTTGGTGTCTGCGCTGCACTGGCTGCGCCTTTGTTGCATTTGTGCGGAGTGGATGGTTTTGGTTTACACCTCTACGGTACCAGCAGTACTGGTAAAACCGCGGCGCTGTATCCGGCATTATCGGTTTGGGGCGAACCTAATCAACTGCGTCATAGTTGGCGTGCCACGGCCAACGGTTTAGAAGGCACAGCATTAGCGCATAACGATGCCTTGCTGGCGCTCGATGAAATGGGCGAAGTTGACCCAAAAGAGGCGGGCGATGTCGCTTATATGCTTGCTAATGGCCAAGGTAAAACCCGAGCGGGCAAATACGGTGAAATGCGCTTACCCGCCCGCTGGCGTTTGGTGTTTTTATCCACTGGCGAAGTGACGCTCGAAAGCCACCTCGCCAGTATCGGCAAGCGCGTAAAAGCCGGCCAGCAAGTGCGCGTGATTGATCTCAGTGCCGATGCCGGAGCGCAAATGGGCGTGTTTAATCAGAGTCATGGCATGAACGCCGCCGATTTAGCCGATCACCTAAAACAACAAAGTCGCCAACATTACGGTAGTTTGGCCTTGGACTGGTTACGGTATTTAACGCAGCACAGCGCGCAGGCTCGCCCCGTTTTCCAAAACGTACGCCAACGCTTTTTAGCCAGTTTGCCAACCGAGGCTGACGGCCAAGTGCGCCGGGTCGCTGAAAAATTTGCCTTACTGGCCAGCGCAGGGTTGTTAGCCATTCAAGCCAAGGTACTCGATTGGCCAACCCAAAGTGTCGAAGCCGCCTGTTTAAGCCAGCTAAACCAATGGATACTTGCCCGCGGTGGTGTGGCTGCCAATGAAGACCAACAAGCCATTCGCCAGGTTCGCAGTTTTATTGAGCAGCATGGCGAAAGCCGCTTTACGCCTAAACAAACCGGTTACAGCAGCCAAGTACGCCAGCGTGCGGGTTGGCTTGATACTTCTGGCCCACAAACCCTCTACCTGTTTTACCCAACCGGCTGGCGTGAAGCCACCGAAGGCCTCAGCCCAGATCGCGCCGCTAAAGCACTAATGGCCGCAGGCTACCTAGTCCCCGATGGCAACCGACCACAGCGCAAAGTCAGCCTGCCCGACAATACCCGCCCACGCATGTATTGTGTAAAAGGCAGCATTTTGGATGACTAAAAAGGCGATGAATCTTGTGTGGGTTTGTCGCCTTGCAGTGAACCGCCAGTCAACATACGTATTTGGCGAGGTTCAAAGTCTAAAGCGGACAATATCGCTAGTGTACTGGCTGTGTACTTAGCTATTCGATACATCGTATTGACTATATTAGTGCCATTTCCAGTTTATGTTTGCGCTTCACCCAATCTGGTAGAGAGCGTTCGAGCAAACGATAAAACTCTGGACCGTGGTTGTGGTGCTCTAGGTGACACAATTCATGAATGATCACATACTCAATACATTCTTTCGGTGCTTTAATCAGATCACGGTTTAAGGTTAGTGTTCCGCTTTTCGATAGGCTACCCCAGCGCTTTTTGAGTTGCATGATTTTAATGGTTGGCTTGTTGTCATCTGAATGTTTGATCTTGTCCCAACAATCTGAAAATACCTTATTTAAATGAAAATCGGCTTTTTCTCGATACCAATCACTAAGTAGCGACTCCACATGGTCTGGTTTACCATTGGCAGACGTTAACCAAAAAAAGCCCGCTTTCAGCGCCACACCGTTATCACTACCTAATTCAATTTTTAGCCGGTACTTTTTGCCTAGATATAAATGGCTTTCACCACTGACGTATTTGCGAGAAGGGGTTCTTGGGTCAAACTGGTCAAAGTAGCGAATTTGACGTTTGATCCACCGAGCTCGCTTTTTCACCTTGGCTTCAATGGCCTCACGGTCGGTGCCTTCAGGTGCTTTCACAAAAACTGATTTGTCAGGGTGAACTGATATTTCCAACGATTTGCGTTTAGAAAAAGCCAGCTGGAAGAGGATTTCTCCCCCTCCGTATACAACCGCTAGCTTTTCAGCGCTTGCCGCTGGTACCTCGGTCTGCTTGATGGTTGACGACATCAAGAATGCCTCCGGTGCTTCGCAACCTGCATGGTTTTCTCAATGATTTCGTCCATTTGTTCTAGGCTCAGCGTCACGCCGTACTGCTCTTTGACTTCGTCATAAAGAAAATCGTCAATATCATTCATCGCCGTTTTTTGAACGTCGGCATCGTCCCAAAAATCGACCTTCCAATGAGCATCAATGATTTTTTGTATCGCTAATGATGTTTGTGCCGCAATGGCATCAAGCTGAGCATCATCTAACTCGTTGAGTGTTGCCACTTGCTGAAACTGCGGCTTAATCAAACCAAAGTAGGCACAGGCTTCGTCGTTTTCTCGAATGCAATCAGGCATATCATCATGCTGCTTCGTGGCCACTTTGTTACGAATATCAATCACTCGGTTGAGATATTCTAAGTCTGAGATGCGCTTTGCCTTAAAGTCATCAATAGCGGTTTGGATCAGCTTCGAAAACTTCTCATAAAACGCAGGGTCTTCGTCCATATTCTCCGAAATGCTGCGCTTTGTGGCGTGGGCGATGGTGTCTGCCTTCGACGCCGTAGTTTTGGTTTGATAAACCCCTTGCTCTTCTTTCACGGCGGTAAACATTTTTTCATCAAAAATATTCACTGGCTCGTTAAGCTGAGTCACTTCATTGGCCTGAATATGGGTATCCAGCAGCTTTTTGATTTTCGGCTCGTAGTCGCGATAATCAATCGCCTCGGCGTAACGCAACTTAACCGCCGCCTTTAAGTTCTGAAAACGCTTTAAATCGTTTTTATAGGTTTGTAGCTTTTTCTCATCAGAGTTCATGATGAACTGCTCAGACGATAAAGCGATGGCTAAAGATTTACTGTACGCCGATAAACATTCGTAAAATTCTTCACGTAACTCGTCATCGGCCAATAGCACCTCATAGGCTTCTTCATCTTTTGAGTTTTTAACGGCTTTAAACAAATCCCATAAGTCAGAGTAACGCTGTGGCAGTTTAAACACTTCTTCGTTGATGGAGGTGAGCGTGCCCGCTAAGTCATCTTCGTCAAACCCTTCAAAGGCTTCGTACATGGTTAAGGCTTTATCCAACTCGCCCAATACGCTGGCATAGTCGATGATATAGCCAAACTCTTTGCCTTCGTACAGGCGGTTAACCCGGGCGATGGCCTGTAATAGCGTGTGCTCTCGCAGGGTTCGGCATAGATACAGCACAGTGTTGCGCGGTGCATCAAAGCCGGTTAATAGCTTATCCACCACAATGAGTATTTCAGGGTCATCACCGTATTTAAACTGGTTGATAATTTGCTTGGTGTACTCTTCTTCAGAGCCAAAGCGCTTCATCATTTTATTCCAGAACTTACCCACCTCATCGGTTGGCCCTTCGTCCACTTCGTCATGGCCTTCACGGGTATCAGGGCCAGAAATCACCACTTCAGTGGAGACGATTCCAATATCCTGTAGAAACTCTTGATACTTTAATGCCGCCTGTTTGCCCGGGGCAACCAGCTGAGCCTTAAAGCCAGTACCTTGCCAGTTCGCACGAAAATGCTCGCTGATATCAAAGGCGCGCATATATATCACTTGATCAGCTTTGTTTAGCATTTCAGCGCGGGCGTATTTCTTTTTAAGGTCGGCCTTTTGCTCTTTGCTTAAATCGGCGGTGTGGCGCTCAAACCAGAGATCGATAGCCGACTGATTCTGCTCCATCTCAACGTGTCGGCCTTCGTACAGCAGTGGTAATACCGCTTCGTCGGCGACCGCTTGTTTAATGGTGTAGTGCGGCTCAATCAGGCCACCAAACTTGGCAAAGTTGTTCTTTTCTTTTTTCAGTAGTGGCGTACCTGTAAAGCCAAGAAAACAGGCATTGGGCAACATCTGGCGCATTCGGGCCGCCAATGAGCCGAAGTTGGTGCGGTGACTTTCATCGACTAATACAAAAATATCGTGCGACTCATCCACAAACTTCTCGGCCACCCAGCCTTTATCAAATTTATGAATAAGCGTGGTGATCAAACCCACTTTGTTTTTCAGGTGCTTAACTAAGTTTCGGCCAGACGTGGCACGTTCGCGGCTTAAACCACAGGCCGCAAAGGTATTACCCAGTTGTTTATCAAGGTCATCCCGGTCGGTAACCAAAATGATTCTTGGATTGATAAGCTGCGGCTCTAGTGCCATAGCACGGGTGAGCATCACCATGGTAAGCGACTTACCCGAGCCTTGGGTATGCCAAATAACACCACCTTGGCGGTTTTCTTTTGCGCCATTGACTTTATTAGTCAAACGCTTAATTCGGGCGATGGTCGCTTTAATCACAAAATATTGTTGATAGCGGGCTACTTTCTTAATGCCACCATCAAACAGGGTAAAGCGATACACCAAATCTAATAAACGCTCCGGGCGGCACAGGCTTTGAATGGCATTGTCTTGTTCCGTCACCAACCGTTTACCTTCCGCCTCTAGTGCATCAAAAAACGGCCGTGCGGCAGCAAACTCGCCACTGAATAATCGTATTTTAGTGTCTTCGTCTAAAGCGGTATTTATGCCTTTATCGACATCGGCAGGTTTGTCTTCTTGCTCTTTCCACACGCCCCAAAACTTCTTAGGTGTGCCTGCTGTTGCGTATTGGGCGGCGTTTTTATTCACCGCCAACACTTGCTGCACATAAGTAAACAGGCGGGGAATATAGTCATCGCCCTGGTTACGAATGTTTTGTGATACGGCTTGCTCTACATCCACTTTGGGCGATTTACATTCAATCACGCTAAAGGGAATACCATTGACAAACAGGACGATATCGGGGCGTACCGTATCGGTGCTGCGTGCGCGTTCAACCGAGAACTCAGCGACTACATGAAAGCTGTTATTTGATGGTGTTTTCCAATCAATGTAATTGAGGGTAAAGCTTTTTGAGTCCCCCTCAATGGTTTGCTCCATGGCTGAGCCTAAGGTGATTAAATCGTAAATCGACTCATTGGTTTTTTGCAGACCATCAAACTTAATATTTTTGAGCTTTTGGATCGCGGTTTGAATGTTCTCCTCGCTAAACAGATACTCGCCACCTTTATAGTTAATGCGATTAATCTTTTTTAGCTGCTGACGTAGCACCCCTTCCAAAATCACATTGGCACTGCGTCCACCCCGTTCGGCCAAAGCCTGCTCTGAGGTGAGGTATTGGTAACCCAAATTGATTAGCTGTTGCAGGGCAGGAATTTGCGACAAGTACTTTTCGTTAAACTCGAAGCCCGAAGGCTCTGAGTTTACATCGTAGTTTACAGAAGGTGTGCTCATGCGACGTTCTCCTTTGTACGATCCTGAAGTTCACCCTCAGCAACGAGCTGCGTACTGCTCACTTGCCACTCACCGGTAAGCAACTTTTGCATTAATCCACGCTTTTGCAGTCTGTACTTTTCTAATAATTGCTCGAATATTTTTATTTCCTTATCAAAATTATTCAGAACATGAGCAATGTCCTTTTGTTCATCCAAACTAGGGAGAGGTACTTCTATTTTAGAAAACTCCCCCCATCTCAAAGAACCTCTCCGATCTACTGACGAGCTAGTACTTGCTTGAAAAATGTGGCGATATATATTTGTTTTAAGTAGTTTAAACAGATAACTAGAGTTAACTTGTTTGCCGTCAACTTGAAAAACCGTATATATTGGACTGACAATACCTTTGTCACATAAATTTTGAAGTCCAATTGAGCCTTCTTCAATATGATTACTAGGGTAGCCAAACTCTCCGTACTTTATTATTTTGTAATTGTCGGTATTGTCGCTATAAACTTTCTTTTTAAAATAGCTAAGAGACTTCACAAAACCAACGTGCTTTGAGCAAGAGAGTACAGCATGGTCACTTCCACAAGAGTTCCTTTCTACAATCTCAGTAGCAATATTTTCAATTTTTGTTAACGACCAATCATGTGGAACGTTAAACCATTTGTTTTGTTTATACTCATGACCAGCTTGTCGATTTGAAACCCTGTCTTTACCAAACAAAAGTCTATTCGCTAATGATTCTCTAATTTTTGATTTCAGGGAAATTAACAACTCCGTCTTTTCGATTGCATCGTCCCAAGTGGTAAACAACTTGTAGATTTCAAGTTGTTCATTTAAAGGCGGCACAAGTATCGGAAGTTTGCTTAAAGTATCTTTATTTAGCTTATAGCGACTAGCTCCCTGCCTACTAATCAGATGTGTGATATCTCTGTGATGAAAATAAAGAAAAAACCACTCAGAAGAACACTTTTCTGTTCCTTGGATCAGGTGTGCGTGATTGTTTACATTAAACTTACCATTAACTAAAAGCGTTTGGGCTTTTTGCTCTGGTTTTAAAAAGTGATCACCATCTTCACCAATTAGAGCAAACTGTCCTTCAACTAAATGATGATCGATAAAATCCAATACACCGGTAGGTCCATAATACGGATACGAACCTTGAATCTTAGCTCGATCTTCGGTTGATAATGGTTTTCTTAAATCATTTCTTATTTTGCAAACCTTACCGACAGTTGTAAGTTTCCAACCAGCAGGAATAGTGTTAATTCGACCTAGTTTTTTGAGCAGCTCAGTCTTCATTTTTACCGCCCTCCAGCTTCTTCTGCGCACGCGCCAACTGGGGAATGCCTTTTTCTGGCGTGGGTAAATCCTCTGGCATAGTGCCGCCTAGCTCTTCAATAGTGGCGCGCACTTTGGCACCCACTTCAAAATGAGTTTGGTTAGCATGGGCTTTATTGCTGACCTGATCGCGCTTTAGCTTCTCTTCTGTTTGCGTGGCGCGGAACAGGTTAGCGGCAAGCTCGGTACTGCCCATATGGTCGAGTATTTTCTGACTCTTTTTTAAGCCCTTGTGTTGGTGAATGGCTTTATTGTCTAACCCGCCATACAAGCCTTTGTAGCCATGGTTTTGGAAAATGGCGTAGTCCAAGCCGGACTCAACTCCTGCATCACGGGCCGCCGCAGCCAGTTGCTTGTTGTGGTCGGCCAGCTCATTGCGCAGCATTAGGCGTTTTTGGTCTTCATTTAGTTGCTGAAAACCAGTGTCATCTTGTAGCTCTTGGCGACGAGTCTGAATGGCAAAATAGGTCTGGCCATTGGCGATCACCGGCTTGCTGGCATCACCATTTTGCACAATGAGGTAACAGGCGTAACGGGACAAGGCAAACGAGTCCATTTTGCGCTGGGCACCTGAGCCAATTTCGACCATCTCGTGGATCTCCACGAAATGGTCGGCCACAGCTTGGCCACTGTTTTCACAGGCTTTTTTTGCTTTCTCTATAACCGGTAAGAAGTTACGGAACTCGGCATAGTCCAATACCTTGGCTAACTGGCGGGCCAGCCAAATTTCACCACCTTGTTCATTAATCACGCGAATACTTTCAAAACTGGTGTGTTCTGGTTGGGTAAGTTGCTTGTCACTCATCGCGCACCTCCCACCATTTTGTTGGCGTCAACAAATTGGTTGTTGTTTGTCATACTCATTCAGCCACCTCCGTTGTGTTGCTTTGCGCCTCGTTAGGCACGATATCCTTTAGCAGCGCTGCCATTTTGCTGCGAACATCGGCAAGTTCGCTTTCAAGGCTGGTGATCTCAGCCTGTACCGCCACAATATCGACCTCGATTTCTTCTTCGAAGGTATCGACGTAGCGCGGGATATTCAGGTTAAAGTCGTTCTCTTTAATTTCGTCAAAGGTGGCTAAATGGGCGTATTTTTCTACCTCTTCACGGGCTGTTACCGCTGCAACAATTTTGTCTAGGTGCTCATCCAGCAGGATGTTTTGGTTTTTCCCTGCTTGGTAATGATCTTTACCGCTGGCATCAACAAACAGCACGTTTTTGCGGTTTTCATTGGCGCCGCCTTTTTCACGCGAGCGGTCAAATATCAGGATTGCCACTGGAATACCGGTACTTGGGAACAGGTTACCGGGCAAGCCGATCACAGCATCCAGTAAGTTTTCTTCAATCAGTTTTTGACGAATACGGCCTTCGGCTGCGCCTCTAAATAGGACACCATGAGGCACCACTACGGCAATGCGGCCTTCTTTTTCAACAGCGGCTTCGACCATGTGGCTGATAAAGGCAAAGTCGGCCTTTGATTTAGGGGGAAGCCCGCGCCAGTAGCGGTTATATCTGTCAGATTCAACGTCTTCTGAACCCCATTTGTCGAGTGAAAACGGTGGGTTGGCAACCACATTATCAAACTTCATCAGTCTGTCATTTTCGACCAGCGCTGGAGAGGTAAGGGTGTTACACCATTCGATACGAGCAGAGTCGGAACCGTGCAAGAACATGTTCATACGTGCAAGCGCCCAGGTGCTGCCGTTGACTTCCATGCCGTAGAGTGAGTAATTGCGGTCGCCCACTTGGCGTGCGGCTTCAATCAATAAACCGGCTGAGCCACAGGCAGGGTCACAAATACGCGCCCCCGATTTTGGTGCAGACAGACGCGCAACCAGCTCAGAGACTTTATGAGGGGTGTAGAATTCACCGGCTTTTTTACCTGCATCGGAGCCAAAGCGCTCAATAAGGTAGATGTAGGTATTACCAATCACATCTTCAGACACGCGCGACGGGCTCATGTCGAGAGCGGGCTTGTTGAAGTCATCCAACAAGGTTTTTAGGCGACGGTTACGATCTTTGGTTTTACCCAAATTGGCTTCGCTATTGAAATCGATGTTACGGAACACACCTTCTAACTTGGCTTTGTTCGCGGTTTCAATATGCTCTAAAACAATGTTGATCAGCTCGCCAATGTTGGGTTCGTTTTTACGCTCTAACAATGAATAGTAGTTGGCCAAAAAGGTATCGGTAACAACGGTTTTCTTCTCTTTGGTTGCTTTGTCTTCTACTTCTTCTGTGAGTTCTACTATTGGCAGTACAAAACGCTCGCGCTCAAGCTTACGTCTGATACGGACATCGTCGTCACCGTACTGTTTTTTATATTCTTCGTAGTGATCATTCCACACATCGGAGATGTATTTTACGAACAGCATGACTAGGATGTAGTCTTTGTATTGCGCTGGGTCTACCGCGCCACGGAAAGTATCGCATGCAGCCCATGCTGCATTGTTGATGTCTTTTTGTTGGATCTTGTCGTTCATATCATTGGTCATATAAGTTCCTCAAATTTGGTCAGTGTCTATAAAGCGGGGCAGGCTATACCGGCAGCGCCCCGCTAGCTGTAAGTTAAAAGGTTAAGAATCGAGTACGGCTGATTGAGTCCAGGTAATCGACCGCCCAAATGGAGGGTAAATCGATGTACTGTCCTTTATGGTGTACCGTGCAATGACTTCACCTTGCTCGTTTAGCTCTTCACATTCATAGGTATCAGTGTCTTGGCCTTTTCGTTGCGACCACTGACTGCTCACGATGTTGAGGGTGTGCGATTCAGGTACACCTATTTTCTTTTTGTATTCATCACTCATAAGGGCTCCTATCCTTTAATGTCTTTAGGGTCGTTACCATGGCTATCTTTGCGTTGTATCTGACCGTCTTTGCCATGTACAACAAGCTCAGAACCTTCGCGCTTGCTTTGTTCGCGCGCCGCAGCTTCGGCCTCTTTTTTGGTGCTGTGCACGCTTGAAGCGCGTTCTGCACCGCCTTTTTTGTTTGCCCATCCGTCAGGATGTGGTACGACATGTCGGGTATTGCCCTTGCTTGATGATGTATTCTTTGCCATAATTTCGGCTCCTGTTTTTTGAAATGAAACGTGGATTAAAGTTTTGCTAAAAGTGCTGTCACACTTTTGGCTCGTCTAAACCCAGTAACTGTCATTACTGGGTATTCATTGCTAAATTCATTAATATTGCGTCAGTTAACACCTCCTTTTTCTTGGCTAATGCATTCATTAGCTTCTGCTCGTTGATGGATAATTGGTAAATCTCAATAATCTTTTTCTGCACATCGAGACTAGGGACTACTATCTCCAGATCCTCAAGTGCAGGTTTGCCAATCATTCTTACCGCCGTGCCTGTTGCCTTACTTTGCAATACTGCTTGTGAAGTCGGTTGATTAATAAACCAGCATAAATACGCAGGCATAACCGAATCACTTTCAACTCGAATTCGCAACAGTGGCGCAGCGATAACAGCATCATTCAACTCTTGGTCAATCAATGCTGCTGTGTTGGTTTGGCCTCTAGAGCGAAAAGCTAAATCGTTAAATTTAACTCTGTGATGATCCTTTAAGTCCTGCATAGCAATCTGCACTAGCTCTTGGGCATTTAGTCGGTTATCTTCAGTAAGATCCTTCATCTGAATAACAGAGATATTTCCATTAGCGTCTGGCTCAAGCTTTGACCTAAAAGAGTGTCCCATCTGTACAGAGGCAATTTTTTTCAAATTAACTTTCATTGTCACCTCAAATGCGTTGTAATGGCGTTTCTGCAACTTGTGAATAAGCTTATGCTGAGACCCGCAAACTGTCAACTATTTATTTTGCAAAAACGCCATTACTGTAAATTTATTTTTTAATAGCGTTTGGAGATGCTTGAATTGAGCGGATGCCTGGCTGTATTGAGAGGGAGTAGTGGTTGTTGCCTGGTACCGACATTTATGTCGGTACCAGGCATCTTGCTGATAAAAAAGAGTTAATTATTAAGAGTCATATAATCAAGCTGGTAGAGCTGTACAAAACGCAACCATCTGGAAATTCCGAATAGTTCAAAGTGAAGCCTGAGTAAAACCTAACAGAGACCGCTCTAGCCAAAAATATCGAGCTATTTGGCGCTTTTGATATTAAAATTGCATCAACAACACCCCTCCCGCTACCCGTTAGATCAGCGCCCTGCGAGGGGTTACTCTTTTTTCAGGCTTCTAATTTTTGGTACCGTAATGAGTTACGGCACCAAAATTCGCTTTCAACCACACATCATTCTCCGGTCCATAAAGGTGGTGCAGCAGCGCTAGATTGATTTGGTGGCTGATCGCTTTGCCGTTTCGTTTTTGGCTTTCTTTTCTTAAACCGCTCAGTAATAACCCTGTGCATGATTTTCCTACTTGCTCCGGCGAACTGGGCAGGCAAAAGGCGCGGTTTTGCTGTTTGGGGTGCAAGGTAGCGCGCTTTCCTGTTTTAGATAAAGGCGAAATGCACCAAAAGATACAGGTGTTGGCGGGCGTGTTTGCGTGCAATGTGTTGGTTTGACTCGTACCATTCCTATCTGTCGGTAATAAATGTGCCGGTAACAAAACTAGTCCGCCTTGGGCATGGCCATCAACCTCAGGTAAAGGTAGCCAATACAGGTTTGGCCATTGCTCGGGGCTTTGCCATTTTTCTACGATCACTTGTGCACCAATGCTGTTCAGCCATTGGTGAATCGGGCAGCTAGGGTGTGCTTGTTTAACGCGTGGTAACTGATAGGTCAGCCAGCGGGTTAAGCGTTCGGCAGCATTATCGCACTGGCTTAATGCTGGGTAGAGGGTAAACGCGCCATGCCCAACCAATAAATCGACCACCTGCTGTATCCATTCTCTATTCCAATCGTTGCCACTTGCCCATAACACGTCACTTGTCACCTTGTTGGTTTTTCATGCCGTCTATTTTCAGTCGTTGGGTGCAGACGCGGTGGTGAAATAGATGAAAGAAATGGCCATCAAACTAACCAGTCAAATCGGTTTTTTGTTATGGCCTGTTTGCGGCTAACCGTTTGATATACATAGTCCAATGCAGCGCTGTTTGGCGGCATTTAGCCCATGCAAAAAAATCGAGGCGCCAAACGATCGTTTGCATTCTGGGTTTAAAAAATCAAACGGTTTGTACTTTGGATTAGAGGTTGGTTTAGGGTGCAAAAAGTGCAAAACCTTGCTTTGAGCCTGTACTGGCAAGGCCTACCAGCTTTGGATTTCAATCGAGACGCCAAACAGTAAATGGGCAAATTTCCCTGTTTGGCGTTTCGATCCAAAAGCCAAACGGATAGTGGTTTTGGCGTATGGGGGTAAAGCGATGGGGAAGTGTTTAATGAAGTGCTGCTGTTTATTTTGGCTTGGTATTTGGTGAAGGGATGTTTTCTAACTTCAATGAAGGTTGCTTGTTACTGTTGTCATCAATGTACTCAAGGGTGTACCCCATTGCCTTGTAGCTTTTCTCGCGTTTTTTAAACATGCGTTGCAGCATAGGGAGGGCGCAGTCCACATAGTCGTGAATGGTGACTTGTGTTTTTCCTTCCGATTCACGATGAATACGACCGGCATATTGAGCCAATGTACCTTTCCATGCGATGGGCATGGCCAAAAACAACGTATCCAGTCTTGGCAGGTCAAATCCTTCGCCTACATATTTTCCTGTTGCGACGACGACTTGAGCCGATTGCAGATGATTGTCAGCGCTCTTGCGTTCGGCAGCTTTCATGGCGCCTTTAAGTACGACAGTGCTTATACCCATCTCGGTAAGTCGTGAGTGTATGTACTCTGCGTGCTCTCTACGCTCTGTAAGGACTAACGGGTGTCCACCATTTTGAACACACTGAGAGGCGTCTGAGACAATTTTTGAAGTGCGCTGTTGGTTATCGACGAGCCAGCGGTAGGCATCGCTTATTTTGGGGCGCTCATCTGTTTTTATTAGCTCTGCTGCTGGTACATCGTAGAGCTGATGAATCATCACGGTTTGAGTAAATTGCTCATCAGGGCTTTGTTTCACTTTGTAGCGAATTGGCCCTGCCGCCATAAAAATGATCTTTTGATGGCCATCTTGTCGCTCTGGTGTTGCTGTTAGGCCCAATACATATTTTGCTCTTACCTCGTTGAGTACCATTTCAAACCTTGGCGCAGACAGATGGTGGCATTCATCAACAATAATGTGGCCGTAGTCTTGAATGAGAGGCGTGATGGAGTTGTCTTTTTTATTAACCAAGCTTTGGTAGGTGGCAATGTCGATAATGCCACTCGGCTTTCTTTTACCCCCGCCTATACTGCCAATGATTACTTCGGGTAGAAACGTGCGCAAGCGCTCTTGCCACTGTTCAAGCAGTTGTCGGCTATGAACCAGTATGAGGGTATTTACTTTGCGTTTTACGATCATACCAATGGCTGTAACCGTTTTTCCAAATGCGGTCGGCGCATGCAAAATACCGAAGTCATGTTTGGTTATTGCGGCCACTGCGTCTCGCTGGTTTTTTCGCAAAGTGAACTCGGGGGTAAGTTTTAATAATGGTTTGCCGGTTTCACGCTTATCGTCAAACAGTGGCGAAATACTGTGCTCTTGTAGCAAAGCAATCGCGTCATCGAGACAGCCTCGCGGTAGTGCTAGATAACCGTTTTCAATACGAGCACAGGAAATAAACCTCGGAATGCCATGGGTTGAAAAGCGCAAAGCTTGTGTTTTAAAAAACACAGGATTAGAAAAACTAGCTAATCGCTTTAGTCCTGCCAGTAGTGGTCCAGGTAACTCGCTCATCAAAAAGTAGATATGGTTGGCCAAGGTAATAGTCACGTTTTTCGGCAAAGACTCTAATTTTATTGGTGCGGCTTTGGCTGTGATTTCCCAAGGTGGGCGGTTATCTGTTAGCCCTTGTTCGGACAGTAATAGGGTATCGGGTGTAATGGTTGTTATGAGTTGATCAATACTCGATTGCGTGAGCGTTTTAAGATCTGCAAGATACCGCCATTGATCGTCAATCGCATTCAGGTCACTGTCAACAAAGCAACTACGGCCTGAAAGGCGAGCCTCCTTTTGAAGTGGTAACGCAATGAGATTGCCAAACCCGCCCTCAGGAAGGACATCTTGGTTAGGAAAGAGCCTGTCATAGGAGTCAAACGATAGATTTGGAAATATTTCCATGGCTTTATCAAGCAAAGCGAAACCAAGTGCCCGAGCTTGGTTAGCTGGGATGTTGGTTTCGAAAAAGATCCATAAGTGCGCCCCGTTGCCAGAACGCGAGATTTCTATCGCGTGGGGAATATCAAACGCTTGGCACGCTTTAGACATTGCTTTGACTTCTTCTTGCCAACAGCCTTTGTCAAAATCGGCGGCTAACAAATAGCACGAATTATCTCTCAGTAAGGGATACAGCCCCACCACTTGTTGACCGGCAAGGTGCCTATAAATAATGTGCTCGCTTAACTTGCTAAACTTTCGGTGTGAACAGTCTTGGCATTTAATTCGGGGTTTGTTGCATACCCCGTTTACCCATTCATTATCACAGGCTACGGAATAGCCACTGCGGTCCTGTTGGTTTTGCCAACGATTGGCGAAGATATCCTCTCGCCCACGAAATCGTTGTCTGAATAGGGCGACTTTTTGTTCTGGCGTGAATACCTGTACCGAACGCTCGTTTTGAGCGCTACGTAGAGCCTCTCTTAATGCGAGAAGCTGTTGCTTTTCGTTTTCAAGCTCAGCTAGCCTGTTATCAATAGCCGAAATGTTTGGGTAGTGAGCGTCATTCATGACAACATAATTTTTATGCGCAGCGCTATGAAGCGCGAACTTGCGGCGGCTTGATCAGCGACTCTGCTGGAATACCTAGCCCTTCATGAAGTTTCCAAATCATTTTTAGCGTGAGTGATCGCTTATGGTTTAGGATTTCATAAACACGATTGCTTTTACCTATCATGGGTTCAAGATCTTTAACCGTTAAGCCTTTGCGCTCCATCTCAAACTTTATTGCCTCAACAGGGTCTGGCAAATCCATTGGAAAATGCTTTGCTTCGTAGGCCTCGACTAACGTAACCAAAATGTCCAGCTTTTCGCCTTCGACGGTATCAGGCTCCGCCATCATTAGGTTTTCGATGTCGTTTAATGCCGCGCGGTAGTCGGCATCTGTTTTAATAGGTCTGATGTCCATTATATATACCTCTTGTTACTACCTTTTGGATTCAAATCGTTTGCACATCAATTTTATCGTATTGCGCATGGCTGCCGATAAACCGTATGTAAACCACCTTGTAGGCATAATTGATCCAAACAACTAACCGGTATTTATTACCGGCAATGTTAAACACGACACGCCCATCTTTGAGGATGCTGGCATTTCTAAAGTCCTGTTTCACATCCGCCGGTGATCCCCAATCAGCGTTTAATGCATGCCTATACCACGCTAAAGTTGGCTCTTTCGCGTCAATGTATTCTGGGCTGTCTTCCCAAAATTTTTTTAAGGTTGATAGTGCGATAATTCTCATAAACAGATGATAGTCCCGTATTGGGACTTTTGCAAGTTTGGCATTTTTGATGCTGTTAGGATTTCTTACCGCATCCCCAATTGCCCCATTCCTTAGGGCAGTGTAATTTCCTCTTATTCACCTTCTAAAGCTTGTGGTATCAAATGTTGCCCCATTGTCCCAACTGCCCACGGTAAGTGAGCAAGTGGGTGGCTAGTTAGTTTCGCCTGTATGGCTTTTTTGGCATACGGCTGCGTTTGCCATCGAAGAACGCCAATACTCTGAACCAATAGAGGGATTCTTCATAACCTAGGCTATACGTTGGGCGTGCAGGCGGGATGAGTCCTAGTTTACGTCCTAGGCTGACAATCACGTAGAACGTGAGTTTTAGCGTCAGCCACGGGGCGAGAACCACCAATGTCGTCAGGCAATATCGGGTAAGTGTGTAGCCTACGCCATGAGATTGCTCGAGTAAAGCAATGCCAATACACCAGCCAAGGCCTGCCAGCATGGCTATTGGAAAGGTAATGGGGCGAGTCGCATCATCAGTTGCATGTTAACGCCCTTCTGTGTTGTGCTGTGAAGGGTGCTCAAAGTTCACCAGCGGTTCAACCACATCAGCCACGGTTTGATGGGCAATACGGCGCTCTTCAAAGTAATCGTGTCGGTCGTAGATACCCTCAACGCCTTTTAGCTTATGGTTAAGACAGCGTTCGGCCACGTTGCCTGCAATGCCTAAAGATGCAGCAAGACTGCGAAAGGTGCGGCGTAAATCGTGTACGGTAAAGTGTTCGAGTTTACCCATTTTATTGGGTGGCTGTTTTTTGCGCCCAGGCTCGCGACCAAAGAGTTTAGAAATGGCTCGGTTTAGCGTATCTGGCCCCATATGTGGACGATGGCTTGCTCGTCTGGCTGGGAAAACATAAGGCGAGCCACAAGCGCGGATTTGCAGCTCGTTAAACCAGGCAATGGCTTGGCGTGGTAAGGGAATGCTTATCGGCACGCCAGTTTTACTTCGTTCCTTGGGTAGGTCCCACACGCCCGTGGTTAAATCCATTTCACGCCACATGGCTTCGCATAGTTCGCTTTTACGCACGCCCAACACCAAAAACAGGCAGCAAGCGAGGTAGTTATCGCGGCCAAAGCTATTGATATGGGTATGGAACACGCTGAAGGCGTAGTGAATTTCCTCTTTGCTGAGCATCCGGTCTTTACTGGACTCTACGCCACCGGCATCGTCCACGGTAAATGCTGCGGCGGGGTTATTCAGCGTTAAGTCGAGCTTTATCGCATGTCGAAACAGCTGCTTCATGTACATCAAGGTATCGTTGGCGATGGTAGGGCGGTTACTTTCTCGAATGCGCTCTAATACTTCGCGCACGTCACGTGCAGTCACCTCAGCAATACACTTAATGCCAATGACTGGGCTTATGTCTTTGGTGTAAACCCGATACGGAATCTTGGGATGCTTTAGTCGTCGGCTCAGATCGGTTCGATACCAGTCATGGAACAATTGATCCACGGTTTCAATGTCAGGTAACTCGATTTTCTGTTTTTCTAGAAGAGGATCTATGCCGTCACGTACTTCCTTTCGAAAGTATGCGGCGGCAATTCTGGCGTCTGCCAACGACATTAAAGGAAATTGCCCCAAGGTTGCTTCTCGTCTTCCTTTGGCTGTGGTGTAGCGGATCATCCAGTAAGGCGAGCCTTGTTTGCGGACGCAAAAGTATAGACCTTCACCATCTGAATATTTTTTTGGGTCGGCTTTGCTGTATGCAATAACCTGTTTTGCTGTGAGTTTTCCCATGTTTACTCCATAGTTGCTGAAATAATGGAGGGGGCAATAATGGCTGCCCACCACCGATTTGCTTATTGAATCAGCAGCTAACCTGTTGTGGTGGCGAGTTAAATGCGAAAATTGGGTAACTTACTGCCCACCAATTTGCTCACCGCAAAACGCTTATTGAGCCAAAATGAGGGGGCTGCCCACCATTCTGCCCACCACTAAACAGGCAGTTGGTAACGGACATCTGCAAACCGATTTGGACGGGAAAAATAAAAAAGCCCTGTATTTACAAGCAAATAACAGGGCTTCTAAGACATTCTTGGACGGGTGAAAAAACTATTCGATGTTTTGAATTTGCTCCCTCATTTGTTCGATTAGAACTTTAATATTCACCGCCGCTTGCGTCGAGCGCGGGTCAATCGCTTTCGAGCCGAGGGTGTTGGCTTCGCGATTGAGCTCTTGCATCAGGAAATCTAAGCGTCGACCGATTGCGCCGCCAGCTTTAAGAACGCGGTGTACTTCGTTGATATGAGTGGCGAGACGATCGAGCTCTTCGGCGACATCGCTTTTCTGCGCCAGTAGCACTAACTCTTGCTCAAGACGCTGTGGATCGAGTTCAACTTGCATGTCTTGGCAGCGGGTGAGGATCTTCTGGCGTTGCAATTCTAACATTTGCGGGACCAGCTCGCGCAACACGTTGACTTCAGTTTGAATGGTATCGAGACGCTCGCTGATTAAACGGGCTAGGTCTGCACCTTCACGAGCGCGACTTTCTTTCAGTTGCTGAAGCGCGCTGGTAAAAAGTTCAGTTGCGGCGCTGTTCAGTGCTTGGCCATCAATGGATTGGGTGCTGAGTACGCCAGGCCAAGCCAAAACGTCTAATGGGTTGATGGCAGCAGGTTGTTTAATGCCTGCGGCGATCTGTTGCGCAGCTTCAATCAGTTGCTGTGCGAGCTCTTGATTGACCAGCAAGCTCTGCTCGCTGGCTGACTCGGTCAGTTTTAAGGTGCATTCAATTTTGCCACGTGATAGACCGTTACGTAGGGCTTCGCGGACAGCGCTTTCAACTTCACGTAAGGCCTCGGGTAAACGCAAATGCGGCTCTAAATACCGATGATTGACCGAGCGTAGCTCCCAGCTAAGTGTACCGAAAGGGCCGTTGTGTTCGACACGAGCGAACGCGGTCATGCTGTGCACCATGGGATTCTCCAAATTAAGCGGCATTGAATAATGCGCTGATTGTAGCGAATATTTAACGGGCTTGGGCTTAACAATGCTGATGTTAAGTGTTTCTACCCCTATAATGATTAATCAATTTTTTACTAACAGGAATTTTCAATGACTCGTCCCAGTGGCCGCGAACTCGATCAACTACGTGATGTGCGTATCACTCGTAATTTTACTTGCCATGCCGAAGGCTCGGTGTTGGTGGAGTTTGGTAATACTAAAGTGATTTGTACTGTCAGCGTGGAAAATGGCGTACCGCGTTTTTTAAAGGGACAAGGACAAGGTTGGTTAACTGCTGAGTACGGTATGTTGCCGCGTGCTACGGGTGAGCGTACACGTCGTGAAGCCAGTAACGGTAAGCAAGGCGGGCGCACCTTGGAAATTCAACGTTTGATAGGTCGCTCACTGCGTGCTGCGCTTGATATGACTAAGCTGGGTGAAAACACCCTATATGTGGATTGCGATGTGATCCAAGCTGATGGTGGTACGCGCACTGCATCAATCACTGGGGCAATGGTTGCTTTGGTTGATGCGTTAGCTGTGATGCAAGCGCGCAAAATGCTTAAAAATGGCTCGCCACTGAAGCAGATGATTGCTGCAGTATCGGTTGGTGTTTATAAAGATGTGCCTGTGCTAGATTTGGATTATCCAGAAGATTCAACGGCAGAGACGGATCTGAACGTAGTAATGACTGATGCCGGTGGTTTTATTGAGGTTCAGGGCACAGCTGAAGGTGCACCTTTTGGTTCTGAGCAATTAAATGCGATGTTAGCGTTGGCAGATAAAGGTGTGCGTGAACTCTTTGCACTGCAACAAGCCGCACTGCAGAGCGAATAAGATTTAATAAGCGTGTTAGGAGAGTCATAATGGATGAGCAAACACCTGTTACCCCCACAGAGCCCAGCGCAGAAGCTAAACAGTGGGCAATGTTGGCCCATTTAGCCGCTTTTGCGGCGTTTATAATCCCATTCGGTAATATTATTGGCCCACTACTGGTGTGGCAGCTCAAGAAAGATCTTGGCCCATTTGTTGAGCAAAATGGTAAAGAAGCGGTTAATTTTCAGATCACCGTAGCGATTGCTGCGGTGGTGTGTTTTATTCTGATTTTTGCTGTGATTGGCGCGTTGTTATTGCCGGTACTGGGTTTGACGTGGCTCGTGATCACGATTATTGCTGGTGTTAAAGCCAATGATGGCGTCGCGTATCGTTATCCATTGACCATTCGTTTTATTAAGTAAAGTTATTACTGATAATTCACTCGAATAACACATAAGTCATTGGCTTTTGTGTTATTCGAGCCTGCCTTTAAACGCTGAGCACCCAGTCATAATCCACACTGAATGGGGCATGCTGTGAAAAGCGTGGTTGTCTTGAAAGTTTAGCGCTGCGCACGGTACGGCGCATGCCTTGAGTGAGCAGTTGGTAGTCAAACCGCCAGCCAAGATTCAGTAGCTCTGCTTGTTCGCTATCTGCCCACCAGCTGTACAGTTCTCCTTCTCGATTGACTTCACGTAATGCATCGATGTAACCCATGGTGCCGATGATTTCATCCATCCACGCCCGTTCTGGCGATAAAAAACCAGCCTCTTGCTGGCAATCACGCCAGTGTTTCACGTCAATTTTATTATGGGCAATAAACATGGATGCGCAATAAATATAGTCACGACGTTTGCGGCGTTGCTTGTCGAGATAGCGTGCAAAGTCATCCATAAATTTAAATTTTTGGTTTAATTCAGTATCATCTAAGTGCCCCGAGGGCATTAATACGCTAGCGATACTGACTTTATCAAAGTCAGCTTGAATAAAACGACCATAGCGATCTGATGTTTCAAAACCTAAGCTGGTTATAATGGCTTTTGGCTGGATGCGGGTGTAGATTGCAACGCCGCCTTGCTCTGGCTGTTCCGCATCGCATGCATAACAGATGTAACCATAAAGCTGCACTTCTGGTGCTTCCATTTCGTAAGCACTGGCTCGGGTATCTTGCAGGCAAATGACATCAGCATTTTGGGCCGCTAACCAATCAAATAAGCCCAGTTCAATAGCGTTGTGAATCCCGTTCACATTTATACTAATAACCCGCATGGATCGCCCCTAAGAAAATTCTTTGTGTATCATACCGAACGTACTTTAAATTGGCTAAACCCAACGCGTTAAGGACCCACTATGCAAGCATATCAACGAGAGTTTATTCAGTTCGCACTTGAGCGCGGTGTTTTGCGTTTTGGTGAGTTTACCTTGAAGTCAGGACGAGTAAGTCCTTATTTTTTTAATGCGGGATTGTTTGACTCAGGTTTGGCTCTGGCTAAGTTAGGTCGTTTTTATGCACAAGCCCTGATGGACAGTGGTTTGTCGTACGATGTGGTGTTTGGTCCGGCTTATAAAGGTATTCCTTTAGCCGCTACCACGGCCATTGCTTTGGCGGAGCATCATCAGCGTGACATGCCTTGGTGCTTTAATCGTAAAGAAGCGAAGGATCACGGCGAGGGTGGAACCTTAGTTGGGGCACCGTTAGCTGGTAATGTGGTGATTGTTGATGACGTTATTACGGCAGGCACTGCGATTCGCGAAGTGATGCACATTATTAAAAATCAAGGTGCACAAGCCGCCGGCGTGTTAATTGCGTTAGACCGTCAAGAACGGGGCACCGGTGCCTTATCTGCGATTCAAGAAGTTGAGCGTGATTTTAATATGCCAGTAATAAGCATTGTATCTTTGCAGCAGGTGTTAGAGTATTTAGCGCAAAGTGCCGAATTAAAACAATATTTGCCAGCGGTAGAGCGTTACCGGGAGGAATATGGTATCTAATACTTCGCGCTTCAATAAGTCGTCGATATCTTTAAGGAGTTTAGCGATGCGGTTACGCGCCTCTGTTGTTTATTTATTTTTGCTCGGTCTGTTGAGCAGCAATATGTCTTATGCCGTTGAATATTATCGATATGCCGATGAGCGCGGTATTACAGTGATTAATCGTCAGGGTGTGCCTCCGCACCTCATTGGCAATGGTTATGAAGTATTGAGTGAGCAAGGGCGAGTGCTGCGTGTTGTGCCACGCGCACCGACACCTGAAGAGTATAGGAAGCTGCAAGCCGATAAGGAGCAAGCTAAATTAGACCGTCAGTTGCTGATGCTTTATACGCGTGTTGAAGATATTGATCGTGCGCGTGATCGTAAGGTTGCTGATATTAACGGGCAAGTTAGTATTGCTCGTGGCAACTTATTGTCGGTTAATAGCTTGAAAGCGGACTTGCAAAGGCAGGCTGCCAGCCAAGAACGAGCGGGGCGTAAAGTGCCGACAGCGCTGTTGAAGAAAATTGAAGATGTTAGCGTTGATCAGCAGCGTTTACAGCAACAAATTGTACGATATATGCAAAGCAAAAAGGATGTTGAAAGCGTATTCTCCCGCGATAAACAGCGCTTGATTGAACTACTTGATGGTAACTAAGTCGTATTTATTAATTGAGCACTATTGAAAAATACCGTAGTCTTAGCCCTCTTTTAGTAAGACGGTTACCCTTTTTCGGATCAATTCCGACATTTTTGGAAGTGTTTCTTCCTACCCCTGTGGCGGTTAGGTAACGTCTTTTACGTGCTTGATCGTAGCTTTGCGCTACTTATATGTAGCGATCTTTTTTCCCCTAGGGAATGCCCCCAACACGCGGGTTCAGAATAAGTCTTTAAGGCTTTAAGTTGTGCTGAACTCGCATAGAGTGGAGAGTATCCATGACTCAATCTATAAAAATAATGCCTCTAAGTGATGAAGGTTTTACAGAAAATACACGTTTCCAGGTCTATACCGACCGTCAGTTTGATAAAATTGAACCGCTGCAAAAGTTATCTGAAGCGCAGCGTTTTGAAATGCGCGTGGTAGCCAGTGTGTTACCGTTTCGCGTGAATCAGTATGTGATTGATGAACTGATCGATTGGGATAATGTGCCGGATGATCCGATTTTCCAACTGACGTTTCCGCAGCGTGGAATGCTGGAGCCTGCTGATTATGATTTGATGGCGCAAGCGCTGCGGGATGGTTTACCGCGTGCAGAAATCACTATGTTAGCGCGCGAGATCCAAGCCCGACTCAATCCGCATCCGGCCGGCCAGCAAGAAATGAATGTGCCGATGTTGGATGGCGAAGCGTTGGATGGCATGCAGCATAAGTACCGTGAAACGGTACTGTTCTTTCCCAGCCAAGGCCAAGTGTGCCATACCTATTGCACGTTTTGTTTCCGTTGGGCGCAGTTTGTTGGCGATAAAGAATTGCGTTTTGCCAGCAACGAAGCAGACTCTTTGCACCGCTATTTGGCCCAAGATAAAAATATCACTGACCTGTTGATGACTGGCGGTGACCCTATGGTGATGAAAACGCGTCACCTGGAAAGTTATCTTGAGCCATTACTCAAACCTGAACTTGAGCACTTACAAACGGTGCGTATTGGCACTAAAGCGCTGACGTTTTGGCCGCAACGTTTTGTCACTGATGATGATGCGGCAGGTTTACTTAAACTGTTTGCTAAGCTGGTTAAAGCCGGTAAGCATGTGGCGATTATGGCGCACTTTAATCACTGGCGTGAGATGGAAACACCGATTGTGCGCGAAGCAATTCGGCGTATTCGTGCCACTGGTGCGGTGATTCGTACGCAAGCACCACTGGTACAACACATTAACGATGATGCCGATGTTTGGGTGCGTATGTGGCGCACGCAAGTCCGTCTGGGTTTGATTCCGTACTACATGTTTGTTGAGCGTGATACCGGTGCTAAGCGTTACTTTGAAGTACCTTTGGTGCGTGCCTATGAGATTTACCGTGCTGCCATGCAGCAAGTCTCTGGTTTAGGCCGTACTGCCCGCGGACCATCAATGAGTGCCGGTCCTGGTAAAGTTGAGATCCAAAGTATTATGGAGATCAATGCTGAAAAAGTCTTTGTACTGCGCTTTATTCAGGGACGTAATCCGGACTGGGTACAGAAAACTTTCTTTGCTAAATATGATGAAGCGGCGACGTGGTTTGATGACTTAGTCCCTGCTTTTGGTGAAGAGAAATTCTTCTTTACCGATGAGTACAATGCGATGTGTAGTCCTGACGCATAAATGATAACGCCCGCATGTTAAGTGCGGGCGTCTTTGTTACAGCTGAGTTGACATGGTGCCGCTCACCGTATTAGCTATCGGTAATCAAGGTGCCGACACCGGTGTCAGTAAAGATTTCTAATAGCACCGCATTCGGCACACGGCCATCAATGATGTGCGCGCTATTAACCCCGCCTTGTACCGCCTCTAACGCACAGCGTATTTTTGGCAGCATGCCACCATAAATAGTGCCATCCGCAATAAGCTCATCCACTTGAGCTGTGTTCAGACCGGTTAAAATATTCCCCTGTTTATCCATTAGGCCGGCAATATTGGTCAGTAATATCAGTTTTTCTGCATGCAGTGCTTCAGCGACTTTACCGGCCACTAAGTCGGCATTGATATTGTAAGATTCGCCGTTAGGCCCTACACCAATGGGTGCGATCACTGGAATAAAATCACCTTTAACCAGCATATGCAGTAAGTCAGTATTGACGCCTTCTACTTCCCCTACTTGGCCAATATCGATGATTTCTGGCTGTTGCATGTCCGCATCTTGGCGAGTAACTTTCAATTTTCGGGCACGGATTAAGCGCGCATCTTTACCGGTTAAACCAATGGCACTGCCACCATGGCTATTAATCAGATTAACGATATCTTTGTTAACTTGACCACCTAAAACCATTTCTACCACGTCCATGGTTTGCCCGTCAGTGACGCGCATGCCCTCAACAAAGTGGCTTTCAATATTTAGACGCTTGAGTAGATCCGCAATCTGTGGGCCACCACCATGGACAACAACTGGGTTAATACCGACGGCTTTCATCAATACGATATCGCGAGCAAAGCCTGTTTTCAGCTCTTCGCTTTCCATCGCATTGCCACCGTATTTGATGACGAGTGTTTTGCCAACAAAACGACGAATGTACGGTAACGCTTCAGAGAGTACTTCGGCGACATGCACAGCATCGGCGCGGTTTAAGGTCATCTTGAGCAGGCTCCTATTGATTAAAAAGGTAGGTTAAGGTCAGGCACAATGGTTAATATTTGTTCACGGAACAACGCTTGAACTTTGCTTAAATCTTCAGCCGTATCACCTTCAAAACGTAGCACTAACATGGGCGTGGTGTTAGAAGCGCGGACCAGTCCCCAGCCTTTTGGATAGTCCGCTCGTACGCCGTCTAGCGTGGTGATGCTAGCATCGCCCCACTTGGCTTCACGCTGTAGGCGCTCAATAATTTTAAATTTATTCTCATCCGTGACTGCAACGGTGATTTCTGGTGTTGACTGGCTGACGGGGAAGGCTGAGAACACATGATCAACATCGCGCGTGTCTAAGCTGATGATTTCTAACAGGCGTGCGGCGCTGTAAATGCCGTCATCGAAACCAAACCAGCGTTCTTTAAAGAAAATATGTCCGCTCATTTCCCCAGCCAGTAGGGCGCCGGTTTCTTTCATTTTTGCTTTAATCAGTGAATGACCTGTTTTCCACATAATAGGGCGACCACCGTAGCCGCTGATTAAGGCGGATAAACGGCGTGTGCATTTCACATCAAAGATTACGTCGGCGCCTGGGTTGCGAGAAACAACGTCTTTAGCAAATAGCATCATTAAGCGGTCTGGGTAAATAATTTCACCGGTATTGGTGACGACGCCTAAACGGTCGGCATCGCCATCAAAAGCAATACCAATATCAGCTTTTTCAGACTTAACTCGGGCAATCAGATCCTGCAAGTTTTCTGGTTTACCTGGGTCTGGGTGATGATTTGGGAACGTACCATCCACATCGCAATATAAGGGGATGACGGTACAACCCAATGCTTCTAAAAGCTGCGGGCCAATAACACCACCCACACCATTGCCGCAGTCGACAACAACACGTAACGGTTTGGCCAGAGCGATATCATTACGGATATGCTCAAGATAGGTTGTTAGCATTTCGATGTTTTCTACGCTGCCAACGCCATGACTGAGGTCGTCATTGATAATGCGCGTGTGTAAAGCAGTAATCCGCTCATTGGCTAAGGTCTCGCCAGCAATCACGATTTTAAAACCATTGTAATCCGGTGGGTTATGGCTGCCGGTCACCATGACGCCTGAGCGTGCCTCAAGTACGTGCGTGGCAAAGTACAGCACCGGTGTGGGCACCATGCCTAAATCAGTCACGTTACACCCACAGTCGAGCAAGCCTTGAATCAGTGCTTGCGCCATATCTGGACCGGATAAACGTCCATCACGTCCGACCACCACGCCATGCTCGCCATTAGCAATACTCTCCGAGCCGACGGCACGGCCAATCCAGTATGCCGTGTCGGTCGTTAAGGTCTGGCCGACAATGCCGCGAATATCATAAGCACGGAAAATACCACTTGGCACATCCCGTGCAGCGGTCGTTTTTTGAGCGGCGTGAGAGGGTGTATCCAAATCAAATACATTAAGGTCTTCTTCTAAGATATCGATATCCAGAATGTCTGTGTCCAACGGCTGGAAAAACGGGTCAGTGTGACTGGTCTCTAAGTGATTGTCTTTTTGCGTCAGATCTTTTGTTGGGGCTAAGTTTTTGGCGTCAGTTGGCTTATTGTCTTTTTTCTGTTTGGTCGTGCTGGCTGGCACGCGGTGTGTCAAATTTATTGCAAAAGACTGCAGTGCAATCATGTGCAGGGTCAGTGGTTTAATGCTTTTTCCGTGTGTCCAGTCTTGCATGGCTTGACTGAGTATTTGCGCATCTGCTCGCAATAGTCGCTGTATTGTTATATGCATAAAGTACAGCGCACAGAGGACAAATAAAGCCGCTAAACCTACGGCTAATAACAACGCCGACAACAGTGAAGATTGCTGTGCAAGCGTGCTTGGTGTGTGAATCACTAAGGTCCAGTTAGGATGTTGTGTGCTAAAGGTATAACTGCTGCCGTTGCTCGGCATATTGCCTTGACTGTAGAGGATTTGTGTCGGTGCATTTTGGAATTGCTGCTGTAGGACAACGTGTAACTGGGCGTTAGAAAAAACCGGTAAACCTTTAAATATGGCCGCAGCATCGTAAGCCATTAACAAGCTTCCAGCAGATTTAGCACCACTGAGTTTAGCTGCACTGTACAACAACCAGCGCTGGCCTATTTGCAACGCTTCCGGTTTTGGCTGCGCGCCTTTTTCTGCGCGGTGTAACAAATCAATGGCGGCGAAATTGATCGGGGCATCACGATTATGGTCTTGTGTTGCTTGTCCCGCTGGGCTGATAAAAGCATCTATAGCGCTAGCTCGATACAATAAACTGCGCTCGGTTGCGCGCTTGAGACTCGGATCGTTACTTTGCAGTGCCAACGCTAGACGTGGATTACCTGCAGCGCTTTGGGTGTCGGCTTGAATAAACGCCAAACGCTGGTTAATGGCCGCCGTGTAGGCCGCGCCCCAGTTGTCGACTTGTCGCTGAGCTTGTTGCTCATTGTGCGCTGCCTGGCTAAACCAGAGCACCGCACTGGCAACCAATAAGCCAATTACGGCAATGAGCAAACTGGGCAGCATATAACCTATACTTTGGGTTTTTTTTTCTTCAGTAGTTTTTGGCAGCTCTAAAGCTTGTTCATTATTTTTTTTACGCTTGAAGAGTGACATTGTGCCTCCTGCGACAACTTTGCCTGCGGGTGAGTGCTGGGTGATTATTTGCCAGTGTGTCCAAAACCACCATCAGCGCGCTGGCTTTCTTTAAAGCTATCAGTGATGTCTAATTGTGCTTGAATGACTGGGACTAAGATCAACTGTGCAATACGATCGCCTGGGGTAATAGTGAATATGCTATCACCACGATTCCAACAGGAAATTTGTAGCTGACCTTGATAGTCTGAATCGATTAATCCTACTAAATTACCTAAAACAATACCGTGTTTATGTCCCAGACCTGAACGCGGTAAAATCATCGCTGCCACGCTCGGGTCTTCGATGTAAATGGCTAAGCCTGTCGGGATAAGCACTGTTTGTCCTGGTGCAATCTGTAGGTCTGCTGACAGCATGGCACGCAAATCAAGGCCAGCAGAGCCTGCTGTGGCATATTCAGGTAACGGGAACTCTGTACCGAGGCGTGGATCGAGAATTTGAGCTTGAATGCGGCGCATAATTAAACCTTGTTCATATGAGAGGCTATAAATGAAATCAGCTGACGGGCAATTTTACTTTTGCTGGTCTGTGTGAATGAAGTTTGTTGCTGTTGGCGGTCAATGACAGTGATGGCATTGTCATCACTGTTAAAGCCGATGGCGCTGTTGGCGACGTCATTGGCAACAATCAAATCTAGATTTTTGTCGTGCAATTTACGAGTGGCATACTCAAGTAAATTCTGTGTTTCTGCAGCAAAACCAACGCTGAATGGACGATCTGCACGGTGTGCAAGCGTTGCTAAAATATCAGGATTGCGGATGAGCTTGAGAGTGAGCCCGTCAGCGCTGCCTGGGTCTTTCTTGAGCTTATGTTCGGCGCTCAGCTCTGGACGATAGTCAGCTACCGCCGCGGCAGCGATCAGCACATCGCAGGGCATTGCCGCTTCGCATGCAGCGAGCATGTCACGTGCGCTGTTCACATCAATACGCTCAACACGATCAGGTGTAGGTAAATGTACAGGGCCGCTGATTAAAGTCACGCGAGCGCCTGCTTCGGCGGCTGCTTCGGCGAGGCTAAAACCCATCTTTCCCGAGCTGTGATTGGTGATATAGCGAACTGGATCGATATCTTCGCGCGTCGGGCCTGCGGTGATCAGCACATGTTTACCAGTGAGTGCTTGGTGAGCAAATAAGTCTGCTGCGTTTTGTGCAAGTGACTCAGGTTCTAGCATACGTCCTAAACCGATATCGCCACAGGCTTGCACGCCTGCTCCTGGTCCGAGCAGGGCAAAACCACGCTGCCTGAGGATTTCTGCATTCGCTTGGGTAGCACTGTCGCGCCACATCGCTTGATTCATCGCAGGGGCTAGAGCAACCGGTGCATCAGTCGCTAAAATTAGCGTGGTTAACAGGTCATTGGCTGCACCTTGCACTAAACGAGACATGAGGTCAGCGGTGCAGGGCGCAATGAATACCAAATCGGCCCAGCGTGCCAGTTCAATGTGGCCCATGGCGGCTTCAGCATGCGGATCCAATAAATCGATGTGTACGGGGTTACCAGATAAGGCTTGTAAAGTCAGTGGCGTGATAAATTCACGCGCACTACGGGTCATAACTACATGCACGTCGGCACCTAAATCGCGTAAACGACGAACCAGTTCTGCGCTTTTATAGGCTGCGATACCGCCGCCAATACCAACAATGATGCGTTTTTGAAACAGCCTTTGCATGGGTCTGCCTGTTGTTGTCCGAGTGTATAAGAAAAGTGAAAATGGCCAATTTGAAAATCTTGTCTAAGATAACATAGCCGATGCAGGAGAGGCATAGGCTGATCGATAAGCAGTTGAATGAGATCAGGATGCTGAATGACTCAGCGTTAAGTAGAGCATGACAAGGAGTGTGTCTATGAGTATGCAAAGTTGGCCGCTGAATGAACGGCCGCGTGAGCGCCTATTAGAGTATGGTGCCAATGTGTTGTCCGACGCTGAGCTGTTGGCTATTTTCTTACGTACCGGCGTACAAGGCCGTAATGCTGTGGAATTGGCGCGTGATTTGCTCAGCACCTTTGGTGGTTTACGCCAGTTGCTTGAAGCTGATCAAATCAGTTTCACCAGTCACCTCGGTTTAGGCCCGGCCAAGTACTCGCAGTTGCAAGCTGTCTTGGAGATGGGGCGTCGGCATCTTGCTGCCAGTATTCAGCGTGAATCTGCTTTAGAAAGCCCACAAGCGGTGCGTGATTTTCTAAAGGCTAAGTTGCGTCATGAGTTGCATGAGGTGTTCGCTTGTTTATTTCTGGATACTAAACATCGAGTGTTAGCGTTTGAAATTCTATTTTATGGCACCATTGATGGCGCTAGTGTGTACCCGCGGCAGGTGGTTAAGCGCGCTTTAGCAAATAATGCGGCGGCATTAATTTTGACCCATAACCATCCCAGTGGTGTCGCTGAGCCGAGTCAGGCTGATAAAATTTTGACTGAGCGTTTGAAAGAGGCGCTATCACTGGTTGATGTGCGGATCCTAGACCATTTTATCGTGGGTGATGGTGAACCATTATCTATGGTTGAAAATGGTTGGATGTAAGTATTTTGCTGCGCGAAGCTTGTTTAAAAAATCAGGTTAATCTTGAATCGTTTATGAGTTTCTGCTATAAAGCACGGCTCGATTCTAAGAGAACCAGTTTGTCACGATTATTTGTGTCACTGTTGTTCCTTAGCGAAGTCTAGGTGATAATGTGCAGGTTATAAAAACCATCATGTTTTTAACGACCTACCATCCAATTAAGTTTTAAAGCAGCCAACCCATGCTGGGTTGAGCATGTGGTTTAGAGGGCTGAGATATGTCAAGAGTTTGTCAAGTAACCGGTAAGGGTCCGGTTACAGGGAATAATATTTCCCACGCCAACAACAAAACCCGTCGCCGTTTCCTACCAAACTTGCATCATCACCGTTTTTGGGTAGAAACCGAAAACCGTTTTGTACGTTTACGTTTGTCTGCAAAAGGTATGCGCGTGATTGATAAGCGCGGAATCGACACAGTACTGGCTGAGCTACGTGCTCGTGGCATAAAAGTTTAAGGGGAACATCATGCGTGATTTAATCCGTTTAGTGTCAAGTGCTGGTACCGGTCACTTTTACACTACAGATAAAAACAAGCGTACTACGCCTGATAAACTGGAAATCAAAAAATTTGATCCAGTTGTGCGTAAGCATGTGATTTACAAAGAAGGCAAAATCAAGTAATTGATTGCTCTTCTTCGTATAAAAAGCCCGCTTAATGCGGGTTTTTTATTGCCTGAAGACAGCGCTAGGCGTTAGCGTGCATGATTCGATAGGGTTGCTGGTGTGGATTGTTACCGCTCACTGCGGCTAAGTGCATGTTGATTTATTTTAAATACGCCTTAGACGTATACTGAACGTCGTTTAGAAAACCATAGGGGTTTGAAATGTTGTTACGAGGGTTGAGTTGGCTGGTTGCGTTTCAGCTAGCAGGAACAGTGCTTAATGTGCTTTTTTTCCCGATCTTACCGGGCCCTATTATTGGTTTAGTGCTGCTGTTTATTTTTTTAATTGTGCGCGGCGGGGTGAATGCGCCGATCAATGAGGCTGCCACCAGTTTATTGCGCTATTTACCTTTGTTATTAGTGCCGCCTGCCGTTGGGGTGATGGCGCATGTGGCAGATATTCAAGCCGATCTCTGGGCCATTATTGGTGCGCTAGTGATTTCTTTGATGGTTTCTATAGTCTTTGCTGGCTGGCTGATGCAGGTGTTGATTAATCGACAGGCGCGCATTAAGGATAAATCATGAATGTGCAGTGGCAGGCAGCGCTGGATGCGCTGATCCAGCATCCTTTATTTTTCTTTGGTTTGACCTTGGGCGTTTATCAGTTGGCGTTAGCTGCCTATGAAAGGACTCGCTCGATGCTGTTGCAGCCGGTCTTGGTCTCGATGGTGATTTTGATTGCTGCACTGCTGGCGCTTGATATTGACTACGCCGAGTATAAACAAGGCGCACAATTGCTGACCGTGATGTTAGGCCCGGCAACGGTGGCTTTAGCTGTGCCTTTATATTTGAATATGCGTCGTGTCCGGCAAGTCTTGTGGCCAACACTCATCACGCTATTTGTCGGCGGTCTATTTGCCACGGTATTGGGTGTGGTGCTGGCGTGGTTGTTTGGTGCAGAAGCCATGATTCTAAAAACCATAGCGCCAAAATCTGTGACGACGCCAATTGCGATGTTAGTGGCGGAAGAAATTGGTGGGGCAGACTCTTTGGCTGCTGTGTTTGTGATGCTGACGGGTGTGTTCGGAGCGATGTTTGGTATTGAGTTACTACGCTTCTTTCGCATCACTCACCCTGCAGCACAAGGCATGGCTTTAGGCATTAGTGCTCATGCTGTCGGCACTGCTCGTGCTTTGCAAGACAGTGAAGAAGCAGGTGCTTTTGCTGCGTTAGCCATGAGTATGATGGGTGTGCTCACGGCAGTTCTGATGCCGTTGGCTGTGGCGCTGATTGCTTAGGGTGCCCTGTTAGGGGCGCTGTGCTTGGCAACTTTCCAGCGGTTCGCTGCACCTTTGGCGTGTTATAATTTTCGAAAAATCTTATAAGGTTAGAGTTGTTATGAAATCACCATTACCACCGTTTGCCCAAGCCCCAGTTCTGGTGGTGGGTGATGTTATGTTGGACCGCTATTGGTATGGCAGCACGACGCGCATTTCGCCGGAAGCCCCGGTGCCGGTGGTTAAAGTCACGCGCACTGAAGATCGCCCAGGCGGCGCTGCCAACGTGGCCTTGAATATTGCTGCATTGGGTGCGCCGGTGCAGTTGATTGGCGTAACCGGCGCTGATGAAGCCGCTGATGCATTAACTGAGCAGTTGCATTCAGTTGGTGTGCAGACGCATTTTCAACGCATAGCGGGCCAGCCAACCATTGTGAAGTTGCGTGCTATGAGCCGTCAGCAACAATTACTGCGTATGGATTTTGAAGACAGCTTTAATACTGATGCCGATGCATTATTAGCTGAAGTAGAGTCTGTACTCGATGGTGTCAAAGTGATGATTTTATCTGATTATGGTAAAGGCTCTCTGCTTAATCATCAGGCTCTATTGAAAGCGGCCAAGCAGCGCGGTGTTGCAGTTCTAGCCGACCCCAAAGGCACTGATTTTTCTATTTACCGTGGAGCGACCTTACTCACTCCAAATTTAGCTGAGTTTGAAGCGGTGGTTGGGCATTGTGTTGATGAGACGCAATTAATGCAGCGCGGAACAGTGATGCTGCAGGAGCTGGAGCTCGAGGCTTTGCTGATTACTCGTGGTGAGCAGGGGATGACGCTGTTGCGTCATGACGTGCCGGCACTGCATTTGCCTGCGCGCGCCCGTGAGGTTTTTGATGTGACCGGTGCGGGCGATACTGTTATCTCGACAATGGCTGCCGCATTAGCCGCCGGTGAGAGCCTGGCACAGGCGATGACCTTAGCGAATTTAGCGGCGGGTATTGTCGTCGGTAAGTTGGGTACGGCAACGATCAGTGCGCCAGAGTTGCGTCGTGCCTTGCAGCGTGAAGAAGGTGCTGAGCGAGGGGTGTTGAGTCTGCAGCAGCTGCAAGCCGCTGTTGAGGATGCTCGTGCACAAGGTGAGCGCGTCGTGTTTACCAATGGTTGTTTTGATATTTTGCATGCAGGTCATGTCAGCTACTTAGAACAAGCGCGTGAACAGGGTGATCGCCTGATTGTGGCGGTGAATGGTGATGCCTCGGTGACGCGACTTAAGGGCCCTGGGCGCCCGATTAACTCAGTTGATCGACGTATGGCCGTGCTCGCCGGGTTAGGTGCAGTGGATTGGGTGGTGAGCTTTAGCGAAGATACTCCAGAAAGCTTAATTACTCTGCTGAAGCCGGATATCTTGGTCAAGGGCGGTGATTATGGCGTGGATCAGGTGGTTGGCGCTGAGTTGGTGTATGCCTATGGCGGTGAAGTGCGTGTGCTGGGTTTAGTTGAAAACAGCTCCACTACGGCGATTGTTGAGAAAATTCGTAGTAAGTAAGTGTTTGCACATAGCCGCTGCGCGATTATTTAAGATCGGCGCGGCGGTTTGCTTTTAGCGTTTGGCGCTGAGTATCTTCGCCACACATTCGACATTACTTTTTAAATGCCTTGGGTTAATCGTGCCAACAATCGCGCTGGCCGTCGCAGGATGCTCGAAAATCATTGAAAAGCTTGCTTGTACAGGATCAATGCCATCCGCTAAACAGACATGCCCGCTGGCTAAGGCTTTCTTAATCAAAATACCTTTATTGTGCTGCGCTGCATAATCCAAAACGGGTCGCTCATCGCGTTCATTGAGATTGTAAGTGACCATCGCGCAATCGCCTTGTTCGAGTGCGAGAATACCGCCTTCTGCTGTTTTTCCAGAAAAGCCAAAGCCACCAATCTTACCTTCTTGTTTAAGTGCCGCGAGCGTTGCATAGACTTCTTCGTGCTGCAAAATAGCGAGATCATCGCCATTAGAATGCACCAAAACTAATTCAATATGCTCTGTGCGTAGGCGCTTAAGGCTGCGATCCACGGAGAAGCGGGTGTGTGCAGCAGAGAAATTAAAGACTGACTCGCCGTTGATAAATTCTTCGCCGACTTTACTGACAATGATCCAGTCTTGGCGCTGGCCGCGTAGCAAATGGCCAAGGCGCTCCTCGCTGATGCCATAGGCCGGTGCGGTATCGAGTAAGTTAATCCCCAGGTCGCGTGCTTGATTGATCAGCGTCAACGCTTGCTGATCATCGGGAATTGTAAAGCCATTGGGGTATTTAACGCCTTGGTCACGGCCGAGTTTTACTGTACCCAAACCCAGCGGTGAAACACTCAACCCCGTGCGGCCTAAAGGACGATGAAGGTCATGCAGGGTCATTAAACAGGGTCTCCCAAACCGGCTTCGCAACAATCGGGCGTGGCAAAGTAGGATAGTGTTGCGCTGCGCTGGGTTGAATATTGTCGCGTTCCAGTAGCTTAACAACGCGGTCGCTAAAGTCGGGTGCTAATGCCAGTTTAGTCGGCCAGCCCACTACCAATGCGCCCTGTTCGGTGACAAACGCATTATCTGGGCGAACCAGTCCCGCTTGCACAGGCTCAGCACGATCAACACGTAAGGTCGACCATTGTGTTTCCTCTTGTGAGATCCATGGCAATAACTGTGCGATTTCGGTTTGTGCTGCTTGGATTTGTTGCTCCGCTGTGCGTGCAACACCGTCGGCTTCGGCCAAATTGCCACCGAGATACCAAACCCACTGGCCATCGGCAGCAGGGTGTGTAGTAATGGTCACTCGCGGTTTACTGCCGCCACCTAAGCAGTGGGCATACAGCGGCAATAAGGCTGGGCCTTTGGCGAGGACCATATGCAATGGGCGCAGTTGCTGTTCAGGTTTTTTTAGCTCAAATGCTTGCAGTAACGTTTCATTACCGCTGCCTGCACAAAACACCACGCGCTGGGCATTAATGCTGTAGGTGTCAGCTTGTACGCCAACGAGCTGCTGATTCGTATAACGCGGCGTAATTGATTGCGCCTGTAAGAGGCTATCGCCCGCTAACTCAGCTAAACGCTTAACTAAGCTGGGGACATCCAGCACGAGCTCAGCCAAACGGTAGACGCGACCTTTAAACGCTTTATGTTGTAGTGCTGGCGGCAGCTGCTGCCCTTTGACTTGGTCAACACGGCCGCGCATAGCCTTGCTGGCAAAAAAACTGGTGAGATTGCCGGCAAGGGAACCGGGCGACCATAGGTAGTGCGCGTCAGATAACAAGCGCACACCTTGTAAATTCAGCTCGCCCTCTCCATTTAGGGCACGACGCCAGCGTTCAGGCATCTCAGCAATCGCTTCTGAAGAACCGGTCAATGCACCATGCAGTGCGTATTTTGCGCCACCATGGATAATGCCTTGTGACTTGACGGTTTGCCCACCACCGAGGCTGTTTTGTTCAATTAACAGCGTATTAAAGCCGTGCTGACGCAATTGTGCATTGAGCCATAAGCCAGCGATGCCGCCACCAATAATTGCAATATCTGTGTTTAAGGTGAGTGACATAAGTGCCTCTCGCAAAAAATAAGTGAGCAGTATAACCGAGCGCAGTATTATCGCCGCGCCTTTGCTAAACTTTGCCGCTATGAATAGAACTCTTTATACCGTGCTGTTGTATTGTGCCGTGCCTGTTATCGTTGTACGCCTATGGCTGCGCGCACGAAAAGCACCGGCCTATGCTAAACGGATCGGCGAACGTTTTGCTTTGTCTTTACCCGCGTTTAAACAAGGTGGTATTTGGCTGCATGCGGTCTCTGTTGGTGAAAGTATTGCTGCTGCTCCGCTCGTCAAAGCCCTGCGACAACAATATCCAGAATTACCGATTACTATGACCTGTATGACGCCAACCGGTTCTGAACGTATCCAAAGCCTGTTTGGTCATAGCGTACAGCATTGTTACTTGCCTTACGATTTACCGCTGGCGTCTAAGCGTTTTCTTAAGCGTTTGCAGCCACGTTTGGCCATCGTGATGGAAACTGAGTTGTGGCCTAATCATATTCATCAGTGTGCGCGTTTAAATATTCCGGTAGTGCTGGCCAACGGCCGTTTATCGGCGCGCTCGGCGCGGGGCTATGGTCGCTTCCCAAAACTTGTGACACCGATGCTCAAGCAGATCAGCGCGTTGGCGGTGCAAAGTGAAATCGAAGCGCAGCGTTTTATTGACCTCGGCGCACGACCTGAAACGGTGACCGTAACCGGTTCGATTAAATACGACTTGCGTGTTGCTGATGACTTACCTGCGCAAGCGCAAGCGTTACGTGAGCAATGGCAAGCCTGTCAGCGTCCTCTTTGGATTGCTGCCAGTACCCACGAAGGCGAAGATGCGTTGATTTTAGCCGCGCACCAACAGTTGTTAGAGAGCTTTCCTGATGCCTTATTGATTTTAGTGCCGCGTCATCCTGAGCGGTTTAACTCCGTATATGACTTATGTGTGCAGCATGGGATGCATGTGCAGCGCCGTTCCACTCAAGCACCGATTACTGCCGCGCATCAAGTGTTGTTAGGCGATACTATGGGTGAGCTAATGTTTCTCTATGCGTTGGCAGATGTGGCTTTGGTTGGTGGTAGTCTGATTAACCACGGTGGGCACAATATGCTCGAGCCGATTGCCTTAGCTAAACCTACTTTAACCGGCCCGTATTATTTTAATTTTTTAGAGATTGCTGAACAGTTGTTAGATGCGGGTGCTTTACGGAAAGTAGCTGATACCCAGCAGCTCGCCGCAGCGATTACGCAACTGTGGCGCAATCCTGAGCAAGCGCAATTGATGAGCCGTGCTGGCCGACAGGTGTTGCAGCGTAATCAAGGTGCGTTACAGCGTTTATTGGCGATTATTCAGAATCAACTGTTGATCCAGCAATAGGTTTTTATCGGGGTGTGTGACTCAGGCCTCTCATCTGAGTGCTTTAGGGGGTGCTACGAATTGCGGCTAGACCTTAGCGGTGCTCGGTATTAATCTGTAAGTCATATAGATTTATAAAACGTCTTTGTGCGTCTAAACAGCGGCTCAGAGACTTAGAAATTTACTGCCCTTAACCGTGCGGCAGCCTTCAGGAGAAAATTATGAGCAGCAGTGATCGCGTTATTATTTTTGATACGACCTTACGTGATGGTGAGCAAAGTCCTGGTGCGTCCATGACTAAAGAAGAAAAATTGCGCATTGCTCGAGCGCTTGAACGGATGCGTGTTGACGTCATTGAGGCGGGCTTTGCGATTGCCAGTCCGGGTGATTTTGATGCAGTAAAAGCGATTGCTGACACCATTAAAGACAGTACGATTTGTAGTCTATCGCGTGCTTTGGATGGTGATATTGAGCGTGCTGCTGAAGCGCTAGCCGGTGCTAACTCCGGTCGTATCCATACTTTTATCGCCACCAGCCCAATTCACATGCAGCACAAATTGCGTATGCAGCCCGATCAAGTGGTCGAGCAAGCGGTTCGGGCGATTAAGAAAGCACGTAATTTGTGCGCTGATGTTGAGTTCTCTTGCGAAGATGCCGGTCGCTCGGAGATTGATTTCTTGTGCCGTATTGTTGAAGCCGCTATTGATGCGGGTGCGCGCACGATTAATATTCCAGACACTGTCGGTTATGCAATTCCGCATGAATATGCTGAGCTGATTGGTCAACTGATCAATCGCGTGCCCAATGCCGATAAAGCCATTTTCTCAGTGCATTGCCACAATGATTTGGGGCTAGCAGTGGCTAACTCTTTGGCAGCGGTTGTAGCTGGTGCTCGTCAAGTTGAATGCACCATTAACGGTCTAGGTGAGCGTGCCGGTAATGCTGCACTGGAAGAAGTGGTAATGGCGATTAAAACCCGTCAAGACTTGCTCGGGGTACATACGCAGATTGATACCCCGCATATCTTAAGTGTCTCGCGTATGGTTTCTGGTATTACTGGGTTCCCCGTACAGCCGAATAAAGCCATTGTGGGCGCCAATGCCTTTGCTCATGAGTCGGGTATTCACCAAGATGGCGTACTTAAGCACCGTGAAACGTATGAAATCATGTCAGCACAAGATGTTGGCTGGCACACCAATAGAATGGTCTTGGGCAAACACTCTGGGCGCAGTGCGTTCCGTAGCCGTTTATTAGAGCTGGGTATTGAATTAGCCAGTGAGACTGAGCTCAATGCAGCATTTGCGCGCTTTAAAGATTTAGCTGATAAAAAGCACGAAATTTTTGATGAAGACTTGCAGTCGCTGGTGTCAGAAACCTTATCAGAAGAAGCGCCCGAGTTTTATAAGTTGGTCAGCTTAGAAGTGGCGAGTAAAACAGGGGAAGTGCCGCATGCGCATTTAGTCTTAAATATTGATGGCGCTGAAGTGGCGACTGATGATCAAGGTTCTGGTCCTGTCGATGCAACGTTTAAAGCCATCGAACAGGTGGCACAATCAGGTGCAACCTTGCAGCTGTACTCAGTTAATGCCATTACTCAAGGGACTGACTCGCAGGGTGAAGTAACCGTGCGCCTGGAGCGCGGTGGGCGTATTGTTAATGGTAATGGTGCAGATACCGATATTGTGATTGCTTCAGCTAAAGCCTATCTGAATGCGTTGAATCTGATGCACATCGGGGCACAGAAAGCGCACCCTCAGGTGGATGGTGTGTGAGTACTGAGTCTGTATTGATGCATGATCAAGAGGTACGCCGCCAAGCCATGTTGCAGGCCATGCAGTTGGCTGTGTGGCTGCCTCGTCACCAGTTGATTAATGCGGCACCGTCACGTGATTATTTACTGGACTGGCAGAGCACGGATGCTGCCGTTGAGGTATGGGTTGAGTCTGCTATACCTTCATCGCCCATTGCACCTTGTGTGAGTCCGATAGTCAGTGTGCCTGAAGTCGTTGCGTCTGTTGTTGCGCCGCGCGCGGATACTTGGGTGTCAGTACGCGACAAGATGGCTCGCGTACCGACTACGCAAAAGCCTACAGTGGCTGGCCGTGTTGCTGTAGAAGCTGCGCCTGACGATAAGCGGGCTCGGGTTGCAAAAGCGCCAGTCGTGCAGGCAGAGCCGATTCCTCGTTTTGCTTTACAGTTATTGCGAGCAGATAATTGTTTGATATTGGTTGATTTACCCACTGGTGAAGCTTTTCAGAGCCGTGACCCCGATTATCAGTTACTTAAAGATATGTTGCGTGCTGCAGGTTTAACCGATCAGCCTGGTTTTCTGCGGCAGGCTGCGCCCATCAGCTGGCCGATGTTGCATTCGGGTAATTTAATGCATGAGCAAAATGCCAGTGCAGCACGTGCTTGTGTGCGTGATTTATTGAGTTTTGAGCTGCAAAGCACACCGGCTGTGTGCATTTGGCTGCTGGGTAAACAAGCCGTACGCTTTGCCAATGCAACGGATGATAGCGTGTTGCATGACTTGCAGCCTTTTGTTGAAGGCGCACAATTATGGAACTTGCCGAGCCTGGAGAGTGTGCTAGAACAACCTCTGCTCAAACGTGATATTTGGCGCAGTATGTGTGCGGTGCGCGCGCTCTGGCTTGCTAAACATGACTAACTCTTTGCAGTTTCGCCTCATGCAAGTCGAGGATTTGGATGGTGTCGTCGGGTTAGAGCAACATGCTTTTTCGCACCCTTGGTCACGTAAGCTGTATGTTGATGCATTGACCAGTTATGAGTGCTGGATGATGTTTGTTGATAATCAACATGTGGGTCATGCTGTGATCAGCCAAATTGTTGATGAGGCGCATTTGCTTAATATTGCGATTGCCGTTGAACAGCAGGGTAAAGGGCTGGGTCTGCAACTGTTAGAGCATCTTATGCAACGTGCGAGCCAGCGTGGTTGTGTGGAATGTTTTCTTGAGGTGCGTGCTTCCAATGTGTCCGCTTATCGTTTGTACGAGCGTTTTGGTTTTAATGAAATAGGCCGCAGGCGTGATTATTATCCCACCGTTGACGGGCATGAAGATGCACTGGTTATGGCCTGTACTTTGTTTGTAGATGAAGAACAGTCGTGAAAAAGTGTGACTGCACATGCTTGGGTTTTGTCCCAGAGCGGATTTGATTTTTAAAATGTGTAACAACAGCCAGCAGAGGAACCTATGCCTGAGCTACAACAGTTATTTGATAATAATGCCCGCTGGGCTGAGTCCATCAAAAAAGAGGACCCTGAATTTTTTGAGAAGCTGGCTAAACAGCAAGAACCAGAATATTTATGGATAGGTTGTTCAGATGCGCGCGTACCGGCCAATGAAATTGTAGGCATGCTACCAGGTGATCTGTTTGTCCATCGTAATGTGGGTAATGTGGTTTTACATACTGACCTCAACTGCTTATCAGTGATTCAATATGCGGTGGATGTATTAAAAGTAAAACACATTCTAGTCACGGGTCACTATGGTTGTGGTGGTGTTCGTGCGGCGATGCAAGATAAGCAGGTTGGTTTAACGGATGCTTGGCTGCGCTGCATTCGAGATCTGCATTATGAACATCATGCAGAGCTGGAAAAATTGCCGACTGAGGAGGCGCGTGTTGATCGCCTGTGTGAGCTGAATGCGATTGAACAGGTCGCTAATGTTAGCCATACCGCGATTGTGCAGAATGCATGGCATCGCGGCCAAAAGTTATCTATTTATGGCTGTGTATACGGTATTAAAGATGGTTTGTGGAAGAATCTGAATGTGACGATCAAAGGCATTGAACAAGTGCCAGTACAGTACCGTTTGCGTAAACGTGATTAAATGAGTCATTCAACAACGCCACCGTATAAGTATAGGGTGGCGTTGTTATTCTCTGTTTAAGCCTGTTTACTTGCAGCCATTCGATAGGCTGTTTCTAGCGCAATATGCAGGCTGCCGGTATCAATCTCACCAGTTCCAGCCAACTCCAGCGCCGTACCGTGATCCACTGATGTGCGAATAATGGGCATGCCTAGGGTGATATTGACGGCTGCGCCAAAGCCGCGATGCTTGAGCACCGGTAAGCCTTGATCGTGATACATCGCTAATACTGCATCGCATTGTTTAAGGTTCTTCGGTGTAAACAAGGTGTCAGCCGGTAGAGGGCCGACTAAGTCCATGCCTTCAGCGCGCAAACGATCGAGTGTCGGTTGAATAATATCCAGCTCTTCACGGCCTAGGTGACCATCTTCACCGGCATGCGGGTTGAGCCCACAGACTAAAATTCTTGGGTTTTTAATCGCAAATTTTTGTTGTAAGTCAGCATGCAAAATACGGGTAATGGTTTCCACTCGCTCGCTGGTAATTGCATCGGCAACATCACGCAGTGGTAGGTGTGTGGTGACTAAGGCCACGCGTAAGCCGTGGGTCGCCAGCATCATCACGACTTGAGGGGACTGGGTGAGCGCTTGTAAGAACTCAGTATGACCAGAGAAAGGCACGCCAGCATCATTAATGATGCCTTTGTGCACCGGCGCAGTAATCATTGCACTAAACACGCCATCTAAGCAGCCTTGGCCGGCGCGAGTGAGTGTTTCAAGAACATGCTGTGCGTTGGCTTGATTCAATTGACCCGCGACCACAGGCTCATAGAGAGGCGTGTCCCAGACATATAGGCTGTCTGCTGGCGCTGGTTTATCAGGCCAAGCATCAGGCTGTACATCCAGTAACTGAACCTTTAAACCCAGTAGCGCTGCGCGTTCGCTGAGCAGCTGACGATTAGTGATTGCAATGACAGGATAAGGTTGGACTTCGTGCGCTAGCATCAGGCAGAGGTCTGGGCCAATTCCGGCAGGTTCGCCGGGCGTTAAAGCAAAACGCAAAGTCATAAGTTTTTAATCTCCACATACGCTTCGTCGCGAATCTGACGCAACCATGTTTGCAGTTCTTCATCGTACTTACGATTACGCAATAGCGTTATGGCTTGTTGTTCACGCATTTGCGAACTACTGTCTGTGCTACGGCGATCAAGCACTTGCAGAACGTGCCAGCCAAATTGGCTTTCAAAGGGCTCAGATAACTCACCAATTGCAGTGTTGGCCATTTCTTCGCGGAAGGCTGGAACTAATGAGTTTGGATCAATCCAATTTAAGTCGCCGCCATTCAGAGCAGAGCCTGGGTCTTCCGAGAACTGCTTGGCCAGTACGGCAAAATCTTCACCGCTGCGTAAACGCTGATAGAGGCGCAGTGCCAGTTTTTTGGTTGCTTCTGGACTGCGAATCTCACTTGGCTTGAGCAAAATATGGCGCGCATGAGTTTCATTGCGATACATCACATCGCCACCACGCTTATCCAGTAGCTTCAGCATAATGACGCCACCTGAAGTCCGCGTAGGCTCAGTCACTTGGCCCACCGCCATATTGCTTAATAAACGATCAAAAGGCGGTGGCAGTTGCGCCGCTTTACGCCAGCCCATTTCCCCGCCCTCTAAAGCATTTTCACTGGCCGAATAGGCTATGGCCAGTTGTGCAAAATCGCCACCTTGCGCCAGTTTTTCAACCACGTTGGCAACGGTTTTTTCTGCTTTAGCTAAATCTGCATTAGTGGCTGCATCAGGCACTGGAATCAAAATATTGGCCAGTTGGTATTCTTCGGCCAGTTGCATTTTGCCCAAATCGGACGCCAAGAAATTTTGCACTTCTTGGTCGGTGACTTGAATACGTTCAGCAACACGGTATTGACGCACGCGACTAATTAGCATTTCTTGACGAATTTGCTCTTGGGCATCTTGCAACGTTAAGCCATCAGCAGCGAGCGCTTTAGAGAACTCCTCGGCTGTCAGACCGTTGCGTTCAGCGATGGTGGCCATAGAAGTGCTGAGTTCTTCATCGCTGACCCGAATGCCTGAGCGTTCAGCAATTTGTAATTGGATGGCATCAAGAATTAGACGCTCCATTACTTGCTGGCGCAGGACCTCTTCAGCAGGCGCTTGCACGCCACGCTTGCTAATGGTTTGCTGCACTTCTTTCAGGCGTGTTTGGTATTGACTGTACATGACAACATCGTTATCCACGATAGCTGCCACACGGTCTAGTGTTTGCTCGGCTGCATATGCATTCCCGACCAGCAAGCTGCTGGCCAGTACTAGCGCAGATAAAGGTTTAATAAGCATTGTCTTCACGTTCACGGTAGCCTTGAATGCCTTCATCGAGGAATGTCTCTACTTTATTACCGGTTACACCACCTAAGCCTTTTAAGACGATCTGCAAGAAAATGCCGTGATCACCTTTACGGTTGTCCAGTGGTGACATGGTGCGTTCATCGTAGTCAACCCAATAGCGGTTGATTAAGCGTAATTTCCAGCAGCAACTGTCGTATTCAAAGCCACCAAAGGCTTCCAAGGTATTATTGCGATTGTAATCGTACTGCCAGCGCGCAATAACGTTCCATTGCGGTACCACCGGCCACATAATTGAGGCGTCGGTCTGTTCAATTTTGTAGAAGTCTTTGTAAACGACACCCGTTCCATCAGTGTAATCACTGGTGCCTGTTTCCCAGCGACCTGTTGTGTAGTTGTAATGATTACCATCATTACGGTAGCGGTAACCAAAGTTAACAATTTTATTTAAATTATCTTCCGGTTGGTAATGGAACATGGCGCTACCTGAGCGAGTACGGTGAGTATCCGGATCCCACATCAGATCAGCATTCACACGCCAATCGCGGTTGAACTGGTACATGTACTCCATCGCATACGGTGAGCGTGTACTGGTGTTCTCTGCATAGTCCTTATAATTTTTTCCGGACAGTAAAACTTTGCGGTCAGCAAAGTAGTAAGCCTGACCCACACTGATACGCTGGCGCTCAAAACCGTTGCTCTCAAGCCAGCGATTGGTTAAACCTAACGATAGCTGGTTGGCATCACCGATGCGGTCACGCCCGCTGAAGCGGTTGTCACGGAATAAGCTGGCATAGCTGAACTGGATATCGCTGGTGTCAAACAACGGCAGATCAGATTGATCTTCATTTGGCACATACAGATAGAACAAACGTGGCTCTAACGTTTGGCGATAAGACTTACCAAACCACTGGCTGTTGCGATCAAAGTACAAGCCGCTGTCGACACTATAAATGGGTACGCTGCGATCTGGGCTGCTGTTGAATGTACTACCTGCCGTTTGTAAGTCGCCCTTACCTTGACTATCTAAACTTAAGTCATAGCGCGTGTACGCATATTTAACTGCCGGCTTAACAAAGCCCCAGCTCCAGTTCATCGGTAAGCTGATGGAGGGCTCTACATGTAGACGGTCACCATTGGCGCGGTCTAGACCGCTGAGATAGGTGTCGTTCCACGGCGTGGTAAGACCATCTTCATCACTGAACAAACCCTTCTTCAGTGAACGATCAAAGCGTGTCCACTCTGTTTGATAGCCCATTTGCAACCCAGCAGGCTGGTAAGGCAGTGCGCCAGCTAAAGTGAATTGTGGCAGGCGATCATAAGGGGTGATGTCGGTAATATTAGCCATTTCATAGGCGTGTACGCCAAACATGGCTGTGTAGTTGTCACCACGCCACGTCAGATCGGCCTTTTGATCCAGCACTTCGTTAGAACCAAGGACAACATTACTGCGTAAATCTTGGAAGTAGTACGGGTCGCTAATGTCGGTGTAGTCGACAGTACCTAACAAGCGCGAGTTGAACCCTTGCTGGTGCTGTAGGGTGTACATCCAGCGATCTTTTTCGTACTCCGATTGCAGCTTACGTTCTTCTTCGCTGTCATTCAGCCATGCACCACCAATGCGGCTTTCGCTGCTTTTACCGAGGTAACGGAACTCACCTTCGGTGAGCAGACCGCGATTACTCATATAGTTGGGATACAAGGTGGCATCGAAATGAGGTGCTAAGTTGAAGTAGTACGGCGTAGTTAAATCCAAGCCATTGTCGTTACTGAAACTGATGCTTGGTGGTAAAAAGCCGGACTGACGGCGATCATCAATCGGGAAGTGAATATAGGGTGTGTAAAAAACGGGTACGTTTTTCACGCGTAACGTTACGTTGGTCGCGCTACCAAAACCGGTATTTGGGTTAAGGGTGACGTTATTGCCTCTTAAGTGCCATGCATTGCTGCCCGGCTCGCAGCGTGTATAGGTGCCGTCTTTAAGACGAATAATGGCATCTTCTTGACGCTTGATGTATTGCGCATTGCCACGAGTCTTGCCGGTATGCATGACATATTCGGCGTTTTCAATTTGTGCTGCACCGCTGTCGAGTTGCAGTTCTGCACGATCACCAACAACTAGGGTGTTGCGATCACGTATACGAACATTACCTTTTAGCTCGCCTTTGTTGTCTTGTTGGTACAGATTGGCTTCATCTGCTTCAGCTTGTAAGCTGGCTTGGCGAATGACAACGTTCCCAGCTAAAGTCGCGGTCTCTGTGGTTTGTTCATAGCGTGATGCACCGGCATTGACGTATAACGGCGCATCTTTAAAGGCCGTTGTATCGTTCATACCTGGGCGCACTGGCTCAATATAATCCCCTGCGCAATAGGGCCCTGTCTCAGCCAGTTGCTCTGCGCTGAGCTGGTCGCGCGGTACCCAGTCTAGATGACTGAAATCTTCGCTGCGGCTTGTTAGCGCTTTGCCACGGCTATCGCTCACAGAAGCGACTGATTTTTCTGTCGCTTTTTTTGCGTTGCTGCTAGTGGTTTTACCAGTGCTACTGCTTGCAGTAACGGCTGCTGCTCGCTCTGGACGAGGCGGCACAGCGGCTTGGCTGTCTTGTGTGTTGCATGCCCAGCCACCGCTAGCGCTTACTTTACAGTCATACTGCTGCGCTGCATGGATACTGCCACTGAGTAAAGGCTGTAAGATGCATAGCGCCCCAGTTGCCAGTAATGGGAATTTTTTACGATAAATATATTTAGCTGCCATATTTTGTGTCCGTGCTTCCCGCATGCGCTTGGTGAGAAATACCCAGCATGCCTCTCGAAGGGCTGGAAAAGATCAGCGATAATAAAGCATGCCCTACAGAACGGCTAGCACCGTTGGAGAATTACCATGCCGAATCAACCTATAAATGTAGACGATAGTCGTTTACACGAGCTAACGCACTGGTTTGCAGAGCAGTTACCGCATATTGCTCAACAAGCAGGCTTTGCAGAGACTACCGTAAATAGCCTGCAACCATCCAGCAGTGATGCAAGTTTTCGGCGATATTTTCGTTGGCACTCTAGCGAAGCTGACTTGATTTTAATGGATGCGCCGCCGCCACAAGAAGATTGCCGGCCTTTTGTAAAAATAGCCAAGTTGTTGGCACAAGGTGGTTTGCATGTACCTACAGTTTGGGCAGAGGACTTGGCACGTGGCTTTTTAGCGCTGTCTGATCTGGGGCAGCAGACTTGGCTTGAAGTGCTCAATCAAGACAATGCCGATGAAATGTTTGCTTTGGCAATCGATGCATTGATTCGTTTGCAGAATATTCCAGTGCAGGATGCACAGTTGCCTGTTTACGATGAAGCCTTGCTGCGTCGTGAGCTACAGTTGTTTCCAGATTGGTATGTTGAGCATGCGTTAGGCCAACATTTGACGGAACAACAGAGGGATTGGTGGCAGAAAACGTGCGATGTATTGGTGAGTAGCGCGCTTAAACAGCCCCAAGTCTTAGTGCACCGTGATTATATGCCGCGTAACTTAATGCTCAGTACGCCCAATCCAGGTATTTTGGATTTTCAAGATGCGGTGTATGGTCCAATCAGCTATGACATTACCAGCCTGTTTAAGGATGCTTTTATTAGTTGGCCTGAAGCGCGAGTCGAGGGCTGGTTACGGCAATATTGGCAAAAAGCACGGGTGAGTGGGCTCGCACTACCGGATACATTCGAAGACTTTCAACGTGACAGTGATCTGATGGGGGCGCAAAGGCATTTAAAAGTGATTGGTATTTTTGCGCGTATTTGTCACCGTGATGGGAAACCGCGTTATTTAAGTGATGTGCCGCGCTTTTTTGATTATTTACAACAAGTGCTTTCGCGGCGTACAGAGCTGGAACCCTTAGCGCAATTATTAACCAGTTTGTCTACACAGAGATAAAACCATGCGTGCAATGATCTTGGCGGCAGGTAAAGGTGAGCGTATGCGTCCTTTAACCTTACATACACCCAAACCGTTGATTCCTGTGGCGGGCGTGCCATTAATTGAATATCACCTGCGTGCGCTGGTACAGGCAGGTATTCGTGAGGTGGTGATTAATCACGCGTGGTTGGGTGATAAAATCGAAGCGCACTTGGGTGATGGCGAGCGTTTTGGGTTGCATATTACCTACTCAAAAGAGTCACAGCCGCTCGAAACGGGTGGTGGCATTTATAAAGCATTACCTTTGCTCGGTGATGAGCCTTTTATTGTAGTGAACGGTGATGTCTTCACTGATTATGACTTTTCGATGTTGTTGCAACCCTTGCATGGCTTGGCGCATTTAGTGCTGATTAACAATCCTAAACATCATCTTGACGGTGATTTTTCTTTGCAAGAGGGGTGTGTGCTCTCAGCAGACGCAGAGACCCTCACATACAGCGGGATTGCTGTATTGCATCCAAAACTGTTTGCGGACTGCCAAGTGGGGGCCTTCAAATTAGCGCCTTTACTGCGTCAAGCGATTGCCCGGGGCTGTGTCAGTGGTGAGCACTTTAAGGGCTGCTGGATTGATGTGGGTACGCAGGACAGATTGGTTGCTGCTGAAGCGGTATTGGCCAAATCATGATTTGGCCGGTAACCATCATTGGCGGCTTAGCTGGTTTGGCGATTGCCAGCATTCCTGGTGCGCTGCTAGGAATGCTGGTGGGTAGTATTATTGATCGCAATTTAGCATTTGATAACTGGGCGCAATTGCGTGCGCGGTTACAGCCGCAAACAGTGAAACCCTTGGATGCACAGCAGACGTTGTTTATGTTGCTCGGCCATCTTGCGAAGAGCACCGGGCGGGTGACGTCTGAGCATATCCAGATGGCGCGTGCAGAAATGCAACGGGTGCAATTGTTCGGCCCAGCACAAATATTGGCTATTAATGCGTTTTCAAAGGGGAAGGCGTGTCAGCTCGCTGAGCTGCGCGTGAGTTTGCAAGCGCATTATAAAACGCCGGAGCAATTAGAGCGGCTGCTGTTGGCAGGATGGCGTATGGCTCTGGCTCAAGGTTTAGCTACGGCTAAACAGCGCAAAATTTTACAGCAGTGTGCCGATTGGCTCGGTTGCTCGAAGACGGTCTTTGCTCGAGCTGAAGAACAAGCAAGGCGTGTAAACAGTCAGCCGCGCGCCACTCATAATGAACTTGAAGAGGCTTTAAGGCTGTTAGGGGTGCGCCGCACGGATTCCTTGGTGCAGATTAAAGTGGCGTATCGCCGTCAGCTCAGCATTCATCATCCGGATAAGCTGATGGGGGCGGGCGCAAAGCCTGCACAAATACAGGCTGCAACCGAGAAAACCCGTGCCTTACATAATGCTTATGCGTTATTGCGTCAGCACCTATAAAACAGTGTTTTAGATATCCAGTTCTTGGATATAACTGGCCACTGACGCAATATCCTCATCGCTCATGTTTTCCGCAATCGATAGCATAATTGATGCGGCACGACTTGGGTCTTTGCTGCGGAAGTTTTTTAAGGTACGGGTGATATATTCTGCCGGTTGTCCGGCGAGTCTTGGCATATCTTCTTTGCCTTCGCCGTTTGCTCCATGACAGCCTTGACAAATTTGTTTGAACTTAGCTTGGCCTTGAGCGTGCAGTTGTGCTGACTCACTAGGCTGTACTACGACTTTCTGTTGGCCGTAATACAGAGCGATATTAACTCGATCGTCTAAGGTTAGGTTTTTTGCCAGTTTTGACATGACAAAATTGCTACGTTCACCATTGGAAAACTTTTCAAAGGCATTAAACAAGTAAATAGGATTCTGTTCGGCGAGGTTGGGGATGTAGTTACGCTTGCTGTTGCCATCTTCACCGTGGCAATGCTTGCAAAAACTGATGCGCTCATGACCTGCCGTATAGGCTTGCTCTTGGGCGGCGGGGTTGGCGAGCAAAGCATTTAGCTTCTGCATCGCTTCTGGTTCAGCGGCTGCAAAACTGGTCAATCCAATTAAGAAAAGAGCAAACAAGGTGCGCATAAAATATCCGTTTTTAGTTAAGGCTAGCGGTCATCGGGCTGCTGAGAACACAATAAGTTAAACGCTCATAAGGATTAAAGCTACGGCTTGTTGAGCCATCCTTTGACACGACGAAATAACTGCTCTTGCTCTAAAGATGGATGTACTGCAGTCAGTCCAACTTGATGATAGTGGTCTAGGCCCGCACGCTTGCTGGCTTGTAAGCGCTGCTTGGCGGCGATTTCTGTGACACGATCGCCCTTATAATAAAAGTCTGCAATAGGTGAAGCATTGGCGCTGATCAAGTTTTCGTACGATGAGTGCCCTTGAGTATTGGTACGAGGTGCAATTAATACCACGCGCAGAGGTGTTGGAGATGGCTGCTCAGCGAGATAACTTAATACCCAGTAAGCACTTTCATGGTGGCCAAGTAGAATGATCTCGGTGGCTTGTTGCTGTTGTGCATAGTTCACGGCTGCTTCAATAAAACTATTGATCCGTTCAGGATAGGTCAATGGTGGCAGTGGCTCGGCAGGCGGCGCTGCTGACTCAGGTGCTGATACCTCGTTGCTTGGTTCACTCGATACATCATCGGTTGTGGGCTCTGGTGCTTCTGCTTCTTCAGTTGTCGGCTCAACCTCGTTGTCTGTACTGTCTTCTTTTGCTGGAGGTGTTGGCGCAACAGGAGGTTCAATGATGATTTGTTCGGCCACAGGTCGTGCGATGATCGGTTGAAGTGTGTTTTCTGGCGCGGGTGAGGTGGGTAGGTTAATGCTTAAAGTATGCCATCCAGCATCAGGTAACTTGCTGCGTAAAGGGCCGATTGCAGTTGGCCAATCAAATGACTCGCCTACACCTGGCAATAAAATTAACATGCCGCGCGGTTCGGCTTGGTTGGCCGCTAAAAAAAGTGCAGAAAAGTGCTCGCGCTGAGTGGTTAACGTGATCAGTTGTTGTGCTTCAGTTCCGAGTTGAATCGCTTGGGCGGCGGCAATATTACGGCTAATCGGGCGGGCATGTGTCGATTGTGGCGCGCTGATAGAGGGTTCGGTTGGAGTGGTTGACGCGGCTGAGTTGTCTTCTGCTGCTGCAGAAACACTTGCAAATAAACTGCAGCTGATCAGAAAAATTACGCTGTAAAGAGTCGGCATGCTGATCTCCATGAGCATCTTGATACAACAGTTTATGGTGCTATTGCCTCATTACTCAGCTCTAGCAAATAGCTACGGAAAATCTGTGCAAGCACTTGGTCGGCGATTTCCAACTCGTCGCGTTGCATTTGTAGGGCCACTTGATCTGCGCTATCAATCGCTTCATCTGAGCCATTGATGGCTGACATTTTTAACACAATATACGCTTGAATGCTGTTGGCTGGGACACCTTCGCCGCGATAAAACATAGACCCTAAACGCAGCTGTGCCATGGCATGTCCTTGCACAGAGGCTTGTTCAAACCACTTGATCGCTTGTTGGAAATCACGCGGAGCGTACTGGCCTTGGTACCAATATTCGCCGAGTACAAATTGCGCATCAGCATAGCCAAGCTGGGCAGAATTTAAGCATTCTTCAAGTGCAGGTTTAGGTTCGCTAGCAATGTGCTCTAAGCTGCATTGATTGACAGTGGGCGTCATAAGCAAACTATCATCTGCATAAGCAAAAAGGGGCGACATACAAAAGCCGATGAGCAGCATAAAACGGCTAAAACGGATCATTACAGTTATCGAGCTCCGTACACGAAAAGAAAATGGCTATAGAGTTCTGCAAGTGAGTAGCAGTAGACATTATGCGGCATGTGCTTGTGCAAAGACCACCGTTTAGCATGGATCTTCCTTGTTTTATATCAATGCCGTGTCGGTGTTGCGATGACGCCATTGTTATTGCGCTACAGCGCCGAGAGGAAGAACAGGTTAGACTGATCCGCTTTGTTACCCTATAGAGATCTCTGATTATGGCCCTGCAAGCCACGCCTTATAAAGTTGAGTTGAGCCTGACTGATATGGATCGCAATGTATATGACAGTCTGCGCTTCAGTATGGCGCGTCATCCCTCCGAAACGGCAGAACGCTTATTGTCACGCTTACTCGCACGGGCGCTCTGGCATGCTGAGCAGATTGAGTTTGGTCGTGGTTTGTCTAACGTTGATGAGCCTGCGGTATGGGAGAAAAGTTTGGATGGGCGTATTTTGCATTGGATTGAAGTTGGGCAGCCCACGGCAGAGCGCATGACCTGGTGCTCAAGACGTGCTGAACGCTTAAGCGTTTTAGCCTATGGCAGCTTGCGCACTTGGATCAGTAAAGAGCTGGATCACGTCCGTAGCTTGAAAAACTTAAACGTGTTAGCCATTAGCCAAGAGTCTCTGAGCCATTTAGCAGAAGATCTGCCGCGCACGATTAACTGGAGTGTGATGATCAGTGATGGCGATGTATTTATTACCGATGAGCGTGGTCAGCACACGATTGAGTTGGAGTGGCTGCATGGTGAACGAGGCGCAGTCGCTCTCTGATTTATTTTAGGTCATACCAAATAAGAGTAAACACACGGCTATGCGTATAGAACAACGACCACTCCCTGCTGTTATGCCTGACTTAGGTGATCTTCCGCCTTTGTTAACGCGTATTTATGCAGCGCGTGGCGTGCAAAGCACGACTGAATTAGATAAAAGTTTAGCTGGGTTGCTACCCACTCATCTGCTTAAAGGCATGGGTGCTGCGGTGCAGCTATTGACACAAGCACTCGAGCAGCGTCAGCGTATTCTTATTGTCGGTGATTTTGATGCGGATGGTGCCACGGCCAGTTGTGTGGGTGTGTTGGGTTTGCGCATGCTCGGTGCTGCGCATGTTGACTATTTAGTGCCCAACCGCTTTGACTATGGTTACGGCTTGACTCCGGAAATTGTTGCAGTGGCCTTGCAGCGTCAACCAGATCTTTTAGTCACTGTGGATAACGGTATTTCCAGTCTTGACGGTGTCGCCGCGGCGCAAGCGGCTGGGCTCAAGGTGTTGGTGACGGATCACCACTTGCCCGGTGCACAATTGCCGACGGCTGATGCGATAGTTAACCCCAATCAGCCTGGCTGCGCGTTTCCCAGTAAAGCCCTAGCAGGCGTTGGCGTGATGTTTTACGTACTATTGGCACTGCGTGCGCACTTACGCAGCAGCGGCTGGTTTGTGCAGCAGAGCATTAAAGAAGCCAATTTAGCAGAGCTGTTAGATTTGGTTGCCTTAGGTAGCGTGGCTGATGTGGTGCCTTTGGATGCGAATAACCGAATTTTAGTTCATCAAGGCTTGGCACGTATTCGTGCGGGGCGTACCCGGCCCGGTCTCTTGGCGATATTAGAGGTGGCGCGGCGTGATCACCGACGTTTGGTTTCGACGGATTTAGGTTTTATTGTTGGGCCACGCCTGAATGCTGCAGGCCGGTTGGATGACATCAGTTTAGGTATTGAGTGTTTGCTGTGCGAGGATCTGGACGCTGCAATGCAGCGCGCACAACAACTTGAGCAGCTTAATCAAGATCGCAAGCAAATTGAGCAAGGCATGCAGCGCGAAGCTTTGGTGCAACTCAAGGACTTACCTTTAGATAACTTGCCCTTTGGTCTGTGTTTGTTTGAGCCAGAATGGCACCAAGGGGTGATTGGGATTTTAGCCTCGCGGATGAAAGAGCGTTATCACCGTCCAGTGATTGCCTTTGCTGATGCGGGTGACGGTCAGTTAAAAGGCTCGGCACGCTCGATTCCTGGTTTGCATATTCGTGATGCGCTGGATGCTGTGGCAGCACGCGATCCCGCGTTAATCAGCAAATTTGGTGGCCATGCTATGGCGGCTGGTTTGACCTTACCAACAGTTCATTATGAGGCTTTTGCTAAGGCTTTTGATGCCGAAGTACGTCGCCAGCTGACTGCAGATGATTTAACTGGGCGAATTTATTCAGATGGCAGTTTAGCGGCGAATGAGTTTGATATGCAGCTGGCGCAGCAGTTGCGCCACGCTGGTCCTTGGGGGCAGCGTTTTCCTGAACCATTGTTTCATGGTGATTTTAAAATTCTGAGTCAAAGGCTGGTGGGTGAAAAACACTTAAAATTAGTTTTACAAAGCTCACAAAGCGCTCCCGCTATAGATGCGATTGCCTTCAATGTTGATCTGGATATTTGGCCTAATCCGACGATCAGTCATGCACAAGTGGCTTATAAGCTGGATATTAATGAGTTTCGCGGCAATCAAAGTCTGCAGCTGATGGTTTCCAGTCTCAGCCCCTGCTAAACAAAAGCTTAGGCTGTACTGCGGAGCTACGCACAGCGTGTCTTTATTGAGGTATAATCTGCGTTTTTATACTGTTCAATCAAGAGAGAATTGTCTGTTATGGAAGTCAATCCAATCCATCAAGCCATCAATGACTTAGCAGAGCGCACGCAAGTCATTCGGGGGTATCTTTGACTACGATACCAAGCATGAGCGTCTAACTGAAGTCGAACGTGAACTGGAAGATCCTGCGATTTGGAATAACCCAGACTATGCGCAAAATCTTGGTCGTGAGCGTTCTCTATTGGCGCAAGTCGTAGAAACTTTAGATAATCTTGCAAGCGGTGTCACTGACTCTAAAGAACTGCTGGAAATGGCGGTTGAAGAACAGGATCAGGATGCTGTCGATGAAGTGCGTAAAGAAGTTGCGCGTCTTGCAGAAGACCTCGGCAAGCTTGAGTTTCGCCGCATGTTCAGTGGCGAAATGGATGCCAATAACGCCTATTTGGATATTCAAGCAGGTTCTGGCGGTACTGAGGCACAGGATTGGGCTAATATTTTACTGCGCATGTATTTGCGTTGGGCTGACCATAACGGCTTTGAAGCTACGATTATGGAATTGTCTTCGGGCGATGTGGCTGGAATAAAAGGTGCGACCTTGCATATTAAAGGTGAGTACGCCTTTGGTTGGTTACGCACTGAAACCGGCGTGCATCGTTTAGTGCGTAAAAGCCCGTTTGATTCGGGTAACCGTCGTCACACTTCGTTTACTGCGGTATTTGTCTCGCCAGAAGTGGATGACAATATTGAAATTGATATCAACCCAGCAGATTTGCGTACGGATACCTATCGTTCCTCCGGTGCCGGTGGCCAGCACGTGAATACTACGGACTCTGCCGTGCGTATTACTCACGTGCCGACCAATACTGTGGTGTGTTGCCAGAATGAACGCTCCCAACATGCCAACCGTGATACCGCGATGAAAATGTTGCGTGCCAGACTGTATGAGTTGGAGCTGTCAAAGCGTAATGCTGCCTCACAAGAGTTGGAAGACAGTAAGTCGGATATTGGTTGGGGGCATCAGATTCGTTCTTATGTACTGGACCAGTCGCGTATTAAAGACTTGCGTACCAACGTTGAAGAAAGTAACTGCGATGCAGTGTTAGACGGTGACCTCAATCAGTTTTTAGAGGCGAGTTTAAAACAAGGACTTTGACCAGCCCTGGCACGGTAATAATGTGCCAACGCTGTAATTAGCACGCTATTGCCGTGCCTACAATCGCTCTAGCAGCGACCTGAATAAAATAGTGGATACCGATCATGAGTGAATCAGTGCAAACCCAGCATGAGTTACAAGAGGAAGAAAACAAACTAATCGCCTTGCGTAAAGAGAAGCTGGCGAGCGAGCGTGCTAAGGGCAATGCTTTTCCGAATGATTTTCGTCGTGAGCATTACTGCGCTGATATCCAGAAACAGTATTCGGATGACACGAAAGAGCAGTTAGCCAGCGCTGCTATACCGGTGAAAATTGCCGGACGTATCATGCTCAATCGCGGTGCTTTTATGGTCGTGCAAGATATGACAGGGCGTTTGCAGGCCTATGTTGACCGTAAAAGCCTACCTGAAGAAAAGCTTGCTGAGATTAAAACCTGGGATCTGGGTGACATTATTGGCATTGAAGGAACCTTGTCGCGCTCCGGCAAAGGTGATTTGTATGTGCATATGGATACAGTGCAATTGCTGACTAAATCATTGCGTCCGTTGCCTGATAAACACCATGGTTTAACTGATACGGAACAGCGCTACCGTCAGCGTTATGTGGATTTGATTGTCAATGAAGAGGTACGCCATACCTTCCAAGTACGCTCTAAGGTTATTGGGCATATTCGTAGTTTCTTAACTGCGCGCGACTTTTTAGAAGTCGAAACACCCATGTTGCAAACCATTCCAGGTGGTGCCGCGGCGAAGCCTTTTGAAACCCACCATAATGCACTTGATTTGCCAATGTACTTGCGTATTGCTCCTGAGTTGTATTTGAAGCGTTTGGTTGTCGGTGGTTTTGAGCGAGTCTTTGAAATTAACCGCAACTTCCGTAACGAGGGTGTTTCTACGCGGCATAATCCAGAGTTTACTATGCTGGAGTTTTACCAGGCGTACGCAGATTATGAAGACAACATGGATCTCACTGAAGAGCTATTTCGTGAGCTGGCGCAGGCCGTACTCGGTACGACTGATGTGCCCTACCAAGGTAAAGTGTTCCATTTTGGTCAGCCATTTCAGCGTATTTCTCTGTTTGATTCAATTTTGAAATACAATCCAGAGATTGTTGCTGCAGACCTAGAAAATATCGATAGCGCCCGCGCTTTAGCTAAAAAGCACGGTGCTAAGGTGTTGGGCTTTGAGGGTATCGGCAAATTACAAACTATGATTTTTGAAGAAACGGTTGAGCATCTGCTTGAACAACCGACTTTTATTACCCGTTATCCCTTTGAGGTGTCACCGCTGGCGCGTCGTAATAACGATGATCCAAATGTCACGGATCGCTTCGAATTGTTTATTGGTGGCCGTGAAATTGCCAATGCCTATTCAGAGCTCAATGATGCTGAAGACCAAGCTGAGCGTTTCTTAGCACAGGTGGCAGATAAGGATGCTGGTGATGATGAAGCCATGCATTACGATGCTGATTTTGTTCGCGCACTTGAGTACGGTATGCCGCCTACGGCTGGTGAGGGTATTGGTATTGATCGCTTGGTGATGCTACTGACAGACTCTGCCTCAATTCGCGATGTGATTTTATTCCCGCATATGCGCCCAGAGCATTAATTGCCTGAGTGAGGCTACCCCTGTAGCGGAGTTATCTGTTGCAGGGGCGCTAAGTTTAGATTCTTATCAGTACTAATAACGTTATGGAGTCATTATGAGCGAGCGCGACTTTCGACCACTGATTGCTACTGCTATTGCCAGTGTTCTCGGTACTGTAGCAATCTTAAGTTATTACGGTTATTTACATATGGCTAAGCCAGCTGATGCATTGCTCTTGGCTGAGTACACCATGCTTAAAACAATTCCAGGCGAAGACTATAAAGCGTCTCTAAAACCTGCTGAGCAAGTGGCTCAGTGTATGGATGGTATTGTTGTGCTGTTTGATACCCAGCAAAAAGGTTTAAGTGGTGTTTTAGTCGATGATAAAAAGCGTGCAGTACGTTGTGAGTTTGTTCCGCAGTAACTTCATGTGATAGCGCGTTCCTATTGTTGTTTGATTGGGCTCTGATCACTAAAGTTTTCTTGCCAGATGCTGGATAACTCGGCAAGCTGAAACAAACTTTAGTGGAGCGCTAGTATGATCCCAATTGATGCACGTCTACGCGAGCACGTTCATTTACTCGGTGAACTGCTTGGTTCAACCATGCGCGAACAGCGTGGTGAAGAGTTTTTAGAAAAAATTGAACGTATTCGTGAAGGTGCGAAAGCAGCACGTAGCGGTTCAGATGATGGCCGCCAGCAACTGACTGATACCTTGGATCAGCTATCTGAGGATGAATTGCTGCCGGTTGCGCGGGGTTTTAATCAGTTTCTTAACTTAGCCAATATTGCTGACCAGTATCACTTGATGCGTCGTCGTCGCAATGATGAAAAACCTGCTTTTGAAGATCAAATGCTCGCTTCAGTGCTTGAGCGCCTGCAGGTTGCCGGCCACAATTCAAAAGATTTATCGCAAGCTGTGGCTGATTTAGATATTGAGTTGGTGCTCACTGCGCACCCGACTGAAGTGTCGCGTCGTACTTTAATTATGAAATACGATGTGATTGCTCAGCAGTTGGCTGCGCTCGATCATACTGATTTAACCAGTATTGAGCGTGAAGAAATCATTGTTAAATTGCGGACTTTAATTTCTGAAGTTTGGCATACTACCGAAATTCGTAGCGAACAGCCTACCCCTGTTGATGAGGCGCGTTGGGGTTTTGCGGTGATTGAGCGCTCGCTATGGCAAGCGATTCCAAATGTTTTACGTCACGCGGATAAGGTCTTGCAAGAAGCTGGCGGCGATGCATTGCCAATTACCGCAACCCCCATCCGCTTTGCAACGTGGATGGGCGGTGATCGTGACGGCAATCCTAATGTCACCGCGCGAGTGACGAAAACGGTTTTATTATTGGCGCGCTGGATTGCTGCGGATTTATTTCTGCATGATATTTCTCGTCTCACTGCTGAGCTGTCAATGCAGCAGGGTAGTCATGAGTTGTTAGCGCTAGTGGGCAAAACGGATGAGCCCTACCGAGTTTTAATGAAGAAGCTGCGCGCACGTCTGCGCAAAGCCCGTGCCGAGTTGCAAGAGGCTATCTCTACAGGGGCACCGCTATCAGCTGATATCTTGCAGGATACTGATGAGTTGCTCGCACCATTGCTTTTGTGCCACCGCTCGTTACATGAATGCGGCATGGGTTTAATTGCTGACGGTGACTTACTGGATACGATTCGCCGCGCCACAACCTTTGGTTTGCCATTGGTGCGCTTAGATATTCGACAAGATGCCGAGCGTCATAGCAGTGCTTTAAATGAAATCACTCAATGGCTTGGTCTCGGTGAGTACGCGCAGTGGGATGAGGAGCAGCGCCAAGCATTTTTGTTGAGTGAATTGGCTAACCGTAGACCTTTATTATCCAACTCTTTTCAGGCAAGTGCTGATACCCAAGAAGTATTGGATACGTGCAAGGTTGTCGCTCAGGCTTCTGCTGACGCTTTGGGTTCTTATGTGATTTCTATGGCCTCAGCACCCTCTGATGTGCTGGCGGTGCAGTTACTGCTTAAAGAAGCGGGTTTAAATCGGGCGATGCGTATTGTTCCTTTGTTTGAAACTCAGGATGACTTGCATCATGCTGCTGGCGTGATTGATCAGTTACTGAGTTTGCCAGACTATCGCGCTAGCCTGGCAGGACCGCAAGAGGTAATGATTGGCTATTCAGACTCGGCAAAAGATGCAGGCACAACTGCTGCTGCTTGGTCGCAATATTGTGCGCAAGAAGAGCTGGTGGCCGTCTGTGACAAGCAAGGCATAGAGTTGATCTTATTCCATGGGCGCGGCGGCACTGTGGGTCGTGGCGGTGGTCCTGCACATGAGGCTATTTTGTCGCAACCTCCAGGCTCTGTAGCAGGCCGTTTTCGGACGACAGAACAAGGGGAAGTGATTCGCTTTAAATATGGCTTACCGGCTGTGGCTGCACAAAATTTGAATTTGTATTTAGCCTCGGTACTGGAGGCAACATTATTGCCGCCTCCAGTCCCAAAAGATACATGGCGTAAAGTGATGGAGCACTTGGCTGCTGATGGTTTAGCCGCATACCGGAAAACAGTGCGTGAAAATCCACAGTTTGTTGCTTACTTCCGTCAAGCAACGCCAGAGCAAGAATTGGGTCGTTTACCTCTAGGCAGTCGTCCAGCTCGTCGTCGCACTGGAGGCATTGAAAGTCTGCGTGCCATTCCATGGATTTTTGCTTGGACGCAAACACGTATGATGCTGCCAGCATGGCTCGGTTGGGAAACTGCTTTACAAAATGCTATTGCCCGTCAAGAGGAGCCGCTGTTGACTGAAATGCGTGATCAGTGGCCATTCTTTCGCGCACGTATTGATATGCTGGAAATGGTGTTGTTAAAAGCTGATTCTGGCATTGCCCGCTTGTACGATGAGCGTTTGGTCGCAGATGAGCTGCGCGGCTTTGGTGAGCAGTTGTATCAGCATTTACAGCAAGCTGTTGAGCAGGTTTTGCATCTGACCGGGGAGACGTACTTATTAGAACGCCATCCACAAGTACGTGCTTCGATTAGTGTGCGTGATACTTACCTTGATCCGCTACATTTGTTGCAGGTCGAGTTGCTGGCGCGTTCAAGAGAGCAAGGGGAGGCGATTTGCCCAGCGATTGAGCAAGCGTTGTTAGTGACTGTGGCGGGTATTGCTGCGGGGCTGCGTAATACGGGTTAACAGTTACGGCTGATCAGCATGCTTTTCGCTAAGCTGATCAGCCGGTGTTGCTTTGATTTATTGCGCGTCAAGCATGGCGCCAAGCATGCCAGTGACAAGGCCCATTACAAAGCCAGAGGCAAGCAATGCAACCCAGATCCAAAATAGAACTTTAACCGCAGTACTGTTGGCGGGCGGCGGCGCGCCATACAAGTTGCTAACTTTGCTGCCGGGCATTACGAAGGTCAGTAGTTGGAAGATACTGCCTACTATAGGTATCAAGCCAATTAAGATCAGCCAACCTGACCAACCAATATCGTGCAAGCGTTTTATGCTGATCTGAATACCAATAATTATTGCACCGATACCTGCTACAGCCATTAATAAGCCGCCCAGCCATGGTGATGCTTTGAATGCCAAGGCGCAGACTAACATTGCTGGTAGCATCGCAAACATAAATACCATTGACCACGCTACATAACGCATGCGGCCGATTCGTCCTTCAATACCCCAGATGTTGAGTTCACCGACTTCGTTGTTATCCTGCTCAATGGTTGCGGAAGGTGCTGCATAAGGTGATGCAGCAGCAGAACTAATCGCCTGCTTGGCTTGAGCTTGGTAACTATTAAACTTGGCAATAACAATGCCGCAGTTCTGGCATGTTTCACTCTGTGCTTGTTCTGTACCACATTTAGGACAGGTCATTCGTTCGATGCTTTGCTCATGTTTGTCTGACTCAATTGATTCCAAGCTGAGGCTGGCGGCAAGATCCGCTTCTTTATGAGCAATGACGCCTGCATTGAGCATGGCTTGAACATATTTATCAGCCTCTGCTTCGCTGATGTCGCGCTTAATCACTGTCGGGCTGCCAGAAAAAAAGCGTTTGACCGCGCTCACATCTGTTTTAAATAAACGGGCAAAATTTTCTTGGGCAAAATCAAGTGTTATACCAGGCGCAAGACTGCCATCCATGGTGATTTTATAGCGTGTATCAGTCATAAAGCTTCCTTATTTATGGAAGTAGAGTATGTGAAAGCGATGCGAAAGAGCGTCGCTCAAATCAACATCAGTTTAATAAAATGTACAGTGCTATTGCTGTTAGCACAGTTTTAAAACGGTTTTAAAATAGCCAGTAGAACAATTGCAATCAGAAACAGCACCGGTAGCTCATTAAACCAACGGTAAAAAACATGGCTTTTTTCATTTAAGCCTTGTGCAAAACGTTTGTAAATCACGCCAAGCGAGAAGTGGTAAATAATCAGAAAGGTGAGTAACGTAAGTTTAACATGCATCCAGCCCGCGCTAAGTAGCGCAGGGTTCATATACAACATGCTGATCCCCAGTGCTAAAGTGGCTATCAACGAGGGATGCATGATGCCTCTGTATAATTTACGTTCCATGATTGTGAAGCGCTGTTGACTGATGCTGTCGGTACTTTGTGCATGGTAAACAAATAAGCGAGGTAAATAAAATAAACCCGCAAACCAGCACACCACTGCGATAATATGAAAGGCCTTGAGCCACAGATACGTCATAACAGACTCCGACAAATAAGACGGCTTATGGTATTACGCGGATAGCACAGTGTCATCTGTAGAATGTCGGTTATAGGTTTACGGCTCGATATAAATTTCACTTGAGTAAAGAAGGTGCAGGCATGATTAAGGTGGCAATTGTTGGTGGTACAGGTTACACAGGCGCTGAGTTGCTGCGCTTACTTGCTTTGCATCCATGCGCTCAAGTTGAGATTATTACTTCACGCTCTGAAGAAGGCGTGCGGGTTGCTGATATGTATCCTAATCTGCGTGAAGGTTACCCTGAGCTGACCTTTTCAGTGCCGCAGCTGGAGACCTTAACGGCGTGTGATGTGGTGTTCTTTGCTACGCCGCACGGTGTTGCGCATGGCTTAGCGGGTGATATTTTGCAAGCTGGCACTCGCGTGATTGATTTATCTGCAGATTTCCGTCTGCAAGATGCTCAGGAATGGGCTAAGTGGTATGGTCAAGCGCATGGTGCGCCGCATCTGTTGGCCGATGCCGTTTATGGTTTACCAGAAGTCAATCGTGAAGCGATCAAAACAGCACGTTTGGTCGCCGTGCCAGGCTGTTATCCAACTGCTGTTCAGCTGGGTTTGCTCCCATTGATAGAAGCAGGAGTTGCTGATACGCAAACATTAATTGCCAGCTGCGCGTCAGGCGTGAGTGGCGCTGGTCGCGGCGCTAAAGTAGGCTCATTATTTTGCGAAGCAACTGAAAATATGATGGCGTATGCGGTGAATGGTCATCGTCACTTACCAGAAATTAAGCAAGGGCTAGGTCGTGCAGCAGGTGCTTCAGTTGGACTGACATTTGTGCCGCATTTAGTGCCAATGATTCGCGGTATTCATGCCACTCTTTACGCAACTGTGGTTGATCGTAGCGTTGATTTACAGGCGCTATTTGAGCAGCGCTACCAAAATGAGCGTTTTGTAGATGTTTTACCCGCCGGTATTTTCCCACAGAGCCGTAGCGTAAAAGGCTCAAATATGTGTCGTATTGCTGTGCAGCGCCCGCAAAACGGTGATTTGGTTGTGATCATGTCAGTGATTGATAATCTAGTTAAGGGTGCATCTGGGCAGGCTGTGCAGAACCTCAATATTATGTTTGGACTCGATGAGGAAAGCGGCTTGGTTTCGGCAGCGTTAATTCCTTAAATATCGTTAATAGTTGACCTTAATAGTCGGATAAGCCGATAATATGCAATAGAGTCGTTTACAGCCGCGTGCTGGGAGAAAGTCAAATGAGTGTTGAATCCTTCGTTCCTGCAGCAATGCAGTTTACCCAAGGGGCTGCTAATAAAGTAAAAGCCCTTGTGGAAGAAGAAGGCAATCCGCGTTTAAAGCTACGTGTGTTTGTGACTGGGGGCGGCTGTTCAGGCTTTCAGTATGGCTTTACCTTTGATGAAGAACTGGCAGATGACGATACGCTGATTGAGCGTGAAGGCGTCAGTTTGGTGGTTGATCCGATGAGTTTTCAATACTTGGCTGGCGCTGAGGTTGATTACACTGAGGGTCTTGAAGGTTCTCGATTTATTATTAACAACCCTAACGCCACGACCACCTGTGGCTGCGGATCTTCTTTTTCAGTTTAATCTGTAGATTATTAAGCAGGATAGATGGCGCCAAGTACTCTTTGGCCTTTGGCGCCGGTGACTGCAGGGCGATTACTGGCAATACGTTCTAAGCAGCAGTGGGCCAACCAAGCAAAAGCCATTGCTTCCATCCAGTCTGCTGAAATACCGAGCGCATCAGTCGCTGCAACCGAACATTTTGGTAATGCGTGGCGTAAGCGGCTTAATAAGTCAGCGTTATGCGCGCCACCACCACACACCCATACTTCTTGAGTATTAGGCTGTGTTTGGGTAATGGCTTGAGCAATAGTAAGTGCCGTAAATTGTGCCAGAGTTGCTTGTACATCGTGCTCTGCGATTGGTTGATGTCTATCCAAGATGTGGTTTAACCACTTTAAGTTAAACAATTCGCGGCCAGTGCTTTTTGGTCCTTGAGTGCTAAAAAAGGGTTCTTTTAGCAGTGTTTCTAATAGCGGCTGATGAACTTTTCCGCTTGCGGCCCAGTTTCCATTCCTATCAAATGCCAAGCCTTGTTTCTCTAGAATCCATGCGTCTAGCAATACATTGCCTGGGCCGCAATCAAACCCTCGCGTGCCAAAACTGTCAGACAGGAATGTGACATTGCTAAAGCCGCCGATATTAAGTATTGCGCAGGGTGTATTACGTTGTTTAAACAGCATTTCATGGAAGGCAGGCACCAGTGGGGCACCTTGACCTCCAGCAGCCATGTCGCGTCTGCGAAAATCGCTGACCACACAAATACTGGTGAGCTCTGCTAATAAAGCTGGATTACCAATCTGTACAGTAAAGTGCTTGCTTGGTTCGTGACGAATCGTTTGTCCGTGACTGCCAATGGCGCGGATTTTCTCGGACTCAATGCCTGTTTGGGCCAGAAGAGCAGCGATACCTTGTGCTGTCAGTTCAACCCATTGCTGTTCTGCTTGCGCGGCACGAGCAATTTCATCGGTTGAACTACTACATAATGCCAATAAGTCATCTTTGAGTTGACCTGGCATGGGCATATAGTGACTGGCTATGAGTGAACATTGTTCGGCAATATCCACTAAGCTGATATCAATACCGTCAAGGCTAGTGCCTGACATTACGCCAATATAAAGCATAATTACTGATTATTTACAGCCACTTGGGTGTTCTTACTGGCGTCAAGCTTTGCAATCAGTGGTTGGCTAAGTTGCGCAAAACGCTGTTTTTCTGAAGCATGAATAGGGTCAGAAGTAGGTAGCTTCTGGCTCAGCGGATCAACATGCACGCCGTTTACTTGGAACTCATAATGCAAGTGCGGTCCAGTTGACAAGCCTGTTGTGCCAATATAGCCAATGATTTGACCTTGCTTAACGTTGCTGCCGGAGCGTATCCCTTTGGCGAAACCGTTCATATGTGCATAAAGCGTTTGATAGCGCTGACCATGCTTAATGACAACCGTATTGCCATAGCCACCTTTGCGGCCAGCTAGTGTTACTCGGCCGTCGCCAGCAGCTTTAATCGGGGTGCCGCGTGGTGCTGCATAATCAACACCTTTATGCGCGCGAATTTTATTTAGAATTGGATGTTTGCGGCCGTTGGAGAAACGCGAGCTGATACGTGCGAAGTCAACAGGCGTGCGGATAAATGCTTTACGTAAGCTGGAACCATCCTCACTGTAGTAGCTGCTGTTGCCGTTTTTATCGGTATAGCGCACTGCCGTGTAAATTTTACCGCGGTTGGTAAAGCGTGCGATTAAGATATTACCTGTGCCAACTGCTTTATTTTCTAAGGTTTTCTCTTCGTAAAGGACTTCAAACTTATCGCCTTTGCGTAAGTCTTGGGCGAAATCGATGTCATAACCAAAGATATTTGCCATGTCTAGCGCGAGCCCATAAGGCATAGCTGCTTTCTTGGTTGCAGCAAAAAGAGCGCCCTCAATGGTGCCTTGAGCATACTGTTCCCTGGTTTGGGTTTGCGCAACGTGCTTTCTAAAAGCAAAGCTATCGCTGGAAGCTTGTTTTTCCAAGTAAATGCTTTCTAGGTTGTTAATCTGGCTGCTAATTGCTTTTAGTTCTTTGTTTTCATCGAATTCAAAAGAGAGGATTTGGCCTACCTTTAATTGAGTAAAGCGTTTTGCTTCTTTGTTCGTGCTAAGAATGCTGTGTAATAAACTGTTGTCTAGGCCGGCTTGTGCAAATAATACTGACAAGGTGTCGCCACTACTAACTGTCAGGTTTTTTTGATATTCAAACGCATCGATATGATCACTTATATCGATGTTGTTTTCTGCATTAGTCTTTACAGATGATTGCCTAGGCTGTTTTGCAAGTATCTCAGGCTTTGTGACTTGCTCAAGTGATTGAGCTTCTAGGTCGATATTAATAAAAGTCTTTTTGGCTTCTACTTCGCGAGAGGGGTAAACAAGCAAAGTCAGGCAGAGTAAGGCAGCAATTCCGCTTGCCGCAAGCAGGTGGCGTTTTGGGTAGCTCTGCTGTGTCGGTGTATTATTTGGCGTCATGATCTTAGTGGTCTGCTGTGAGCGATTGAGTAAAGTATAAGCAAAAGGCTCTTACTGCAAGTAAATAGAGCCTGTAATTTGCGCAGGGTCAGGTTTTTGTCGCAATAAAAATGGCAATAGTCAGTTGTGAGCCTCGCTTTCTGATGCGCTAATTTGTTTTTAGTTCCTTATCTAGTATTCTGTGCAGTTATCTATCCTTCTAATGTGGTGCTGTAAACATGAAAGCTGTTGAAGAGCAATTAGCCATAATCAAACGAGGCGCTGATACCGTCATCGTCGAGCAAGAGCTGATTGAAAAGTTAAAGCGCAATCAACCGTTATGCGTGAAAGCCGGTTTTGACCCGACGGCGCCTGACCTGCATTTGGGACATGCCGTACTTCTTAATAAATTGCGCATGTTGCAAGAGTTAGGGCATCAAGTGGTTTTCTTGATTGGTGACTTTACTGGGATGATAGGTGATCCAAGCGGTAAAAGTGCTACGCGGCCACCTCTGACTCGAGAGCAAGTTCTTGCTAATGCTGAAACCTACAAGCAGCAAGTCTTTAAGATTCTTGATGAAAGTAAAACTAAAGTGGTTTTTAACTCTTCTTGGCTTGAATTACTAACACCTGCAGATTTTATTCGTTTGGCATCGCACTATACGGTTGCGCGGATGCTTGAGCGTGAGGACTTCAGTAATCGCTACACAACTCAGCAGCCAATTGCTATTCATGAGTTTCTGTATCCGTTGATTCAAGGTTATGATTCTGTTGCGTTGCATGCAGATATTGAAATTGGTGGTACCGATCAAACGTTTAACCTGTTAATGGGGCGAGAGTTGCAACGTGCTTACGGCCAAGAGCCGCAGTGCATTGTGACAATGCCGTTGCTGGAAGGTTTGGACGGTGTTAAAAAGATGTCTAAGTCGTTAGGTAACTATATAGGCATTCAAGAAGCGCCTGGCGCTATGTATAGCAAGCTGCTATCTATGCCAGATGCGTTAATTTGGCGCTATTTCGAACTTCTGAGCTTTAAGTCTACTGAAGATATTGATCGGTTGAAAATCGATGTGGCGCGGGGTGCAAATCCGCGGGATATTAAAATTGAGTTGGCTCGTGAATTGATTGCACGCTTTCATGGCGAGGAGGCTGCTGCAAATGCGCATAAGTCTGCCGGTAACCGCATGCAGGATGGTGATCTTCCTGAAGATCTACCTACTATAGAGGTCTGTGCGGAAAGTGATATGCCTATCGCGGCTATTTTAAACAAGGCTGGCTTGGTGAAAAATGCGGCAGGCGCGCGCGATATGTTAGCTGCAGGCAGTGTGCGAGTGGATGGTGCGGTGGTGAGTCGAGACTTTATTTTCAGGCTTGGCGCTGAGCATGTATGTCAAGCGGGAAAGAAGAGCTTTGCTCTCATTAAATTATTGTCGCAATAGAAAATTTTTAACTATTGCTATTGTGCTTTTATAGAAACCCTGTAATATGAGCGTTCTTGAGGCGCACAACAGAGCGAGTTAAGTAAGAGATTGATTTTTAAGGAAATAAATTAAAAATTAAGCTTGACAGTTACTTCGGAGAGTGTAAAATACGCCTCCTCGCTGAAGCCGAAAGACTTCATCGAAACGTTCTTTAACAACTAGAATCA